>JACCDI011016727.1_pt1 | contig 16286 bp, 16 predicted proteins | sample 7442791 | NCBI WGS metagenome assembly JACCDI01 (sample SAMN15323434, study PRJNA562643) | freshwater metagenome | isolation source: river surface water | place: USA:Blue River Watershed | collected 2017-08-15 | reverse complement strand
TCGACGACCAGATCGGGCAAACCCAAGATAGAATGATTTGGGGACATCGGTGTTACCTCCATTAAGCTCGTTCTTCGCAAAAACAAGTTTAATGAATACCGTTGTCCCCCCTTAATGATGAGGAGCCCAACTTCTTGGCTAACCTGCGTCAGCGCCTCAGCTTCCAATTACCTTGCCCAGGTCTGTAGCTCAGCGAGGTCAACGACACGTTATGCCTCAGCGCTATAGAGCACGCCTTTCAAGTCTTCGATCGCGTGGGCGACACGCACCACGGCTTCGGCAGGGATCTGGCGCACGACATCGCCGCTGCGCTTGTCGGTGACGGTGATCACGAAAGTATTGATCCGGCGGTCAATGCCAAAGCCGAGATTGCGGTTGTTGGCCTGCATCTGTCGGTTTAGCTGGTCCACGACTTGTTCGTACTGCTGAACCATCTTTTCTGCATCGGTGGGCAGCAACGCGCGCGGCGATGGCACCTCAACCGGCGCCCTTGGCGGTGTCAGCAAGCCTTGCGCATTTGCCGACCTCAGCGCCTGCAGTGACATCGTGCTCGACGGCGCAGGCATGGCCGGCGCGCGCGCCAGCGACGCAGCTGCAGGATTCACCGAAGACTTGTCGACGACGATGTTCATGCGCAAACTCTAGCAGAAAGGCCGGGGCGCGAGCACAGCGGCGATAATAGGGCTCAGATGCGAGCGACCGGGTTGTATTTTCAAATTAAAAACGAATCTCCGGCGGGCGCCAACAGCGAGGAAAAACATGTCAGAAGAAAGCCAGGTATTCCGAGGCGACCGCGCCCCTGAGGTGTCAAAGGTCGAATCCGGCGGCGGCAAGCACAGGGAAGCAGCGCAGTCCGCCCCACCCGCCACCCCGGCACCAGCTGCGCCCGCCGTGGTCGCGGAGAGCTTCAATCCTGAGCCCGTCGCTGACGCGCCTGCGGCTCCGGCTCCGGCTACGGCGGCCAACGCGCCCACGCCAGCCGCGCCCGAGCCGGCGCTGAAGCTCGAGGTGGATCCGTCCCAGCTCTGGCATTCGTCGGAGGCGCTGCGCCAGCGCATCGCGCAACTGCATTCGACATCGGTCGCGACCGCGCAAGTGCTCGATGAGCAGGAAGCCGAGGCTCGCCGCATTGCAAAGCAGCTGAAGTCGCTGTGAGATGCTGTGGCTGTGGTCTAATCACGCATTGCCTTCATTGCATCCATTTCTGACACCATGGAAGTCAAACTGATTGCGCGTTACCTCGGCGCCTTGTCGATCGAGGAGCGGGTCCAGATCATCAAGTGCCTGCTGGACGCCAGTCCTGACGGTTTGGCCATGCTCGATATTGCGGCCCGCATCGAGCTGGGCCCCGCGGCCGTCTTCAAGCAGCTCGAGTCCCTGATGGGACTGGAGCTGGTGTCGGTCAAATCGCACGAGAGCAACAAGCTGTACTTCGCGAATACCGCCCTGCTCGAGCAGCTGTTCGACTACATGTACCGGCAGTACGGACCGGCCCGCGAGAAGGTGTCGCCGGCGGTCGAGGACAGCGCCGGCTGAGCGGCGCTGATGCAAGCGATGGACCAACGCCCGCGTCCGGATCCGGACGACCCCGCGAACCTTCCCGAACGCCAGCAGGCGGCCCGCAAGAGCACGCTGGTCAGTGCGCTGGTCAACGTCTGTCTGTCCGCCGGCCAAGTGGTCGCGGGCATGGTCGCCGGCTCGCAGGGCCTGATCGCGGATGGCATTCATTCGCTGTCGGATTTGCTGGCAGATTTCGTCGTGTTGCTGGCCAACCGCCACAGCCACAAGGAAGCGGACGACGACCACCAGTACGGGCACCAGCGTTACGAGACCGGGGCGTCGCTGTTCCTAGGCCTGTCCTTGCTCGCAGTCGGTATCGGCATGGTCTGGAACGCGGCCGACAAGGTGATCCATCCCTCCACGACACCGGTGCAATGGCTGGCGCTGTACGTCGCGCTGGCCGCGCTGATCGCCAAGGAGGCATTGTTCCGTTACATGCTGGCCGTGGCCGAGCGCGTGCGCTCGTCGATGCTGGTCGCCAATGCCTGGCATGCGCGCTCTGATGCAGCCTCATCGCTGGTCGTCGCGCTGGGCATCATCGGCGCACTGGCTGGGCATCCGGTGCTCGATGCCATCGGCGCGCTGGTGGTGGGCTTGCTCGTGCTGAAGATGGGCTGGCAATTTGGCTGGGAGGCGCTGCACGACCTGATGGATCGCGCTGTGTCCGAAGAGGAGTACCGCCAGATCCATGACATCATTCGCGCAACGCCGGGCGTGCTGGGCGCGCATGACCTGAAGACCCGCAAGATGGGCGACATGATCATCGTCGATGTCCATATCGAAGTCGATGGCAACGCGACCGTGCGTCAGGGGCATGACATTGCGTTCGAGGCGGCAAAGCGCGTGAAGGCCGCGTTGCCGGTACTGGACGTGATGACGCATCTTGATCCGGCCTGAACCATCGATGAACCGTCGCAAACCAGCACCCGTCTGCCGAGGCCGGTGGTTGCTTCTGGCGGCTGCGGCGTTGCTGTCAGGTTGCGGCCTGATCTCCGCGCAATCAATGTACGAGGGTGTGCGCAGCACGGAGAAGGCGAGGGCGGTGGTCACCGACAAGAGCCGCAGCGAGCTGCCGCCTTATGACCAATACCAGAAAGAACGGACGCAGCCAGGCCGGTGAGCGTTGCCAGCGTGCGAGTTGTCAGAACTCGCGCTGCAGCTTCACGCCACCGGACTGCGACGACACCGGGAATCCGGCACCCAAACGCTGCACCTGGCTGCTCGATAGCGTTCCGCTCAACCACCAGCTATCCGTCAACTGGCGCTTGCCGGTCAGGCTGATCTCGGTGCTGCGCTCATTCCTCGGCGCCACCGAAGTGCCGTTCCAGCGGACGCTCTCGCCCAAAGTCCCTTGCAAGCTCCAGCCCCAGCTGCCCGGCAGTGTGGCATTCAGGCTCGCATAGCCTTCCAGGTGCCTCCGGTCATCTTCGCTGCCGCTCTCCGACTCGCGCAGTTGTCGCAGCCCGGCCCGGATTGCCCAGCGCTCGGTGAATGCGTGGCGCCAGCTGAGAGTCGTGCTGCGCCGCGTGCGCAATGACAGCGCGTCGCTGCGGCTACCCAGCCTGGCTTCGAGCCGGATGCGGTCATTCGGCCCCAGTGTTACGCTGAGGTTCGACGCACCGCCGCTCCAGCTGGTGTAGCCATACAGGCTGTTCATCTCGCGGCCAGCTGTCAGCGGCAACTCCAGCTCGGCACGGCCCAGTTTCAGGCGCGGACCGGTCGACAAGTCAAACGCATCACTGCGCACGGGCATGCCCTGACCATAGCGGGTACCGGTCAGGCCGGTGGTGGTGGACCAGCTCAGGCCCGGCTGCAGCGTCAGCGTGCTGCGCGCGCTCATGCGGCTTTCACGATATTCGCCTGGCACGCCGGCAAAGCTCAGCGTCGGTGGCAACAGCGACAGGTCAACTGCGAAGGCTGCGCCGGCGCCAGCAAGCCAGGCTGCGCTCAGTGCAGTCCTCGTTGCAGTCCTCGTGAGGGTCATTCGACAAACTTGCAGTTGGCGGCCCATGGTGTGCATCGTGATGGTCATCCAGGCGAAGCGAGCAGGCGCTGCTGGTCGCCGTGCTTGTTGACAAGAACATCATGATCCACGAGCTGCGCCTGGGTTCGCAAGAAAATTGCAGGGAATTCATCAATCAGTTCAGTCGATGGTCCCGGGCCGCAGCTGGCTAAACTCGGCGGTCAGGGCTCTCCTTGTCCCGCGTAGGGTCAATTTCTGCAGCGCCCTGTCGTAATTCGATCCGCATCTCCGCTCAACCTGACGCTCGGACCATCATGATGACAACTCGCGGCAATCTCGGCTGGGGCGTCGGCGCCAAGCTGACCCTGATGACTTTCCTGCTGGTCGGCGTGATCCTCGCTGCACTGGTCGGTGGCATCGGCTATTCGACATCGAAGCTGCTCGAGGGCCGCGCCGTCGCGCATGTGGCTGACCAGGCGCAGGACGTCACGGACATGATCCGGATGTTCAATCAGGGGGTCAGCACCTCGGTGCAGCGCTTCTCGAAAATGTTCGGCGCGAGTTTTCCGGAGGGTCTGTCGCTCGATACGGGCAAGATCATCGAAATTGGCGGCAGCGCAACGCCGGCCCTGCGGCATGGCGGCTCGGTGCTGAACGGTGAATTTTCCATCCCTGATCGTTTTACCGAGCGGACCGGTGTCACGGCGACGATCTTCGTGCGCAGAGGTGATGACTTCGTGCGCATTTCGACGTCGCTGAAAAAAGAGAATGGCGAGCGCGCGATCGGTACGGTACTGGACCGGTCGCACCCGGCGTATCCGCTGCTCTCGGCAGGCAAGGGTTACCGGGGACTGGCGCAACTGTTCGGCAAGGATTTCATGACCGATTACGAACCGGTGCGCGATGCCCACGGCGCCGTGATCGGTGCGCTGTATGTCGGCCTGAGTATCGCTGACGAGATGGCCATCCTGAAGGAAAAGATACGTGCGCTAAAGGTGGGGCAGACCGGCTATTTTTATGTGCTGGACGGCCGACCTGGCAAGACTCTGGGCACCTTGCTGGTCCATCCGATCAAGGAGGGGCAGCAGATCATCGACTCGAAAGACAATGATGGTCGCCCGTTCATCCGCGAGATGCTGGAGCGGCGCCATGGCGTGATCCGTTATCCCTGGCTCAACAAGGAAAAAGGCGAGACCTCGGCGCGCGAGAAGGTGGTCGCTTACCAGGAGTTCAAGGACTGGGGCTGGGTCATCGCCGGCGGCGCATACACCGAAGAGATCACGCATGAGTTCACCACGCTGCGCAACCTCTACCTGCTGGGGATGGCCGTTGCGCTGGCGGTGGTGGCCGTGTTGTTGTACGTGGCAATCCTTCGCATGGTCGCACGTCCGCTGCAAGAGGCCAGCACGCTCGCACAGCGTATCGCAACCGGTGACCTGACGGGTCGCATGCACTGCCGGCAGCAGGACGAAATCGGCCAGTTGGCGCAGGCAATGAACGGCATCAGCGAAGGCCTGTCGCGGGTGGTAACGCAAGTCCGCGAGGGCTGCAACCAGATCGTGACCGCATCTTCACAGATCGCGGCCGGCAACAAGGACTTGTCATCGCGCACTGAAGCCCAGGCCGCCAGCGTTGAGGAGACGGCTTCATCAATGGAAGAGTTGACCTCGACCGTACGTCACAATGCCGACAATGCCGGCCAGGCCAATCAGCTGGCGACCTCGGCATCCGACATGGCGGCAAAGGGGGGAGCCATGGTGTCGCGGGTCGTATCGACAATGAGCTCGATCGATGACTCCGCACGCCATATGGCAGACATCATCACCGTCATCGACGGCATCGCGTTCCAGACCAACATCCTCGCATTGAATGCCGCGGTCGAAGCCGCACGTGCCGGCGAGCAGGGACGGGGCTTTGCCGTGGTCGCCTCCGAGGTGCGCGCGCTGGCTGCGCGTAGCGCGGCCGCAGCCAAGGAGATCAATCTGCTGATCACGGATTCGGCAGCGCGCATCAGCGAGGGCAGCGCGCTGGCGGCCGAAGCTGGTGCGATGATGGAGCAAGTAATGCAGGGCGTCTCGCGCGTATCCGACATCATTGGCGAGATCAGCGCCGCCAGCCGCGAGCAGAGCTCCGGTATCGATCAGGTCAACCGCGCCATCGCGCATATTGATGAAGGCACGCAGCAAAATGCGGCGCTGGTCGAGCAGGCAGCTGCGGCGGCCGACACTCTGGCCCAGCAATCGGGTGGGCTGATGGCTTCCGTACAGGCATTCCGCGTCTAGTCTTTCTCCTGATCGTCGATGGTAGTGCAGTGCCAGCGAGGCGGCGCTTGCGCTGCTCGGTCGGGTTTTGCGGGCGTCGGCAGTTCGTCGAGTGCATGATGCGCAACACTTTTCATCGATCCGACCTTGCTGATGGTGACGTCAGCGCGAGGCGCACCAAATTCTCCGCAGGACCTCTCTGATTCGCGAAACTGCGGCTGCCGATTCGGCATGCTGCGGAGCGCGACGTGGCCGATGACTACGACAGTCCCTGGAAAGATGCGATCGAACGCTATTTCCCCGACTTTCTGCATTTCTACTTCCCACGTGCTCATGCGTTGATCGATTGGTCAAAGCCCTTGCGTTTCATGGATAAGGAGTTGCGCAAAGTGGTGAAAGATGCGGCATTGGGGAAACGCTTCGTCGATAAACTGATTCAGGTCAGTTTGCTGCATGGGGAGAGCGAGCTGGTCTATGTGCATCTGGAAATCCAGAGCCAGCCTCAGGCAAAGTTCGCAGAGAGGATGTTCGTCTACCACTATCGGCTGTTTGAACGCTATCGCACGCCGATTGCCAGTTTGGCGGTCTTGGCCGATGAACGAGCCAATTGGCGACCCGAGTCTTTCACATACGAAGCCTTGGGATGCCGGTTGGGCCTGCATTATCCGGTGGCCAAATTACTGGATTGGTCAGGTAGCGAAGCGATGCTGCAGGATAGCCGGAACCCGTTCGCGATCGTCACATTGGCGCATCTTGCGACGCAATCAACCCGCAGCGATCGATCGGCAAGATTCACCGCCAAGCGAGCGATCGTACAAAGCCTGTACCAGCGCGAATTCGACCGGCAGCAGGTCATCGATCTACTTGGTTTGATTGATTCAATGATGTCCTTGCCCAAGGAAGATGATGAGCGGTTGTGGCAAAGTTTTTCGGATATTGAGGAGGAACCGCAAATGCGTTATGTGACTTCGCTTGAGCGTTATTGTATGGAAAAAGGCATGAAGCAAGGCATGCAGCAAGGGATGGAACAAGGCCTGCAAAAAGGCATGCAAAAAGGCATGCAAAAAGGCCTGCAAAAAGGCCTGCAAAAAGGCCTGCAACAGGGACGTCATCAGGGAATGGCGCAGGTCCTGTATCGACAGTTGGCTGCACGGTTTGGTGACATGCCGGCATCGGTTCGTGCGAAGATCGATAATGCCTCTGACGATGAGTTGGAATCCTGGGCAGAAAAAGTGTTGTCAGCCCCGTCGCTGGAAGCGGTCTTCGGACCTGCCAGCAATTAGCGCCTGATCGAGACGACCAAGCCCACCCCATGGGATGCCGCGTCACGGCATCCCGATCATCCCGAACGACCCGACGAGATGCCGCTGCTCAGCGACACTCTTCGCGGTATCTTTCTTCGGTACGCCGCAGCCGCTTGCGCGCATTCATCTCCTGCGTCAGCGTGGCGTCGCGCAAGTCCTCTTCTCGCCATCTCATTTGCAGGGCCAGCGTCCGGCATTTCTTCTCTTTGGCAGCTGCACCGCGTGCCGCCAGATCCCGGATACGCTGGTCCTGGCGTTCGCGCAGTTCGCGCAGCTGCTGCAAGCGTGCGAGCTCGGCGGACTGTCGCTGCTGATTCGCATCAAGTGCGGTGGCGCCTGCCGCGACGGGCGCTGTGCTATCCACAACCAGCGGTCTGGCGCCTGGACAAGGGCGGTCGGAATAGCTGATCTTGCCATCAGTCTCGCAGCGGTGGACGGCCTGCGCGGCAGGCAGTACGCAGGCCAGGACGACAGCAGCCATCAGCAGTCCTGTTGTCGGCACAGGTAAAGCGGCACGCAGCAGGGGCCGCGCTGCCCGGGTCGTACGCATCATCATCATCGGGACTCCTTGAGCGGCAAGCCCGAATTGACCGCAAGTGCCGTTGAAAGGCCGGCGCCTTGCTTCAACTTACAGGACTTTGCCGGGATTCATCAGGTTAAGCGGATCTAATGCCCGCTTGATGGTCATCATCATGTCCATCTCTGTCCCGGATTTGTAGCGTCGTATTTCGTCACGTTTCAATGCACCCAGCCCGTGCTCGGCCGAGATCGAGCCGCCGAATTTGTGTACCTGATCATGCACGCACAAGTTGACCGCAGTTTGTTGCTGCAAGAAGGCCTGATCTTCTTCGCCGATCGGCGCAGACACGTTGTAATGCAGATTACCATCGCCGAGATGGCCGAAGGTGACCATTCGACAGCCGGCGAAGTGCTGCGCGAGCAGGGCATCGGTTTCGGCGATGAAGTCGGCGATGCGTGATATCGGTATCGCGATATCGTGCTTGATATTTTTGCCCTCGGCCGCCTGCGCCATCGAGATATGCTCGCGCAACGCCCACAGTGAATCGGATTGCGTGAGCGAACTGGCGACGACGGCATCGCGTACGCAGCCTTGCTCGATCGCGGCGGTTGCGACCGACTCCAGCAAAGCGGACGCATGTTCCTGCGACTCAGCATCCGACAGCTCCAGCAGCACGTACTGAGGGTGCCGGGCAGTAAAAGGCGAATGCAATGGCGGAAAATGCTTTTCCACCAGCTGCAGGCAGAATTCGGAAATCAATTCGAACCCCGTCAGCGCTGCATCGCAGCGCTGCTTCGCCAGTGCCAGCAGCGACAGCGCATCATGTGCCGATTCCAGTGCGAACAGCGCGGTCACGCGAGCTGCCGGTTGCGCAAAGAGCTTCACGACCGCAGCGGTGATGATGCCCAGCGTCCCCTCGGCCCCGATGAACAGGTCGCGCAAGTCATAGCCCGTGTTGTCCTTGCGCAGTCCGCGCAAGCCATTCCAGATGCGGCCATCGGCAGTCACGACTTCAAGTCCGAGCGTCAGTTCGCGCATGTTCCCGTAACGCAGGACCGCAGTACCACCAGCATTGGTCGACAGGTTGCCGCCCAGCGTGCAGCTGCCTTCGGACGCCAATGACAGCGGGAACAGCCGGCCCGAAGCCGCAGCCGCCTCCTGCACCTGCTGAAGCAGGCAGCCGGCGTCCGCCGTCAGCGTGTCATTCACCGGATCGACATGACGGATGCGGTTCATGCGCGCCAGTGACAGCACGATGGCTGTGCCGCTGGCATCGGGTACGCTGCCCAGCACCAGTCCGGTGTTCCCGCCTTGCGGCACGACAGGTACGTGGAATTCATTGCAGAGCTTGACGATCGCCGCGACTTGTTCGGTGTCGGCCGGACGCACGACCGCGCGTGCATTGCCGGTAAAACGGCCGCGCCAGTCGCTCAGGTAGCGCGCCATGTCGTCGCCGATGATCAGGTTCGCGCTGCCAACCACGCTTTCGCACGCCGCCAGGAAGTCCGCATCCGTGCCACCGGCAGATGCGGAAGAGGTGGCTGCTTTGGGGGCGGGCGAGGCGCTCATGGCCGGATCAGCGCTCCTGCATCACGGCGGCCTTCTCGATCGCCTCGCGTGCGAGGCGCTTCGCTTCCCGTTTGTAAGGCCGCAGGAAGAAGATCGCGCAAAAGAAATAGATGGTGGACAGTGCGATCTCGGCACCGGCCAGCCCTTGTGACAGGCCGCGCTCGCTCCAGGCGCGCACCACGCCTTCGGTAAAGTACATCAGGATCATCATCGATGCCCACTGCATCGTGTAGATGTTGCGGCGTATCGTGCCGGCCATCGGCGCCAGCAGCGGCAAGACCTTGAGCACCATCCACGAGCCGCCCGGGCGCAAGGGTGCCAGCACCAGTTCCCACAGTATGCACAGCAGCAGCAAGCCGACCAGGCTGGCTACGGATAGCTGGTGCAGGCGGACCTGTACGGGCGTGAGCGTCATGCTTGCAGCTTTCTGGCAGTGTGCGCGAGGCGCTTGCCGAGCGCGATGGCCAGCGCGCGCGAATCGCCGGAGAGGGGCTGTTCACCTTGGACACCCGACCAGTGCGTCGCGCCATATGGCGAGCCGCCACTGGTAGTCGTCATCAGCGCGCTCTCGGTGTAAGGCAGGCCGACGATCAGCATGCCGTGGTGCAGCAGAGGCAGCATCATCGACACCAACGTCGTCTCCTGGCCGCCATGCAGGCTGCCGGTCGACGTGAACACACAGGCAGGCTTGCCGGCCAGCGAGCCGGACAACCATTCACTGCTGGTGCCATCGAGGAAGTACTTCAGCGCGGCGGCCATGTTGCCAAAGCGCGTCGGCGAACCGAGCGCGAGGCCGGCGCATTCCTGCAGGTCAGCCAATTCGACATAAGGTGCGCCGGAATCAGGCACGGCGGCTTGCGTCGCTTCGGTGACGGTCGACACGGCCGGCACCGTGCGCAGCACGGCTTCGCAGCCTGGTACCGCGGCGATGCCTTGCGCGATATGGTCGGCAAGCTTGCGCGTCGCGCCGTTGCGCGAGTAGTAGAGCACCAGCAGTTTGATCAATGGCGTAGACATGGCTTGGTATTATAGGGGCGATGAGCCATTCGCCGTCCCAGCCGTCTTCCCGTTCCACGTCACCGTCGTCATCGGCGCAACCGCAGCCGTCGGCCTCTGCCCGTCACGTCACCCGCTGGACCCGCGCGCAGACGCGCGACCTGCTGCTTTTCGTGATGCGCCGGCTGCGCGAAGAACGGTTGCCCGAGGTCGCCGGCAGCCTGACCTTTACCACCGTGCTGGCGCTGGTGCCGGTGCTGACGATAGCGTTCGCGATTTTCACCACCTTCCCGCTGTTCACGACCTTCCGCGACTCGCTGGAAGCGTATTTCGTGCAGTCGCTGATGCCCAAGGGCATTGCCAATACGATCCTGGATTACCTGAGCCAGTTCGCCGCCAAAGCCAGCCGGCTGTCGGCGCTCGGTGCGGTGTTCCTGATCGTCACGGCCATCATGATGTTCGGTACCGTCGACCGTACGCTGAACCGCATCTGGAGGGTGAACACCTCGCGTCCATTCGTGCAGCGCATGGTGATCTACTGGTCGATCATGACGCTGGGGCCGCTGCTGATCGGCGCATCGGTCACCGCCGCCTCCGAGCTTCTACCGCTCAGCGCCGGGATCTCACGCGATTGGAGCTGGTTGCGCACCAGCTTTACCTTGCTGGTGTCGATCATGCTGTCAACGCTCGCATTTGCGCTGTTGTACCTGACCGTGCCGAACCGTTTCGTCGACTGGCGCGAAGCCGTGACCGGCGGACTGGTGGCTGCGATCGGTTTCGAGATCACGCGCCGTGGTTTTGCGTTCTCGATCAACCTGGGCGGCGGTTATCGCGCGATCTATGGCGCGCTGTCGGCGGTGCCGATATTCCTGATCTGGATCTTCCTGTTCTGGCTGATCACCCTGCTCGGTGCGGCAGTGGCGGCGGCGTTACCCGTAGTGCGCTATGAGCGCTGGTGGCATAGCGCCGCGCCGGGCAGCGCCTTCCTCGATGCAATGGCCATCATCAAGGTGCTGGTCGATGCGCGTGCCGGCCATGCGGCGGTTGATGCGCTGAGGATTCGGGAACTGACCCATCTCGGTTTCGAGGAGTCCGAGGCGCTGTTGCAGCGCATGCTCGAGGCCGGCTGGGTGGGGCGGATCCGTGCCGAGCGGCAGCCCGGATTTCGGTTGCGACGCCGCTCTCAGCTGCGGCAGGAGCGCTGGGCCTGGCTGGCCAACCCCGGCAAGCTGACACTGGCTGATGTGTTCCGGCGGTTCGCGTTCGAGCCCCTGCCCGAGTCGGCGCTTGCGGGGCGCGTCGCGCAGGTAGTCGACCACGGCCTCGCGATGACGCTGGACGACTACTTCAAGGCGCTTGACACCCGGTCCTGATCCGGCGCTGCCCTGCGACCAGGACGTGTTCAGGCGGTGGCAGTACGCAGCGCGCTGCCGGCAAATGTGAACAGCGCATCGATCACCTGGTCGGGCTGCTCGGCCATCAACGCATGACCGCAGGCCTCCAGCTTTAACACTTGCGATCGCGGCAGTTGTGCCTGCAGTGATGCCGCTGCCTTCGCCGGCGTCATCATGTCCTTCAGCCCCAGCAGGAACAGCGCAGCACAGCCGTGAGCCGCAAGCAATGCCGCTGCCTGCTCGCCGTTCGCATACGCATTGCAGGCCGAGAAATCATTGAAGAACAGATGGGCTGGATTGCGCTGCGACATGCGCTGCATCAGTCGTCGGCTGCCACCGGGCACATAGAAACCGGGTCCGGGCGCAGACGGCTTTTGCGCGATCGATGAATGCGACCAGATGTTGACCATGTCGATCGCGGCTGGCTCTCGCTCGCGTGCGGCGTCCAGCAGCGCCGTCGATACCTTCATCGGATACGCGGTACCCACCAGCGCGATGCCGGCCACGCGCTGCGGTTGCCGTGACGCCGCCTCCAGTGCAATCAGCGAGCCCATGCTGTGCCCGATCAGTATCGCCTTCTGCACGCCGGCCACATCGAGCAAGGTATTCAGCCAGTCGGCCATCGCCTCGACGCTGGGCAAGGCCGGGCCGCTGCTGCGACCATGGCCGGGCAGGTCGACTGCCAGTACCGAATAGCCGTGATGCGCGAAGTAACGCGTCTGCAAGCCCCAGACCGAGTGATCGTTCTGTGCGCCATGGATGAAGACCGCAGTCGGCAAGGCCGGATCGAAAGCCTTGCCGCCGGTGTACGCGTAGGAGGTGTTTCCGTTGAGCGTGAGTTGCATGTCAGGCTCCCTTCTGCGCGGCCTTCAGCCCGCGCTTGAGGTCGTCGATCAGGTCGTCGGCATCTTCGAGACCGATCGACAGTCGCATCGTGCCTTCGGTGATGCCGGACGCGGCCAGCTGTTCGTTGGGCACGCGGAAATGCGTGGTCGACGCCGGATGGATCACCAGCGACTTTGCATCGCCGACATTGGCCAGATGAGAGAACAATTGCAGCGATTCGACGAAGCGTCGCCCGGCAGCGCGGTCGCCTTTCAGCGCAAACGAGAACACTGCGCCACAGCCTCGGGGCAGCAGGCGCTTGGTCAGCGCATGATCGGGATGCGAAGGCAATTCCGGATAGGACACCGAATCGACTGCCGGATGCGCGGCAAGGAAATCGACGACCTTACGCGCATTGGCCACATGCTTGTCCATCCGCAGGCTCAGCGTCTCGATGCCTTGCAGGATGGTGAAGGCATTGTGCGGGCTCATCACCGCGCCGAAGTCGCGCAAGCCTTCACGGCGCGCGCGCAGCGCAAACGGTGCGACCGTCGATTCTTCCGAAAACACCATGCCATGGAAGCCGTCATACGGCTCGCACAGTTCGGCAAAGCGGCCGGTCTTCTCATACGCCGCTTGCCAGTCGAAGGTGCCGCCATCGACCAGCAGACCGCCGACCGCGGTGCCATGCCCGCACAGGAACTTGGTCGCCGAATGGAAGACCAGGTCGGCGCCATGCTCGAAAGGCTTCAGCAGGTACGGCGTGGTGAAGGTCGAGTCGACCATCAGCGGCAAGTGGTGTTCATGCGCGATCGCGGACACGGACTCGATATCGAGCACATCCAGTCCCGGGTTGCCCAGCGTCTCGGCGAACAGTACCTTGGTGTTGGGGCGGATATTCGCGCGCCACGCATCCAGATCGCGCGGGTCGATGAAGGTGGTGTCGATGCCGAAGCGCTTCATCGTATAGCCAAGCAGGTTCTGCGAACCGCCGTACAGTGCGCGCGACGCCAGTACATGCGAGCCGGCGCCGGCTATGGTCGCCAATCCGAGGTGCAGCGCGGCCTGCCCGCTGGCCACTGCGATGCCGGCCACGCCGCCTTCGAGCGCGGCGATGCGTTCCTCGAGCACCGCGTTGGTCGGGTTCGAGATCCGCGAATACACATGGCCCGAGCGCTCCATGTTGAACAGCGAGGCCGCGTGGTCCGAGTCACGGAAGACGAACGAGGTCGACAGGTAGATCGGTGTGGCGCGCGCGCCGGTGGCCGGATCAGGGGCGCCGCCGGCATGCAGCGACAGGGTGTCAAAGCCAGGGTAGGTAGGCTCGCTCATGGACGGGCGTCTCCAGTGGCCGGTAATGGCCGACATGTTGTTTTGTTGGAAGCACGATTATAGGTGGTGGGCTGCGCTTGCAGACGGGGCGCTGCGGCGTGACTGCCCAGTCTCCCGCCAGGCTGGCTTTTTTGGCATGACTCCGCTACAGTGACCTCAGGCGTAACCCCCATCCGGGTGTTTTTCCTGCGCAAAGCCAGTGCGAGGGGGCATGGACACCGCAGGGCAGGACAACACGCAACGACCGGGTGCCGCAAAGGCGCAGCACCCGCACAAGAATACGGAGGGCGACATGAAAGTTTCCGAGATCCTCAAGCTCAAGGGCAATATCCTCTACACCGCGCCGCCGGACATGCCGCTGCTGGAAGCGATCAACATCATGTCCGACCGTGACGTCGGCTCGCTGGTGGTGATGAAAGACGGGAAGATGCAGGGCATGCTGAGCTTCCGCGAAGTCATCAATGCGATCGACAAGCGCGGCGGGTCGATCGCCACCGGAACCGTCGGTGAGCATATGGCCTCGAACATCATGACCATCTCACCGGATACCGAGATCAACGAGATCCGCCGCCTGATGCTGGAGCGGCACGCGCGTTATGTACCGGTGATCGAGCATGACGGCACGCTCATGGGCGTGATGTCCTTCTATGATGTCGCAAAGGCCGTGTTCGAAGCGCAAAGCTTCGAAAACAAGATGCTGAAGGCGTATATCCGCGACTGGCCGGCAGAGACAGAAGAGTAATCTCCCCAGATCGTCCAGCCAGTATTCCTGCCCACTGATCTGCCTTTACAATGCGCAACGATGGCAGCGAACCCGCTGCCGCGCATCGTTGAAGGTGAACCTTTGTCCGCTTCCAGCCAGTTCGCGCTGCTCGTGCAGCGACGCTTTGCCCCCTTCTTCGGCGCGCAATTCCTCGGCGCGTTCAATGACAATCTGTTCAAGACAGCGCTGGTCACCGTCATCACCTTCGATGCGGCGTCATGGACCGACCTCAATGTCGGCCTGCTGAACAACCTGATCGCCGGCCTGTTCATCCTGCCATTCATGCTGGGCTCGGCCACCGCTGGCCAGATCGCCGACAAATACGAGAAAGCCAGCCTGATGCGCTGGGTGAAGGTGTTCGAGATCGCACTGATGGCCTTTGCCGGCATTGGCTGGGTCACGCATGACTTGTTTATCCTGATCGCTGCGGTCGTTGGTATGGGCCTGCACTCGACCATGTTCGGCCCGATCACGCATGCTTCCCTGCCGCAGCATCTGTCGACGGCAGAACTGGTCGGCGGCAATGGCATGGTGCAGATGGGCACCTTTGTCGGCATCCTGACCGGCCAGCTGAGCGGTGCGATGCTGGTCACATCAGGCCAGCATGGCATTGCGTTCATCATGGTCGCTACCGTCGCCGTGGCGGCATCCGGCTGGTTGTGCGCGCGCGCGGTGCCGGTCACGCCGGCTGCTGACCCGGGCTTGCAGCTGAACCTCAATCCGTTCACCGAGATCGGCCGTAACCTCCGTTTTGCGGCGGGCAACTGCGATGTGTTTGTCGCGATGCTGGCCAATTCCTGGTTCTGGTTCTACGGCGCGATGCTGCTTGCGCAATTCCCGGTGTTTGCGCGCGATGTGCTTCATGGCGAACCGATAGTGTTCGTGATCCTGCTGACCGCATTCTCGCTGGGCATCGGTGTCGGCTCGCTGTTATGCGAGAAACTGTCCGGCCGCCGGCTGCAGCTCGGACTGGTACCTGCCGGTGCGCTGGCGCTGACGGTGTTCGGCATCGATCTGTATCTGTCGGCGACCGTGAAGCTGCCGTGGGTCGGTGTTGGCAGTGACTTGCTGTCCTACGCGGAAGGCTTGCGCATCGCGGCCGATTGCACGCTGCTCGGCATGGCCGGCGGCATTTTCGTCGTGCCGCTGTTTGCGCTGATCCAGACCCGCTCCGAGCGCTCACACCTGTCACGCATCATCGGCGGCATGAACATCCTGAACTCGCTGTTCATGGTGGTGGCTGCGCTGGTCGCGATGGTGCTGCTGCAGACCGGTCTGCCGGTGCCGCAGCTGTTCCTGTTCACCGCGCTGGCCAATGGCGCTCTGCTGGTGCTGCTCTGCGTGCGGCAGCCCGAATACCTGCGCGCGCTGCTGGGGTGGTTGTCCCGGGAGAAAGAGCGCCGGCTGGTAGAATGACGCCTTCGAATTCCTTCAAGCGCGTCCTCCCATGTCCGGCAATACGATAGGCAAGCTGTTCACTGTCACCACCTTTGGCGAGTCGCATGGTCCCGCGATTGGCTGCGTGATCGACGGCTGCCCACCCGGCATGGCGCTGTCCGAGGCCGATATTCAGCATGACCTCGACCGTCGCCGCCCGGGCACCTCTCGCCATGTGACGCAGCGTCAGGAGCCGGATACGGTCGAGATCCTGTCCGGCATCTACGAAGGCAAGACCACCGGCACGCCGATCGCGCTGCTGATCCGCAACCAGGACCAGCGCAGCCATGACTACGGCAACATCGTCGACCGCTTCCGTCCCGGCCATGCGGACTACACCTATTTCCAGAAGTACGGCATCC
>JACCDI010122158.1_pt1 | contig 16290 bp, 8 predicted proteins | sample 7442791 | NCBI WGS metagenome assembly JACCDI01 (sample SAMN15323434, study PRJNA562643) | freshwater metagenome | isolation source: river surface water | place: USA:Blue River Watershed | collected 2017-08-15 | reverse complement strand
TCAAATCGTATTCATTTCTCGCCCGATAACTATGGTCAGAATGTTCAAATCATCAGTAGGGAAGAAATTCAAAAAATGCCTGTTCAAACAACGACTGAGATTTTGTCTTATGCTTTAGGTGTGGATATTCGACAAAGAGGGCCACAAGGTGTGCAAGCTGACATGCAAATTCAGGGCTCTACTTTTGACCAGGTTCTGGTGATGATTGATGGTGTGAAAATGAGTGATCCGCAAACTGGTCACCATCAAATGAATCTCAGTATTTCTCCGGAAGCTATTGAAAGAATTGAAATTATTAAAGGTGCTGCGGCCCGACGTTATGGATTAAATGCTTTGGCGGGTGTGGTCAATATCATTACGCGTTCTCAGGCTAAGTCACATCTTGCCGCGCAGGTACATGCAGGAACAAATGCTCAAAAAGATATGCAAACAGGAAAATTATATGCGAATCAGGGATACCGTTTGTTTAACTCGATAGGGAATAAAGAACTTTCAGCTTGGTATGATATAGCAGTTGATCTGGGTTCAGGTTATAGACATAATTCAGACTTTCAGGCAATCAGAAGTAATTTTAAAGTCCAGCAGTTAATAAAGAATAAACTGTCTGTGCCGGATGGGTTTAAGTTAAGTTACCTTGGTGGAATAGTTAGAAATTCTTTTGGTGCCAATGGGTTTTACGCAGCTCCATCGGATAGTAATTCATACGAGTATGTTAATACAAGTTGGGGTGCAGTTAATGCTGATTTTGAAACGCGAAAATCAGGAACATTTTCAGCAAGGATTAGCGCTCGTGCAAATAATGATCAGTATGTGTTCATTAAAAGCAATCCATCGTATTATCGGAATTTTCATCAAACAACTGTACTAACACCAGAACTCAATTACCGTTATGTCTCAAAATATTTTGAAATTGGAGCAGGTGCTGAGTATAGAAAAGAAGCTATCAATAGCACCAATTTAGGGGATCATATCAGAGAGTTTGCAGGCTTGTATGCCGATGTGCTGCTGATGCCTGTCAAAGGTGTCAGAATCTCGGGTGGTGTTTATAGTCTGCAAAACAAAGTATTAGGCCATCAATTTTATCCTGGTGTTGATATCAATGTTCAGTTGAAGAAAGATGTTTACGCGTTTGCTTCCGCCGGTAACGGTCAGCGTTTACCAACTTACACTGACCTGTTTTACACTGGCCCCTCTAACATAAGCAACCCTTTGCTATTGCCTGAGATGGCTCGTTACTTTGATGCTGGTGTTAGATTCAACGGTCAAAGATTTCAAGGCCATATCAATGTGTTCAGAAGAGAAAATCAGTCGATGATAGACAGGGTAAAAGATTCATTGAACGCTCCTTGGAAGCCTTTAAATGTTCAATCTTTAATCATGCAAGGCATTGAGGCAAGAGTACAATACCAATTTAGAATAAAAAATATATTAGCATCAAGAGGAGGCATAAGAATATTAAGCAGCACAGGTGTTTCGGTATTGGAGAGCAGTGTCGTCAACACTGCTTCAATCTCTCAGTTTGCTTTGAACTATTTGCCTATTCAATGGATGAGTCAGTTGCAATTCAGAGTTCAACGATTTAGTTTATCTTTTAACTTAAGGTATCTGGAGCGCTATGGTTTAAAAGCTGCTGAGAAAACAGCTTTTGCAATAGCAGATGTTCGCGCCGACTATGCAATCAAGATTAGAGAGGGAAAACCATTGCGAGTTTTCGTGAGTATGCAAAATCTGGGTAATACGCAGTACAAAGAATTCACCGCGGTGCCATTACCTGGCAGGTGGACGACTTTGGGTTTGGTGTTTTAGGGACCTTATAGTTTACAACCGTAGGAACTTCTACTACAGGGCGCTTTCATTCTTGGGTCCGCTGGCACCGAGTTATCGGATTAAAACCGGTTTTTTCTGTTGGATGATCGTTCAGCGTCGCTGCCGCAAAGATGTTTTCAGAATGATCATGCATTGATCCCTCCCATTCTCATTCTCGCTCTCTCTTTCATTCTGTCATAGTTTTGTCAAAATCTTAATATTTACCCTGAATCATTATATATTTCCAATATTCTGTTACATTTGTTGTGGAAAAATTCGGTAACAGGTGGGGTTTAATATTAGTAATAGCGCGCTTTTTCGGTATATTAGTTGTAACAAATATTGTTTGTACATCGTTGTTTTATTGGTGATTAAGTTATTGTTTGTTGAATTGAACGCACAGACAAAATTCTCCGGTGCTGAGTTTATTGCTGGTCATCGTCCGAATCAAAATTCTTCTGTTTTTGTCGAAAATTCCGGTTTTATTGAAAATATTGGTCAGTTCGGAGATACTTTTTCTGGCTATGGTCATTTAGGGAAAATTCTATACAGTTTTGATGGGATGGACATGCCTGTTTTACTCACTAAAAGGGGGCTGATTTTTTTACAAAGATCTGTAAGTCTGATTTCGGAAGAAGAGCGCGAACGTCTCGAAAAGTTAGGTATCAAAGCCGAAGTTATCGCCGAGAAAAACACCGTCAAGGAATCTGTAATTGCAGTTCAATGGATATCGGCCTCTAACAACTTATCTGTTATTCAGCAAAAGCCCAATGACGCTTATCATACCTATGCCTGTGTGCAAGGGAAAGCATTTGCCTACAAGCAAATCGTCTATAAAAATATCTATCAGGGCATCGATCTGATATTAAGTGTAGATTCATCTGCTCATGATCGTTTTAAGTATAGCTTCATACTCGAACCATTTGCCGACATCCACCAAATTCAAATGCAAATTGGAGGCGATGTTAGCGCGTTTAGAAAAGATTGGAACGGTCGACTGCATATAGCATCTCCTATCAATGATATTTTACAAACAGAACCTGTATCCTACTACCTGTCATCATCAAAATTAGACAATACTCAAGAGTCTGTTAAAGCGGTCTTTGTTTTAAATGATCAAACATTAAGCTTCGACTGGAAAAGGATTCCTGATCAGAGTCGTGCGATTATGATAGATCCTTTTGTAAGTAGTGGTAGCAATCTTACCGGAGCCAATTCTGGTAAAGCCAAAGATGTGGATTTTGATTATGCAGGGAATGTGTATGTCACTGGTGGAGGTGATGGGTCTATCTATAAACTGGCAAAGTACAATGCCTCCGGAACATTGCAATGGACCTTCAATGGAAGTTTAACCGTTCCGGCATGGACTTTCGGAACTTACTACGGTGGGTGGGTAGTTGATAAAACATCGGGTCATGTATATCTGGGACAAGGGTTTGCACCAGGGGGCGGTTTTAGAGTGATTCGTTTAAATACTGCAGGTAACTACGATAATTATATTACTACTGCCAATTCCACTTTCATGGAAAACTGGAAGATGTTGTGGAGTTGTAACAGCGGTTCACCTCAAATTATTATAGCAGGTGGTGGTACCAATTCTAATATCAATTTGGGGGTTTTTGCGCCACCATCGACAACAATCAGCGGGGTTAATATTACAGGTATCCCGTATAGTGGCTCTTCAGGTTGGGCCCAGGATATTTCTGATATCGTCATTGATCCGGTTAATAATCAACTCTACAGTATTTATGGCTCTTTAATCGGAACCCCATCATTAAGCAATAAAATTTATAAGAACGCAGCTCCTTATTCCAGTACTTCGATGTTGTGGAATGTGGCCAGTGGGTATACTGTCATTCAAGAAATTGCCAATCGCCCTTATTTAGTTGCAGGTCAGATTGATAATTCGAGTAATGTTTTAGCCGTCAATTCATCCTACATGTTTTACTACGATGGCTTGAATCTTAAAGCCTTCAATAAAGCAACAGGAGCAGCAGTTGGTACTGCGATCACCATAAGCGGAAATTCTGCTTTGATGCAAGGTGGAATAGTGGCGGATGAGTGTAACAATATTTTTTTAGGGTCTGTCAATGGCACCATCAAAGTATATACCTTTAACGGAACAACTTTTAACGACTCCACACCAGATATCAGTATTTCGGGATATTCTTCAAGTTCTGTATACGACCTGGTATTATCAGATGCTCGTAAAATTATATATGCGTCAGGAAATGGTTTTGTAGCTGCTATCAATGTTGCTGGTTATGGCTGTGCCAGTAATGTGTATACACTCTCTGTGAGTACCAGTTGTTCGAATCAAACTGCTACCGTGACATTGTCGCCGGCACCTCCACAAAATTCATCCGTTACTTACAATGTTTACAATGGCAGTGCCCTCATAGCATCCAATCAAACAGGTCAGTTTTCAGGTTTAATTCCCAATATTACTTACAGCATGCAAGCCATCATCAATCAGTCATGTAGTGGTGTCGAAGCGGTAAAATCATTTGTTATAGCTGGTCCCGCGATTAGTATTAGCAAGACCAACGCGACATGTGGCAATGCCAACGGTGCCATCAGTATTTCTGCTACAGGTGGTACAGGCAGTCTGCAATACAGCAAAGATGGTATCATCTTTCAAAATGGTAGTAGTTTCACTGGTTTGACAGCTGGTTTTTATACCGTGGTGGTGAAAGATAGTTTAGGTTGTTCGAGCACTGTTTCTGTCTTAATCACCAACTCAAACGGACCGCAAACTACTGCAGTTATTACCAATGCTTTTTGTGGTTCGGCAACTGGTAGAGTAGTGCTTAGTGGATCTGGAGGAACTGCTCCATACACCTACAAATTGGGCAATGGAAGTTATACTGGTAACAGTTCATTTGCTAATTTAGCAGCAGGGACATATCTATTTTATATCAAAGATACCAATGCTTGTGTGAATGTTCAATCGTATACCATTATCAGTAGTGGCAGTAGTTCAAGCATTATCGTTAAGCAAGTGGATGCCTGTGGTAAAAGTAGTGGAAGTTTCAGTATTAGCACAACAGGCGGTACTGCGCCTTATCAGTATGCTCTGAACAGTGGGGCATATCAAACAGGACATGTTTTTTCTGGATTAAGTTCTGGTGCTTATACTATTTTGGTGAAGGATTCTTTAAATTGTATTAGTACATTACGTGATACTATTCAGGCATCTGCCGGTCCGCAACTTAGTACCACTGTGGTATCGACATCCTGTAGTGGTGCCAGTGGCAGAATCACCATGACACTGAGCGGTGGAACATCACCATTCGAATACAGTATTAACGGAGGTAGTACTTATCAAAGTAGTAATGTTTTCAATAATCTTAGCGCAGGTACATATAATTTGGCAGTGAGAGATGCTAATAGTTGTATCAGTTCTAGTTTGGCAATTGTAACGAAATCATATCCTCAGATAACAGATAGTACCACCAAAGCCGGATGTAATACCTTTACAGGTAGCATAACGGCGATAGGAACCGGTGGAACAAGTCCGTATCAGTATTCCATCAATGGTGTGAATTACAAGAGTGGTAATGTGTTTAGTAATCTTCAATCAGGTACTTATACTTTGTATATACGAGACACTGCTGGTTGTATCAATTCTGTTACTCCGGTTGTTGTCGCTAATGCTTCAGGATTAAGTATTAGTGGTACAGCTCAAATAAGTTCATGTGCTGCTAATACTGGTAGCATAACTTTGACGGCAAGTGGCGGAACTACGCCCTATACCTTTTCCATCGATAGTGTCAATTATCAGAACAGTGGTGCATTTACCGGATTAGCGCCAGGTAATTATACTGCAAGAGTGAAAGACGCCAATGGTTGTATTTCAAGGATGTTAATAAGGGTAGGAATGTTACAAGGACCAACAGCAAGTATCTCAGTCACTACAGCAACATGTAACAATGCCAATGGGAAAGTCACTGTAACAGCCAGTCTCGGAAAATCGCCCTATTTATATTCACGCAATGGTACAACATTTCAGAGTAGTAATGTTTTAAAAGGCATAAGTGCTGGTACCTACACCATCACAGTGAAAGATTCAAATTTGTGTATTACCACTTTGAGTGCCACGGTTGGGAATGTTGGAAGTACCACTGGTCCGACAGTTACGGCCACAACATTAGATGCCGAATGTGGTTTAAGCACCGGTAAAATCAATGGCAATGGAAGTGGTGGAAAGAATCCAAAGAGATATAGCATCAATGGTATCAACTATCAGGGTAGTACAAACTTTAGTGATGTACCTCCTGGTAATTATACTTTGTATGTGATGGATGATAACGGATGTACCAACGAAGTGAGTGTAACGGTAGGAAATGTAACTGGACCGTTGGTGAGTGTTTCTGATACTGCAACTACTTGCGGAAATTCTGTCGGCGCAATTGTTTGCACAGGGTACAATGGTGTGGCGCCATACAAGTATAGTATAGATAATGGTGTCAATTTTCAAAACAGCAATACCTTTACAGGACTAAGTGCAGGCTTCTATACAGTAGTAGTGCGCGACAATGCTAATGTGTGTAAGAACTCCATAGTCGTCAAAATTAGCAATTCTAATGGTCCCGCCATTAGCTTAACAAAAAAAGATGCCACTTGTGGCGCTAATAGCGGTAGAATTACTGGCAGCGCCACTGGAGGCACAGGTGCAAAGACCTGGAGTTTGGATGGTATTAATTACCAAAGTAGTTCAGTGTTTAACGGACTCTCGGCGGGTGATTATGCGGTATATGCCAAAGATTCTCTCGGTTGTGTTAACTCTACCACCATTACTGTTGGCAGTGTTGCCGCACCACAAATACGATTGACGCAAGTTTCGGAAACCTGTGGTCAGAGTAATGGTAGAATTACTGCTATTGGCAGCAGTGGGACTGCGCCTTATCAGTACCAGCTGGATACATTTAGCTACAAAGGCAGCTCAGTGTTTACTGGATTGAAAGCCGGAACTTATAAAGTGACTTTAAAGGATACTAATTTGTGTATGGTGAGTGCCAATATTACTATCAGCATGATAGCTGGTCCAAAGATAAGTTCAAGGCAATTTCCTGTGACCTGTAATGCAAATAATGGAGCGATTTTGTCTACCGGCAGAGATGGGACTATGCAATATCAATATAGCATCAATGGGTCGTCATTCGGACAAAGTTTCTTGTTCGATCATTTAAGTGCAGGACAAAAAATCATTGCTATTAAAGATTCAAATAACTGTTTGGCCTATGATACTGTAACACTAAGTAGTCGTTCTTTACCTGTAGTAACTTTAGTGGAAGATACAACACTTTGTGCCCCTGGTCGTGGTAGTATCGTCGTAACAGTAACTGGTGGCACCTCGCCATATCAATACAGTTTAGACAGTGTGACGTATCAAAATAGCAACAAATTTAATTGCGTCTTGTCGGGCACATATCAGGTGTACATTAAAGATTCTAATGTATGCCAGGATAATGATGTGATACAGATCCAAGGGGTAGCTTTAAGAGCCAGCCTGCTGGAGTTTAATGTATCAATTGATGGAGGAGCGGTTCTGTGCAGTTGGACAAGTTCTGAAGAAGAAAATCTGCAATATTATCAAGTCGATCGTTCGGTAGATGGTTATGTCTGGGAGCCAGTAGGAATTGTAAAAGGCAAGGGCAATTTCAAAGGAATATCACAGTATGAAATACTAGATTTATCGCCTCATCTTGGATTGTCTTATTACAGATTGACCGAGCATGAAGTGTCCGGAAAGGGCACTCATTTAGGCGTAAGGCAAGTGTATGTAGGGAATAGTTCACAAGTGAAAATTGAGCCTAATCCAGCAAGTGATTATTTCATTATAGAAACGTCAGAATTTAGACCACAGATTAGCATACAAAACACCGAGGGCAAGTTTGTTGAATTTACGTCAATCGATTTAGGCAATACCATCAAGGTTTCAACAAAAACATGGCCAGAGGACATTTACATAATTACAATTGTGCAGCATCAACAGGTTCAACAATTGAAATTGGTGGTAGTGCATTAGGCCTGCAAATTACGCTTTAGCAAGCTAAGCTGACTTTGTAGTTCTCGTTTTTTTGCTTATTCATTTAAAAATACATGAAACGTTTAAGTGTTTTTAGAAAAGTATGAGTGTTTTCGGGCGTAAAGCCGTTTACGAAAAACGACAACCTTCCAGGTTGACAACCTGGAAGGTTGTCGTTTAAGCAATTTTTGATTTTAATTCCTTTACTAAAAATTCACTGCTTATACTCCTTTTGTTAAACAGACCCCTTCCCGAATTTTTTATTTCACTTTCGTAAATATCTTTACATGTCGCGTGTATCTCATGGCAACCTGTTGTATGCAATATTTCTATTACATTTTTCGAAGTAATGCCACAACCTGGAAGTATTGTAATTGATTCTCCAAATTCAGATTGCATTGTTCTTAAAGTTCTCATTCCTTCGAATGCATTTACTGCACCTCCACTGCTTAGCACCCTTTCAAACCCCAAAGATTTTACGGTCTTTAAAGCACTAATAATATCGATGCATTCATCTATCGCCCGATGGAAGGTTGCTGGTCCGCCCCAGCGCTTTAATAATCGTTCACAGTAAACTACATCAACTAAACCTTCATTAGTTAAACATCCGAACACAATGCCATTTACACCTGCAGATTTGCATATGTCTATATCTGCTTCCATGATTTTAATTTCATCTTCTGTATAACAGAAATCGCCGCCTCTTGGTCTTATCATCACATAAACAGGAATAGTCAACTTAGTTGACATGTAGATTAATCCGGCAGAAGGTGTGCAACCTCCATCTGACAAATTTTCGAACAGTTCTATTCTGTCTGCCCCTCCTTTTTCTGCATTAACGCACGATTCCCATGAATTGCATGCGACTTCTAATCTGATCATTTTTGAATGATGTGTTTTGAAATGACTTGTTTTGTTTGACCTTCTCCCTGAGTTACGCCATAATCGAAGCCTTTATGCAGTGCATATCCACCATATTCGCCAGCCTTATTTATCGCAATAAAACCAACCTGAATGTTCTCAGGCTTTCTGGGACTAACAGATTGAATGCGTTCAACAGCTTTTTTACAGGCTTGTTCCGGACTATATCCTTGTCTCATAAATTCAACAACCAGAAAACTGCCACAGATGCGAATGACTTCCTCGCCCTGCCCAGTAGCAGTAGCTGCACCAACAGCATTGTCGACATATAAACCTGCCCCAATAATTGGTGAATCGCCTACTCTTCCTTTCATTTTAAAAGCCATGCCACTCGTAGTGCATGCACCGCTTAAATTGCCTTCAGCATCCATCGCAATCATGCCAATAGTATCATGATTAAATTCACCACTCTCCATAAAATCCGGCACCATTGGTCCGCCGTTTTTCTCAATATTGATTATAGGTTTGTATTCGCTTTTCTTTAACCATTCTGCGTATGTTTTCGAGGCATGATCGCTCAGTTCACCACTTTCAAGAACTGCGCCTTGTGAGAGTGCGAATTGTTGAGCACCTTCGCCTACCAACATAACATGTGGTGTTTTTTCCATGACGAGGCGGGCGACATGAATCGGACTTTTAATACGTTCTAAAGCGGCTACCGCGCCTATTTCATGTTTGTGGTTCATAATAGAAGCATCCAAAGTAACGCTGCCTTCTCGATCGGGATTGGCACCCAAGCCTACGCAACAATTATTGATATCATTTTCGCTCACTTGTACACCTTTTTCAACGGCATCCAGGGCACTACCTTTATTACTTAAGATTTTCCAGGCTTCAACATTTGCTGTTTGCGATTGATTGTACCAGGTACTTAAAACTATCGGTCCTTTGCTTTTTTTAGGTTTCGAAGCGTGTAACTTATCAATGCTCATGACAATGCTTCCAAGTCCGATTAAACGCAATAATTCTCTCCTTTTCATTTTTCAAATGTAGAGGATTAAGGAGAAAAAATAGATCAAAAATTTGAATCAAAAAGAGTGGCGAAAAAGGTGATTCTGAGTGTTGTTTTCGTTAAGCGTTTGATGTTTTTAGGAAAAAGATGAGTGTTTTCGGGGGAAAAGCCGTTTGCGAAAAACACCAACCTTCCAGGTTGACAACCTGGAAGGTTGGAAAAAACTACTGAATTCCAGCAATAATTCTCAAAGGGCCGCCGCTTCCTTTTCCAATTTTCATTGGTAAGGCAACTATGTAAATATCTTTAGCGGGTAATAAGTCTAAGTTATGTAAATTTTCAAAACCCGGAACATTGGCACCCATTAGAATTCGATGGGTCATGAAGTCTGTTGACTGTCCATAATCCAGACTCGGCGTATCAAGTCCTACCGATTTAATTCGACGGTTTTTTATTAACCATTCAGCAGCAGCCTGGTGGATTCCAGGGAAGTGCAATAAAGGCAATGCTTCGATTCCTCGCATATCAGTTCCGAAGTATTTTTTTCTGTCTGGATAGAACTTGCCATAGCCTGTTCTAAATAAAATAATACAGCTGTCGGGTATAGTGCCATTTGCTTTTTCCCAAGCTTCTATATCGCCAACACTGATTCTGTAGTCGCGGTCCTTTAAGGCTTTTTCTGAGACATCAATTACAATAGCTTTACCGGTTAAATGACTTAAAGGAATCTGGTCCACAGTCTGTTTACCTTTAGCAAAATGAATAGGAGCGTCTAAATGGGTGCCGCCATGTTCTGGGGTGCAAATAGAGTAGGAAGAATAAAAAAATCCTTTTTCGTTGACACCATTAGCATCTGTATAGTGTTCGAACGACTTAATGTTATTTGGCCAGTAAAGGGTGGTGCTATCAAAAGAGTGTGTAAGATCAACCCATTTAAGCGATTCAATTTCTGTCTTTTTTGAACCTGGTTGGCAAGCGATTATTGTCAGTAGCAGTATTAAATGAAAATGTTTCATGAGTCACAATAATACATACACGATTTAGATTTACATGGATTCACCCTAGGATTTTCTTTGAAACTAAGTGAATTTTTATTTATCCGTTTTTTGAATTTCGAAGTAAGATGAGTGTTTTCGGGGGAAAAGCCGTTTGCGAAAAACACCAACCTTCCAGGTTGACAACCTGGAAGGTTGTCAATACCACCAAAAAGTTTGTTGAAAATCTGAAAAAACTTCACTTAACTCTCTTAAACTCTCAAAACTCACCAATATGCCAAAGTCAAGTTGCAAGAAATTGATAGGTTTGTTAATTGTTTGGAATTCGATGATGTTATTGTTAATACTTGGAGAGGCGGGTGTATAATGCTTTGCATTAATGCCGGTGAGATAAGTAAGTTTAAAGTCCAGTTTTAATTTATTCTCGATAATGTTAATCTGACTTCCGCTGCTAATACCTACACTAAAATAGTCTTTGCTGGTGTTGGAAAAAGTATAGCTGCTTAGGCTTGGATTTGTAGTGCTTATATGCGAGTTATTCGTGCGTAAACCCATCGCCAGTTCAACAAAAGGTTTAAGGGTTTTCGATGCCTGTGTATAGCGTAAAACTATAGCAGCGCCACTGCCATCATTGCTTGTGTATACAGGTTGATTCAAAATGGGATTGTTATCCGTATTTAAACCATTGGAAGTAAAATATTCTACAGAAAGTCCGACTCTAAAGTCGTGTTTTATTAAACTGTCATTCAAAAGATTTGGGGAGTGGAAATAGAATTTATAACCTTTGTTATTTTCATGATTGTTGCCAAATAATCGGTATGCGTTTATGCCATTGGTGTAAGAAACACCAAGGTAAAAAGGGTTTTCCTGATCTTCTGAATTTGCAGCAAAGTTATTTGGATTGTATAGCGGTGTAATAGGTTCGTTTTGGGCCAAACAGTGAATTGCAAAAAGGCAGAAAAAGAGTGTAATGCTACTTTTCATGGTGAATATTTAGGCAAATATCACCTCCCAGATATATTAGATAAAACGGCTTACTGCAAATGGAAATTAATTTATAACAAAAAATGCAAATTAGATGCTTTCTGTTTCCATTTGTTCTTCAGATTGCTGTTTGATATAATTTTCAAGACTGCTGATTTTATCATACATCTTCTTGAAAAATATAACGCGTTGTTTCTCTGCACTACCTGTCAGCAAAATAGATTTTCTAATCAGATTGTTTATCCAGTGTCTGGTTTCTGTTAAAAATTTGGGGTCACTGGTTGAAATGGTGTTGAATGTGTTGTGACCAATGAAAACTCTCTCCGGTGCATGCTGCTTTCCAGGCTCTATGTAAACACAATTATTGCCTATCATCAAGTCGGAGATGTAAAGTTTAAAATCGCCTTGCCGTTGTCTGGTTTCAAGGTCGTTCTCCTGACACTCTATCTCCATGTGCTCAAACATCTTTCTTAAATCTGACAATACTATCAATGCTGTTTCATGGTTGTCAAAAAAATGACAATCAAAATAAAAACGGATTTGTCTTAAAGTGCTGGTGATGGTCTCTTCTGACCATATTTCAGTGACGTTTAATTTGCTATATGCTTCAGCTGTTTTTAAATTGTTGTCAATGAGTTTTTGTGAAACCTCTGAAAAATCAAATTGCTTGCTGTGAAATACTTCAATGTTTAATACGGCTTTACTCCAGTAATAAGCTTTAAATGCTGATAAATGCGGGTATTTAAAATGTCGAATAACTGGAATGTCTTCAGCAGCATAGATAACGCTCGTTTCCGGTATTCTGGCTAAATCACTAAGATACGTCGCATACCATTCAAGATACTTTGAGAAATTGAATGGTTGTCCATACATTGGATTAAAATTGAAGTTGACCTGATTGTCCTCTTTCCTGAATAAACCATCCAAACTAATGCTAAATCGTTCAGCAATTAAGCCTACTTCGTCAAATGAAAATGTACTCTGACAGCGAAGTCGCCTATACACACTATCCATCGATATGTTTAACAAGTCAGATAATTCTGCGGCTAAACTTACATTGTCCGCGATACTTTGTTTAAGTATGGCAACCAACTTTTCCTGAAAATGCAATGATTCAGACATCGATTGATTTTTTTAATTACGGCAATTAAATATTTTTTTACGTAATGCACAAATACTTAAAATCTTAAATTAATATATTTCAATTTTGTTGCTTTATTTTTATTGATAAAATATTATAAGTATTTAATAGTGAAATTATAAAAATTATTCAAATATGTAAATTTTTTTAGCTCACCTAAAATGCCTGATTTATCTCGTTAAATTGTATTTATTTGCAGTAATCAATTATTTTTTCATCCGCATTTGCAGAAATTACAAGTGAATTAATGCATAAAGAAAATAATTTTGCTTGTCATCGATCTGGTAAAGTGTCCTTGATATCGTTTTAAACCTGTTCTAAAAATATACCAAACCAATTTGTAAAGGTAAAATTATACCTTGCTTAATCAACCAACAATTAATATGAAAAAACTCAAGTTCACTAAAGATGAAGGTACTGCTTTTTATAAAGAATTAAACGAATCTATTGATGCGTATTTTAAACAGTCAGGGCAGTCTAAAACGGGCAACTCGATCATGTATTTTAAGATTGTATTATACTTCGGTTTGGATGTTCTTTTTTATGTGCTGATGATGAAAAGCAACACCTCTTTTGAATTCTATCTGTATTATCTACTCATGGGGCTATCTGTTCTGCTCACAGCATTTAATATTTCTCATGATGCTGCACATGGTGTGGCTGTGAAAAGCAAGTACTGGAACAAAGTTCTATTCTCTATCAGTTTTAACCTGCAAGGGAATAATGCCTATGTATGGGGTAAAAATCACAATGAATCCCATCACCTTTATACCAATGTCGAAGGAAGCGATATCGATGTGTTGAATAATCCTCTTTTGCGCATGACGGAAACTCAAGCTCTTAAATGGTACCATCGCTATCAGTTTTTATATGCTCCCTTTTTAAGTTTATTATACAGTTTGAATTGGTTTTTTATGCGTGAAACTTTGATGCTGTTCAATTATACCAGTCGTACTATTCAAGTGAAAATTCCTCCTGTAGAAATAGTAAAATTAGTGGTATACAAACTCGCCTATCTGGCCTATATGATTGTACTTCCGATTCTGCTTCTTCCTTTTGGTACCACTAACGTCATTATAGCTTTCGTGCTTAATCATTTTATGGTATCGCTAATTTTTACAAGTGTGCTCGGAGTGTCACATCTCTCTGATTACGTCATTCATCCTCTGCCTGATCAGGATGGTAAACTGGATATGAGCTGGCCAAGTTTACAAATGAAAACCTCTGTAGATTATAATGCTTCGAGTGTTTTTTTTAACTGGACTTTGGGTGGTTTTAATGCCCATGCACTTCACCATCTGCTCCCCAATATTAGCCATGTTCATTATCTGAAAATTTTGCCAATGTTCAAACAAATTGCGGCTAAACATGGCGTCGTGTATATGGATATGCCTTATTCAGAAGCTTATAAATCTTACATGAGATTTTTATATAAAATGGGTCGTCATCAGCAACTTAATTTAACAGTTTATGAAAGCTAAACATCTTAATTTACCAGAAGATACCGCTCTGTTCAACGGTATTTTAAAAGAAATTGAAAAAACTTTGCCAATGAAGAAATCAGAGGCTGATAGATACTTTATTCTTAAAGGTGTTCTATATGCAATTTTAACTGTCAGTGTTTACCTAGCATTGTATGTAATACAACATCCAATTTTATTTGTTCTGGATTATATTCTTTATGGGATGCTTGCTGTTATGCTTTGTTTCAATTTCGCTCATGATTTTTCACATCACGCCATCTTCAAAAAACCTTTTTGGGACAATGCCTTCTTTGAACTCATCTATACCATGGTTGGAGCTCATCCCGCAGCCTGGAAAGCACGGCATCTTGATGCACACCACTATGCTCCTAATGTCGAGCATTACGATACCGACCTTGCAATTACCAACCTTATTCGATTAATACCTGGCAGCGAATGGAAATGGTACCACAGGTTTCAATTTATCTATGGTCCGCTTGCCTATACCACCTATTCTTTATACTGGGTTCTGATAAAGGATTTTGTTGTCTTATTTAAAAAACAACATGCCTATTCGGGTAGTAAATTTTTATATGTCTTCAAGTTTTTTGCTCTTAAGTTTTGCTATGTTATGTATTTGATTGTTTTGCCATTGTTGTATTCCGGGCAATCTGCTCAGCTTGTTATAACTGGCTTTATTGCAATGCATTTGGTTCAGTCGCTATATACTTTATTCACTTTTTTTATAACTCACCATGTAGACGGTGCACTTTATCCAAGAGCAGACAAAGATGGCAGAATCAATACCTCATGGGTGATGAATCAAATCAAAAGTTCTAACAATTTTTATCCGTTCTCACATTTGGCTAATGCCATTTTTGGCGGTGTGAATAGTCATATTGCTCACCATTTATTCCCTCATATCAGTCATTATCACTATCCGAAAGTAAATGAGATTCTATTTAGAAAATTGCGCGAAAATGGTATAGAGCCCAGTATTACATCTTTCCCAGGAGGAGTAATTTCACATATTCGACTGCTTAAGAAAATGGGTGTTCAGGGAACATAGAATGATTCGATGGTTAAAAATATTGTACCTATGGCGCTATTGGCCAAAACAAGTATTGTATTTTCCTCTTACTGTTTACATCATACTTGTAGAGTCTATACGCACTGGCAGATTGTTCTATTTTGCGGCTGCTAATCCCGGAATCTCCCTGGGAGGTTTTGCCGGCGATTCTAAACACAAAATTCTCAGTAAAGTTCCTGATCGTCTTAAACCGGTCACAGTGTTTGTCAGTAAAGATCAGTCATTTCAATCAGCTGAAAAAAGTATTTCGAATCTTCAATACCCACTGATTGCCAAACCTGATGTAGGAGAAGGTGGATTTAAAGTAAAAAAACTCGAAAATGTCTATGATCTGATAGACTATCACTGGAGAAATAAAATGGATTACCTCATTCAATCCTACTGTGATTACAAACATGAACTGACACTCTTGTGTTACAGGTCAAATAATGAATTCATTGTTAGTTCCATCGTCGAGCGTATTCCTTTTTCTGTCACCGGTGATGGCATTTGTTCCGTTGAAGAACTCATGCTGCAATCTGATAAGGGGTTTTTTAATCAGAAAAATTTAAAACGTCTCTATGGGTCTTTGTTAAGTAAAATACCGAACAAGGGGTTTAAGGTAGAAGCAGGGAGTATCGGTAACTGGGACTACGGTGCTAATTACATAGAACGCCCAGAGCTCAATACACCTGAAGTGCAAAAGCAGTTTACTAAAATTATGAATGATGTAGAGCTGTTCAATTATGCAAGAATTGATTTTAAGTGTAAAAGCTATTTAGATATCATTAAAGGAGATATACAAATTTTGGAAATAAATGGCGTGAAAGGTGAACCTGTTCAGATCTATGATGAAAGATACAACTTATGGCAAGCTTATAAAATAATATTCAGACACTGGACGGTTATTCGTCAACTAAGTTTACTA
>JACCDI010465879.1_pt1 | contig 16318 bp, 18 predicted proteins | sample 7442791 | NCBI WGS metagenome assembly JACCDI01 (sample SAMN15323434, study PRJNA562643) | freshwater metagenome | isolation source: river surface water | place: USA:Blue River Watershed | collected 2017-08-15 | reverse complement strand
TCTCCTGTGTGTCTATAAATTAGTCATGAATGTTTCATCTGTTTATAATATTTGTTTTTTATTGGAAGATGGAACGCCTATAATCATATTGGTGTGTGTCAATGATAATTGTCGTGGGCGTTTCATCTGTTTATAATATTTGTTTTTTTATTGGAAGATGGAACGCCTATAATCATATTGGTGTGTGTCAATGATAATTGTCGTGGGTGTTTCATTTTCAAAAATTTTCCCCAAAGTTACATTTTAAAAACAAAATAGCGAATACTAAACCGCATTATTTCAGGGATTTGTACTATTTCGATTTCGTAATTCATTTATGAATTCAACTTTTTAAAAATTGTTTAGGATTATTTTTCGTCTGTATTATCGTCTAAATAAATTCTTTTTGATCTATTTCTATTCTTGGTGAAATACAATTGTTTTAAAGTATAAACAATATAAATTCCTGAAATAGCCATTAAAGTACATCCAAAAATAACGTGAAAAGTAATTCCTAAAGGCACTTCAAACCAAGTGGAAACTTCGTTTAAGAAATAATAACCTATTCCAAAAACAATACAACTTATAAAAACAAGTATTAATTTCTTTATCTTTCTGTCCCTTCTACTACTCATATTTAATTGCAAATAGTTAAATATTATAATTTCAAAACATTTACATCATTATAATGTGCTTTTTGAGTTACTGTTCCGTAATTCAATATTACAAAACTTGGATTGGCTCTTTCGATAGTTTTTAAAGCCGTAGCATCGCAAAATAGACAATCAAATGCAAAGTTGTATTTCTTTTTTGAGTCAGCAATCACATCTTTTGAGGAACCAGTCAAAAGCGCAACATAATATCCTTTAGCATTCGCTTTTTGGTTCAATTCATTTATTTTTTGCAAGCCTGCTACATTTGCTTTTTCTAAATCATAAGCTACTATTAGCAGTGCTTTTTCTTTAGATAATACCTTATCGGTTTGGTCTTCTCCTTCTAATTCCAATTTGAAATCGTGAATAGGGGGAAGGTAACCTTGAACAATAACTTTGTCTTTTCTGTCTACGAATTCTGCTCCAGCTGGAAGCGTCATCAAATCTTTTTCGGTGAATTCTTTATCAACGCCATTGACTTTATAGATGAAAATCATTTCGACAACGCTTTTTGGAGCATTATCAGGAATTTCCATTGATTTTCGAATGTTGGTTCCCACTTTATAAGGTCTAAAATCTTTCAAAGGCAAATGATTTAGAACCCAATATCCCATAAAGGAACACAAAGCAATGCTTAGTAAAACCAAAGTATTTTGAATTTTATTCGAAAATATGGGCTTGATATATTTTTGATTGAAATATAAAATCAGAATAAAAAATAACAATATTAAATCTTTTGAAAATGATTGCCAAGGTGTTAAATGCAAGGCGTCTCCAAAACATCCACAGTCTTTAACCACATCAAAATAGGCTGAATAAAAAGTCAGAAACGAGAACAAAACTACCAAAAGCAACAAACTCCAAATCGTTAATTTTGATTTGTAACCAATGAGCAACATTACACCCAAAACCACTTCGAGTATAACCAAAAATAGGGCTATTGCCAAGGTATAAGGCATAAAAAACGGCATATTAAAAACTGACTCGCTAAAATATTCATCTAGTTTATAGGAAAAACCTAAAGGATCATTGAGTTTTATCAATCCTGAAATAATAAATAAAATCCCGACGAAAAGTCTGGAGAATTGGGTGGTGAAGTTTTTCATTTTAATTTTTTTTAAGACAAATTTACAAAGTTGGAATTCCCCCTTTAGGGGCTAGGAGGCTTAAAATTAACGCAAAAACAGCATAATTAATCATATCTTGATAATTCGCATCGATACCTTCAGAAACTAAAGTTTTTCCTTTGTTGTCTTCAATTTGCTTTACTCGAAGCAGTTTTTGCAAAATCAAATCGGTTAAGGAACTTACACGCATTTCACGCCAAGCTTCGCCATAGTCGTGGTTTTTGGCTTCCATCAAATCTTTAGTCAATTTTACTTTAGCATCATACAATTGGGTAGCTTCTTCCACATTCAAATCCGGTTGATCAACAACACCAAGTTCTAATTGTATCAAAGCCATAATCGAATAATTGATGATTCCGATGAATTCGCCAGTTTCGTCTTCGTCAATTTTTCGCACTTCGTTTTCTTGTAAACTTCTTATTCTTTGGGCTTTGATGAAAATTTGATCGGTCAGGGATGGCAATCTCAAAATGCGCCAAGCACTGCCATAATCTTTCATTTTATTGATGAATAAAGAGCGGCAAAGTGCAATCACACTATCATATTGTTGAGAAGTGATGTTCATTTATTGGTTATATTTGTCAAAAAATTTCCTCAAAAATAAGGAATATTTATGGGATGTAAAATGATAATTAACGAAATTTGATTTAAAATGACAATAAACTGCAAAGGACAACTTATCGATTTGACTACGCCCAAAGTAATGGGGATTTTGAATGTGACTCCCAATTCATTTTATGATGGCGGAATGTATAAAAGTAACAGTGAAATACTAACTAAGGTAGGAAAAATGCTCAGCGATGGAGCGACATTTATTGATGTGGGTGCCTATTCCAGTAAACCCAATGCCGAATATGTTTCAGAAGAGGAAGAATTGCAAAGAATCATTCCCATTATCAATCTGATTTTAGAATATTATCCAGATGCTTTAGTTTCTGTTGATACTTTTAGAAGCGAAGTTGCCAAGGTTTGTATCGAAAGCGGAGTGTCTATTATCAACGATATTTCAGCTGGAAATTTGGATGATAAAATGCTGGAAACCATAGCAAAATATAATGTTCCTTATATTATGATGCACATGAGAGGTACACCAGAAACAATGCCAAAAATGACCACTTATGAGAATATTGTCAAAGAAATCCTTTTCTATTTTTCAGAAAAAGTCACCAAGGCAAGAAGGTTCGGTATCAACGATTTGATAATCGACCCAGGATTTGGTTTTGCCAAAACCTTAGATCAAAATTATGAAGTTTTACAAAAAATGGAATTGTTCGACATCTTGGAATTACCTTTATTGGCAGGATTTTCGAGAAAATCTATGATTTATAAAACCTTGCAATCTTCTGCAGAGGAAGCTTTGAACGGAACCACGGTTTTGAATACCATTGCCTTAACCAAAGGAGCCAAAATTCTTCGTGTTCACGATGTGAAAGAAGCGATGGAATGTGTAACTTTATTCAATAAAATCAACAATCAGTAATGAAGTATTTTAGTTTAGTAATCTTTTTTGTGTTTTTTTCTTGTGGAAATAAAGAAGCTGTTTTGTTGCCAAAATCGAATGTAACGATAGTTTCAAATGTAATAGATCATTCACCAATTTATATTTTCTTTAGAACTAAAGGAAAGGATACATTGGTGGAAGTCAACCGAAAAAACTCCATTATTTCGACCAATTGGATTCTTCATATCGACAAGCGATTGCCTTTGCGATTGGTTATTCCCGAAGTAATGAAGTTGCAAGAAAAAAAGCGTAGTGATTCTGCTCATAAAAACGACAAAGCCGAAAATTATTATTCGTATGCGGATAGTATTGGCAAGAATTTGGCGTTTCTATCTTTTACGAAAGTGTTTTATAAAATGGGGAAGGCTCATAATGATGGAGTGAAGATTTATTTTAAAAAAGGAAGTAATAATGTTTTAGTTAATAGTATGTCAATTAAAAAAAGTGAAGTTGCTCAATATATTTTTAATATTGATTACATCATTCAACCTAAGATACTATTGATTTTTGATAAAGAAATGAGTTATGATGAATACATACAGAGTAAGATTTTAATCAGAAAACTAGATTCTTTCAATAAAAAAGTTCCCAAAGAATTTATTTTTTAGGAATATTCTACTTTTCCTTCATTTCTTTCAATTTCTCTAAAACATCTTTTTTAGAGTATTCACCTTTATACGAAATATAGTTTCCGTCCTTGTCTATTATTAAAAAGCCGCCATTTAATTTGAAAGGGAAAAATTTGTCTTTTATAAAATGGTCTTGATCTGTTTTCCAGTTAATTTTATCACCGTGGTAGTAAAACAAATCTTTTACATCTGGATTTATGATATAAAAGTGGGTAACTTTGTCAGATTTTTTAAAGGATTTTGAAATGTCCTTCATAAAAACGTCCCAAGGCACTTGATAACCTTTGATATGGACTCTTGGATCATTATCAATATAATTAATCACAATAAAATTAGTTTGGGCAAAAGATGTTTTTGGGTCTAGACCACCAACAAGATATTTTTTAATGGTTTCTAGTAAATAAAAATTTAATTTTCCAGACGTTTTAATTTCGATTAAATATGTTTTTATAGAATTTTCGTTGTCATAAGACAAAGCATAATTGTCTATGCTTTTTAAACTTGTAAATTTATCTTTTGAAATTTCAATTAGATCATAATCATAGAAGAGTTGCTTTTTGTCTTGACTAAATGAAATATTTACGATCAGGAAAAGAATTAGAAGAGAAAGTCTTGATTTCATATTTATACAATTCAGATTAGTTTTAAATACTAATCAAATGTAAGAATTTAATGCTTTTGTTTTGCTTTTTAAAATAAATTGTTTGTTCGATATTATAGACCAAAATTACTGATGATGATAGGGTTCATTCTTCAAAATTGTGAATCCACGGTACAATTGTTCGATAAAAAACAAACGTACCATTTGATGGGAGAATGTCATTAGCGAAAGCGATATTTTACCTTGTGCTTTCGCATAAACCGTTTCCGAAAATCCATAAGGGCCACCAATTGCAAAAACCAAGGTCTTCACACCCGAATTCATTTTCTTCTGCAATTCGGCTGAAAATTCAACACTCGAAAAGGTTTTCCCGTTTTCGTCCAATAAAATGAGTTGGTCCGTTGGGGTTATTTTAGCCAAAATCAATTCGCCTTCTTTCTCTTTTTGCTGGCTTTCCGAGAGGTTTTTCACGTTCTTGATATCGGGAATAATCTCTAAATCGAACTTGATATAAAACGACAACCGTTTTTGATATTCGCCAATTAAGGATTGCAAATTTTTATTATCGGTTTTGCCAATGGCGATGAGTTTAATGTTCATTAGAAAACGTTTTAACTATCTAGAAATGAATCGGTTTTGTTTTTTTTCTTGAATAACTTTAGAATTAAAACTAGTACCGCAACTGCTTCGAAAGTCATTCCAATAATTAGAAAAAAAGTTGTCCAATCTTTACGTTCGTTAGTTATTTTGAAGATAGCTCCAATGATGGTAAGAACTGCTCCAATAAGGAATAAAACAAGAATTTGTGTGTTTTTCATCTGTTTATATTTATTGTTTTTATCGGTCAGATGGAACACTCATAATCATCCCCCAGTGTGTCAAAAACTATTGTCATGGGTGTTTCATTAGAGAATATTAAAAGCTCAAAGATATTAAAAGAGGCTAAAAAAAAGTCTTAAACTATCTTTTGTGATTTTTCATAATTCACATTTCTCTCTTTTAAATAAGATAAAATATAGTCAAAGCAAATTTCGTGTTTGCCAATCAATTCAGGCGGAAAAATTCCTTTTTCGGTAAATAATCCTTCCAAAAATAGATTGACGACAGCTGTTGCAGTGTATCCTGTAGTTCTCGCCATCGATGAAGTTTGGGTTTCAGGACAATATTCGTCGTAGAAATTGTAAATTACTTCTACGGTTTGTCCTTTTGGTTTTTCTCCTTTTAATGTAACGCGCATTACGGTTAGTTCTTCTTCGGTTTCGCCCAATTTCCATTCGTTGAAAAGAATTTTACTAGTGAAATCGAGTGGTGAAATTTCGGTTCCGTTGACAGTAATTTTGTTTTCGCTAAAGAATCCGCTGTCTTTTAGCACTTTTATGTATTCAACGTGGCTGGGATAACGCAATGTTTTTTCCTTCATATTCTTGATGTGAGGCATAGTGAATAATATCGAACGCAATCCATCAGAATTGAATGATTCCAAAGTTCCCACTTTATCAAATTCTACCAATTCACAATCAGTCAAGGCTTCACGAATAATGATATTTCTGTTTTCGACATAACGCGCAGGTCTTGTATATTCTTCGATTACATCAATGGGAGAAAATGGTGCTTTGTAATTGAATGGCCATTTTTTGACCTTTGGCAAACCGCCAACCAAGGTTTCGAAATCGGTCAGTTTTAGTTTTTCGTTATAATAACCCAAGATAATATTGTTCATCCCTGGAGCCACACCACAATCAACAATTGCAGTAACTTTATTTGATTTTGCCAATGCATCTAATTCAAGTGCATTTTCAGGAAAAAAGGAAATGTCCACCACATTTTTACCCGCTTCTATAACTGTTTTTATGGTTTCAAAACCCAGAAATCCAGGAACAGCACAAACTACAAAATCAAAATCAGCGAGAACAGATTGAAGCTTTTCTTTGTGGCAAACATCTACTTGTAAGATTTCAATTTTAGGATTTTTTTCTTTGATGAATTCTAAGCGTTCAATGCTTATATCTGATAGTATAACGGTATGTTTTTTTGATAAATCGACAGCCATTGCACTGCCAACCATTCCAGCTCCTAAAACTATAATACGTGTCATATTTTTATTTGAGGGGTTTTAAAATAAATTTGGGCTAAGATAGTTTTTCTTACTAATCTAATTTATATTTATTTTATGATATTTTAAAAAAAAAAACCTATGAAGTTTTAAACTTTATAGGTCTTTCTGATAATTTATAGGCTAAAAATTCAACTTATTTTATCCTGGAAATTCTCCTCCGCCATCTTCATTTCTAGGTTGTTGATTTTTTTCTTTTTCTCCTTTTGGTTTGTTAAAACGGTAAGTGAATGACAAATTGAATTGACGTTTACGGAATTGCATTTCGCCATAGGAGGATTGGTTTTCAAGATGAGTATAAAATCTCATAATTCTAGTGTTGAAAATATCACTAATATTGAATGCTATAGATGCTTTGTCTTTTAGTACATCTTTACTGAAAGCTGTGTTCATACTAAACTGATCCAAGTTTTTACCTTGAGCGGTTTTTTGTTTCCCATTATAGTTGGCATTTAACTGCCAATCAATTTTATATGGCAATGTTAGTTTTGAACTGATTCTTGCAGACCAAGTAGTAGCATGATTATCGAGATTTTGAATTATAAGATCCCCATTTGTGTCGGTGTAACTGTTTTCGCCAGTGATTTTTACATTATAAAAATTGAAATTACTGTTTAATCTCCATATTTTAAATGGGTTATAATTTAAAGTAAACTCAAAACCATACTTTCGTTCTTTTCCCAAGTTTATTGGTGAACTTTTAATTACTGGAATTCCGTTTACCTCATCGCCTGTAGGAAATCGCACAAAGCTGAAAACATCTTTGGTGTCTTCAAAATAGGCAGATGTATTAAATGTTATTTTATCCCAACGTTTGATGTATCCAAAATCAAATTTGTTGGTTATAGAGGGGTCTAAGTCCGGGTTTCCCTGAAAAATATTAACATTACTCGAATAATTTACGGCCGGGTTCATAAAACGACCTCTTGGTCTTGACAAACGTTTACTATAGCTTGTTGTAATGTTACTTTGATTAGAAATTTCATAGCTAACAAAGGCACTTGGAAAAAAGTTGTTGTACTTTTTAGAATTAAAATCATTATTGTCTAATAAATTTACTTCTATATTTGAATCTTCCCAACGCAAGCCAAATAAATAAGAGAATTTATTTTTTTTGAAACCATATTGTGTATAAAGGGCATTGATATTTTCTTTGTATTCTAAAGTATTCGATAAATTATCGATTTTTGCTCCTTGTTCATCAAGTACATAATATTGATTGTTTAAGTCACCAAAACTTCCTTTGTATCCAGCTTCAAACTGACTTCCTTTTCCTAGAGGAAGCACATAATCAGCTTGTAATTGTATTTGTTTTTGAACTTGATTATTTAATGAATTGTTAAAGTTATTAGAACCAGTTATAATACTTTGGTTATCATTTGTATTTCTTGAAATTGAGCCATCAAAGGTAAATTTGTGTCCTTTATTGTTGAAGTTTTTGATGAAGTTTGAAGTATATTCAACGTTTTCATCATCAGTTTTTCCTGTGCCCAATCGATATGTTGCACCAGTGAAATTATAGGCAGCATCAAAATTATTATAATTAATTAAATCATTATTTTCACCATTATCCTTTTGGTAATTGAACGCATTTGTCCAAAATGTATTAGGAGCAACAGTCCATTCAATTCCTGCTCTTCCGTTAAACCCCTCTCTGATTCTCTCTGTTTCTCGATCTTCGTACAAAAAGTTTTTAGTAGAGTTGTTTTCGTTAAAATATTGAGAATTGGTTTTACCACCACCCTCAGTTGTTCTGTTATTGTAACCCACATTAGTAAAGTAGTTTAGTTTTTCTGTCTTATAATTCAAATTGGCACTTAAACCATAGGTTTCGGGAATTCCTAGCGAAGTGATGAATGTACCGTTAAAACCTTGATTTTTTCCTTTTTTGAGAATAATGTTAATCAATCCAGCACCACCTTCGGCATCGTATCTCGCCGATGGATTGGTAATAACTTCTACTTTATCTATGGCATCGGCAGGAAGTTGTCTTAAAGCTTCGGCAATATTTACTGCGTATGATGGTCTCCCATCAATTAAAATTCGGATATTATCACTTCCTCTTAGACTTACATTTCCTTCGGTATCAACAGAGACAGACGGTACATTGTCTAATACATCACTGACGGTTCCTCCTTTTACCATCATATCCTGACCCACATTGTACACTTTTTTGTCCAATTTAATTTCCACTGTAGATTTTTCGGCACGAACCACTACTTCTTTCAATTGTGTGGCATCTTCTTCAAGAGCAATTTCTCCTAAATTGGTTTTTTCTAATAGATTACGATCTTTTATTACAATAGGTTTAAAAGAAATAAATTCTATTTTGATGTCATAAATTCCAGGAACAATATCTATACCAAATTCTCCTTTTGGATTGGTAATTCCTCCTGCAATCGATTTGGTCGATGTCCCATTTGTAAATGTAATTGTAGCATATTCAAGACGCTGTTTACTTACCTTGTCTATGACAATTCCTGATATTTTTATTTTTGAAACTTGAGGTCTTTGTTGGGAATAATTATTTTGAGAATAATTATTTATTGAAGTCAACAACAACAAAAGAATTAGAAATGAATTTAAGTTTTTCATCAATTAATGATTATCAATTTTAAGACTGCAAAAGTAGCCTTTGGATTAAGGTTCAAATCACAAAGGTTTGTTAATATTAAAGGTTTAAATAATTGTTGCGGCTTTTTCTAAAGGTCTTGCAATTACAGCTTTATTTCCGTTGATAACAATAGGTCTTTCAATTAGAATCGGATTTAAAATCATGGCTTGAATGATTTCATCATCGGACATTATTTTATTTTTGAAATTTTCGAGCCAGATTTTTTCTTTTTGACGTACCAATTCAATCGGTTTTATGTCTAATTTTTCGATAATTGACTTTAATTCATCAAAAGTTGGAACGTTATCAAGGTATTTTATAACTTCATATTCCTTACCGTATTCTTCAAGAAAAGCGAGACATTCCCGAGATTTTCCGCAACGAGAATTATGATATATTTGAATCATACCATATAAAATTTATTTTTTTTTGCAAAGTAAGGAATAAAAAAGCAAAATTAGGTTAATTTCGGGCTGTCATTCGGATATTAGAAAAGTTTAAATTATTACCAAATCAATTTAATGTATGTTTATAGAACAAGCGTATAAAGGAAATAATTCTTGGTGGCGATTTATGCTCACTAGCATATGTACGGCTGGCATTTTTGTAGTTAATTTTATTGCCTATTTTATGATGCCTAAAGCACAAATAGATGAGGTACATAAATCAATGAGGGAAGTGCCTAATAATTTATCTCTTTTCATCAATTTATCTCCCTTTGTTTTACTGTTGCTATTGTTGTTTTTATTGGTACGTAATTTCCACAGCAGAAACGTTCTTTCGTTAACAACTTCAAGAAAAAAAGTAGATTATAATAGAGTTTTTTTTTCATTTTCAATAGTCGTTTTGTTGACGATTACTGTATTTATGATTACTTATATTGTAGACAACTCGAACATTAAGTGGAATTTTGAGCCATTAAAATTTAGTTATTTATTTGTTATTAGTATTTTGTTATTTCCTTTCCAAATAGGATTTGAAGAGTATTTATTCAGAGGGTATTTAATGCAGCAAATAGGCATTATAGCCAAGAATAGATGGTTTCCGTTAGTTTTTACTTCTGTAATTTTCGGATTGTTTCATACTGCTAATCCCGAAGTGGCGCAAATGGGTTATGGGGCGATGATTTTTTATATTGGGACAGGATTTTTACTTGGAATGATGACACTTATGGACGAAAGCTTGGAATTGGCCTTGGGTTTCCACCTTGGAAATAATTTAATGGCAGCATTATTAATCACATCCGATTTTTCTGCGATACATACTGATGCAGTTTTCAAATATTCTGGTATAGAAAACCCAACTGATTTATTAATTGAAATGATACTATCAATTGCAATTGTCTATCCGATAATCTTATTTATATTTGCAAAAAGGTACAATTGGACCGATTGGATAACTAAACTTTTTGGTAAAATTCAGTTACTGTAATACAAATTTCAAAAAAACACAATTATAATGCATAAAATTACGTACAAAAATATACACAACCGTTTTAAATTGAATGGAATTCACATATCTCGAGAAGAAATGTTTTATGTGGCCTATTGTTTTATAAAAGAAGGAAAACCCTTTGAGCAACATATTGGCACTTTTTTACTTGATTGGTTTGATGAAAAACCCTACCTCGAATTAAACACTTCTGGAACTACTGGTGTTCCTAAATTAATTAGAATAGACAAACAAGCGATGTTGGATTCGGCTCTGGCGACAGGTGATTTTTTTGGTTTAGGACCAGGAGATACTATATTGCATTGTTTGCCAACAAATTATATTGCTGGAAAAATGATGTGGGTGAGATCTTTTATATTAGGGCTTGAAATGAAATTTGTAGAACCCAATTCAAATCCACTAGAAAATATTGATGAGAATTTTGATTTCTGTGCAATGGTTCCTTTACAAGCTAAAAATTCAATGAAAGAGCTTAAGAAAAAAAGAATAAAAAAGTTAATTATAGGAGGAGTTACCATACATAAAGCATTAGAAGAGCAATTACAAAAATTGCCAATCGAAATTTATGAAACTTACGGTATGACTGAAACCATTACTCATATCGCTGCAAAAAAAATTGGAGCTGAACCATTTACTACTTTGCCTAATGTTACTGTTTCGTCCGATGACAGAGATTGTTTAGTTATAAAGGCAAAAAAAATAAGTAAGACTGAAATTGTTACCAATGATATTGTAAAATTGATTTCGGATACTCAATTTATTTGGGAAGGTAGATATGATAATATTATCAATAGTGGAGGAATTAAATTGATGCCAGAAAAAATAGAAGATAAACTATCAAAGCGTATTCCAAGACGTTATTTTGTTTTTGGCCAAACTGATGAAATGCTTGGCGAAAAGGCTGTTCTTTATATTGAAGGTGAACCAATTGCAATTGAAGAATCTGTTTTCGATGTCTTAGAAAAATTTGAAAAGCCTAAAGACATTGTATTTATTCCTAAGTTTCAAGAAACGGCCACAGGAAAAATTATGAGATCCGAAAGTGTTTTGACTGCATAACAGATTTTATTAAAATAGTGAAGCCATTTCTTAATGGTGGCTTCTTTTTTTTCTACAATTGAATTTGTTAAATTTTATTTAGGAATTTGTTGACTCAAACAATGTAAGGTTCCAAATCCCCATATTAAATCGATAGCATTAATTCCTATAATTTCTCTATCTGGAAAACAATTGGCAATAATGTTCAATGCAATTCTGTCATTTGAATCGTTGAACGTGGGAACAAGAACACAATTGTTCAAAATCAAGAAATTAGCATAACTAGCTGGCAATCGTAATCCGTCAAAATCAATGCGTTTTGGCATTGGCAATTCCAATATTTTCGGAGATTTTCCGTTTTCCAGCTTCGCATTTTGCAAACGTTTTAAGTTGTCTTGCAAAGGTTTGTAATTGAAGTCCTTCGGATCTTTTTCGATAACCGTTATTATGGTATCTTCGTTTACAAATCGACACAAATCATCGATATGACCGTGAGTATCATCACCTTCGATTCCGTCACCTAACCAAATTACATTGGTAATTCCCATATATTCTTTGAAAACTGCTTCATAATCTGCTTTAGTAAAACCTGAATTTCGAACTTGAATATCGGGATGCATTAAGCATTCTTCTGAAGTTAATAAACTCCCTTTACCATTGCTGTCAATCGCTCCGCCTTCAACAATTACAGGTTTTCCGTTGTATAAAACTTGGGTAACGGGAATATTCAGAAATTCGCCCACTTTCTCGGGAACTTGTTTGTCTAAATGGATATTTTTATATTTGGCCCAACCGTTGAAATTGAAATTCAATGCTTCTCTTTTGGTTCCGTTTTGAACAATAATTGGTCCAGAATCCCTCATCCAACTTCTATTAGTTTTATGAATGATAAAAGAAACATTGGTCAATTGAACTGTTGCTGTTTGCAACATTTCAGTCACTTTTGCCTTTTGTTTTTCATCAGCAACAACTAAAAACACCTCTTCGAAAGTCGCTACTTTTTTAATGAATTCCACAAAAGCCCATTGTATGGCTTCGTATTTTCCTGGCCAATCCTTGCCATTATGAGGAAAGCATAATAAAATACCTGATTGTTTTTCCCATTCGGCTGGGAATCTTCTGGAGGTTGCGTTCATAATTAATCGATAGCTCTTTTAGTAATATCTCCAAAAGCATCGATTCTTCGGTCTCTAAAAAAGGGCCAGTTCTGACGCACATTTTCTTGCAAATCCAAATCGACTTCGGCAATCAAGATTTCTTCTTTATCGTGAGAGGCTTGTGCCAAAATTTCACCTTGTGGTCCTGCAATAAATGATGAACCCCAAAACTCTATACCTGCTGAACCTTCAATATATTGCTCTAATCCAATTCTATTGGCAGCGGCTACATAGACTCCATTCGCCACAGCGTGACCTTTCATTACATTCATCCAAGCTCCATGTTGATTTACCCCATATTGCTCTTTTTCTATTGGATGCCAGCCAATAGCTGTAGGGTAAAATAATACTTCTGCTCCCTGCAAAGCGGTCAATCTCGCTCCCTCTGGATACCATTGATCCCAACAAATGAGCGTTCCAATTTTTCCTTTTTCGGTCGGGAAGGCCTTAAAACCTATATCTCCAGGAGTGAAATAGAATTTTTCGTAAAAATGAGGATCGTCTGGTATGTGCATTTTTCGATACAATCCCGCATCAGAGCCATCGGTGTCAATAATATAAGCACTATTGTGGTAAATTCCAGCCATTCGTTTTTCGAAGAAAGGAACGATGATTACAATGCCCAATTCCTTGGCTAATGCACTAAATGCTATAAAAGAAGTACTGTATAATGGTTCAGCTAAAGCAAAATTAGCGACATCTTCACTTTGACAAAAATAGTGGCTGCTATATAATTCAGGTAACGAAATGACTTCGGCACCTTGATTGGCTGCATTACGAACCCAAGCCAAACATTTTTTAAGATTGTTTTCACCAACGTCATTCAGATTCAATTGAATAACCGCTATTTTATATTTTTTATTTGGCATAAAGCAAAATTTAGTTTGCAAAAATAATGTTTTTTGTAAAGAATAGGCGTAATGAAAAAAGGAAAAGTTGAATTTATAACTCGAAGTCTAATTCAATTCATTTTGATTTTGCAACTTTTTGTATCAATTTTACACCACCTAAGACTAGTCCTCCAATAATAAGCCCTAAGCAAAATTCTTTCAAAATGGAAGGCCAGGTTGGTAATAAATGATGAAAATATTCGATGTTATGATCAAAAATACCACCAGCAACTAAAATCAATGCTATCGTTCCTATTACAGCTAAACTTTTGATGACTTTAGGTAAAGCTTTCACCAAAATAGTTCCAATCGTATTTGTGAAACTTGTTTTGGAAGAACTCATTTCAATAAGTTTATATCCTAGTTCATCCATTCGAACAATTAAAGCCACTATGCCATAAACACCAACTGTTGCAAGAATAGCAATGATAGAAACAACTAAAATTTGTGTAGTAAGTGATTTGTTTAAAACAGTGCCAAGGGCAATAATTACAATTTCGACAGATAATATAAAATCAGTAATAATAGCTGATTTTATTTTGTCTTTTTCAAGGGCAACTATTTCATCCTCAGTAAAATTTTGAAGGATATTTTCGGATGTTTGATGTTGATGTGGAAAGAAATATTCAAATACTTTTTCGGCTCCTTCATAGGCTAAAAAAAGTCCACCAAGTATTAAAATGATCATAATTGCCAAAGGGGAAAAAGCACTCAGCAGAAAAGCAATGGGCAGAATAATTAATTTGTTGATGAAAGAACCCTTTGCTATGGCTAATAGAACAGGGATTTCTCGAGAGGATATAAATCCAGATGCTTTTTCGGCATTTACTGCCAAATCATCTCCCAAAATACCTGCTGTTTTTTTGCCAGCAATTTTACTCATAGCTGCCACATCGTCCATAATACTTGCAATATCATCTAAAAGTGCGAAAAATCCTGATGCCATAAAATTGTTTATTTTTTTGCTGTTAATAAAAATACGGAATAATTTGAATTAGGTTTTGTAATTATACTAGCATCTTGGACTTTTATGTCTGTGAATCCAGCATTTTTAGCCATAGTTACAAATGTCTCTCGGTCAAATCCGCAATGAAAGACACCTGTATCTTCGGTATGAAAAGTACCATCTTCGGTGTCAAGATCAGCTATGGCTATGACTCCGTTATCGTTGAGTAATGAATGGAATTTTTTGAACAATGACAAAACATCTTCAACATGATGAATAGTCATTGATGAAATTATAATATCAAATTGTTGCTCTAGTGTTTCTTTTGTCAAATCCATTTGAACGATTTGAAGACAACATTGTATTGATTCTTTTTTCGATTCTAAAACATCGTTCATTGCCGATGATATATCAACAGCTGTTATTTTACCAACATAAGGTGCAATTTCAGACAATAATAATCCAGTTCCTGAACCAAAGTCCATAATACTCATTTCTTTAGAAAAAGAAACTTCTTGCAATATGGTTTGGGCTATTGTACTAACATTTTGGGTTCTTGACTTATCAGTATCGTAATCATTTGCTTTTGTTGCAAAAAAATCATTTGGTTTCATCAGTGTTTTGTTGAAATTAATATAATGTATAGGTATTCGTATTGTTCTCTAATTAATCTTCATCATTTTCATCATCGTCATCAAAATTTAAAAAATCCTCGGGATAAAAGGGTATATCAGTGTCAGTATGTGTCCTGAGCTGATACTCCGGTTGGCTTAAACAATCCCCAATTGTATTTTATGTAATTCCAAACATCAAAACTAGTGACCCTATCAATAAACAAGTGTAGAAATTCATCAATTCCATCCCTTAATAAATGGCATAATTTTACAATTTACATATTTTGAATGCTAATTGGTCTAAAGTGTATAGGTTAAACTTTTCATTTGGCACAAAAATAAATCAAATAATCTCTTATAACCTTGTTTTATGTTAATGTTTTAAAAAGATTAACTATTGATAAAAGGCTATGAAAAAATGACTTTGTGAAAATGGGTATTTTTAGCAAATACAAATTTTTAGCAACGCTTTAAATTGGTTAGGAATTCAGTCAATTTTCCCAGTTCAAATGATTTTTTTTGTTTCCCTAATTGTAATAATATGAAATGAGCATGACCTAAAATTGGTCGCAATTGAAAATCATCGAATACCAAAATAAAATAATAACCGATGAGATAAACACCAATGAAGATATATGCAGCTCGAACGATTTGAACAGGCGAAGCAATTACATATGACCGATAAAAAAACAATAAATAGATGCATATGATATTAAAGTAAAAGCAACGTTGGCTACATACAAATGGTAAGAATTGGCCTGCAATACCAATTTGAAGGTTATTTAGTCCATACATTTGTGGTATAATACCGATAGCTTCTACCAATTTATCGGCATTATAAAATACTAGTACAATTTATTGGACTAAATATTTTATACAATCGATATAAATTATTATATGAAACGCCCACGACAATTATCATTGACACACACCAATATGATTATAGGCGTTCCATCTTCCAATAAAAAACAAATATTATAAACAGATGAAACACCCACGACAAT
>JACCDI010179360.1_pt1 | contig 16325 bp, 20 predicted proteins | sample 7442791 | NCBI WGS metagenome assembly JACCDI01 (sample SAMN15323434, study PRJNA562643) | freshwater metagenome | isolation source: river surface water | place: USA:Blue River Watershed | collected 2017-08-15 | reverse complement strand
TTTGAATTACTGGATGCAGAAAAAGCCATTGGACTTTCATTGACCGAAAGTTTTGCCATGCATCCGGCGGCAGCCGTAAGCGGTTATTATTTCGCCCATCCCGAAGCCCGTTATTTTGGTTTAGGAAAAATCAGTCGTGATCAGGTAGAGGATTACGCCAAACGAAAAAACATCCCACTAGCAGAGGCCGAAAAATGGCTCAGCCCGAATTTAGCTTATTGATATGAAGATCACCGAACACATCCAAAACGCCAAAGGCAAAACTCTCTTTTCTTTTGAGTTGCTGCCGCCAGTAAAAGGAAATAGCATCAATGGTATTTACGATGCCATCGACCCTCTTATGGAGTTTAACCCGCCTTTTATTGATGTGACCTACCATCGCGAAGATTACATTTACAAAGAGCGTGAAGATGGGCTGCTGGAAAAAGTATCCTACCGCAAACGCCCGGGAACGGTAGCCATTTGTGCGGCCATCATGAACCGATACAAGGTAGATGCGGTACCACACCTTATCTGCGGTGGTTTTACCAAAGAAGAAACCGAAAACGCCCTCATCGACCTCCAATTTTTAGGGATTGATAACGTATTGGTGTTGCGGGGAGATGCCCGTAAAGCGGATGCTGCTTTTGTACCCACCCCTGGTGGACACAGTCACGCTACAGGTTTGTTAAAACAAGTGATGGACATGAACCAGGGCAAGTACTTACACGAAGATCACGATCATACCTACAAAACCGATTTTTGTATCGGTGTTGCCGGATATCCAGAAAAGCATTTCGAATCGCCCAACCTGAAAACTGATTTCAAATACCTGAAAAAAAAGGTAGAATTGGGAGCAGGATTCATTGTGACCCAGATGTTTTACGATGTACAGAAATACAAAGATTTTGTGGCGATGTGTCGCGAAAACGATATCCACGTGCCCATCATCCCAGGACTCAAACCCATCACTTCCTCCAAGCAATTGGTGAGCCTGCCAAAGATGTTCCATATCGATATTCCGCTAGCTTTAAGCGAAGCCGTAAGCAAATGTAAAAGTGAGGCCGAAGTGAAAGAAGTAGGTATTGAATGGATGATCGCCCAGTGCAAAGAACTCATCCAAATTGGCGCTCCGGTACTCCATTTCTACACCATGAGTAATCCCGGTCCGACCAAACGTATCGCGGAAGCTATTTTTTAAGCCATTGGCCTAAGATTTTTGTAATTTAGGCCTTACATGAAAGGGCTTGTCATCAAATCAACCGGGAGCTGGTATCAAGTATTAAGCGATATCGGACAGCGTGTGGATTGCCGTATTCAGGGTAAATTCCGGTTGAAAGACATCAAAACGACCAACCCCATTGCCGTGGGCGACCGGGTGGAATTTGAACTAGAGCCCGAGCTCGAAACCGGGGTGATCACCCAACTCGAGGAACGCAAAAATTACATCATCCGCAAGTCGGTTAACCTGAGCAAACAGGCACAAATCATTGCTGCCAACCTCGATCAGGCATTTTTGATCGTGACTTTGGCTTCACCCAGAACCTCTTTAGGTTTCATTGATCGTTTCCTGGTCACTGCCGAAGCCTATGATATCCCTGCCATTCTGATTTTCAACAAATTGGATCTGTTCAGCGAAGAAGGGCTGGAAATTCTGGCCGAGTACGAGCAGATCTATACCGATCTGGGTTATCCTTGCTACCACGTTTCGGCGAAGGAAGGCACCAATATCGAGCAAATTAAAACTCTATTGAAGGATCAAGTCACGCTCATCAGCGGGCACTCAGGGGTGGGAAAATCTACGCTCATCAACGCCATTTTACCGGAGGCTGAAGTGAAAACCGGTGCGGTTTCAGACTGGAGCGATAAAGGCCAGCATACGACCACCTTTGCCGAAATGTATACATTGCCATTCGGCGGATATTTAATTGATACACCTGGTATTCGCGAATTGGGTGTTTTTGACATTGAACCCCAGGAGTTGGGCCGTCTTTTCCCCGAATTCAGGGAACGGATGGGCGATTGCCGATTTCACAATTGCAGACACATTAACGAACCTGGATGTGCGGTTTTAACCGCCCTGGAAAATGGTGAAATTGAACCCAGCCGCTACGATTCTTACTTGAGCATTTACCACGGAAACGAGACAAGAAACTAATTATGAGGGCAGTTATTCAAAGAGTCAGCCACGCTTCCTGCACTGTAGAAGGACAAATTACCGGACAAATTGAGGCCGGCTTTTTAGTGCTCTTAGGCGTAGAAGAAAATGATAGCCAGGAAGACACCATCTGGCTGGCTCAGAAAATTGCGAACATGCGCATTTTTTCGGACGAGGCCGGACAAATGAACCGTTCACTGGCTGATATCAATGGTCGAATTTTGCTCATCTCCCAGTTCACCTTATTTGCGCAAACCAAAAAAGGCAATCGACCGGGTTTCATCAGGGCTGCCCGGCCTGATAAAGCTATCCCGCTCTATGAATTCATGCAGGCCGAACTGGAAAAATTAACCGGAACCAAAGTAGAAACGGGCATTTTTGGTGCCGATATGAAAATCAGTTTACTGAACGATGGCCCGGTAACCATCCTCATCGATACCCAAAACAAGGAATAATAATGACCATTGCAGAAGCACAAAAAACTGTAGATGAGTGGATTCAAACCAAGGGCATCCGCTATTTCAACGAACTGACCAATACCGCCATCCTGATGGAGGAAGTGGGCGAAGTGGCCCGCATCATGGCCCGCAAGTACGGAGAGCAATCCTTCAAAAAATCGGATGAGGAAGTCAACCTGGCCGATGAAATGGCCGACGTGCTATTCGTATTGATCTGCCTGGCCAATCAAACCGGCATTGATTTAACTCAAGCTTTACAGCAAAATCTCGAAAAGAAAACCAAACGCGATACCGAGAGGCATCAGAATAATGAAAAGTTAAGATAGCCTTACCAAACGATCCCCATCCAATACCGGAATAGCATCGATTAGATCTACCTGAAGGCAAAAAGCAATATCAGCCTCAATTTTTAATTCCTTCAGACGTTCGCTGTGCGATGTTTTTTTCAAAAACTCATCCAGATTACCCCGGGCCATTTGATAAAGATCGGCAGCCAAGATGGCTGAATCATCGAATTTATAACCCTCGTTTTGCAGCTGGTAAGCCACCGCTCCGGCAAACAAAGTATCTTCCAGGTTCACTTTATTTTTCCAAGCGGCACATAAGAGCAAAACATCATGTGGCTGGTTTTTCAACCAATGGCTCAAAGCGCTGAGATTCAAAAAAGAACCAATCAACACCTTGCGGGCTTCGCGACTTTCATTAATGGCATGGGTACCGTTGGTGGTAGTGACCACTACGGTTTTGCCACTTACTTTTTCAGCAGTATAGGAAAAAGGCGAATTACCAAAATCAAAGCCTTCCACCACTTCCCCGTTGCGCTCGGCAGCCAGCAAATAATCGGTGTGCTCATACGAACGGCAGGCGTCTACCGTTGCCACCGGAATGATGGCCTCGGCACCATTGGCAATGCCATAGCACATGGATGAAGTGGCCCGAAAAATATCGATGACCACTACTAGGCTGTCTTTAATATCGTAAAGGTGTAATAAGGCAGGACTAAGGCAAACCTCCAGTTTTTTTTGCTGCATCTTAAGCTTTATAGAACGGAAATTTAACCACCTGGGCTTTCACCAGTTGTTCACGTATTTTGATAAAAATTTCACTGTCTTCTTTGGCAAAATCGGTGGCTATATAACCCAGGCCAATTGCTTTCTGTAAAGATGGCGATTGGGTTCCTGAAGTTACTTTACCAATGGTATTTCCGGCAGCATCACAGATCTCATAATCATGACGTGGAATACCGCGTTCCAACATTTCAAAACCAACCAATTTGCGCTTTACGCCGTCCTGCTTTTGAGCAGAAAGGTTGGCCGAGTTCACAAAATCTTTAGTGAATTTGGTAATCCAGCCCAGGCCGGCTTCCAGTGGCGAAGTGGTATCGTCGATATCGTTGCCGTACAAGCAGAAACCCATTTCCAAACGGAGGGTATCGCGGGCACCTAAACCGATCGGCTGAATACCAAATGGTGCACCGGCTTCGAAAATGGCCTTCCAAATCACATCGGCATGCTCATTGTCAAAATAAATTTCGAAACCGCCAGCACCGGTGTAGCCCGTAGCCGAGATTAATACATTATCTACTCCGGCAAATTTGCCTTTCTGAAAAGTATAATACTCCATGGCCGATAAATCGACTTCGGTTAAGCTTTGTAATGCTTGAGCGGCTTTAGGTCCTTGAACGGCCAGTAAAGAAGTACGGTCGGAGATATCTTTCATATCAACCCCGTACGAATTGTATTTGGAGATCCAATCCCAGTCCTTTTGAATGTTGGAGGCATTCACCACCAGCATATAAGTCTTTTCGTCGATGCGGTATACCAGCAAATCATCTACAATACCGCCCTGCTCGTTTGGTAAGCATGAATACTGGATCTTCCCGTCATATAATTTGGAAGCATCGTTAGATGTCACCTTTTGAATCAAATCTAATGCGCCCTCCCCTTTTAAGATGAACTCGCCCATATGACTCACATCAAACACACCCACCCCCTTGCGTACGGTTTCGTGTTCCACATTGATGCCGGCATATTGCACAGGCATGTTGTATCCGGCAAAAGGGACCATTTTGGCACCTAAGGCGATATGGGTTTGAGTTAAGGCGGTGTTTTTCATTTTGCTTTATTTGAGGCGAAATTAAGAAAAAAAGCGCTTAGCGATTTATTGAAATAATGTCAACTGTGGATCGGACACTTTAAAAGAACGACGATGGTAAGGAGAAAAGCCATGTGACAATACCGCTTCACGATGTTTTTTAGTTGGATAACCCTTATTGCTGGACCAGTCGAATTGCGGGTAGTCGCCAGCGATCTGCTCCATAAAATCATCCCGGTAGGTTTTAGCCAATATGGAGGCTGCCGCGATGGAGAAATACTTGCCATCACCCTTTACAATGCATTGATGGGGCAAATCCTGGTATTTTTTAAATCGGTTGCCATCTACTAAGATGAACTCCGGTCTCGTTTTTAAATTATCTAAAGCTAGATGCATGGCTAAAAAAGAAGCTTGGAGAATGTTGATGCGGTCGATCTCTTCATGATCTACCTGCGCAACCGCAAAGGCCAAGGATTGCGCTTCTATTTCAATGCGGAGTTGCTTTCGCTGCATTTCATTTAGCTGCTTAGAATCGTTCAGCAAGGGGTGATGAAAATCTTTAGGCAAGATCACCGCAGCGGCAAATACCGGACCGGCCAGGCAGCCACGACCAGCTTCATCACAACCGGCTTCCAGCAATTCTTCTTGAAAAAAAGGCAAAAGCATTGGGTTGAAATTAGAAAAATATACCGAAAGGTTTAATTGATCCTTACAGAAAGCATCGTCAAATCGTCGGTAGGCGCTTTTATCTGGATACTATCTTCAATATATTTTAATAAAGACTGGTGCAGCTCATAAATGGGTAAGTGTAAATTCAGCCTCAGAAAATCGGCCAATTGTTGCTCACAAAAATGTTCTGCCACATTTTTTCTTTCAATCAAGCCGTCGGTATAATTAAAAATAAAATCGCCGCTTTGGAGGTATTGCAGACCTACATCAATAAATGGCAGCTTTTCAAATGCACCCAACATAATAGTCCCAGATTTTAAGGCTTGATACTGATGATCATGAAATAAAATAGGCGGATGATGGCCGGCATTTACATAGCTGAGCAAGCGGGTTTCGGTATCATAAATACCTAAAAAAAGTGTGATATACCATTCTCCACGGGTATTTTTCCAAATGAACTCATTCAGCCTTTCAATAATCTCCATCGGATTGCGGGTATTGGCCACCCATGCCCTCAAACTGGCTTGCAGATTGGCCATCAGCAATGCAGCCGCAATTCCCTTGCCCGAAACATCTGCAATACACCACATTAATTCAGTTCCATTGATTTTGGCAAAATCAAAATAATCCCCGCCAACGCTTTCATGCGGCTGATACCAGGCATTGATCTCGACAGAAGAGTCGGTGAGTAGCTGTTCAGGAATCAGCATGTATTGCACTTGCCTGCCCAATTCTAATTCTCGCTCCAATCGTTCTTTTTCGAGCTTATCCCTCAATAATTGCTTGTTCTCTTCGGCAAATACCACCTGTCCAACCAAAGTCTGGATGAATTGCAAATCGTGATTCAAAAACCCTGTTCCCTCATCCATACTTTTTACCAATACAAAAGCACAAAGTTTACGATGAGAGATAATAGGAACATAAAAATCGTAATGCCAAAAGAGATCTTTACTCGGCAACTGCTGCTGCTTAATTTCATAAATATGCTTGCGTAACGCAGATTTACGGAAGCGTTTTTGCGGTGCAACATACGCATCTCCAAAGCCCGAAAAATCTTTGAAAAGTCCTTCTTGCTTTAAAAAAAACCTGAATTGATGGACATTTAAATGCACTTTTAAAATCACGTGCAACATTTCTAAAAGCTCCTTCAGGCTGGCACCTTTATTGATGGCTTGTGTTAATTCGAGCAGCGAATTGAGTTCAGCTTGTCGTTTCAACAACAAATTGATCAATTCATTATCATGATGTTGGAGGTCCACAACTTAACTCACAGTTATTTGATAGCATCCCAAAATTAATGATTAATCGCCAAATAATTAATAATTAAGAAGTATTTGTAATTTTAAAGAAATTGTTATAACTTATTTGTTTGATCTTCAATTGGCGGATGACTTTATTTAGAAGCCTAAATGATGTATAATTGTAATTATGCAGACCCAACAGGCCAAAGAAAGAATCATACTCGGTATAGACCCGGGTACCGCCATTATGGGTTATGGATTGATCAAAGAGACCGGGACAAAAATGGAGTTGATCAATTTGGGAGTGATCAAGCTCAACCACCTGGATGATCATCCGCTCAAACTGCAAGTCATTTTTGAAAAAACACTGGAGTTGATAGATCAGTATCACCCCGATTGCATGGCATTGGAAGCGCCTTTTTATGGGAAAAACATTCAGGTGATGTTGAAGTTGGGCAGGGCGCAGGGTGTAGCCATGGCTGCCGGACTTTCCAGAAATTTACCCATCACCGAATATTCTCCGCGTAAAATTAAACAAGCCATTACGGGTAATGGAAATGCCGGAAAAGAACAGGTAGCGGCCATGCTCCAAACCTTACTTTCTTTCAAGGAAACACCAGAATTTTTAGATGCCACCGATGGACTGGCGGTGGCCGTTTGCCATTCATTTCAACGAATTGGCACCGGCGGAAATAAAAAAAGCTACTCCGGTTGGGCAGCTTTTGCAAAAGATAACCAAAAGCGGATTAAGTAAGTGCTGCCCTAATTTTTTGAGCGGTGGCTGCTAATTCTTCCTGACTCGGTTTTAGTTTTTCTTTGGCAAAATTCATATCACTCACCGAGTTCATCGGGATCAAATGCACATGGGCATGCGGCACTTCTAAACCGATTACCGAAACACCAACCTTTTTACAAGGAATGGCTTTTTTTATGCCTTCGGCCAGAATTTTGGCGAAAAGCATTAAACCGGCATAAGCCTCATCATCAATATCAAAAATATAATCGACTTCCTTTTTGGGGATCACCAAGACATGACCTTCAGCTAATGGACTGATGTCTAAAAATGCCAGATAATCGTTGGTTTCAGCAACTTTTTGTGCCGGTATTTCTCCCGAAATGATTTTAGAAAAGATGCTCATCTTATCGGCTGATTTCTACAATTTCAAATTCAATCTGACCAGCTGGAACCGTGATTTCCACTTTATCGCCAACCGATTTTCCTAACAAACCTTTGGCAATTGGAGATTTCACAGAAATTTTTCCTGATTTTAAATCGGCTTCGCTTTCAGAAACCAATTGGTAAGTCATCTCCGCACCGTTTTTGGTGTTCTTGATTTTAACTTTAGACAAGGCCAGCACTTTGGAGGTATCGAGTTTCGATTCATCAATTAAACGAGCATTGGCCAATACTTCTTCCAGCTTGGCAATTTTAGCTTCGTGATGTCCCTGTGCTTCTTTAGCGGCGTCGTATTCGGCATTTTCGGAAAGGTCGCCTTTATCACGAGCTTCGGCAATAGCCTTGGCGATTTGAGCACGACCCTCGGTGCGCAAGTGCTGTAATTCTTGTTTCAGTTTCTCTAATCCTTCTTTGGTATAATAAGTTACATCTGCCATAGTTATCTGTTTATTGGTACTGTATAAAAAACAAACAAGACTAAATCAGCGCTGCCGAAATAGTCTTGCTTGGTGTAGTACGAAGATAAAAGTACCGTTTTAGATTTCCAAATTTTTCAATTTGGCCGCCAAAACCTCCGATATTTTTCGGTAAGATTCAAAAGTCCAGCCAGCCACATGCGGACTGAGTAGTAATTTATTATTTTCAATTAATGAAGGATACCAGCTTTGTTCGCTCAATGCAGGAAACTTTTCTATTTCCAAAACATCTAAACCTGCTCCCAATATTTTACCTTGCTCTATTGCTTTTAATATGGCTTCGGTTTGCACAATCTCCCCTCTCGAAGTATTTAGAAAGAAAATGGGTTTTCTGAAATGAAACAGGTATTCATCATTCACCAGCTGACGGGTTTCACGGGTGAGTGGAATGTGTAAACTGAGCACATCGCTAAACTTTACGATCTCCTCCATGCTCACTTCACGGGCATAAGCATCAGAAAAACCGGTCTTGTATTTGTCGTAAGCGATCACATCGAGTCCAAAACCTTGTAATTTTTGAGCCAAGGCCTGGCCCATGTATCCGTAACCGATAATGCCAAAAGTGCGACCCTTCAATTCCCAAGCCCGGTTTGCTTCGCGATCCCAAATTCCTTGACGCACTTGTTGATCGGCTTGACGTAAATTATTCATCAAGGAAAGTAACATCGCAATGCTGTGTTCGGCCACGGCATCTGCATTGCCTTCGGGAGCATTTATGCAGATGATCCCCTTTTCTTTGGCATAAGCGTCATCCACATTATCCATACCGGCACCGGCACGAGCGATGAATTTGAGCCTCGGTGCAGCATCAATCATTTCGCGGTCAACTTGGAACTTGGTGCGTACTGCCAAACCTTCGTAATCTTTAATCGCCGCCAGGGTTTGTTCACGGGTAAAGAGCGGTTCATCGGTTACAGCATACCCCAAGACCTCAGCTTCCTGTTTAAAGACCGGATGCAAGTCGTCAACTATCAGTATCTGCTTTTTAGACATTTGCTGCTTGGATTAATTGCGTCAATTTTACAAAATCGGCTACTGTTAAACGTTCGGCACGTAGCTCGAGAAGCGTTTCTCCTATTAATTTGTCTTTAGCCAAAATTCCCGAAAGGGCATTACGCAAAGTCTTACGTCGCTGATTAAAGGCCGCTTTGACTACTTGCCAAAACAACTTCTCATCACAAGGCAGGGTTTCCACCTCGTTACGAGTGAGGCGAATGACCGCCGAAAGCACTTTGGGCGGTGGATTGAACACCCCGGCCTTCACCGTAAATAAGTATTCTACCTTATAATAGGCTTGCAGAAAAACGCTCAAAATGCCGTACACCTTGCTGCCCGGTTTGGCGGCACATCTCTCGGCTACTTCTTTCTGAAACATACCCACCACCTCTACTACCTGCTGCCGATTATCTAAAACTTTAAACAAAATTTGCGATGAAATATTGTAGGGGAAATTTCCGATCACTGCCATCGGGCCTTTAAAGTGCTTGCCAAAATCGAGTTCGAGAAAGTCACCATGAATCAGCCGATCTTGAAGCTGCGGATATTTCTTCCCTAAAAAATCCACCGATTCATCATCTATATCCAGTAGCCAAGTCTCATATGCTGTTCTTTGCAACAAAAAGTCAGAAAGAATGCCCATTCCGGGCCCAACCTCCAGCACTTGCTGGTATTGATCCGTCAGCTGCAAGCTGTTCACAATCTTCTCCGCAATATTCTTGTCGGTTAAAAAGTGTTGACCTAAATGTTTTTTGGCTCTGACCAAACTCATCGAATCGGGAATTTGAGGACAAATTAAGGAAAGTTTAAGCAGTATTTGGCGCATTGCCATCGCTTTTACTTATTTTGCAGGAAATTATGAGTGATAAAGTCAAGATTGGTATTTCTATTGGGGATGTAAACGGTATCGGGCTGGAAGTGATTATCAAAACACTGTTAGATAAGCGCATCCTCGATTATTGTACGCCAATTGTTTACGGAAACACCAAAGTGGCCTCTTTTCATCGTAAAACTTTGGGGATTGATGATTTCAGTTTTAATGTGATCAACAAAGCGGCAGATGCGCACCCTAAAAGACCCAATATGATCAATTGCTGGGAGGAGGATGTAAAGATCGAATTGGGGCAATCGACAGAAATTGGCGGCAAATACGCTTTCTTATCGCTCGAAAGAGCTACCAATGACTTAGTTGCAGGCGAAATTGATGCGCTGGTGACTGCGCCCATCAACAAGCAAAATATCCAAAGCGAAAATTTCCAATTTGCCGGTCATACCGAGTACATACAGGCAAAAGCCGGGGCCGATGAATCCTTAATGTTGCTCATGGGCGAAGATTTGCGGGTAGGCCTCGTAACCGGACACATTCCGGTGGCCGAAGTGAGCAAAAAAGTGACCAAAGAGAAGATCCTTAAAAAACTGGAATTGATTAACCAATCACTCAAAACCGATTTCTGGGTTGAAAAACCAAAAATTGCGGTTTTAGGATTAAATCCGCATGCAGGGGACGAAGGTTTAATTGGTGAAGAAGAGCAAACCATCATCGCACCTGCGGTGGAAGAAGCAAATAAAAAAGGAATCTTGGCATTTGGACCTTATCCGGCCGATGGCTTTTTTGCCAAGCAAAGCTGGAAACAGTTTGATGCTGTACTGGCCATGTATCACGACCAGGGATTGATCCCTTTCAAGCAATTGGCCTTCCATAACGGGGTGAATTATACCGCCGGTTTACCAATTGTACGTACTTCGCCTGATCACGGGACCGCGTACGACATTGCCGGTAAAAACGAAGCCGATGCCGGATCTTTCCGCGAAGCGGTATTTGCTGCGGTTCATATTGTAAAAAGTCGTCGCGAAACTGCAGAATTAACGGCCAATCCCCTGAAATTTAGTAAACTGTCTAGAGATCGGGACTAAACAGCAATTTCAAAAAAACTTCCCGCTTAAATAAATTTTCTCTACATTTGCAGGCTTAATTGTCGTGCTTTGAAAGCTTTACAGCAATACCGAATTCCATTTACCGGCTTAAAAATTGGTAAACATTCATTCGATTTCGACCTAGACGAATCGTTTTTTAAGGAATTTGAATATTCGCTGGTTCAAAACGGAAAACTGCAGGTTTCACTGGAGTTGGATAAACAGGAGACCATGATGCTCCTCCATTTCCAAATCAAAGGTGAGATTTTCCAGTCTTGCGATTTATGTTTGTCCGATTATCCCACGAAAGTGGAATTAAGCGAACACGAAATTGTGAAGTTCAGTAATGATGACTTACTGGAAGACAACACAGAGGAGATCATCCTGCTGAACCGAAATGAACATGAACTGGATGTATCGGGATTGATCTACGAATACATCATGTTGGCAGTTCCGCTCTTTAAGCGTTGCGAAGAGGAGGGAAATACCCAATGGTGCGACCAGGAGATGATTGAAAAGCTAAAAAGCCTTTCGGTTCCTGAACCAGAAAATGAAGATACGGCCGACCCACGTTGGGAAGCCCTTAAGAATATAAAAAACAAGAATTAACAAATAGGAAGCTATGGCACATCCAAAACGGAAGATCTCGAAATCGAGAAGAGATAAAAGAAGAACTCACTACAAAGCGGAGGCTCCAACTTTATTCACCTGCAAAACTACAGGTGCTGTTCACTTACCTCACCGTGCTTACAATGTTGACGGCAACTTGTATTACAGAGGTAAATTGGTGATCGAAAATACCAGCGTCGCTTAAGTTTAATTTTCTAAAATGAAAATTGGCTTAGATTTCATGGGCGGAGATTACGCTCCCAAAGCAGCCGTTTTGGGAGCTATTGCAGCTCAAAAAGTCTTATCCCCCGATCAAAAAATTGTATTGTTTGGCGACAAAGAACAGGCCTTGCCTATTCTGGCCGAGCACGAAATTGATCCATCCTGCTTTGAATTTGTGCATGCCACTGAGGTGATCGGTATGGGCGAGCACCCCACCAAAGCCATTACCCAAAAACCCAATTCCAGTATCAGCCTTGGATTTCAGTACCTAAAAGAAGGTAAAATTGATTCTTTTGCTTCGGCTGGAAATACCGGCGCCATGTTGGTAGGTGCTATGTTCAGCGTAAGACCCATTGAAGGCGTTTTGCGCCCGGCCATCGCCACCAATGTACCCAAACTAAAAAGTGGTTTCGGAATTATGCTCGATGTAGGTGCCAATGCCGATTGCAAACCCGAAATGCTGGCTCAGTTTGGATTACTTGGTAGCATTTTCGCGGAGAGTGTATATGGTATCAGCAATCCAAAAGTTGCCTTGATGAATATCGGAGAAGAGGAAGAAAAAGGAAACATCGTGAGTATGGGAGCCTACCCATTAATGAAAGCCGAAAAACAATATAATTTTATTGGAAACGTGGAAGGTCGTGACTTGTTCAACGACAAAGCTGACGTAATTGTTTGCGACGGTTTTACTGGTAACGTGATGTTGAAACTGGCGGAAACTTTTTATGTTTTAACCCTGAAAAAAGGTTTTAAAGACGAGTTTTTTGACCGATTTAACTACGAACAGTATGGAGGCAGCCCTATTCTAGGTGTCAATGCTCCGGTAATCATCGGACATGGGATTTCGAGCCCGGAAGCCATCAAAAATATGTTGCTACTTTCTAAAACCATGATCGAATCAAAGCTGGTTGACAAAATCAAATCGGCACTTAATTCCTAAACCCATCATGCAAAAAATTCATGCTGCCATCACTGCAGTAAATGCTTACGTTCCCGATTATATCCTTACCAATAAAGAATTGGAAAGCATGGTTGATACCAACGATGAGTGGATCACCACCCGTACAGGTATCAAGGAACGCCACATCTTAAAGGGTGAAGGATTAGGCACTTCCGACATGGCCGTTCCGGCAGTTGAGGGCTTGCTAAAAAAAAGAGGCATCTCTGCCGAAGAAATTGAGCTCATTATTTTTTGCACCACTACGCCAGATATGCCTTTCCCGGCTACCGCGAATATTTTAGCTGATAAAATTGGAGCGAAAAATGCCTGGGGATTTGATTTAAATGCTGCCTGTTCGGGCTTTATTTACGGATTGAGCACTGGCGCTCAGTTCATAGAAACCGGTAAACACAAAAAAGTTTTGGTAGTTGGTGGCGATAAAATGTCGTCGATCATCGACTATGAAGACCGACAAACCTGCATCATCTTTGGCGACGGCTGTGGAGCTGTATTACTGGAGCCTAATTCCGAAAATTTAGGCGTGATGGACTCCATCTTAAAAAGTGATGGATCGGGCAGGGTTTACTTACACCAAAAAGCAGGTGGATCTGCCAAACCGGCAAGCCATGCAACAGTAGATGCCCGTGAACATTTTGCTTATCAGGAAGGACAAGCCGTTTTTAAATTTGCCGTAACCAATATGGCCGATGTTGCTGCCGAAATCATGGAGCGCAACCACTTGACGGCCGATGACGTAGCCTGGTTGGTTCCGCATCAGGCTAATAAAAGAATCATCGATGCCACTGCTAACCGCATGGGCGTTGGACCTGAAAAAGTGATGGTAAACATCGAAAAATATGGCAATACCACCAATGGGACCATTCCTTTGTGTTTAGCCGAGTGGGAAAGCCAATTGAAAAAAGGCGATACCCTCATTTTAGCTGCCTTTGGTGGAGGATTTACCTGGGGTTCTGTGTACCTGAAATGGGCTTATTGAGCCGCCGAAACGTTTTCTTAATATTTATTTCTATTTTTGAATCCTGATCAAATCAGGAATTTGAATTAAACCCAAAAACATGGATATCAAACAAATTCAGGAACTCATTAAATTCGTTCATAAATCTGGTGTAAATGAGGTTTCCATTGAGGAAAAGGATTTCAAAATCACCATAAAAACCAACCAGGCACCAACTGTAGTTAATGCATCAATTCCTGCTGCTGCTCCGGTGGCAATGGCCCCTCAGGCTGCTGCACCTGCACCGGCTGCCCCCATTGCTCCGGCACCTGCGGGTCAGGCAGCCAGCCCTGCCGCCGATGAGAGCAATTATATCACCGTTAAATCGCCAATGATTGGAACTTTTTATCGTTCATCGAGCCCTGATAAACCTGTATTGGTGAACGTGGGCGACGAAATTAAGCCCGGTCAGGTATTGTGCATTGTAGAGGCCATGAAATTGTTCAACGAAATTGAATCTGAAGTTTCAGGACGAATCGTGAAAGTTTTGGTAGACAATGCCAGCCCGATTGAGTACGACCAGCCATTATTCCTGGTAGAACCAGCCTAATTTAATTTGTCTATTTGTCCATTTTTTCATTTGTCTATTAATATGGCAAATTATCTAATCGGCAAATTGACTAATCGACAAATCGATTAATCGGATATCATGTTCAAGAAAATATTAATTGCCAACCGCGGAGAGATCGCTTTACGTATCATCCGTACCTGTAAAGAAATGGGAATCAAAACCGTAGCAGTTTACTCAACTGCCGATCGGGAAAGTTTACACGTTCGCTTTGCAGATGAAGCCGTTTGTATTGGTCCTCCACCCAGTAAAGATTCTTATTTAAATATCCCAAATATCATTTCAGCTGCAGAGCTCACCAATGCCGACGCCATTCATCCAGGTTACGGCTTTTTGTCTGAAAATGCTAAATTTTCAGCCATTTGCCGCGATTACGGCATTAAATTCATTGGCGCTACTCCTGAGCAAATCAATGCCATGGGCGATAAGGCTTCGGCCAAAGACACCATGAAAAAGGCGGGTGTGCCCACCATTCCGGGTTCAGATGGTTTGGTAAGCGATGTGAAAGAAGGAATTAAAATCGCCAATGAAATTGGCTATCCCATCATCCTCAAAGCAACTGCCGGTGGCGGTGGCCGTGGTATGCGGATTGTTTGGAAAGATGAGGAATTTGAACCAGCCTGGGATTCGGCCCGTCAGGAAGCAGGAGCCGCTTTCGGAAACGACGGTATCTACCTCGAGAAATTTGTTGAAGATCCACGACACATTGAAATACAGGTTGTAGGTGATCAGTTTGGAAAAGCTTGTCACCTATCTGAGCGTGATTGTTCCATACAGCGTCGTCACCAAAAATTGGTAGAAGAATCTCCTTCTCCGTTTATGACGCCAGAATTGCGTAAGAAAATGGGGGAAGCAGCCATTAAGGGTGCACAAGCCGTAAATTACGAAGGTGCTGGTACCATTGAATTCTTGGTTGACAAACACCGTAATTTCTATTTTATGGAGATGAATACGCGTATTCAGGTGGAACATCCCGTAACCGAAGAGGTGATCAATTACGATTTGATTAAAGAACAGATCAAAGTGGCTGCCGGTGAACCCATCACTGGGAAAAATTACGAACCAGAAATGTTTGCCATTGAATGCCGTATCAATGCGGAAGATCCTTTCAACGGGTTCAGACCAGCTCCTGGTATAATTAAGAATTTCCATTCCCCGGGTGGCCATGGGGTTCGTGTAGATACCCATGTATATGCCGGTTACCAAATTCCACCCAATTACGATTCCATGATCGCAAAGTTGATCTGCGTGGCTCAAACCCGCGAAGAAGCCATCAACAAAATGGAAAGAGCTTTGAGCGAATTCGTGATTGAAGGCGTTAAAACTACCATTCCTTTCCACCAGCGTTTAATGAAAGATCCAAACTTCAGAAAGGGTGAGTTTACCACGAAGTTTATGGAGACGTTCGAAATCAAGGAATAAGGAAAGATGAACGAAGAGCAGGCCAATAGCAAACCCAAAAAAGCAAGGGCAAACCTCGAAGAGGAAATGTCTTTTTTTGGCCACTTGGCTTCGCTGAGAATGCACTTGGTGCGATCCGCACTTGTGATCGTTTCTGTCACCGCACTGGCTTTTATTTATTACGATGTGATCTTTAATCAGATCGTGATGGGGCCTAAAAATCCTTCTTTCTGGACCTATCGGATGATGTGCGTTTTGGCTGAGAAGTTCAGCTTGGGAGCCGATTTTTGTATCAAAGAAATTCCTTTCAAAATCATCAATACCGAAATGGCAGGTCAGTTTACCTTACAAATGAACTCATCGTTGATCATTGGTATTGTGCTCGGTTTCCCCTACCTGCTTTGGGAA
>JACCDI011623460.1_pt1 | contig 16342 bp, 11 predicted proteins | sample 7442791 | NCBI WGS metagenome assembly JACCDI01 (sample SAMN15323434, study PRJNA562643) | freshwater metagenome | isolation source: river surface water | place: USA:Blue River Watershed | collected 2017-08-15 | reverse complement strand
AGCTAATAAGCCTAATTTATTAATTTATTATATTTGCTGCCATGATTTCAAACTTAACTGAAAATACCCGCATTGCAGTTATAGGTGGTGGGAGTTGGGCAACAGCATTAGTAAAGATATTAATTGATGCAAAGCGCGATGTATCTTGGTGGATGCGTGATGAGGCTGCTGTCGATAACATCCGTAAGTATAAAAGAAATCTGAATTATCTTAGATCGGCTGAAATTAATTTAGCTGAAAATAAAGTTAGCTCTAACCTAGAAGAAATAATTAATGCAAGCGATTGCCTAATATTTGCAGTGCCTGCAGCATTTTTACATTCTACCATTAAAGATCTACCCAAAGAACTTTTTGAAAATAAATTCGTTGTTTCTGCAATTAAAGGAATCGTACCAGAATACAATTTGATAATTGGCGATTACTTTAGAGAAGTTTTCGAATTTTCTATGTCTAATTTCTTAGTGATTAGTGGTCCGTGTCATGCTGAAGAAGTTGCATTAGAAAAGCTCTCTTATTTAACAATTTCATGCGAAAATCTTGAGAATGCTAATGCTTTCGCATCTCTCATTAATACAAGATATATCAAAACTAATACAAGTGATGATATTTACGGCACTGAATATGGTGCTGTGTTGAAAAATATATATGCAATTGCATCAGGCATTTGTCACGGTTTGAACTATGGTGATAATTTTCAAGCGGTATTGATTTCAAATGCCATTAGAGAAATGGAAGCATTTCTAGCAGTAGTTCATCCGATCAATAGAGATATCAAAGAGTCAGCCTATTTGGGTGATTTATTAGTAACCGCTTATTCTCAATTTTCTAGAAATAGAACCTTCGGAAACATGATCGGCAAAGGCTATTCTGTAAAATCTGCCCAATTTGAAATGGGTATGATTGCAGAAGGATATTATGCAGTAAAGTGCATACATGAGATTAATAGAATACATAAAGTAAATATTCCTATTTGTAGAACCGTTTATGGTATTTTATACGAGAATATCTCTCCGATTATAGAAATTAAACTCCTGTCAGAGAAATTGAATTAATTGTTTATAAATACTCTGATTCTTAACATTTTTCTAACATAGCTTTGGTATTTTATTTGTACTTTTGAAAGCTGTATGAACAAGAAAAAGCTATTGAAAAACATATCGTTAACTCTTTGTTTAGTTTTTACCATAACATCGAGCCTTTTTGCACAAGATGATACCATACGTATCATGCAATATAATTTGTTTCGCTATGGTGAAACAAACAAAGAACCATCAGTTAAAAATCCGCTTTTAATCAATATTGTTAATCATATTCAACCAGATATAATTGGAGTGAATGAATTATCAGCTGTGGCAGATTATGCTCAAAATGTTCAAAATGGTGCACTGAATGTAAATGGGGTTACTAAATGGAGAAGAGCGAGTCTTTCAAAAGCTGGCGTTGACAAGTCATTAACCAATACCATTTTTTACGACGTCAATAAATTTAAATTACTAAAACAAGATACTGTTAGCATTGTACAAAGAGAGATTACTGCTTTTAATTTCATGTACAATGATTCGAATATTTCTAAAACAAAAGACACTGTATTTTTTACTGTAATTGTTTTGCACTTTAAAGCTGGTAATACTAGTTCTGATGCTGCAACAAGATCAAATGAAGCTACTCAAATTGTAAATTATATCAACTCATTTAGTACAGCCAAAAACATAATGGTAATGGGTGACTATAATGTTTATTCAAATACTGAAGGTGGCTTTGCTAATTTAGTGCTTAATACCACTGCAATTAATAGACTGACAGATCCTATTAATAGAATAGGTGCATGGAATAATAACTCTGCATTTGCTGATGTGCATACACAATCTACACATAGTACTCAAACGGGTGGTTTCTCAAGTGGTGGCATGGATGATAGATTTGACATCATGCTTTGTACGAAATCATTATTACAAGATTCATTGAAGATGTATTATCTGCCTGGTACTTATAAAGCTGTTGGCAACGATGGGCAACATTTTAACTTAGCAATAAATGATGCGCCACTAAACACATCTGTACCTAGCACTGTATTAGGTGCATTGTATAATATGTCAGATCATTTACCAATTGTCGCTGATTTTGTAATCAAGCCATTGAAACCACTACCACAAGGTGTAGAAGGAATAAAAAAAAAGAGAACATCAGAAATACAAATAGAAAATCCCGTAAAAGGTAATTTGAATATTCATGTTTCTGCGTTCTATTTAAATAAGAATTTAAAATTTGAATTATATAATTTAAATGCTCAAAAAATTGAATCTTTTGAAATTAGATTTAATGATAATGATCAAAAATATGAATGGAAAAATTCATCGTTAAAAGGTATGTATATATTAAATATCATTGACGAAGATGGCTATCATATTCAGAAAAAAATTGTGTTTAATTAATATGAAATTAAAGTATATAACATTTAGTTTATTAGCATTTGCACTTTTGAGTAATGAGGCTAAATCACAAGCTTCATTCGAAGAAAGACAGACGAGTGCTGGCAACATCCGAATGACTATTAACAACCTCGGCATGATAGGCAATGCTTTCAGAGGGTCATATAATATTTTAGATTATTCATCATGTGAGTTCCCTGTAGGTTCGGGTATTGAACATTTATTTCAAGGTGGCTTATGGATTGGGGGATTTATCAATGGTTCGCAAGTAGCTGTTAGTTCTGGCGCTATTGATGATGCTGCAGGTTATACTACAGGTAAACAAGGTTTCGAATTTACAGCTGCAACAGGTGCGAAAATTACAGAACGTTCAAGCTTAATCGACAATCCGCTTTACGATATCAATGCTATTTCACATCAAGATTTTTTATCTGATTTTACTGATAAAAACACTACAGTACCTGGTACAAATATTCAAATCAATCAACATCAATTTCCATTAGGCGCTGATGTGCATTTCGAAGCATATAATTACAATTTCAATTTTGCGAATTACTTTGTGATATTGAATTATACAATTACAAATAACAGCACCAATACCTGGGATTCAGTATATGTTGGTTATTGGAAAGATGGTGTCGTAAGAAATGTAAATATCACAGCACCACAAGGTGGAGCATTTTTCAATAAAGGCGGTAATGGTTATATCGATTCATTAGTGATGGCTTATGAATATGATGCTACGGGGGATGTTGGATTTACTGAAAGTTATGTGGGATTGAAATTTTTAGGTGCTATAGATAAAGACGGATTAGCACATCCACGTGTAAGACCAAATTTTAAAGCACATTACAATGTGTGGCAATTTGGTAATACAGCAGACCCATTATATTTTTCACCTACCGACGATAATCAGAAGTATGGTAAGATGACAGCTGGATTAAATCAGCGTTCTGATTGGGAAACGATAATTAGACCTGCTTTGCGTCAACCAAATAATCGATCACACTTAATGTCTGTTGGTCCGTTCGTAAGAGTTGCCCCAGGTGAAAGTATCAATGTTTCATTTTCATTAGTATGTGCTAAGAAAAAAGAAGACGGAAATCCGAATACAGCTGACAATCCTTTTCAGCAAGAGAATATGGTGCAAAATTCATTGTTCGCACAAACGGCTTATAATGGAGAAGACGCTAATTTCAACGGCATATTAGATCCAGGAGAAGATAGAGATGAAGATGGTAAAATCACAAGATTCGTATTGCCATCTCCACCAAACATTCCGAGAAATAAAGTAATTGCAGCTAACAATACTATTGATTTGTACTGGAGTAAAAATTCAGAAAGTTCAGTAGATCCGATATCTAAGAAAAAAGATTTCGAGGGTTATAGAATTTACAAAACCACTTTAGGCTTTGATGTAAAAGGTACACAAGACATTTTACGTTCATTAAATTTAGTAGCAGAGTACGATAGAAATGATAATTCAGTATTTAATAATACCGGATTAGAAAGTGTACGTTTAGCAGACTCTGTTAATTTTGGAGAGAAAGATTCTGATGGTGATACCATCTGGTACCATTATAAATATACATTCAACAATGTACAAAACGGATGGCAACATGCTATTGCGATTACTAGTTTTGATCAAGGTGATGAGGTAAATAATTTAGAATCGCTAGAGTCAAGTACTGCACCAAGTTTAAAAAGAGTTTTCCCTGGTATGCCAGCAAATAATGATTTTGCAAATGGTGACCCATTTGTTTATCCGAACCCTTATTATGGTTTAGCACAATGGGAAGGTGTAAGTACTAACCCTGAGGACAAGAAATTATATTTTGCAAATCTACCAGAAGATTGCACGGTAAGAATTTATACTGCTTCAGGCGATTTAGTTGATCAGTTTAAACACGATCAATCGTATAATGGTTCAGACATTCGTTGGACGAACACTTATTCAGATGCAACACAAACTAAATTCTCTGGAGGTGAACATGCTTGGGATTTATTATCGGCCGACAATCAAATTATAGCACGAGGGGTTTATCTGTTTTCAGTAACAGATAATAAATCGGGTAAAGAATTTAGAGGCAAATTTGCTTTGATAAAATAATTAAATAGAAAAAAATAAAATAAAAAATAAGATGAAAAAAAATCTACTATCTCTAGGTTTATTGATTTTCGGAGCGAGTTTCGCTGCGAATGCACAATATCCTTTGAAAACGATTCAAGAAGTTCAAACTGTTACTCAGCAAAATTTAGCTGCTGGTAATGATGCATCGCCAATTGGTGCTACTGATACTATTAGAATCCGAGGCGTTGTTGTTATGGATGCAGGTTTGTCGACTTTAGTACAAGGTAAACAAATATGGATTCAGACAAACGATGGTTCAGCCTTCTCTGGAATTGATATTTATCAACCAACACCAAACACAGCAGGTGATGATGGTGGTACTGGTATATTATCATTAGTAGCTGGTGACTCTGTAGAAATTACAGGTAGAGTAGAGGAGTTTTCAGGTGAAACTGAATTTATTCCGATCGTTACTAATCCGGCAACTCCCATTCAATTATTAGGTTCAGGTATCACTGTTAAATCAAAATTAATTACAGCAGGTGAGTTGAATGATAATAACAGACAAAACATTTTAACTACAGGTGAGCAATATGAAGGTCAATATGTGGAATTAAGAAACATGACTGTTGTAACAGTAGATCCATTTAGTAATGGTGCACGTGTTAGTTTTAACATTGCAGATGCTGCAGGTAATAGAGTGAACGTTTCAGATAGATTTATTGCAATGCGTTTAGCGGCAACGGGTGGTACATTTGTTGCGCCTAATGTTGGTGATTTTATTACATCAATTAAAGGTGTAATCATACACTCAAAGAATAACAGAGGATATGAAATTCATCCGTTTGATCGTGCAGATTTAGTGTATGGTGCTTCTGCTCCTACAATTACAGCTGTTGCAAAAAATGTTGCTGTACCTAATAACAATGATGCAGTAACAATTTCAGCAAATATTACAGACGGTGATGGTATTAAATTTGCGAAACTATACTACGCAGTTGGTACATCAAATCAAAATTACATAGCTGTTCCAATGGTAGCTACTGGTAACTCATACTCAGCAACAATTCCAGCTCAAGCAGATGGCTCATTCGTGAAATACTTTATTGAAGCAAGAGATAATTCAGCTGATTCATTATTAAGTAGAATACCTAATGTACCTACTGAAGATCCTAAATTTTATGTTGTAAGAAATAACGGGTTAACAATATTTGATATCCAATACACTCCTTTCAGAGGAGGTAACTCAGGTTATGTTGATCAAACTGTTACGGTAGCTGGTGTTGTAACTGCTTCGGTAAGTGACTTAGGTTATGTTTACATTCAACAAGAAAATCAAAGCACCTTCGCAGCTTTACCAGTTGTTGGTGGTACAGGTTTAGATCAGTTGGCTACAGGTGATAAAGTAACTATTACAGGTACTGTTAAAGAATACTTCGGATTAACACGTTTAGAAAGTGTAACTAATATTTTGAAGAGTGGTACTGGTACAATTACTCCTGTTACCTTAGAACCAGATTCATTTAGAATTTATACAACTACATATGGTGAAGCATATGAGTCAATGCTAATTAAATTTGCAGCTGCTGCAGGTAAAGGTTTATACATAACTAATACAAATGCAGATGCACCAAGTAATTTCGCTGAGTACAGAGTAGGTAGAGACACATCTGATGCTGGTGCTGGTTCAAGAGTTTTAGCTGGTCGCCAAACTTCTACAGCTTTCTCTTCTAAAAATGTATCGTATGTGAATGATTCATCTTGGACACCTAATACTGGTTTGCCAATTTTAGTTGTTGAAAAAGGAGATACTATGATTTCTATTACTGGTATCATGACATACTCATTCAGCAATATGAAATTATTGCCTAGAGATAATAATGATTTCGAGGGTTATTCTCGCCAATTAGTAGGTATTAATTCTAATACTTACAATAAGGGTGAAGTTATCGTTTATCCGAACCCAACAAATTCAAATATTAATTTGAAATATACTATGCCTAAATCTTCTGAAAACATTAGTGTTTCAGTATATGATATACTAGGTAATTTAGTTGTTTCTAAAACATTATCATCAACAGAGGGTAATGCTAAAATTGAAACTTCTCACTTAACTAATGGTACTTATATTTATGTTATACAATCAGAAAATGAAGGTATCTTAAATACAGGTAGAGTAGTAGTGTTAAAGTAATAATTACATTAAATTTTAAAGGCAGAGTAATGAATATTACTCTGCCTTTTTTTATATTTAGATATGAAGTTATTATTTAGATTGTTTTGTTTCTTCATTGGAGCTATTGCTATATCATGCAATGACAAGACAGATGATTTCAATCCGCAAGGTCTTGCTAATGACGATATCAAACCACCCATCTCTAATAGAATTGACTATATAGAGTTTGAAAAATTAGAACAAACTGTTTTAATGAACAAAGTCAAAGTTCAATTTGAAGAAGACTCAATAACCAAGAAACTTTGGTCAAAAATAACTCTTAGCAATAATCTTAATGACATATTAATCTACGAGCCTGAATATATAAATGGTAGGTTAAATAGATTAATAGACAGAACAGGTTCAGATCAAGACATAGAACTCGAGTATTATTATGATCAAAAATTAAAAAGACATCTAATTTCAAAAATCAAGTATTTCAAGAAGCTAAATCCTTATGCTTTATCTTTTAGCTATTCAAATTCAATGTTGAGCATTATCTCTGCAATTGAAATTAATTCTGAAACACGTTTTGAATTTCCATTTGCATATGAAACATTATATGTTTGTCAAAACTTTGATTCTTGTGCAAATGATGAATTGCAATATCAATTTACAGATGAAAACAATCCCTTTTATTATTCAAATGAAATGCTACCCATTATTTTATGCTTTAGTGATTTCTCTGATTCATATGCAAATAAATTGAGTAATATAGCTCGCTACCTTCCATTGTATTCATACTCTAAACTTCCATACTCATTTCTGAATTCTAAATACAGCTATAATATAGACTTTGAAAAAGATATTTTGTACGATATTAATCATAGAATCTTAAGCCAAAACCCTCTTTATTTAACTGATTATAATATTCTGATAAAGTATAGATATTAATTCTGTTTTTGTTGCCACTTATAGTATAAATTTTTAACATTAAATTAACCTCGAAATTATTGAATCTCATTAATTTGAAGTATTTTAGCATGCTTTTTTGAGAGCCAAAAATATTTGTTGAATGCGTAAACTTTTACTTGTACTATTTATCAGTATTGCATTAATTTCTTGTCGTAAAGAAGATGAATTATTAATCAATAACAACCCAATAACTTCTATCTTTTTAGAAAGCATCGATCGATCTGGTACAGATCGTTTAAATACTATTGTAACTTTACATTGGTCAGGTGAGGATAAAGACGGTTATGTAGTTGGATATGAAATTTCTTTCGATAGTTTAACTTGGACGTTCACTGATAAACAAGATTCAACCTTTAGGTTTTCAATAAATTCAAATTCTGATACAGCAGACATTAAATTTTATGTTCGTGCCATAGATAACGATCAAAACAAAGACTTAAGTCCGGCTTTCTTAAAAGTACCCATCAAAAACACTTTGCCAACAATATCTTTTGATCAAAACATGATTAAAGCAGATAGTGTGTTTTCTGTGTTTTCATTACTTTGGACAGCCACTGATTTAGATGGTAATGAAACATTAGATTCTGTTTATTTGAGAATAAATAATTCAGAGTGGTTTGCGATTTCTAAGAATTATAATTTCGCAAGCTTTGTGCCAGTTAATGCTGAGACGGATGGTACCACTGAAGCAATTGTTTATGGTGGAGTAAATGCTATCAATTTAAACAAAAGAATCAAAGGCTTAATAGTTGGTGGCGCAAATAAAATTTACATCAAAGTAAAAGATCAATCAGGCGCAGAAAGTGCATTAGATTCAATGAGCACTTTCGTGTTAAGAAAGAAAACATCCGACTTATTAGTATTAGATGCATTCAACATTGCAACTACACCTAATGCTGATGTTGTGTATAAACAAGCAATTTCAGAAGCTTATGGCGCTGCTGATTTTTATGATTTCTATAGATTGAATAAAGCCTACATTCCTAAATATTGGAATCCGACTTTCAGATTGTTCTTAAATCTTTACGACAAAGTTTTCATCTACTCTGATAATTCACAATCGGCAACACCAGGTGGTATGATACTTGAAGATGCAGCCTCAGCCTTTCAGAATTATTTAAACAATAATGGGAAGATGTTTATTGCGACAGATATTGCAAACAATGCATCGCCTAACAACTTTGATAAAAATTCAACATTATATCAGTATACACCAGTTGATAGTTTCCAAACTTTTTATGCAGCGAATCAAAAAGCAACTTTGCCTGTAGATTCATTGTTGATACCTAATGCAGTTAATGCAATAGGTTACCCAACATTAAAGGTTTCTAATTTCTCAGATGCGGTTGATCCGTTTTTTATAAAACAGAGTGCATTGCCGTTGTATACCGGTCAAATTAGAAAAACAAATGGAGTTATTGCAACAAGAATTTTAGCTGGTAAGAGTACTAATTTTAACAATCAAACAAATATGGTTTTCTTCTCTACTGATTTATTTAAGTTAGCCGGAGATGGAAATAATAATGCACAAGCAGATGAGTTGAAATTATTATTTCAACAAGTATTTAATGTTGAGTTTAACTGGTAGTTACGAAAACGAATGAAGAGATTTTTACATATAATTATTTTAGTTCTAATTGCAAACCTTACATATGCACAAACAGGTGTATTGAAAGGTAAAGTAATAGATCGAAAAACAAAGGAGACAGTTATTGGAGCTACTGTAAGTATAGTAGGTACTTACTATGCTGTGCCTACAGATGTGAATGGTAATTACACTATCACTAATATTAAACCAGGTGAATACAGTGTTAAAATTGTTTACTTAGGATATAAAGAACAATTAAACAATGGTATTAAAATTACGAATGGTAATACAACTACTTTAAATGTTCAACTATCAGAGGTGACTGCTGAGATTGGAATGGTAGAGGTATTGGGGCAAAAAACAATTGTTGATTTAGAATCGGGCAAGTCGAGTACAAAAGTTACTGCAGAAGATATAAAAGACATGAGTGTAAAAGACGTTCAGTCGATTGTTGCAAATCAAGCGGGTGTGAGTCAAAACCCTGATGGTTTACAAATTCGAGGCGGACGTGTTTATGAGACACAATATTTAGTAGATGGTATCAATGCGCAAGACCCATTAGCAGGTACAGGTTTTGGCGTTGAGATTGCAGCGAATGCAATTAATGATATTGAAGTAATTACTGGTGGTGTGGGAGCAGAGTTTGGTGAAGGAACATCAGGTGTAGTTTTGACTAGAATAAGAGAAGGTGGTGATCGTGTGAGAGTGAATGGTTCATACTTCAGAGATAATTTAGGATTCAATGAACGTTCACAATGGAACACTGATATGTTCAGTTTATCATTAGGTTCACCAGTACCTTTCACAAAAAAGAAATTAACTTTCTTCGGATCTGTGAATATGGAATTGACAGATGAGTTCTTTAAGACTCCTGCTCGTCAATTACATTCATCACTAGTACCACAGAACGATTCAATATGGGCACCACGTCAAGATAACAAGTGGTCAAATACTTTAAAGTTTACTTACAATATTAAACCTGGTAAAAAGATTTCAATCTCTAATCAGAATAGTTTAAACATTAATCAAAATACTCGTTCATTACAAATCATTGGTAATAATGCAATCGTTACTCCGGGCTATCAATATTTGTTTAGTTTGAACATGGACAATGCGAGTACATATACTCATAAGTCGAACTTAACCATCATTCAATATCTGAATTTATTTAATTCAAAATTATCGATGGATGTTTCTGTCGCAAGATTGTTCACCAATTTAAGAGCTGATGCAAATGGAAGACCTTTTAGACCATCAACTATAGATCAGATTTTTGATCCGCAATCTATCGTAACTGATCCGGTTACAGTTTACAATCCTGGTGACTCAGTTATTTTTGTTAATCCTGGTCCGGGTTTATACAACAACGGTGGTGTATCAACCTTATGGCATGATCACTATGCAATAGAAAATACTTTCAAAGTAAAATTCAATTATACACCTAACAAAGCAAACTTTATCAGTTTCGGTATAGAACATAAAGAACAAGAATATCAATGGGTCGATGTTACAAGACCTTGGATTGGTGCACCGATAATTATTGATGATACAACGACAACAGCTTCATCGAGTATCGGACAAACAAATGATATTTGGAAAGTGAAACCTGCAACAGGTGGTATTTATGTTCAAGATGAAATTCGTTATAAAGGTATCATCATGAATTTAGGTATGCGTTTAAATTATTGGGCGCCGGGTAAGTTTGCTGATCAAGCTGTAGAAGATCCCAACGCACCAGTGATTGATCCGATCAGAGAAAGTTATAGAAATAATAGCACTGAAATTTTAGGAAGAAGATATAAGTTTAGATTATTACCAAAGCTTAGAATTTCATTCCCGGTATCTGAGAATAATGTATTGTATTTTAACTACGGACATTTAAGTAGATTACCACACCCTAGATTTGTATACGCAGGACTTGACCCTGTTTATCAAAACAGATCATTCTTATCTAACTTAGGTAACCCCGATATAAATCCGGAAGTTACCGTATCATACGAAGTAGGTATAAAGACTCAAGTAACATCAAACTTCGCAATTACAGCTACTGCATTCTATAACGATAAATTTGATTATATAGTAAGTAGAAGAATTGTTGTAAAAGATCAGACTGGAAGATTCGTAGAAAAAAACTTCAGTATCAATCAAGATTATGCACGTATCAGAGGATTTGAGATTACTTTAAACAGAAGAATTAAAAAATATTTAAGTGTTAGTTTCAGTGGTGCTTATCAAATTGCAACGGGTAAATCGAACTCAGCACAAGAGTCGCAATTGCAAATATTACAGAATGGTGCAGTATCACCAACAGTTGAGCAATACTTAGCATGGGATCGTCCATTAGATTTTAAATTGATGATCATCTTTAAACCTGATACAAGTTTCAGAATAGGTAGAGTGAATTTCAATAATTTCAGAGTGTTCTTTAATTCAACGTATAAATCTGGATTAAGATATACGCCGAATGTTCAGAATGGAGTAACACCAACAGGTCGCCCAATTTATGAGCCAGACGAATTGAATCCGTTCTCAGAAATAGGAAGTGCATGGTGGAATACAGATATCAGAATAACAAGAGATGTGCCGATTAAACGCGGACAAATGTTGAGTTTCAGTTTTGAAGTAAAGAATTTATTTAACAATAAAAATGCAGCCATAATCAATCCGGTGACAGGTAGAGCATACGAAGCAGGTGATCCATTACCAAATGGTTTTAGAGATCCTAATTACCCAGATCCACAAGATAACGGTGCACCACCATTCAATCCGGCGAGATTTTTAGCACCAAGACAGATGATGTTTGGGGTGATGTGGCAGTTTTAGTAACTAGTAACTTGTAACTAGTCATTAGAAAAGTATTACCTATTAAGAAAATAATTATGTAAAGGTCTTCTAGTTACCAATAACTAGTTACTAATTACAAAGAGAAAAGAATGAAAAAATTTTACACCATAATTCTAGTGCTATTAGGTTCTGCAGTGCAGGCTCAATTGTTGCCGAATTTAGGCGGACAAAGAGCGGGTACGGCGGCATTTACTTTTTTGAAGTTGAGTAATTCACCACGAATGTCGGCTATGGGTGGAACTGGTATTGCTGTTCAAGGCGATGCTTATTCTACCAATACCAATCCGGCGAGCATGGTAGATGTTCAACAAACAACTTTTGCATTATCAAATACCTTGTATTTTTCTGATATGCAGAATACGTACTTGTCTGTTATTTTCCCGACGAAACGTTATCATAGATGGGGCTTGAATATTCAATCATTCAGATCAGATGCGATGGAGAAACGTACAGAGTTTCAACCAGGCGGTACTGGTGAATATTTTTATTCTCAAAATTTAGCGATAGGAGCAAGCTACGCGAAAGTGTTATCAGATTATTTTAGTTATGGTGTGAACCTGAAATATATTTATGAAGGCATTGATGAATACTATGTGCATTCAGGTGTTATAGATGTAGGTTTTCTATATAGAACAGATTTTAAAGATTTACGATTTGCAGTTTTCTTAAATAATTTCGGAGTGAATACTAGAATAGATGGTGAGACGAATACTTTAGCTGCGTTTAATAATTCGAATCCAGATATCAATGCATACTCAGCACCTACTATGTTCAAAATGGGATTATCGATGGTGCCATATAAAGACAAAAGAAATTCTGTGACGGTCGCTGCTGAATTGCATCATCCGAATGATAATTCAGAAAATATAAGATTAGGAGCAGAATATAGTTGGATGAATATTATTGCTGTAAGAACAGGATATAAAATTGGAGTAAAGGATCAACCTATACCAACATTTGGAATTGCTTTAAGAACAAGAGTGGGTCGTTACCCATTAACGTTTGATTATGCAGCAGATCCACATCCGTATTTAGGTACAACACAACAAATCGGATTGCAGTTATCATTAAATAAAAAAGAAAAATAAGATGAAGGTTAAACATCTGACATATATATTTATTATTTCATTTGCATTTATTTTTAGTGCTTGTGAAAAACCATTTGGTGACAAAACTGATTTAGGTTTTATAGATGTGCCTAATTATGATGAACAACCAATTGCCTTTGTGCCAATTTTGCCAGAAATAAAATTAACTGGCAATCCACAAGATATTGCAGTAGGATACGATGAATTAATTTACGTAGCAGATCCGAGTGCTAACAAAATAATTAGTTTCGATCAATCGGGTCGTAAAGTTTCAGAAAGAAGCTTACAAGGAGTAAAGGCTATTGCGATGGATAGAAGCTTAGAACTATTAGCGGTTGGTACTAAAGATACTTTGATTAATGGTGTGAACTATACGCTTGATGCAATTTATAGATTGCAGTTAGCATCTTCATCAGGTTACGGATTAGCAAATTCGAGAATTACAAAAACCATCATTCATCCTTTTTATTTTAAAACAAGTTTTACAACATCAGATACAGCTGTACACATTAGTGGTATTAGTGTGATGGCCGACAATAATTATTATGTAACAAGAAGCGGCCCGTCGAATAGCATCGCACAAATTGGCGGACCTGATGATGCAATTTTAGTATTCAATCAGAACGATAAATTTGTTACTACAGTTAACGTTCAAACAGAGCAAGGATTAATTGCAGATTATTTCAAAAAACCATTTGCAATTTCAACATTAGCGAAGGCTCCACAATCTACCAATGTTAAGACTGGTGGAGATTTTTTATTTACTTCAATTTCTAATACAACTTCTTTAAAAGTACAATACATCAAATTTGAATCATCAGATTTCGGCTCGTCGTATTCGTTGAATACATCGTTAGCCGGACAAGACACATCAAAAGCTGATGGATTTATTTATACGCCAAATAGATTCACTAATCCGCGAGGTGTAACAATTGCCGGTGATGGTAGTAACTTCATATTTGTTTCGGATGCTGCAAGAGATTCTGTTTATCTCTTTACATTAAACGGATTAGAAGGAGTACAACCTCCACCAGGCTATTCTTCAAAAAAGAATATTAAAGTATCTTTTGGTGGAAGAGGATCTAGTGCAAAACAATTTAGAAATCCAGGTGCCATAGCATACTACGGACAAACTTTATATGTTTGTGACCAAGGTAATGGTAGAATTCTAAGATTTAAACTTAGCACAGAGTTCGATAATAATTAATTTCCTTTTTTAAGTATAAGGGTATACTTCGTTTTGAATGTCATGTTAATTGGAATTAGTTCCGAAAAACATCTCTATGAAAACGCAGTACATAAAACCTAAAGATGAATTAGCTGATATAGTTGATTCGTTTTATATAAGAAAAACTTCAGCTACTAATAAAGAAGTTATATCTCAATATCCGTCATTACATCAAGAATTGATATTTAATTTTGGTGATGATATTGAAGTTAATTTAAGTCATTCAAATATTAATATTGGTAGTAGTGCTGTTTCTCTAATTGGCACACAAACAAAACCCATTACATTAAATACGGGTAATAATCATTATAGTATAGGAGTGATATTTAAATCATGGGGCTTGCACAAGGCATTTGGTATAAAATCATCTTTGTATACGAATAGAATTGTTAATGCATCAGCATTGATGGAATTAAAGTATTTACAATTCATATCAGAATATGCTAGAATATGCACGCCGATGGAAGTGTTGAGCAATATTGAAAACTGGTTGATTAAAAACAATAAGAACTTTAGCATATCAGAAGATTTTAAAAATGCTTTTGATAAATACAATGAATCGAATACTCAAAAAGGAGCAATTACAAAAGTCTCAAAAGATGTAATGCTCTGTCCGAAATCATTCATCGAAAAATTCAAAATGATTATTGGAATTACGCCCATTCAGTATCTACATATTAAGTTAGTTAATAATGCTATTGATTATTTGAAAGCTAATAAACATAGTTCATTAACTGCAATCAGTAATGAACTAGGCTTTTATGATCAGGCGCATTTCATTAGGGTGTTTAAGGCTTATTGTAAAATAACACCCGGACAATACTCAAAGTTATACATAAATAATATTTATGTATGTTATGAAAAATATAAATAAAAATTTATAAACAAAATTGACAAGTTTTGTATTAATCAATATATAAATTGATAAAATATGAAACGCACGTTAATTTTTCTGACATCAATACTTTTCATAAGTAGTTGCACTGTCATTCGCCCAGGTGAAGTAGGTATTAAACAAAGACTAGGTAAATTAAATACTGATGTGGTAACACAAGGTAGCATAGTTTACAACCCGATATTAAGTAAAGTAATTAAGGCCTCATCTCAAACTAAGAATATAGAGCTAAGTTTGAGTCTACCAAGCAAAGAAGGATTGAGTATTACTTCACAGATAAGTATACTTTATAGAATAAGTCCAGAAAAGTTACCCATGTTGATTAAGAACATCGGATTAGACTATGAGGGAATAATCACAAGTGTTTTCAGGTCGGCTTCTGCTGATGTTTGCGCTCAATATTTTGCAAAAGACATGCATTCGGGGATGCGTTCAGACATAGAGATTGCTATAAAGAATAAAATGGTTACAGTATTAGAGACGCAGGGTATTATTATAGAAGCAGTCTTAATGAAGAGCATTCAGTTACCAGCAGGCTTAGCGAGTTCAATTGAACAAAAATTACAGGCAGAGCAAAATGCAATGCGAATGGAGTTTTTGTTACAGCAAGAGAAATTAGAGGCAGAGAGAGTAATAATAGAGGCTAAGGGTAGAAGAGATTCACAAAAAATATTGTCAGAAGGTTTAACTGACGAGATTATTAAGATACGAACTATCGAAGCATTTTTAGAATTGGCAAAATCGCCAAATGCAAAAGTGATAGTTACAGACGGTAAAACTCCAATGTTAATTGACAACAACAAATAGTTCTTTTTTTATACTTTTTCAGGTTTAGTTTAGTTTTTGAATTCGGGGCTAGGTGTTCTAGTCCCGTTTTTTATGTTCTAATTTGTTTATGTGACATTTATTCGTACCTTTGCGGCGCAAGCAAGTGGCTTGTATTTAAAACTTTATAAAAATTTATGAACCCATTTGAACAATTGGGTGTCAGTCCGAAAGTTGTACAGGCAATTTCAGAACTCGGCTTTGTCTCGCCGACGCCTATACAAGAACAATCAATCCCCGTATT
>JACCDI012063414.1_pt1 | contig 16349 bp, 22 predicted proteins | sample 7442791 | NCBI WGS metagenome assembly JACCDI01 (sample SAMN15323434, study PRJNA562643) | freshwater metagenome | isolation source: river surface water | place: USA:Blue River Watershed | collected 2017-08-15 | reverse complement strand
TGTTCGGCGTCCTCACGCTTCATCGGAGGCATGGTGATTTCAGCCTCCCACATTTGTCCAGCGTGTTGGTAGACCTGTTGCTGAAAAGTGAAGGGTGAAGAAGAAATCCCGACAACCGATCTCGCTCGGATTGTCATGCTCTTAATCCCGAGATTCGGGAATGAAACTGGGTAACTTATCGACATGATTACCTCATTGCAGCGGCAAAGGAGCCACCACGAAGTTTAGCCTCTGCCACTGCGGATTTGGCAGCATTTGCAATTTGCGGAAGCATATTCATCACCTCTGCGCGAACCGTCTGCTGTACGCCAGTGGTGACGTTGATTGTTTGCTGGACAACAACCGAGCCACCTTGACCATTCGGAATGATCGTCCCGCTGTTGTTCGGCATGAAGATTTCAGGACCGTTCTCGCCAACCAAATAAGGTTGATTCGATGTGACAGGACCGCCCATTGCCCGAGCGCCAGAAACCTTAATTCCCAAGAAATCCATTCCGAGGTTCATCAAAGGTTTCGTGATTTGAGCCTGAATCGACATTCTGAGTAGATCAGAAATGACAGAATTCGCCAAATCCTTAAATGAGAGCTTTCCGGTCATCACAGCATTCGCCATGATGTTTGTGAACTCATTGCCCCAACCGCGAATCGCAGCCTCAAGATCGGCGAAATTGTCTTTGCCATCTTCAGCCATCTTGTCCAGAGCTTCGTTTGCTTGGATGACAGCGCGAGAGTAGACGTCAAAGTCGATAACGCCCAATTCAAGAAGTCGCAACAATTCCGCTTCAGCAATGTTTAACTTCTCAAGAGGAGTGCGAGTCTCGTCATAAAGCTGTTTGGCTTTATCAAGCAAATCATTTCTTGCTTGACGATTTAACTTGTCTTGATCTGCGTACTGTTTTGCTTCTTCTTCGGTTGCTTTTTGAGCATCTTTCAGTTGCGCGAGTTTATCAAGCCTCTCAGTGTAGGCAGCGATTTCTTCAACCGTAGCGCCTTTTCGAGCGAATTGGAAAATTGCAAGTTCACGCTCACCATTGACCAACTTGAAAATCTCATCGGCAATTTGTTCATAAGCCGATGCGATCTCTTTGGCGTTGTCTTTTTCCTCTTTTGCCTTTTCCTTGGACAAAGGAGTGAGAGGTTTGACTTTCGTTCTCTCTGGAACAACAAACTCAGGATTGACAACACCACGACCAGCGCCAACGCGAGTCATTTTGTCTAAACGGATCGCTTCCTCAATTTGGCGATTCATAAACGCCAAGAATGGAGCCGCTTTTTCTGAAATTGTTGCTTGAATCCTTTGACCGATTTTGTCCAGGTTATCCGTGAACGTAGCAGACTGGTCGGCAAATTCAGTAGAGATAGATGCGCCAAGAGCCTGGACACCTTCTCTGCCCTGATTTAAGAACTCAATAAAATTGGCTCCAGATTTGCCAAAAAGAGCCACAGCATATTGAGTCTTGATCGCTCCGTCCTCTGCGTCTTGAAACCCTGCTGCAACGTCTGCAAGAATTTCAACCGTGGGACGGATATTGCCGTTGACGTCACGAATCGCAACGCCAAGGTTCTGGAAAGCCATTCTCTGCTCACCAGCATCAGAAACAGCCTCGGCAATGCTTCGAGATAGCTTGACAATGCCAGAGCCTAATTCCTCTTGGCTAATTCCGGCGAGCTTTGCGTTATTTGTCAGCGCAGAAAGCGTTTCGACAGCAATAGACGTTCTCTTGGACAATTCCTCAAGTCTGTCGCCAGCTTCAATGATTCCTTTTAAGGCAGAACCAACGCCAATCGCAGCCAATGCGCCCGTGACTGCGGAAATCTTCGTTAAAAGCGAAGAAGCGCTTGTCTGGATTCCAGACATCCCAGTTTGGACAGAACGAAAAGCCGCGCCAGTTTTATCCGTTGCAACTATGTCAATTTTTAGGTCTTGTGCCATTGTTGCTCCGTTCGCTCTGTATCTTTACCCAAACCTGCCACTCGGAGAACTCCTCAACAGACATTTCTTCAATCTCGCTTACTGTTTTATGCAGTTTCTCAGCAAGAAAAAACATGAATTGCCGCTCAGGAGTCTCCCTTAGTTTTTTTCCAGTCCCCCAAAGTCAATCCGCATAATCGCTGTTGAAATCCTCTCAAGGATTGTGGCGTCAACACCGTTTCGCAAAATCGGCTTGTCCTCGATCGTGAAAATCTTGTTTCCTTCAGAATCCAAGCATTTCAAAACGATCAATTCGACCAGGGCGTCTATCTCGCTTCCTGATGCCTTGCTCACGTTCTGGAGCTTGGCTTTGTCTTTAAGCGTGAAAGGCTCTACATAAATGACTAGCGGCCCATTCTCATCGCCCCACTCGGGAACATCAATCGTCTTGACTGAGAGCGATTTAAAGTGAGCCGAGGCTCGTTGAATTATCTTCAAGCCGCAGTCCCAGTGGTCAGAGCGCCAGTGCCTTGGATGGTGATAGAGGCTTCCACCATGCCATCAAAAGAAGCGTTCACAGTCTTGCCCGTCACGATGGCAGAGCCATACATATAGGTGTCGCCAGTGGTAGCGCCTTCAGGATAGAACTTGATCGTGACTTCAGAGCCAACAGACAAGGCAACTTGACCGCTGGTGTCAGTCTCGTCCCAATAAACGTCCACAGAGCCGCTAAACGTCTTCAGTGAAGGCTTGTAAGTACGAGCTGCGTCCCCCATGGTCGTGTCTTCCACAGTATCGGAAGTCTCAGCAATGCTGAAAGAACGAATCTCGGCAATCGCCGAAGTTCCAACGTGGACTGTGCCCTCAGAGCCTTTGTGATTAGCCATTTTTAACCCCTTTCAAGGTTCAATTTTGCCACATTATGTAGCGGTTTCAATATCATTTTCTTTGGTTGAATAGGTCACTTGCACAGTAAACCGACCAACTCCGACAACCTTTTCGCCATCACCTGAATAATCAGATTCAAAAGCGACAACGTCTAAACCTTTTGCTTTCCCGCCAAGACTTGCATTCGTATAGAGAGCTTCTTCAACTTCTAGTGAGATAGCGTCTATCGTGTCATCAAAGGCAGTATTCGCCATTACATAAGCCTCCACCATGACCTCCAGAATACGAATCTGTGTCCGTGGTGCGCCTATCGTGTTGTTTTGGATTTCCTCTGACTTGGTGTAAATCGCCAATCCTGGCAACTTTCCAGTCTCCAGAGGATAAATTCTTGACTTGTAAACCCGATTGCCAGTTGTTGACAGACCCGTCAAGGCAGTGACAACAGCATCGCGGATTTGTTTTCTAACGTGGCTCATTGTTTCTCTAGGACGATTTCAGTCATCCCAGTTCCATCGTCTTGAACCACTCTTGAGAGATAAGTAACACCAGAAACGACAAAAGTGTCACCCTCAGTACAGTTAACAACATCAGCAGTTCGGCAAGTCAATTTTGGTTGCTGGATAGCAAACCCGACCGTTCCACCTGAGTCAACCTCAATGAATTGATTGTCAAAAATAGCCGTGATCGTGGCAGGCGATCCACCTTGTACTGTATAGGTCACAGACTGACCGAAATCAGTCAACATCACCAAACGATCAGCAGCGGTTTCGACAGCCATCACTCAGCCTTTTTGGGGCGTCCTCTACGGACAGGTTTTTCAGTTGAAGTCTCAAGCCCAATCGAGCGATCAACTGTTTCAATCTCTACGAACTCACTTGCACGATTGTTCTTAATCATCAAGCGAGCCTCGCTCTTTGGCAACTCAAGGACATGACCAGCCCGAGCATTGCCCAGACTGGTCATAGTCCCCCTGAGAAAGACTATTTTCATGGAGCCAGATTCACTAGCCCCAGAGAATTTCTCAGTTGTCAGCATTAGGCGATGTCCGCATCACCCAAGCAGAACGACACAGCGTGACGCACTGCAACGTCAACAGACTGCATTGCAACGATGCGAACCGTGCCGGTGGTGCTGGAGGTGTACGGGTCAACCAGAATATCCAGACCGCCCCACATACCGATCAGCAGGTCGGCAAAGTTACCGAAGTAAGCATCGCCGGTTGCGGCTTGGTTCGACACGATGGTGCGATAGCCGTTCATCTCGCCGTTTTGCAGCACAAACAGACCAGAGCCGCTGTCTTTAGCGGTAGTCTTCAGAGCGCCAGCCATAGCAGCGTTGATGATGTAAGCCAGATTGCCGCGCAGAGCGTTGTCGGCTGCAACTTCGGTTTCCATGCCAACGATTTCGGCGAACGTGGGGTTCGTTGCGGCGAAGTCTTTGGTGTTGATGCCAGAGGTAGCACGAATGCCGGTCGGTTGACCAGACGAACCCGAACCACTCAGAGCGCCCAAGTCAATGGCGATGGCCAGGGAGGCAGCCAAGTCATTGCGGATCAGGCTTTCAACATCGGGAGAACCTTGCATCATCAGATTGCGAGTCACATCGGTGAATGCGCCAACAGTCTTCGGAGACATGGTGATCGAGGTGAAAGTAGCCTCGCTCTCGCTGGCAGCAGAGCCTTCAGCAAACCAACCGCCGGACGAAGTAGCAGACTTCTTCGGGATTTTGACGTTGCCTTGCAGACCAGTCAGCATCGTGGCGCCAGCTTGCATCACGCTCGAAGCGTTACGCAGGGCATCCACAAAAGCGTCAGGACGGAAGTTCTGACCAACCAAACCAGCGTCATCGGTGGTATTCAGGTCACGCTTGTTCCACTGGCGCAGAACGTCAGCGGGAACCAAAATGCCTTGAGCCGATTGACCGAAAGCGCGTTGAGCGGCTTCGGAGCACTCGAATTCGAAGGCGGCTTCTTTTTGCAGAGCGCGGTCGGTGGGGTTTGCCAGAGCACGCAGAGCACGCATCAGGCTGAAACGCTTGATTTCGGTTTGGTTCAAGCCAACGTCTTGCTGGACGGGAGCGTCAAAAGCGCGGCTCTCAACAGCCACATTCACGGAGTTTTCCATTTTTGTTTCCTTTGGGGCAACTTGTGCCGGAGTTTCGATTAAGCCTTGCGGCTCGGCTTCAGAGGTGACGGTCGCATCGCTTCGCCCCACCCCAACCGTGACATCGGCAGGGATAGAAACTATGCTGGCTTCCATCGGTCGCCAACTCGTTGCGCGGTAGATGGCTCCATTGTTCTCTTTCACCATCTTGGCGATTGAATAACCGATGGAGACATTGCCGCGAATGTTGTCAGCGACATCACTGTAAACCTCTGAAGCCAGTGCGTTTTTACTAAAGCGCACCGTTGCCCTCAACTTTCGGGCCGAAGCATCAAGGCTCACAGATTCGATAACGCCAATTTGCTTCTCAGGATCGTGATCCAAAAGCAAAGGCGCACGACCAGAGTTAATGAAACTCAAGTCGATTGATTCAGGTTTATGGTCGAGAACCTCGTCACCATAAGACCGCTGCACAGGGGCTTCGCTGGAGATAGACATGGAAACGCGCCGATCATCGACACTTTCCACGCGAGCCTCCATCGCATCGCTGCGAGTGACCCTTTCGCCAGCCTTACGGTCATCGGTAAGGTCCATAACAATCTCATTGCCATTTTCGTCAACTTGCACAGTTTCTTGTGCAGGTTGCGGCATATTTGCGATTGCTTCAATAACATCGGCTTGGTCTTCGGTGTCAATATGAACCGAAACACTCACCATTGCACGATTATCTTCCATAGCTTCCCTTTCGGTTGCTTCTTCAAACAAAATAGGCTTGAAGTCGTGTGATTCTAACCATTTTTTCGCTTCGGCAACAGAATATCTATTTTTGTCGAAACGAATTGCTTGAATCTCCGTAGTGCCATCTTTAATACCGTAGATGAAATCAATTCCAGGTCCTCCAGCGTCATTTTCACGCCTAAATGAGTCATATTGATCTGGGTCTTTTAGTCTGGCAGCGTGTTCATTCGGGTAAGGACGGTAATCCCGATCATTTTTGATCTTTGCCCACTCACGCTCTGCCCAAGTTTTACCCGGGTCGCCAGACCATAAAGCCCAGGCGATTCTTCCATTGCTGGGATAACCATCCTCACCAGGACGGAAACCCTCAGCTTCTTTATCCACTTCGTGACGTGCGAAATAACTCACCATGCGCCCAATCGTTTCTTCAGAAAGATCACGCCCGTTGACAATATCTCGCGCCCGAGCGATTCCAACCTCAGTGCCACCACGCCCAAACTCATCGCGCCAGTCTAACCCTCTCTGGGCTTCTTCTTTCATGGCTTCATTGGGCGTTGGCATTTGAAACCTCCGCTTCGGTTGGCAATTTATCACCAAACGGCTCGAAAGCCATCTTCAGACCATAAGCCTCTGCCATTGCTTTCTCAGCCTGAATTTGATCGAAGGTTTCTTCAACATCCCGACCGTATTGATTCGCCACATCCTGCATAGACAGAATGCCGTTCTTCAGTCCAACGACCGCAGCGTTCATTTCCTTCAGAGGGTCAACCCAAGAGAATCCGCGAGCGCGGAAAACCGTAGCCTCAGCGAACTTGTCGAATTTACTCGCCGGCAGGTTAACAATCCCGTCTTCCATGATCGACATCAGCCACGCACGATAGACAGGCTCGACAAAGTGCTGCACAAGATAATCTTGAACAACCTTCCATTGATCCCTGTCTTCTAATGAGCCTTGACGAATCGAGGAGTAACTCACGCCCTCTAGGTCGTTTGCCAAAGAGGTATAAGAAACACCCAAGCCCGAAGCAATCCCTCTCAGAACCGCTTTTTCAAAGTCAGCAAAAGCACTGGTCGGGTGAGTCGGGTCAAACTGTTGGAAATTCACTCCAGCGGGAAGTTGCTGGAACGTCCCTGGCTCGGCTTCCATGATCGGAACTTTGTTGTCCAAGTCATCGGGGATAAATCCGTCACCATTCGGAGAGGTGAAGAAACCCATCTTGGAAGCGCCAACCCGCGCGGCAACCAATTCAGCCTCACGATAACCGTGAAGCATCTTCAAAGAGGAGATTGCCGGAGCCATCCAAGTCACACCGCGAGTTTGCATTGCCCTCTCTGGAAGGAAACAATGCAGCATCTTGTCTGCGGTAACTCGGTTGTAAGTTTTGCCCATCCAGCTTGAGGATGTGTCACCAGGGTGAGAGGTAAACAGGTGGTAGGCAACCGGACGATTAAACTTGTCCAGTTCCACGCCCATGCGAATCCGATTCCCGTTCGGCAGGGTGACGTTATATTCCTCGTCCAATAGATCACTCTCGATGAACTCAAGAGCGAATTTAAACGAGTTTGGATAACGCACCAAACGAACCAAGACCTCACCGTCACGAATCATCGCTTCGATAAAAAGCCTTTGAGCGTCAACCCAAGACAGTTTCCCGTCTACTGTACAAGTGCCCAAACGTCCCCATTGCTTCCAGGCTCGTTCGATTTGATCGTTTCCAATCACATCCATCGAGCCGTTATCGTTTCGCGCTTTGACCTGAAGGGTAACGCCACGCTCACCGACCACGTTTGCCTTGGAGAGATTCAGAAAGCGCCGAGCATATTCGTTGTTTCGAGACAAATCACGCGCACGATTTCGCAGAACTTTTAGACCAGACTTTACTTCTTCATCGGCAGAGTAAGAGGTTGTCACGAAGTCGTTAAACAAACGCCCCGTGCTGGCTCCGGCGTAGTTTCGCTTCTTAGGTGTTTTCTTTCGGAAAATGTCTAGTAATCCCATATCTTTCCCTTAGAAACGAACTTTGATCGTTGCGCCAGTCGCATCGCCACGCCGGATAGATTCCGCAGTTTCCTCTTTCAGCATTTCGCGCTTGTAATAGTCACGCGCTTGGAGTAGTTCGTTAAAACTCATCTTGGTGAGACTGCGACCTGCGATTGAGTAGGAGGAAACGTCAGAATCAGCCTTACCATTTAGGATTGATTCAATCTTTCCGACCATGATCTCGGAATGAGTCCGAGGGTCTGCTCCGTTGACATCAAGGTCAGCGATTACAGTGAAATTTCCACGGTCAACAACGATTCGATTGTTGTCAGAGTTTCGCTTGATCTCTAATTGCCAATGGTAAAGACCAGCAACGAAATCAGCCGAAGTGGTACTCGAAACAGTGAAAAGATAGTCAGAACCGCTGGCAGTTCCGACAACTTGAACCTCTGTGTTGCCACCGCCAGTGATACGAGCCACATAGGTAGCTGTGTAGAGAGAATTCGAGTAGTCAGAGCCTAAATCTGTGCGCTTCCACAAAAGATAGTCGCCGACAACAATCGTTTCGGGTTCTTTGTTCGGCGCATTAGCAGAATCAAATAGGTTAGCCATGCAAGCCCCTAGTTTTTGCAAATATAACAGATTCTAACGCCATCGGTTCACAAAACTAGATTGTTTCTGTCTGATTACTGGTTTTTGTTCCTTAACGTGCTCTTTCGCTTCTTTCCTGTGCTCCATTTGTTTAGCCAATGACGTTAAGTTAACATTCAAAAGAGACAGCGCAGCCATCGCATAAACGCGAACGTCCAAAGCCTCGTTTCGTGTCCGAGTCTTAACGAATTCTCGTTTCGCAAAACCCTTGTGGTATCTGGTTGCGATCTTTTCTGCGGTCAGTTGTTTGAAATACTCATCTTCTCGTCCGACAGGAAAGTGACAATATCCAGGTCCAGGCTCTGCGATCTTGAATCGAGAGAACAATAAAAGTTTGGCAGTGTCCACACCAACCGGAAAGAGCTTGATTTTCCCGATGTTGTTTTTAGAAGGCTTGCCAACAATCGGACGTCCCTCACCGCCAACACCTTTGATTGCGAAAATCCTCTTTCCCTCCCGAGGCGCGACATACTTGTAAACAGCCTGAGTGTGATGACCACCGGAGTCAATACAGGCAGCCCTCACAATCATGTCCTCGCCAAGTTCATGCTCAAAAGATTGATTCAAGAATTCATCAAGATCGCGCCAAACAGTCGGAGCCGATGGATCGCCGTGAATCGTTTTGTAGGCAATAGACCAAGATTCCTCATCTTTCCCCCAGCCAACAATCTCAGCTTCTAAACGATCGTCTTGGACGTCAATGCCCGCGGTGAGTAAAACGACATCCTCCGGCACTGCGTCCCAGTCTTCGGCTCTGTTTGACAGGTCGTAATCGTCAATCTGTTCGCCAGATTCCTCCCAGGTTTCTCCAAGGTATGTGTTAACCCATACTTTGAGGGTCGCGGGTTGTTTTTTTGCCTCAAGAAAGTCTCTAACCCCATCAGCCAATGGCGTCCAAGGTGAGTAAAGCGCGGAAAGGTGAAATCCAGCGATGCCGTTGAACTCTTGTGTGGCAAGCCATCGACCTGACTTTATAGAACGAATCCTCTCAGCCTCATCCCATAATGATCCACAGTGAGAGCAGACATATTTAGCAGTTTCAGGCTTTCCCTCATCCCACTTGACCTGTCCCCAGACAAGAGTTTGTTCTTCTTGGCAATGAGGACACTTGACGTAGTATCTGCGTTTATCTGAGTCTTCATAAGCCATTTCAATCCGGCTGGCTCCTTTGTTTGTAGGAGTTGATACTAAAAGAATCTTGCGATTCCAAAATGTCGCAGCACGTTTTTTTGCAAGGCTTACGGGATCGCCCTCAGAACCCGCCGAAACAGGGTAGCGGTCAACCTCGTCACATAAGACAACACGAATAGGACGGGAAGCAAGACTAGAGGGACTGTTAGCACCGCAAGCAGTAATATGGCCGCCAGGAAATACCTTGTGCAAAGTAGTATTGCCCGAGTCCCTAGCTCTAGGGTCTTTAACAAGGCTGCTAAGAGAAGGACTATCCCTAAGCATAGGAGCAAGTCTATCTTTTGACCAAGTTTGTGCCATGTCCAAGGTTGGCTGGACAACAAGAATCGGGGACGGGTCTTGTGCAATGTGATACCCCACCAAGTTATTGCAGATTTCAGTTTTTCCGCACTGGCTTGAACTCATCACGACAACCTCGCGGACTGTCGGATCGTTGAATGAATCCATTATCCCGCGCTGATACTCAGCCCGAGAAGTGTCCCAGCTTCCAGGCTCCGCGCTAGATTCTGGTGATAAACGCCGATATTCGTCTGCCCACTCGCTGATTTTTAGATCAGGCGGTGGTTTCAGGCTCTGAAATACCTTCGTCAACACCTTCCCCAGTGTCGGATGACAGGACAGGGTTATGGACATGGACTTCGACATTTTCAAGTTCATTGAGTGCTTCGTAGATTTGTTCTTTTAACAGGTTTTTGACTTCAGAGATAGATTCAGCAGAGAAAACCTCCGCAGCCGCCTTCGTTGGTAAGGATAAAAGTTTCGCCCTCATGTTAGTGGTTGCTTCTATCCACGCAGTCTCAATGTCTGAAGCTGGAATTAGCTGTTCTTCCATTTGCGCCTTTTCCATCTCCATGATGTCGGCTTTGGCTCTGGTCAATCGCATCCTGTGCGTGGTGTAGTCATCCTCTGGCAAATCCCTCTTGAGGTTTCCCATCCTCAAAAAATGGATGTAAGCCCTAACAACCGGCACAAGCTCATATTTTCCACGCTCCAGTTTTGGAATGATTCCTTCTTTGGCAAGTTGACCAATCCTCTGAGGCGTTAAATCCAGAAGTCGGCAAATGGTGTCAAGTGGTACTGTCGCTGCCATTGATTAGCTCCGCTTTCTTTCCGGTGAAATCTTCCCATCGCTTAACAATCACATCGCAATATTTTGGGTCTAACTCCATTAGTCGAGCAAAGCGACCATTCTTTTCAGCGGCAATCAGCGTTGTTCCGCTTCCTCCAAAACTATCAAGAACAATATCTCCACCCTTTGTGTTGTTAAGCATTTGATATTCAAATAGCGCAACAGGTTTCATTGTTGGGTGTTCGCCATTCCTAGACGGTTTGTCGAATTCCAGAATGGTTGTTTGCTTGCGGTCTGTAGCCCATAAATGACCCGCACCTTCCTTCCATCCGTATAGGCAAGGCTCATGCTTCCAATGGTAGTCTTGCCGCCCCATTACAAGGCTAGATTTTTTCCAAATTAAACATTGCCTTACCGTCCAATTTGCATCTCTTGCCGCCCCTCGAAAGTTATACCCCTCTAAGTCTGCATGCCAAATATAAAAAACCGCCCCAGGCTTCATGACCAAATCAGCCGTTACGTAAGCATCCCGCAAGAATTGACGAAATTGGTCATCGCCCATGTCGTCATTTTTAATTGTGAGCCCCGTTCCACCTTCGTAAGCCACGTTGTAAGGCGGATCGGTAAGCCACATATCCACAAGTTGACCATCGCATAGCTTTTCCATATCGTTAGTGCTACACGAATCTCCGCACATAAGCCTGTGCTTTCCAAGCTTGTAAATGTCGCCAAGTTTGGTCTTCGGCTCCTCCGGCGTTTCAGGTACAGCATCCTCGTCTGTTAAGCCTTCAACCTCCTCGACCAAGGTTTCCATGATCTTGCTTAACTCATCGTCATCAAACCCAAGTAGGGAAATGTCAAAGTCCTCATCCTTCAAATCTTGGATTTCCAACGCCAGAAGCTCATCATCCCAGCCAGCGTTAAGTGCAAGTTTGTTGTCAGCAATCACATAGGCTCTTTTTTGAGATTCAGTTAAGTATCCTAGCCGAATACAAGGCACTTCACTTAACTTCAGCTTTCGCGCGGCAGTAACTCGACCATGTCCGGCAATGATCTGGTTCTCAGCATCAATCAAAATAGGATTAGTGAATCCAAACTCCTTAATTGACGCCGCAATTTGATCTATTTGCGCCTCAGAATGAGTCCTAGAATTCTTTGCGTAGCTTAACAAATCCTCAGTTTTTAGTTGTTCTATCTGCACTTTTTCTCCTAAATGAAAATGGTTGAATGTTAACTGTCGCTAACTTTTTATCGCGGTGCGGAAAAACCCGCAGCCAAATCGCCCCAGGAGGAACCGCGATAGGGGTAATCTCGCCGTTTTCGCGCTGATTCGATACTTTTTTGCATCATTTCGCCGTTTGGATTGCTTTGCGGATTGCGGCACTCATGTTAACTCCGAAGTATTTGTTAACGGCTCTCTCTGCGATCTTGTTAAGTGGCAGTCTGGGTTGGTACTCTGTGTAAGGTTCGTAAGCTGCCAGCATCTCTATGACTGACTTTCTGTTTCTACGATAGACCCCAGGCTCTTTGTTTTCTTTCTGACCTGCGTGGAATAGATTACCTGTTGGTTCGGCATAGCGCTTTCTTGTGGCTCTGCTGATGTTTCCATAGCGGTCTTTGGGGGCTTTGAGGGTAGGGACTAAGATCGCCTTCTTCTTTGGGGTTTGCTTTCCACCGTAGACCTGCCAAGCCAGATACTTCTCTTGAATCTCACCTGGGATGATTGATGCGACTAGGTTTGTCTTTCTTGCACGTGTTCCCCTGAATCTTCCAGCCTTTGTCATAAACGCCGTTAAGGTAAATGGATTAGGTCTGTCCAAGTATCTCGGCATTTCGTCTGTGATCTGTTTAGCAACATCGTTTGCGGTTGCGTTAAGTGCTAGGCTCACAGCATAGGGTAGTTGGTTTCGATGGATGTCGGACAGTTCTTTTTGAACTTCCTTGATGTTAATGTTAACTTTGACTTCCATTGTTCACCTCAAAAAAAAGGGGAGTTGCCTCCCCAACCTCAGACTGTACCCAGGGAGGAGAAACCCACAGCATCGGTCAGAGTGATTTTCCCACGTTTGGAATTGGAACACCAGCCGGCCATTCTCGATTCATAACCAGAGTCTCCACGGTCTTTTTATGTGCGTTAAGCCACATTTCTTTGCGTTGATCCTTTGTTAAGTTCTTTCCTTGATCTATCTCGTAATGATCCCTTTGACAAAGTGCTGCGACATAAATGTCCGATGCCTTCAGGCTCTTGGCTTTCCCAAACTCAGACCAGTTAGCGTGACTTGCCTGGACGCCTTCGCTGGTTCCGCAGTGCATACACCTTAACGATGCCACAGCCTTCAAGAGTTTCTGACTGCGTATGTACTCGGTTTTTGGAAACATCAACCCCATACGTTAAAAACCTCTCGGCTTGTTATCTTTCCGATTTTCTCTGTTTTTTCTTTTTCTTTTTTCTCTCGCTTAACACCACTCTTTAGTCTGGTCTGAGTGCTCAGGTCTTTAAGGTAGGTTTGGTAACTCATCGAGTCGGTCAAGAGATCATCCACCAGTTTGTTAACGGTTGCCTCTTTGCCTGGGTTGTAGTGATGTAGCCAATCTCTGAGACTTCTTACCAAAACCACTGTGCGGGTTCGGTATTTTCTGCCCTCAAGAGGCAATCTCTTAACTTGGCTTTGTTCCCAACCGACCTTAGACCCAATCAAAGATGCCAACCAGATATTTCTTGAAATGTCAGGAAAAGCGTTAATCAGCGACACAATATCAATCCAAGCACCGTCCTCTGGCTTCCACCATTGCAGGCGTCTTTCAGCCTTGTTGGATAAGATTTTGTGAGCACTCATTGGAGATTCTCATTTTTAACTTTGGCTGACCAACCGCAGGCAACAATTCTTCGGCAAAAACCTCTCTGTGACCAATGACGTAGCTCACCCTGCCATAAGTATTTATCTTAACTTTTTGAACCGATCCTATAAATGGCTCGCCCTTGAATGGGTAGACTGGAACATTGTCGCCAACCTTGCAGTGAACTTTCTTGTAGTCAATGTCGTGTCTCATTTGCCCTCCTTCACAAGCCCACGCCCGTCCAAACCAGACTGGGTGCATGAGTACTTGATAACCTTGGTGGTCACCGCCGCCATCTTCTTAGCCGCTTCACCCGCCGCAGTGCAATGTTGCTCGGTGGCAAAGATAGCCGTGGTCAGGCTGTTGCTGTCATTGTTAGAAATCATGCCTGTGTGTGCAAACAGAATCAGAATCCAAGTGCTCATGTGTTCTCCTTGTATGCTTGGTGTGCAAGTTCAGCCGTTAAAAATAGTCCAAGATAAATTTGCTTTCCGTTTCTATGTATGTGTGCCGCAAATTTATTTCTACGTTTTACAACACCAAGAAATCCTGTTTTATTTTTTGAAGTTGCTGCTTTTCTGTTTTGAATGTTTATCCTATGAGGAACATCGCGTAGATTTGACAGCTTGTTGTTTGCAGGGTTTCCGTCAATGTGATCAATATCACCAACAGGCCAAGAACCGTGATGCAAAAGCCAAGCCACGCGATGAGCCAAATATTGTTTGCCGTAAAATTTAAGTTTGCGATACCCGTCACGACGAAAATTACCGGCTTCTTTTCCGTTGGCGGTTAGCCTTCTAGGATGTTTGACCCACCAAACTTTTCCATCTTCCGGGGTGTATTTAAGGCTCTCAAACATAAGTTTTTCAATAGTCATAATAAAACTCCTTTGTGTTTCATTATAAACCATTCTTCTCCTTGAGTTTGGCTTCTATGGCGCTGATAAAGTCATGTGTCGTCTCAAGGGTTTGATCTTCTTCAAGTTCATTGACTTCCTCCTCCGTCAGCCCAACAAATTCACGCTTTGGTTGTGGCAAAGAATGCTTGCCATTCGGTTGCTGATCAAGTGCCCAACTCAACCATTGCTCTGCTGTCATGTCGTAATAGCCATCAGGCCCAAAACTTGACAGTTCTTCACCAAGTCGTATGGCCGCGTTTTTCCATGTGTCACGCTGTGGTTGTGGGGTGGTGTATTTTCGAGCAAACGCGATCCCTTCTTTAAATCCTTGCCTAAACGTAGGCTGATCTCCAAGAAGGTGGCGTCGCAGATAGTTTCCGATGCGTGTCTTAGTCAGCGTTTGCATAGCCATCTCCGAATCAAAATGACAGCCACACCAAGAGCAGCACCGCCCAAAGTCAAAAGCAAATCATTCATTTCTTACCCCATCGAATGGTGGGTTGAGGATCGGCCAAGCGATATACGCCATCGATGTTGTAAACGTAGTAGTCCGGCTCAAGCACCCGAGGTTTTTGATCTGGCGTATAGACCAGCACAGTCATCGGCGCCGATGGGCAAATTTTTGCTGCCTTTCTGGCTGCTGCCTCGATTGTTGCTTCGCGCTCAACGACGACATCTTCTGCGCGTTCGCTACCTGCAACGAACCTGCGGAACCTGAATGGCGGCTCCCACACATGGTCTGGGACTTTTGCCATCTCATCCATCCACGCCACCGGCTGATCGAAAGTTTCTTTCGATTCAGTTGAGCTTTGCTCAAGGTCCTGCTTCTCAGCCTCTGCAATGGCTTGGCGTAGGGATGTGATGGCTTCATCTGTTTTATTGCATCCAACATCGTGCGTTGATTCCAACGCCTCCAACCACTGTTTCATTGCTTCAACTGACATGATTTAGCTCCTTGAGTTTTGTTTCAATGGCTCGGGCAAATTCCAATCCGGTTTGATGCAATGGATGAAATTCTTTGCGAATCTCGTAATCCGTCAGCCCAACCCATTCACGCTGTGGTTGTGGGGTGGTGTAGACCGGCGTCCCCTCAACACCATCACGCAATTGCTGCGTAAATCTGAATTCGGGATGTCTCCCGGTTGGCCACAAATACCCAAAAGGCGCCTGTTTCTCAGCCTGCACAGGTTCATAGTCCAGCCCGAGTTCTCTGGCGTTCTCTGCCTTCTTGTCTAAGGCTTGTTGCCTTTCAGCCTGCTCTATGGCGGTGCGGAGAATGGCGATGGCTTCGCAGGATTGATCGTAGGGATTCTGCTCGTCTTGGCGAAACCGAAACACATTCCCATAGGCTTTCAAACGCTTTAACGCCTCTAATGCTTGTTTCATCACGTCAATTTGCTTCATGTTTGTTTCCTTTTTCCATGTTTTTGTAAGCAGGAATAACTTGCAGGTTGTGTTGTGAATGAAATCCCCAAACTTTTCTGCCTTGCAATGGAACAATGTGGTCTACATGAAACTTCGCACCACTTCTACTCAACACTTCGGCGACTTCATAAAACATAGATATTTCATTTTTGTCAGCCCAAGATGGCGTAAGTTTTAACTGCATTGCTCTACGTTGAGCCTCTTTTGCATTTACAGAAGATTTGTTTTGTTTTGCGTATTTCGATTGTTTTTCTTTTGCTCTATCTTTGTTTTCTCTGTACCACTGTTTATTATTATTTCTCATTTGTTGCAAAAGTTTTTCTCTGTTTTTCAACCTCCATTTAGAGATAACCGCATTCCGACAAACTTTGCATTGGTTTATTTTTTGTTTGTAGAAATCAGACAATGGTTTTTTTTCACCACATTGACTGCATTCTTTATCTTCTATGCTCATTTACTACTCCTTAACATTGCACACTTTTTCCATGTATGCGACATAAAGCTGATCGATAGTCGTAAACACTCGGTCATCATTATCTAGATATAACACCACCAATGGGTCTTTCCATCCGCTGTAAATATCTCCACATACCTTTTGTTTGGTAATGGTTTCTTTCTGGATGCCAAGTTCTTCATTCCGATGCATACGATGTGCG
>JACCDI011447285.1_pt1 | contig 16355 bp, 6 predicted proteins | sample 7442791 | NCBI WGS metagenome assembly JACCDI01 (sample SAMN15323434, study PRJNA562643) | freshwater metagenome | isolation source: river surface water | place: USA:Blue River Watershed | collected 2017-08-15 | reverse complement strand
CCTTTCCCCCTTATCACCTGGGAAAGCGCAATTCATTTCTTAGATAGTCAAAATAGCTCATAAAATCCGAAACTGTGCTTATATCACATCTATTTTATCATTTCACTATTTTATTAGCTTTTAGGCTCTTTTGACATATGATATTTGGAGCAGTATAAGAGGTTTATCAGACCTCCGCTAGCAGCATTGGCCTAATTTATTGCCCTTGACTCCGCACCCCTGCTATAGACATCTCCACCCTCCCCAAGGGTATCTGTGTTGGCTCCTTAAAAAGATTGTTGTCCAAATCTGCCATGGGCATTTGCAATGTTTTTGGTTGCTGCCACAATCACCTCCACAAGACCTCAGTTGGTCATATTCTTGTTGATTGTTGCTTTCCAAAAATGACAATACACAATTTAATGGGACGTTGTCCTTGGCCACAGTATGGTCCTTCTGAGCAGTGTTGTCCTTGGTTGTGACATTGTCCTAGGTCATGGGAGTCATTGCCACAAGGTGTTACACTGTAGCCAAAAAATGCATTGCAGAAAAACATGGAGAGAGTAAATAATGATGTCAGTAAAATTTGAAATAAAAGAATCGTAATATTTTTCTTTAAGCAGTGTTTGCCACAAAATATTTTGCATTGATTGAATTGGCATTTACTAATTTACCTGTTTATAAAATATCAGAACAACATTGAATGTAATTGTAATGCAGCAGGCATTGTTGGTCATATTGGGAAAAATTATTACTCTCCTATATATGTGGTTGGTAGTGTGGGTTGCCATAAATGAATATTAAAAGATCAACTTGAAATATAAAAATGAGAAATTTCCCACAATCACAGGGGAATAAGGAGAGGGTATTAGATGAAGCGATGCATTGCAACACATTTTTTGTGTTTCTGTTCGTATCTTTTGGTGTTAGATTTTTTTTCAGGAATAAATAAAAATTTCAATGGATTTCAAAATAAATGTGATAAAATTGCAATTTAAAACTTCATTAGAGAATTCAATCCACTGGTATGTGAATTACCCCCTCTGACTTGCATCATAGGTATTCAAGGGTAGGTCAACTTCTCATTCAAAGTTAGGGACCATGACAGATCTCAAACATGTGACTTGGATGTAAAAACAACCTTCATGTCAATGACAGACATGTCAATTTTGGAATTATACAACATGTTGGCCTGTCATTTTCATCAATCAGATCATTGTTTGTTTGATATTGAATGGCCAGATCAACCCATGTTACAATTACACCATGTGGATTGTTTGTTCCTACAATGAAACATTGTTGGTTAAAAATTCTATTGTACTGTCAATTAGGTAGTGTCTGTAATGCTTTGGTTCAATCAATCCTTTTGTTCAACCATGTCATTTGGATGCTGTATCCAGATAAAAGTGGTGCTCATATAAAATTGTTCACCAATGCAGCCATATATTCATTATACAATATATATTGTATCTATGCCCTGCCATTAAACCATCATTGATGATGCCTTCTGCATTCTCATGTCCATGTTGGAAATGTATATATTCATATTGAATATATAATCAGTTTTTGTTGCTGAAATATACAGGGCAATAAATAGTTGACACAGTATTGTACTTGATATAGTAATGAATAAAATATATAATATATCACAATACTTATCTCTTTTCACAAAAAATTAAAAAATTGAAGTATTAGCCAAACTGAACAATCACAAAAGTGCTCTAATTTTGATGTGGAATATTCATTCATACATTTACAGATTTGTGTAACTCATTGATGTGTTGTATGCTGTATACAGTTATTTTTATTTCAAGGTTGTTGTTAAAAATATTGAAATACTTTCATACACCACACAAAACAATATGAAATCTATTCTTTGTCCAATTCTGTTAAGAAAACATGAAATCAATGATGATACCAATTTTTCATATGGTGATTAGAATCAATACTATTGCTTCACATGTTTCAAGAAGCTTCTTTATAATATTGGGTCCATCATGATTACCACTTTCACATGGAGTCAAATCATCAGTGCAACAGATTCATATGTTACCTGTGCTTTCATTGCTAAATGAATAAAAACATGATTAAATGCTACATGAGTTCCACATCAAGTCTTAGTAGAGTATAAATAAGCACGAATAGTGAACCAATTAATCAATCAACCAAATGACCTATTTCACTCACTTGATAAAACTCATGGAATAACAAACTCGTTCAAAAAGTAATGAATAGAGTAGATTGTTTTTGCTTGATACATCTTGAAATAACAGTCTAATTGTATGGTAGAGAGTTGATAGTCTTGACCATTGTTGATATCATACTCACTAATAATATTGTAGTCCATATCTTCTGGAGTGTCCCACACCTACCCCCTAACAACCCCTCACCTTATGACCAGTTAACATGCACATTTTTTTAAGCTTAAAAAATAGCTACTAGTAAAAAACATGAAATGTGGTCTTGTAAGAGAACATTGAAGAAAAAATTGAAGTGGCACATATATTTTCTTTTTCTTGGAACTAACTCTCAACAGATGTTCACAGGTGTGAGAAGGTTGGAACTCTTCTGCTATTAATTTTTCTGCATCAAAAATGTGCCAACATCGAGGGCTGATTTTTTGTAGAAATCTATGTATGATATCAGTACTTGAACAAAAAAAGTGCCACATGGAAGTGATTTTTCCACTTTTGTCATAATTGACCATCCACAAAACCCATCACAACAGATACGTAGCACATTGTAAGAAAGCTGATATTCTCCACTTTCCAATGATGTGCTATATGTCTTGGGTTGGTCCCATTAATTTGGTTGCAGGGAGGAGAAATGAAAGTTTTTTGAGAAAACAGGTCACCTAATTGACTGGATAGAATTTTAAGGGATATCTCTTCAATAACTTGTTCAGTTGCTTTCTAGCTACTTGCAGCATTCTACTGTTGATAGGTCTGACATTATAGAATTTTTTTGAAGGTAATGGGAAACAATTCAAACCAAGGAGTTGTTTGAGCTGATAAAGCAAGTAATCAGGAGGGCAACTGGCTGTCCTAGTACTTGCACACAATGATGATTGGGTACTCATTTTTGTTAGCTTTATTTTCCACCACCCATGAAGCTCTGAGACAACTGCCCTCCATAAGTTAAAAATGTGCAATTGGCACTCCCAGGATATTGTGAGATACCTACCTTAAGCTTGAGACATACATGTGTTTGCATAGTACCAATAATGTATACTTTCTAGACAACAAGGTATCAGATATCAAGACAGCTGTTGTCAATTGTTAGTCAGTACTACAAACTTGCCTTGTATAATTGCTTCAAGTACTCACCAGATTCAGTTGACTATCTAGATGAGTTATTCATGGCAATAGGACCATCAATGCTGAAATTACTTTCAGTCCATAATATGCTATATTGAGGTCAATATGTGTACAAAAAACTTCTTCACCAATTTTGCTGAAATTTGAACTGTGGACTGTGGACTGTGGACTGATGAGATGCCACAGTGACTGAGTTTATTACATCTCAAATTATGCAAAAAGTTATTGTATTCATTGCAATGTACAAAGATTTCAATTTGTTTTTTTTTGCTGTTTTACTTTTTTCATATGTAGACCTCTACAGATGAAAAAGTCACCAATGATTGACACCTTAACATTTCTCTTAGTTCAGTTGTAAGAAATGACTTAAAATCCAAGCAAAGACAAATGAAGACAAGACATCTCAACCATTGCACTCTCCACACTTTAAGAAATAATTTTTTCACTATTTAAAACAATTTACTTTTTTGTGGTCTGCATGAAATGGTGAAACCTATAATTTATTAAAGAGAATATGTAATAAATTTCCAAGCCGACTTTTTATTTATTTCACTTATGCTTTGAAATACTCATGAATCATAAAGGCATTGTTACAAGTTTGAAATCCTTGTAAATTATGCTATGAAATAGGTTTCAAATAAATTGAAACAGGAATGAATTGACCCCATCTGTTTTGCATATTGAGGTCATTATGGATCTATATTTTAAACAACAAGAACATTGGTTGGGTAGTGTTACATAGTACATTCAGACCATTCATTGTCAAAGAATAGGCTGATGAGCAAGTACAGCCAAACATGCAATAATTTATTCAATCTACCAAGCAACATCTTAGTACAAAGCTGAATCATAATGAGCAAGAGGACAGTATTTCTGATAACAATGTGTATCTGCTGTTTGTAGACATGGACCAGAACAATATCCTAGATCTTCACAAGGTCATACTTGAGGCTGGTAATAACTATTTTAGCAATTAAATATGCTGCAACAGAAAAGCCATATTGGTTCAAAGTATTGTAATATTTTTAAATATGACCACACTTGTAACCCAATTGGGAAAAAGTCTGATAACTCTATACATTGCATACACCTGTATGATGATGAATTCCTAGATGGTTAAGAATCTCTGATGATGGCAAATGCTATGGTGCAAGCATTGTATACCCAGGGAAAGTCAATAGTAAGTAGTACTGACATAGAGTACTTCATACGTATGCAAAAAGATTACCATATCTAATAATCTGGATGAACAGAACATCACCCATAACAGTATGTAGCAAATGCATTGGATCACATCAAACTGTTTTTTGCCATTACAGAAAGACAGGTCCACATAATGGGAGAAGCTTTGCAATGTAGAAGAATCTCAAATACCAAATACTACTTACCTAAGTATGCAGTAGTCATGGGTGACTTTCTGCATCATCATTAGATCCCCCTTTGAATTTTGTGAAACAAAAAGAAAAATCATGCAAGTAACATCTTGCCTCACTGTCAATAATTTGTGAACTAATCCACCAAATATTTAATGAGATGAATAAAAGTGTTTAATTTCTATGTTTGACATAAGATTAGAATAAAGAATATATTAGACTCACCAAGATACATAAAATAACAACCAACTTGCCACTGGAGATGAACATTGCATGGCAGACATGTCAATGCCCACAGGATTCCAAAATTATTTTGAGTAGGTTTTGATTTAAAAATGAAAAAACCAAAAATCTCAATAACCAGAAAAGAACAAATTGGGAGGGAAGTGAATATACATTGCTTTCATTTTGATGTATTACAATGCATTTCTTTTGATGTCAAAATTTTTCATGAAGGAATCAATAACATCTTTGCAAGGATAAATTAAACCTTTGCTTTTTTACTTTTTGCAATGGAATTAAATTGGATGTGTTTCATCCAAAAATATCTCCTGACGATATTTTTGTGCATGGATCAAAATTTTATTAACAATTAGTGACCACGAACTTATGACATATGTCTTTGAATTTAAAAAGCTTAGTGACAATGTCACATGTGTCTTTTGCAGAATTTCATGACATTTTGGACAAATAATTGTAAAGCTGGTGCACCTTTTGGCCAACTGTATTTACGTCTTTTCTAGATAAATCTCGTTTGTTGGAACAATAAAACCTTTGGTAAAATCACAACATTAGTAGATTTGGACATTTTTGTTTCTTATTTGAAGTAGAGAATATCACTATACAAAACAATGGCCACTTCCATCAAATGGCTTCTGTATTTGAAGATGCTTACAGATGGAAATCAGTACCCTAGAGCAGTTTGACTGACATCCGCAATGAAGTAGCAATTTCTGTTAGGTCCTCTTTTTTGTATCAAAAGGATACTTTCCATCAGTGAATCAGATTGAATGGGATCTCTTCATCTTCTTCCAAGTACACATTGGCATATGCTTAGAAACCTCAATAATCCACTTCACAGTACCAGGTGTGTGAAAATCTCTGCAACCCACAACACCTTTTTGGTGCCACCATGGACCACACCAATTCACACCTCACAGTGCTTCAGTGCTAAAAATCATCCCACTCCTTCTGAAAGCTGGATGCTTCCTAGCCTGCCAAAAGCGACTATTCCCTTGTTATCCCTCTGGTCTGCCCATCCATGGGTTACGTCTCCTATCTCTACATTCACCTTTGGAGCTTCAATCAGAGTGACTTTTGACAGGCAAGCCTCCATTGAAACTGACATGACCAAATGGTAGATATGGAGAGAATCGGGGTGTTGTGACCAGTTGTTTCTCTCCTAGATTCCCAGAAATCCTCCTTTGTGGATTCCCATGACTCATCTTTGTTTTTGGTTTGGTGACATCCATCACATATGTACCTATCATTCTCTTGCATTCAATGCACTGTCTTGTCATTCCATGTTTGCTTCACCATGTTGTTTAGTTCTATACCTAAAAACTCATATTCTATGATATCATTATTCAAAATAGGCTATATCACTAGTAATTGCTATGTCCTATGGGAGAAAGTACAGTTAATAAGTCATCAACCATGAAGACAATTGGCTACCTCTCCGTCCTTAGAGTTTTTGTAACCTAAATTCCCCTGACCCCCACCTACTAATCATCCAACCAAGTTGCATAGTTTGATGGTTGGAAAGAAAATGCCTTGCAAAGTATTTTGCTTCCCATTGATGGTTGTGGTGCTGGTAGTTTGATTGCTCAATTCATGTTGCCAGATGCTTTGAGAATCAAATCACTCTATCCAACTCTGATAATGACTCAAATTACCCTTGCCAAAGAAATTTACCAAAATCATGTTTTGACCAGACCATGCCATGGGTGAAACTCTGGACATCAAAAGTAATGACAACACTTGTGTCGCAGGTTATGTGTACATTCATCATTCATCAAAATTTGCAATGAATTTTTCAACCTTGTGGCCTCTCAAGGTCATACAGTTGTGGCAGGCAATGCCCTCCTCTGTTACATGCATAGTATGTCAAAAAAGCTAAATGTCTCATATGGATATCCATGTATATCTCCTTGATTGCACCAGGGAACCCACTCCTTCTGACCCCAAACCATTGCAAGTCATTCATGATAATGGAGGCAATTTTACTGGATTTGATTTTGTGCATCTCCTTTGGATCTTCTATATTGATGCTGTGACAACCACAACTAAATATCTGCCGTCCAATGCAATTTGTGATTGAACATATCAAACTGTTGCAAATGTGTTGAACACATTTTTGTTTGCTCAACATCTACATAACAGCTGTGATGCTGAATGGCATGTAGATGACACATTAGCCACTGCCATACATACACTTTGCTGTGTAGTTTCAATGATGTTTCAAGCCTTGAGACATTCTTCATAATCCCCTTCTTTATTTTTTAGCAAACAATCCTTGCTAGGCAGGAGCAGCTTTCAATGCAAAAAATGCATCTATGGTTACCAGGTTGGTCAAAATGTTTCTAAATTTATCAACACTATCAAAGGCAACTTGAAACTCAAAACATTTGTACCCTATGAGATTCTTAGACTCCATTCCAATAAATTAGTGTCAAGTACCTTGCAGCTTGGTACCTTGCCACATAGTGATCTAAATAAAAATTTGCAATGATTATGGAAGGGGAGATTGTTACGCCCAGTTGTGTCTCTCCTAGATTCTCAGAAATCCTCCTCTGTGGATTCCATTTTAATGCCTCCTGCCTGTCTGTGGTTTGATAACATCTGGTCCACCACATGAACCCAATATTCTCTTGTATTCAATGCATTGTCTTATTGTTCCATGTTTGCTTTGCCATGTCATTTAGTTCTATACCCAAAATATAATTCTATTGAATCATTATTCAAAATAGGGTATATCACAGGACTGTAGAATAAGAATCCTTGTGACTTAATGACTCATGTTTTCAAATAAAATGACCATCATTCCACAAAGACTATCAATGCATCCAAAATGCACTTCCTATATTTCACAATATCAAGGTAATATATGGTATTGGATGTGAGGCTGAACAGCAGCCAATAGGAGGAAGACCCATTGTACCAAATGGAATAACATTATATGTTGCCTTGTAGTGTCTTACACTCTTTCCTTTCATTGTGGCAGCACAATCTGGATAGGGAATACTCATGTGAAACTCAAATTCAGGTTGTCAATATTGTCCATTATCACATTCATCAATTCCACAAGCAATGGTTCTTTGCTGCCATAACCCTTACAGTGCAGTTGCAAATCAATCACACCCCCCATCTGGATGATGCCTTCCCCTTCACTCTTCAACTTTTCAATAGCTGAGTCATACACATCTCCTTCTGCTGCACCAATTGCCTCTCAACCAAAATCAGGCATGCATTTTAATACTGACTCTGCATTGACATCACCTAAAAATCGTGGTGGGTAACTTTTTCTCTTGGTGACCTTTGATACAACTAATGCTGATGATGGTAAAGTATTACCTATACTTAATTGACACAAGAAAGTGAATGCTTGAAAATGAAAAGAGATTGCTGGATAGTGAAGAAGAGAAATTCAACATGGCATTACTAAGAGACTGAGGACAGCAACACAATTTAATCATTAGCTTGTCATAGTAGGGGAATAACTATTGGGTGATGTTGTAAGAATTGTTTTATTATGTATCCAATCCTGCAGGAACACAGATAAACAACAAAGACTACTAGGGGACTATGATACATAACATTATATGATGAATGAAATGTTAGTGTACATTTGATATGTTGCAAGTGTCACAGGCATCCAGTGATTCAAATATGATTTCGAATTTTGATTATTAACTTGTTGGTTCAGCTGTACAAAATGGGATTGTGCAACAGAGGTTTGTGCCTCTACTCTGGTGGGGGTGCATTTTTATCCTAATTTTGCTAGATTATGGTGATCTATGTGAGGAGCACATGCACTTAGTGGATGTTTACTTGAGCACCTGAGCAGGGTGGGTGTTGTTTGTCAAGTCAGAGTTGTTGATTTATCAGATATTCAATGCTGTAGGTATGCAAGTGTATAACAAAGAGAACTAGGAAACTATAATATATAAAATGTTATTATGAATAAATGTTAGTATTTATGAGAGTACAACCCACATATTGCAAGTGCCATGGGCATCTGGTGATTGGTGATTTGGGTGCAATTCCTGAGCACAAACATTAGTTTCAATGATTTACTGTACAATAGATGACAAAATCAATTATTGTTCAAAATGAAGACAGAACGAAATTAATTTATCTTAACGATTTAACATTTGAAGGCATGTCAAATTCAAATCTGAAATTTTTATGTATGGAGTGAGACTGCGGGAACATTCTGTCAGAGGATTGTCAATATTGGAATTGGTTGGTCAAATGTTGAGACAAACAAAACATAATGGGCCAGGAGTTTGGTACCTATGATTTTTGAAAATATTGTAAGCTTGTCAATAATACAACACAGACACTACAAGAACAGTACATCAGTGAATACTTGATGAGTCAACATTTGGTTGCTTCTGTCATCTTAATTTGAGGAGAAACGGTCTAACATTGTGAAAGCTCCAAATATCAGGGACCCACAGAAGTAACCATGTGTAATGTTTTTTCCATATTCATTACAAAATTGGGTGGTAGTCAGAAGCTCAAGAAGTATTTTCAATAAAATAAAATATGCCTGCATATTATTTTGTTACTTTCAGGGACAAAGCATTTGTTGTCATTGTTTACAAGGATAACAACAAAACAGGAGGAGTGAGCACCAAAGAAAAGAGAATGTGATGAATCTGATTGAAAATACTTGTCACAAGGGTAATCATTGAATGGCAGGGGATAAGAAAGAGTGCAACAGATTAATTGATTATATAAGAAGATGAAATATATGCCAGTATAAAATGTTATTTTCCAAAAACAGAGTAAAGGGGGGAATATAAAATGAGCAATTGGAAAAAATCAACCCAAGGAGGAATCCTAAAGCTATTCACAGGGCTCATAATGCAAAAAGAACAATTTAATTCTCAAACTAACATTTTTACATTGTCAAATTCATCGATAAATAAGACCCAGATAACATTTTATAATGCAAAATTGCATTGCAATAATACAATAGGTTATTTAATGAAGCCACTTTGTTGCCATTCTTGCTGTGGTGTGTGGGGTTGATTGTATGTTGATATTTGAGTTTAATTGCAGAATTGTTTATTGCATAATATGTGAATGGTAATTCAAGTGAAAACAAACTGAATAATAATAAAATGTCTAAATTCAGCAACATCATCAAACCTCTATGATTCAAACATTAGTGTGGAATGATTTCAATTGGAACACTGTCAATTGACAACAACAGAGTATTAAATGTAATCACAAGATTGATTTTTTTAAATTCAAACAGAGTATGTTGATGAATCATGACTTGGTGCGGATTGTAATTTTGTCTGATGGGGTTTAGGATTTGAATTATTGAGTTATGTTTTAATTATCTGTGGTGTGACAAGTAAATGCACAATGTTTTAAAACACAAAGTGTATCTGATGGATTGTCACACTAACTTTGCATTTAAAATAAGCATACACTTTATTATTGTGTCTATTTAATTTGATTTTGAATGTATGGTGATATAATGATTACTATTATTATCAGTGATAATGACATTATCATTATAACTGCCAAAAGGAAATTCAAACAGCTCTACTTGGTGCATGAACACACTGAGTGATGACAAAATTACAAAAATGAGATCCGATTACTTCAAATTGAATGTGTGAATCACTACCAAATAGTGAATTGTTTTAGGGTATTGATTTGGACAATTTATTACCTTATGCAGTGATATAGCATTTTCGGATAAAAGTAATATTGAAAATACAAAGAAATAGAGTGAAACCTCATTTCTAGTGCAAAGGGATATCAATTCTATTGATAATGACTATTATTATAACTTTTCCTTTTAATATCTTCTAACTTCAGGATCAGTCATCAATGCAGTAGTTTGAATATTGGCCTGTGTAACTTTGTTAACATTTTTTCATTATCATACAGCAACCAAATTAAAAATATCTCAATGAGATTTTTTATCCCAAGAAAATCCTATCTCCTCCAAAATCTCTCACCATGTCCTCAAACATCCACTGAAAGTTTGAGCCCAATGAAGTGATAAAAGCCTGGGGTAAATTTCATACCTGACTCCTCCTCCCATGACACAAAAGGCATTCCACTACATACATGGCAAAATGAAGTAACAGGTCCCACAAGAAGCATCTTCACCACCTACAAAAGTGTGGAAATCCTACATCCAAAGATGATTACTCATGAGAACCTGGTACTTGATGAGACAAGTCTCAAGAAAGAGTACAATACTTTACTTGTTGACTTTATTTTGTCATTAGAAAAAGAGTACCAGATGAACAAATTAATTTTACTACAGAAAAAGGATGTAATGCGCATTAGTACACCAGCATAATACTGACAAGCAAAAGCTCCTTGATAAAACAGGATTATGATGCTTTTCAACTGCATGCTCAATCCTATTGTATTTTATGTGTGGGCACATATAATGAACTAATGCATACTTATGAAATAGATCATGTCAAACACAAGTACAAATGACAAGGAACACCACTACTCCAATGAAGGCCTCAAGTCATATCACAACAGGCACATTTTCAATAATCATTCAAGACAATGGCTGATTTATTTGCCATGTGTTTCATTCTACACAAATCTTGAGGACCAAGTGTGAATATTATGGACACAAGTCTATGCAAAATCAACCTGTAACTCAAGAATTTATCTCAAAAATTGGGCACAAACATTCCAAGCCTTTCAACAAAGAAATTCTAGGTCCAGTGCTAATAAGTACAATGCCTTTTGAATAGCAAATTCAGTTCAAAACCACCATTGACAAGTCTGCCTGTTACACTGGAGATCTCAACTCCATCATCAACATGATGGAATCCATTAAGGACATATTACAGCTAATATTAAAGCAGTGAAGCCTGAATTGAAGCCTAAGTATCCTTGGAAACCTCCAAGAAGAGAGATTACTGAAGGAAATTCTGCTGACCATAAATACTGTAAATATTTTAAAGATCACTGTATTTGCATCAAGCTCAACAAAGTAAAATAGAAATGGGACTCCAGTGAAGTTTTTACCAAAACATATCACAGCTCATACTAAAGTGCTGAAGCGTGAAGAGAAGCCTAAGTACCCTTGGAAACCTCTAAGAAGAGAGAGTACTGAAGGAAACTCTGCTGACCATAAATATTGTATATACATTTTAAAGATCACTGTATTTGCAACTTCTGCATGAATGAAACTAAGCTCAACAACGTAAAAGTCAAATGGGACTCCAGTGAAGTTTATACCAAACCCAAGGCTGAAGTGACCCACTACAACTAGCTGAGCAGGAGAAGAAACTTGTCAAATTGGCACCAAAGAAGCATGAGTGCTATAATACCAACTCAAAATAATCTGAATGAATCATTAGGTTGGGGAACATAGCTTGAGTCCAATGAAATAAAATGTGAAGTCAATGGTGTTATGGTATTGATAAAAATCCACTGAATCTGGACTGGTCAAATTTCTCCAACTCTGTAAGTGATACTATAGGCATGCCTGCACATTACTACAGGAGAAAAATAATACATTATTTATCACATGGTCCATGAATCTGTGGCAATATGAGAGTCCCTGACTACTCAAATTGATGAGAACAAAATCCTCTGAGCCTGTTTTGATAAAGATCATGTGTGACACAAAGAAAATGTATTTATTAGGCATTATTATGACTTATTTCATGCAAAGAATGTGGTAGCCAAGTTAGACAATTGGTATGATCAAGATCATGTAGAATCCTGGCAAACTTGAGGATACTAGATGTAAGACATAGCAAATGGTCATGTGTAAGAGAAAGTAATTTTTGCAAGATAGGCAGATGGTATGTGTATGAACCAGGATAGAAGCAAGGGTACATTGCTCTGAGGAATGTGTCAACACCAGAACAAAAAATAAAAGAAAAATGTTTCAAGTAAGTGCACATCAAGTGTTACAAAAGGTGGGCACCGAAGCATCAGGCAACACCTCGAATAGAATAATCATGTACCATATTATGCTAGTGTATCGCACTTTTGAGGATCACTTGTGCCATGGCCAGCACTGCCACAAGGCAATTGTCTCCCCTTTTATTTTATCTTGAGAAACTGAGTGTGGGCGCCAATATTGCTCTGCATCGAATGAGGCAATACCCACTACGAAACTATGGTGTCGTATCACAATATTGTTATCTCCCGAATATGAGGAATTGATCCATTATATCTTGTTAAAAAGATTTCTATGAAGTATTGCAGAATTAAAAGGTACACATATAAGGGGCGATTATTTTCCTGTTTGAATTTTGAATCATTGGTAAAATCAGGGCAGTGTAAAAGAATTTTTATCCGACCAAAAGGGATGCTGCAAAACAACCCAATTCGTTGCTGGTCTGTCTTCTTTTGTGGGTGCAAGACAACTGACAATCAATTCCACTCCACTTGAACCGATGCCAGCCTCTAACAGCTCATTTGATATAATGTCAAGACAATCGGTACTCCATCTTGAAACGAATTTTGCAGACGTTGTTTCGTCTACGTGATCCAAGAATATTGAAAATAAGGATTCTCCGACAATCACTTCGTAGAGAAGCTTTCCAAAAGCCCAAACATCGACAGTTGGTTCTGCTCTCAGCATCATTCTCAACGGCGTATCTTCGTTTTCGATAGAACCGGTAACCCGTGGTGATGGTCGGATAAATGCCTCCGGAGGAGAATGTAAGCCCAGCCGATCCAACCTTAAATTTTCTCCGATCGCAACAGATCCAATAATTCCAGTGATCTTCCATGTTTCGAGAAATTTTCCAACATGGAGTGAATCAACGCAACCATGCACTATTCCATTTTCGTGAAGGTGACTCAAAGCCTTGCAAACCTGACGCATTACAGATTTGACTTTTCCATAATAACGGGCCAAAAGGTCAGTATTGTTTCTGTATTCATGATTTCTGGGCATTCCTCCAACAACTCGTGCTAGAGTCATTTTGGCCTTTTCGATTGAAACACAGTATTTGAGAGGAACTCCATGAGGAGCGTTGTCATCCAATTCTGTAACGTTGAAATGATCTAACTCCTCCACAAAAGCACTATCTATGGAAGAACGCAGCAAATGTTTATGATCATCCTCGTAGTCCATAACGTCAACGTAACATAAAAGAGTCACTTTCTTGCCTCGGTCAGGCAACGCATAATAATCCAATGCATCAAATTCTTTGGTGTGGTTTGATTTCTTTCTTGAGCTCTTCTCGCCTCCTACGAATTCAAAGCGTCCCATGAATCGAAGGCTTTTTCTTAACTCCAATTGACATAGTGGTGTCGCGCTTGCAACAGCCGTCCTATTGCCGGATTTTGTCAAACATAGAGCCATTTTCTGCGGGTGAGAACAAAGAGACAGTATCTCTTTCACAATGTTGACATATTTGTCGTTGGATTCGCAAAGAAGAAACCACCAGCTCCTTCCATACCCACTTCTCATTATAGCTTCCTCTTTTGTTCCGAGATCAATTGGCAAATCAATGATTGCAATGGCAAGGAGGATTTCGTTTTGCAATGAATTTTTACTCGCGAGTTGAATGGGTAGATTGCCACATCCATCGACGACAGAAGCTGAAGAGGGAGCTGATTTCAGAATCGAGAGTATGACGGCAGCATCGCAAAATGTACTGTCAAGAGCAAGATGGAGTGCGTTCTGTGATGCTGAATTCTTGTCCAAGGCTGCAGAATTTGCAGTGTCCACATTTAGCAAGGCTTCGATTACTTGCCAGCCTGCTGATGACTTAATTGCGCGAGTGAGCGGGGTCTCACCTTTGCTGTTTTTGGTGGTGCAAAAACAAGAGCTGGGCGGCACATCGCCCCTATTAGAAAAATCGGTTGTTAGTTCAGTTGTTGAAGTTAATGCTGATGCGTCGTCATCAAGAACTTTAGGTTTTTTCGCATTTCCAAAATTTTCTTTTAAAACAATTGGAGAGTTGCGTGCCACTTCGATGCAAGCTGATGTCAATTGATAAATGATTTCGACTCCAATATCACCTCTCAATGTCCCAGCAACTATGTGAAGAGGGGTGTTGCCATCATTATCTTTTACGTAAACTGACTCAGGGAACATTTCCAAAATCAGACGCACAGCTTCTTCGCCTGCTGAGAATAGAGCACACGACATAACTGACAGGTGAAGGGGCAACAGCCCATCGTGGTTCTGCACTGAAGCGGCCCCTGGAAATCGATGTTTAAGCTCTTTAATCATTGCAATATTACTCGAAGCCGCAGCCATGTGGAGTGGCAAGTTCCCCTCGTTGTCCAGTTTATGTACAACTGATGGAAAATGGTCAATCATATCTCGCACCAAGTCATTCGAGACTGGGATAGGATTATTTCCCACACCATCTCCATCCTCGCCATCATTCTGTTCACCTCCATGGAGTGCCAGCGAATGGACCAAGTACTGCTCTGTTCGCACGTCCGTCATTTCCATCAGCCATGGATTAGCATTGATCAAGTATGAAAGTTGATCCCAGTTTCTTTGTTCAATTGAATGCAATGCTTGCTTAAACCTACGTGTGATGAGTGATGGAGATAAGAGTAAAGACTCTACTTTCGCCATTCGTTGTTCCTCACCAAAACCAGTTATATCACTTTCAGTGCCGTCTGTGTCAATGATTGATGGATCTAATCGCAAGCGCTGTGTCGCCAAAGACGCCCTAACTAAGTCAGCGATATTGAGTTGGGGTAACATCTCATGGTATTCCATTGAAGTTCTTTCGGAATCATGTCGAGTCCAGTCATTAGTTTGATCCTGACTCAATTCATTGGGCGGGTCATCGTTGATCAAATTGTCTTTTTTACACTGATTGTGATTCTCTGGCGGTTCCGGTCTAATTGTGGATTGTTGAGAGTGTTCTACGGCATGTTCAATCTTCTTGGTTGCACCATCCGTATTAAAGTTGGAAACTTCTAGTTTCTCAAAAGACTCACAGTGGCGATGGATCGGTGTCGTAGCCTCGACCGGCACCTCAAAGATAGACTCATTACTTGTGTGGTTTCGAAAAGGATCAGCTAAGTTTGAATTAATATTGCAGTTGTTGCGTGTGGTTTGGTTTCCATTGTTTCCCGACCCGGGTTTGTCCTTGCCGTTAGCCGTCGGGAAATTCTTTGGTGAAGCGATTTTTTCAATCGACTGAGATTTGTTACTTTGAATTCCAGAGTAAAGCAGCCGAAGAGTACTTGCTCTCACCACTGGACTGGTGTCAATATTGTTTGCGACCTTTATCGTGACCGAATTGCCGGGCGAATCTATCGTATTTTCGGAATCCCGTGATGAATGAGTGCGCAATTGTGAACCAGGATTCATGGTCGTACTAACTTTTATCATCAGTTTTGGTTGCTGATTTGAGAACGCGTTACAGTTGCCCTTTTTGATCATTTTTCCTTTCATAGCAAGAATGTCCCTGGCTGACTTCTTTCTGAAGCCGCGTTTGGCGTCGACCTCGCCACCGATTGAATCTGG
>JACCDI010103307.1_pt1 | contig 16357 bp, 25 predicted proteins | sample 7442791 | NCBI WGS metagenome assembly JACCDI01 (sample SAMN15323434, study PRJNA562643) | freshwater metagenome | isolation source: river surface water | place: USA:Blue River Watershed | collected 2017-08-15 | reverse complement strand
GCTTTTTTGACAGGGTTTTGGCTCAAAAGCTATAATCTTAGATCTTCAGTGGCGGACGTAGCTCAGTTGGTAGAGTCCCAGATTGTGATTCTGGTTGTCGCGGGTTCGAGCCCCGTCGTTCGCCCCACTATTTATAAGGCTTCCAAGCCTATACACTGTAAATATAGCCAGTTCAAATTACACAAAAATTACACAATGTGTAATTTGCAGCTCTAACGATGTATTTGCCAAGCATTGCTTCAAAATGTTTTTATCTGCCATTTTTATGGTAATCGACATTAAAATTCCAGTTTTAGTAAAGCCTTGAAGATGAATGAATTGATAATTAATACTCACGATGAGTTATACGACTTTATTGCAAAATATTCGCAAGATTCGTCAGACCTAAAAATTCAGCACATTGGATTCGGAGAGGCTTTATCTAACTTAAAAATTAAATACAAAGGCGATGGTTACAACGGGAGTCTTACTGCTTCCTCAATGGAAGGCATTATTGAGTTCCAAAAGTCTCTATATCGAGTGGCAGCACAAGCTCTTTATGGTGTTGATAATGCAACACGTTTAACTCAAAAAGACAAAGAATTTTTAGCGTTGAATTTTTCTGTTGATGATGGGTGTACTGAGTTACTTGCCACCTTATCTAATTTTTTTGAAAAGCTTGGGGAGAATATGGATAGCAAACATAAGATGGTTGTAATGTGCGTTATTGCAGCCCTTATTACTGGCGGTGTAGTGTATAAAATCTACTCGGATAACGGGGTCGCCCAGTCTCAGGAAGAAACAAGAATAAAGCTTGAGCAAGAACGTACTAAGCAAATAGAAATTTTGCTTAAAAAGAATGCAGACTTAGGGCGTATTCAGTCGCATATAGAAAATGGCGTAAAGTCAATAGTTCAAAGCGCTGCAGGCGCTGATGAAATTACTTATTTTGGCTATGAGTTCAATTCTAGTGTTATCTCAGCAATTACCGAGAGGGCTAAAAGAACTCCAACAACCGCTGAAATTATTAATAGCACTTTCAAAGTGACGCAAATAAATACGGCAGAATCAGCGCTTTTTAAATTTTTACTTAAAAATACATTGGATGAAAAAGAGTTCACGGCAACACTGGAATCCAGTGAGTTTGATGCAGAAAAAAAACTTGCATTATGTTCTGCTGCCGTTAGCAATAATTCTATAAATTTAACCGTGAGTGTTACAAGGGCAAATGAAAATATTAGAGCCGCAAGAATTGAGGCGGTAGGAGAGGTTAGTTCTACAAATACCTAATACAATATAAAAAATCTACATAGATCTTCTTTTGAATTCCTTGCTTCTATCATAGACTCTAGCAGTCGTTTCTGGGTTTGCGTGTAGGTCAGGAAGTGAGCCAGTTTCAGCTTTGTGAGTTGTAGCGTAGTAAGCCCTTAAATCATGAAACGTGGCATTAAATTCAATTCCGGCTGCCTTAGCTTCTCGCTTTAATTTTCCCCACATCCCCTTAAATCCAGACGCTGTATATGGCATTCCTTTTTGCGCTGGGAAAACATAATTAAGGCTAGCATTCGCCTCTCTTATTGAAATAAGTAAGCTCATTAAATTAGGGCTCATGGTTATTACGTCAATAACATTGCCTTTTTTAGCTCCTCTTTGTTTCGCCCTGGGGATTCTAATAACTCCTCCATCAAAATCAATTTGATGCCAAGTCATATTCAAAAACTCAATTTTTCTACTTCCTGAATATGCGCAAAACTCAGCCATTTGAGCAATAACTAATCTTCTGCCACCTTGATTCTTTAACCATTCCATAAATCCCTCAAAATCGCTTTTGCTTGGAGATTCAGTTCTAGGCTGCTCTTCATTTCTTCTGACTTGCTTGCATGGATTAAATTCAGCCTCTCCACGGCGAATTGCAAGGTCTATTAGGTTAGATAGCAAAGACTTTTCCCTGTTTGCTCTAACAGGTGCAGAAGCCCGTTCTACAGTCAAATATCTATATATCCATGGAGCTTTAATATGGCTAGCGTAAACATCGCCAAAAATATTTAATAGCGGCTTTGCGCATTGTCTATATTCGCTTTGCGTGTTTTTTGATAGTCTTAAAAAATCGGGACTTGATGTGTAGATTTCCCATAGCTTTCCAATTTTTCCAATATCTGAAGTTTTTCCATTTAGCTCCAGAACTTTTTTAATTGCATCTGGCAAGTTGTATCCAAGGCCAATATGCTTATTGTCTTTTGTTATGTATCTGTAGTAGACGCCTTTTTTTCTGGTGATTGCCTGCATCCTCGGAAGGAGCCCATCTCTTCTTTGTTTCATGCTGCAATACTCCAATTAGGCTCATTAAATCTAGCTGCTACCGGAGTATTAATCTGCTGCCAAGTAATGCTTGGGTGTCCATCGGCGCGAATTGGTGGATCAAAGCTGTAGTTTTCTTTAATCCACCTAGCTTGCCTAGCTCCCTGGTGATAGCCTGTTAGTTCAAAAAGATCTTTGTCGGTTAGGACCATATTTTTACTTAATATCTAATCTAAACTTACTTTCAAGATGAACGCCTTCGTATTGAGCGCCATTTTTAATTGCTTCTTTTAGCAATCTTTTATCCAATACTTTTGGTGGTGTTGGTGGCTGAATATAAAATCCATCCGGAATACTGCCTTCAAAATCCACGATTAAGCTTTCAGGATTCTTTCTTACGGCGATCGATAGGTAAGGGGAATCAATCTTACTAATTCCACAGGCCTGTAAGTTATGTAGCAAGTAGTCTGTCAGTCTGGAAACCTTGTTTTCGATTGCTTTTCTGCGCTTTACCATCGCATCTTCAGCTTGCTTAATTGCATCAGCATTTGCTTGAAGATTTTTTGCAAACATGGCCACGTTTTTGGCCTTTACCTCAAGATCCCCAGACAAACCCTCTAAAGTGTCTAAGAATGTTTGCTCGTCAATATCAAGCTCTTCTAGGACTCGCAAATCCGCCTGATATTGCGATGCAATTTCAAACAATGTAAGCCCGCTCATTAGAATGCCACCTCATCATCTTCAATTTGATTGTTCTGTGCTGGCTGTTGATAGATAGCCTGCCATTCAGGTGATTTTTTAATTACTTCCTTAAGTTTGTCGTGAAATCCATCAAAAACAAGCGTATCTGGGTTATCTAAATCGTAGACAACGTTTGTATGTACTGGCGTTGGTTTTGCATCTTTAAGGGCTGATGGAAGTCTTGCAATGCTGCTGACGTTTGCATAGGTTGTGCCATTGGACTCTGAATGGGTTACACCGATCATGCAATAAGCACCCATAAGCTTTGAAACGTCAAATGCCTGGGCTTCTTCCTCGGTAAAGTCTTTTCCCCTCCAGCTTGCCAAATCTTTTCTTAGGCTGGCTTTTTCATGAAGACTGACTGTGTATGACTTTCTGATTGTCATTGGCATTGTTTTGCCTTCCCACTCAACAGTAAGAGGATTGCCATCATCATCTTCACCAAATAGCTCCCAGCTAATGCTCATTTTGTGCTGGCTCTTAGTGCCATGTTGACCGGTTGTTGTTTGCGTTCCAAGATCAACTATCGAATAGCATCTTGCTACAAATGTCCCCATAGGGACTTTTTTAAAGTCGCCGCCACCGCTATCTTTTGCAATTAAACCCATTTATTTTCCTTAATTTAAATATCAGACTTGCAAAGGTGCTGATTTACCTTTTCCAAAAATTTTGTCGAAATCTTTAAACATTGAATCAAGCATTTCGCAGTTGCGATTGGCTACTGGAGACTTTCCGCAAGCCTGGCGAATAATGTCTATATGAGCTCTATCTAACTCTGATTCATCTAGCTCAGTCATTGCTTCGTCAAGCAAAAATTCAAACTCATCTCTTTCAACCAAGAAACCGCTGTCATCAAATTGATTCATATGCCTACAACCCTTTTTATGAAGTTAGTGAATGATTTATTTTTTGTATTTAAGAGCGCAGCCTGAATAAGCTCCGCATCGCGTGAATTAACTAGGTTTGGCAGCGGTCTTTGATAGTTGCAGCCAATAAGCACTTTTCCGGTGTTGTATGGAGCAATCATGCTGTAGCCCACGCAATTAAAATTGGCAAAGAAAAGCATAGAAATCCAAATGCAAGACCTTTAATTACTTCCATAACAACTCCTTAGGGCGGAGTGGTGCAGTTGCTTGCCAAGGGCACTAGACCTCGTCGTTGCCTTGTTGCCATCGCTTCTGCACCATATCCATTGATAAAAACAACTCTTAGCTAAGCGTTATTCGTTAATAGCTATGCAGCTATTAACTTTCACCACCTCACAACTGCTTTGCTAGAGCTTTATTCACCTACGCTGCGCCTTCGTTTCAGTAAAGTTGTGTTGCTATGGGTGTAAATATATACCTATAGGTAATCTTTAGTCAATACCTATGGGTAAATAATTTACCCCACATTTATGGGGTGTTTTGGTTTTGATTAGGGCTAGAGAATCCTAGTATTCCCTTATAGAAAAAGCCCCACACATGACCCTCACACTTATTGCAGCAATTTTTCTAACTGCTATTGCATTTCTATTTTTTAAAAAGAAAAGGGCGGCTGGAATTATTGCCGCCATAGGGTTTGCTGTATTTTTGGCTATAGGCACTGGTGAAATACCAGGATTTTTGCTTAGCAAGCTGCAAAAAGAGTATCTATACGAGTCCTATCCAAACTGGCAAGATAAGAACGTAATCATCTTGCTTGGTATGGCGACAGAGCGACTGAAGGGGTCAGAATTTAATACGGTTGTTCCAGGGACATTCGCATACTCAAGGATTGTTAAGACGGCTCAGCTCTACAAGAGTTGCGTCGAATTTAAGCCGGATTGCATGGTTATTGTTAGTGGAGGAGACCCACAAAAATTAGGGCAATCAGAAGCGGAGGTTTACGCGAATGTCCTCATTGATATGGGTGTTGACCCAAAGCACATAATTAAAGAGGGCAACAGTAGGAATACATTTGAAAATGCCAGATTCACCTCAGAGATACTTAATGGCCTTGGCGATAGGGTGAAAGTGCTGGTGACATCCGGTATTCACTTGGAGAGAAGCGCCTTATATTTCCGGCATTTTGGGATCTCTCATCTTCATCAAATTCCAGCGGATTACTTTTCAGCAAAGTACAGTTTGATCCCGGTTGCGTATAACTTTGCAATTGCAGACTTTGCGTTACACGAATTTATTGGCATGGCTCGTTATAGCCTTTATAACAGCATGGGATGGAATCCACCAAAGCCTGGTCCAGGTGTGGCCATTAATATTTCGGTGAATGGCAATAATGCATGAAATATGCAGCGCCAATATATGTGATCACAATAATTGCAATAGCAATATTTGAGTTCTATAAATCCCCTGAGGCAGCAATGCTCTCAGATATTTATGAGGATCCTGCGGTTGTTTTAAAGCCGCTAGAAACACTGCACTTTAAGCAAGTCTCGATATTTGATTAGGTCAATATCAAGTTTAGGTGTCTAGCAACAGTAATTGCCTCAATACGATTGTGAACGTCTAGCTTTGTATGGATTGACTTAAAGTAATCGGCTACAGTATGAATGGAAATATCTAGGCTGGATGAAATCAGCTTATTTGATAGGCCCCTGCTTGCAAGTGTAAGAACGTCAATCTCTCTGTTTGTAAGAGGGCTATCAAGCTCAGAAAGCATCTTCTGGATTGGGTCATCCGCCTTAAACACACCTAAAACTGCGTTTCTTTCTTCATAAACATCGCAATCAATTAGCGTTTTGAAGTAGACACCGCAAATATTTTCACTTTTTTTGCTGGTAGTAACGCAAGACTTAAGCCGTTGCTCTCCCTTTTTAAGTCTTAATTGGCCGTCTGACTGTGAGTATAGGTTTGCAAGATGCCCAGGCCAAACCTCATGAATTGTTCTGCCAAGAATCTTGTGTTTTGGAATGTTTACTAGGTCTTCAAACGCTTTATTGCAAGCCGTGTAAACGCCATTGCTAGCATTTACAAATATTGGGTCAGAAAGATTGTCTAAAACATTGCAGCTGATTGGAACCATGCTTATAACCAATTGTGTAAAAACAATATTCTAGCTTGGCAACCCCCATAAAACCCCCACGATCATGGGGTAGCAATCAAGATTATTAAAAATAACTTGCTCAACCCCCATTTTTACGGGGTTCTCTTGCTGTTTATGCGATGTAAAAATTTCCGACTTTCCTGGTTGGGAATATTAGCCATATACGCAAGGTGGATTTATGTTGTTAATTTGTTTTTGTAGCGAATGGTGCAATACCTGTAATAGTTTTAAAGAAAAGTTTGATACCATCGACTGGGAAAACGTTCGCAAACATTGGATTGATATTGATAGTGACTCAATTCTTTTGGATGGTGTAAATATCACCAAAATACCAAGTGTTTTGCTTGTTTCAGATGACAGAGAAACCTCGTTTTTTTCAGAGCTACCACCAAAAATTGAACGCTTGAAGTTTTTGGTTGACCATATTAATAAAGGCACTTTTCCAAAGGGTCACGTAGATATTGGCGCGGAAATTGTAGCTAATAGGGTATGGGATGAATGTGGCAAGTAAATTAGAGGTTATCGGATCTGACGACCCAAGGCTGTATTTACCAGCTTCTCAACTAACAATTGAGCAGATTAAATCTAAAGAAGTTCAAGAGTTAATTGATGAAATGCTCAATTTGATGCATTCTAAGGGCGCTGTCGGGGTCGCTGCAAATCAACTTGGTGTTGACATGAGTATTGCAGTCTATGGGTACAAATATAGAAGCGAGCTTCCCCAGCATCCAGAAATTAAAGATACCGTCATTATCAATCCATTGATAAAACCCACAACAGACGTTATTGAAATGGCAAATGAGGGGTGTCTATCCATCCCAAATTTAAAAGGCCTTGTACCCAGGTATCGCGATATATATTGCAGATACATAGACAGGGACGGCGTTAGAAATAAGAAACAACTACATGGATTGGAAGCAAGAATTGTTCAGCACGAACATGATCATCTTGCTGGAATTTTGTTTCTTGCTAGAGTGGATGACTTTTCCACACTTCAATTTTTTGATAAGTAATTCATAGGGTTGCATTTATATCCCCATATATATGGGGAGTGCAAACCCGAATTTAATATGCAAAATATTGCATATTAAATAATTAAGGCTCCCATGTTCAATCCTCAGTGCTATTTCTTATTATCTATGCTGGTTGCAAATATTTGCATGGCTTCAGAAGTAACTTCAACGCTGTCTGTCAAAGTTGGCAATCGCGTCACACCTTCATTTTGTGCTGTGAGTAGAGGGACTTTGGGTAAGATGGCGTTCTTCGTCTCCGCTGGAATGGCTACTACATTTTCAGCTAAACCCGGAGGAAATTCGTCTTGGGGTGTCAGTGGGGACACTCCAGCGCCAACCATTGTTTTTGTAGACATTATTGGTAACGCCGATATAAAGGTGAAACCTAAAGACCATAGTGCTGTTGTGCCTGGTGCTACTGGAGATGTTGCAATGGTTAACTCTAGAGGATTACCAGTTGCTACTGGTGTGTCGGCATCCAAAGCCACATGGTTGGATAATCACAGTTATGTGAAGCTCTATCGCAGGGGCGCAGATAATGCGATTGGAAGTCTGGTGACGACGGTTCCATTTAGCGGCGCTGAGATTCTTGCATCCAGAGTGGCTCATGGCATGTATGCCTTAGAGGTTGCACCGACATTTCAATATGCGGCAGTTGATAGTACTGAGGCGATGAGCTGGTATATAGATAATATAAGCAAGCATTGGCCATTTGAGGTCACATGCACTCCTTTGAGTTCTTAGCAGTGCGGGCATTTTCTTTTTTTATATTCACTTTATTTTTGGTGGAAGAAAGTGTTGCATCATTGCTCTCGCAACCACCAAGCGGTGGTGTGGCGTCAACAAGAAATAATGTAAGCGTAATGTGCGCGCCAACTGGCCCAACTCAAATTGAGCGGGAATTTGAGCGGGATGATGGTTTATCCAAAATACGTTATCACGCTCCTTTGAACTCATTGACTATGACTTATCCAGATGGCTCTAGAGAGAAAGTGCTTTCTTTTAATTTTGCAAACGCACCCGGTGTTTATGTGACTCCAGTAGATCGTAATATTGAACCTACTTCAATGGCAGATAAGGCAATACTTCATAATTTTGACCGTGTAGTTCAGGTAAGCCATGGAGAAAGGCGCGAACATACCGAGTTTTTGACTGCAGGCCAAATCTTAAGGGGGCATCGTAAAGGTTATTTGAATCCAGTAATTACTTTTTCTCCAGAGATTGCTTTTGGGAAAAATTTAACTGATAGGTTTGCGGAGTATCGATGGGTTTCTGAAAATCGTGGAAAGTCAATTCGTCTGAATATTTCATGTTCTTTGGGTGCGCAGTGGTAATGATTTACTCATTGAAATTCACAAAATGCGCCATTGGGATATTTATTTTATTTCCCATGTATTCACATGCGACTGCGTTACATCTAAATAAAGCAAGTCAAAAAATATTCAAAAATAATGATGGATGGATTTATAAGTATCGAGTGCAGGTAACAAATCCCTCAAGCCATAATTTGCAGGAGAGCGTACCTCACTATATTTCAGTGAGAGGAGATGACGGCGAAATACCATTTTCATCTACAAGCAGACATTTTTTCCTTAAAGGCACTGCAGCAAAGGTTATTGATGTGTATATAAAAGACTCTGATATTAAAGGCAACACATCAATTTGCGCATTTTCAGATGTTGGTGGACCAAGTCTCGGGTCTTGTGCATATTTACCTAGGATTACAGGCAAATGAAATTATCAATAGCATTTTTTTTAGTTTTTGGTATGTCTGTTGCGTTTGCCAATGGTTTTCTGTTGCCTAGTCCTCAAACAATGCCATATGGGCAATATAGATTTCAATCAGGAGATTTTTCTTGTGAGACTCCTGCAGCGTCTGGGGGCACCTACATTGATTATGGTGCTTTTGGAAAGCAGGCAAATAGCTCAAGCGCATCCAGAATTAACCAATCTCTTAATCAAAGTCCATCTGGTGCATTTCAGGCAAACGATGTTGGTGTTTATATAAGAGCAGTTGTGCCTCTTGATAGAGTCAAAGGTATTGATTGCAATAGATATTTTGAGTTAGAGCTTGAAAGAAAGAGGTTGGAGCTTGAAATTATGCAAATTGAGGCTAATGAGCGAAAGTCCATTGTTGGCGGTGGAATGGAGTTTAAAAAAAATCAGTAGCATCCAAATTACACAAAATCCTATCTCCGTATAGGTACTTTTACTACCCATTTATGTGGGGTTACTTGTGGGACGCTAAGCAATCGAAACTGCCTCCTGTCCATCAACCTTGAGTTGGCTGGGCTTCTTAAATTACAGGAGGCAGCAATTGAGTAAAAGTACCGCAGGCCTTAAGCGCCAATTAAAAGCGCGTCATATTCGACTTATGGCGCTTGGCTCAACCATCGGTGTAGGACTATTTCTAGGTTCTGCATCAGCAATTCAACTAGCTGGACCATCAATCTTGTTGTGTTACTTGCTTGGCGGAATTGTGGCATTCATTGTTCTGAGAGCCCTTGGAGAGATGGCTGTTCATGAGCCAGTTGCCGGATCGGTTGCGCATTATTCGCATGCTTACGTAAGCGATCTTGCCGGCTACATGGTGGGCTGGGGATATTGGTCTTACTGGATTATTGTCGGTATTGCGGAAGTAACTGCCGTTGGCGTCTATATGACTATTTGGTTTCCAGATACACCTCAATGGCTATGGGCTTTATCTTCAATTTTGGTAATGGGCTCAATCAATCTAATTGCAGTTAAATTCTTTGGTGAGTTTGAATTTTGGTTTGCTCTTATCAAAATTATTGCCATCGTATCAATGATTGCATTAGGTGTGGCGGTAATCTTTTTTGGCTATACCAACGGCGGCATTCCACTCGGAATAAGCAACTTATGGGTTCATGGAGGATTTTTCCCGAACGGTATCTGGGGAATGCTACTTTCATTGCAAATCGTAATCTTTGCCTATGCCGGAATTGAGATGATTGGTTTGTCTGCTGGGGAGGTTGAAAACCCAGAAAAAACAATTCCAATGGCTATCAACTCTTTAGCCTGGCGCATTTTGATTTTCTATATGGGCGCAATATTTGTGATTTTATCTATCTTCCCTTGGAATGAGGTTGGTCAGCAAGGTAGCCCATTTGTGGTGATGTTTGAGCGTATTGGATTACGCGAAGCGGCTGGAATCATTAACTTTGTGGTCATTACTGCAGCGCTATCTGCTTGCAATACTGGAATCTTTAGTGGTGCACGATTGATGTACGGACTCTCGTTAAAGGGAAGTGCGCATAAATCATTTTCAAAGCTTTCTAAAACGGGCGTTCCAAGTAATGCAATTTTGGCAATCGTAGTTATTTCAATGGCTGGTGTATTGCTTAACTACATCGTCCCCGAAAAAGCATTTCAGTACGTAATGGCGGCTGGAACCATGACCGGCATGTTGGTTTGGGTGGCAGTCCTTTATACCCAAATGAAATTCCGTCAAAACCTTAGCAAAGAGCAAGTCAATGCCTTGGCATTTAAAGCCCCTTGGTGGCCTTACTCATCAATCTTTGCTGGCGTATTTATTGCTTTGGTTTTTGTATTGATGGCCTTGCATGAGGATTCACGTATGGCATTGATTGTTGGCCCATGTTTGTTGTTGTTTTACTTTGCGATGTATTACTTAATTGGAATTAATCGTAAAGATGAAGTTTCTATTGATAATTGATAAGGAGATATAAATGATTATTGGCGTTCCAAAAGAAGTCAAAAATAATGAATACCGCGTTGGCTTGACCCCTGGTAATGTGGACTCATTGGTCAAATCTGGAAATACTGTGTATGTACAGAGAAATGCCGGTACGGCAATTGGCTTTACAGATGAGATGTATCACTTTGCTGGCGCGGAGATTATGGAAACCGCAAAAGAAGTGTTCGACAAGTCAGACATGATTGTTAAGGTTAAGGAGCCACAGCCAGAAGAATGCGCAATGCTCCATGAAAACCAAATTTTGTTTACATATCTGCACCTTGCCCCAGATCAACAGCAAACAATTGCTTTAATTGATTCTGGCGCAATCTGTATTGCATATGAAACAGTTACCGCTGCAAATGGATCATTGCCATTGTTAGCTCCTATGAGTGAGGTGGCAGGCCGTATGTCTATTCAGGCAGCCGCTGCACATTTAGAGAAAACCAATGGTGGCTCTGGAATTTTGATGGCTGGCGTTCCAGGCGTTGCTCCAGCAAAAGTAACCATTGTCGGCGGTGGGGTGGTTGGTAGGAATGCACTCCAAATGGCCGTAGGTATGGGTGCAGACGTAACAATTTTTGACAAGAATTTAGATTGCCTCAAGCAATTAGATGCAATCTATGGAAGCAAAATCAAAACGTTGTACTCCGATTCTGTTGCTTTAGAAAAGTCGGTAATTGAATCTGATGTTGTTATTGGAGCTGTTTTGGTTCCAGGTGATTCTGCTCCAAAACTGGTTAACGAGTTCATGATCAAGAACATGAGGCCTGGTTCTGTTGTAGTTGACGTGGCTATTGACCAGGGGGGATGCTTTGAAACCTCTAAAGCAACAACCCATCAAAACCCAACTTATGTGAAGCATGGTGTGATTCACTACTGCGTTGCAAATATGCCTGGAGCAGTTGCCAGAACTTCAACGTTTGCATTAACAAACGCTACATTCCCATTTGTGCAAGCATTAGCTAATCAAGGTGTTGTTCCTTCAATCACCATTGATAAGCACTTGCGCAATGGTTTAAGTGTTTATAAGGGTGCTTTGACATCCAAGCCTGTAGCGCAAGCTCATGGACTGAACTTTGTTCCAGCTGAAGAGTTTGTAGCTTAGTTGTTTTAATTTGCCATCTTGGGTCCATACCTAAGATGGCTCAACTCTAGATATAAGTTAGTTCCTCTTTTTTGAGGATTCATCATCGGTATTGATTAAATACGGACTCGGCTGCTGTTTTGGTTGGTTTTCTGATTCAATCCCCAAAAGATTAAAAATTATTTTCTTTGCCCAATGGTCTTCATGACAATATTTCATGAGATCAACGTAAATCATTCCTTGCCCCTGTGAGGCTTGTGCAGCATTTAGAAGGCACTCCTTCTTGCTTTCTGGCCATAGGAAGTATCCGCATATGGCAAGCGATATAAATGTTGGTAAAAATGCTCTTTTGACTGTGGCACACAGGCTTTTAATCAAAAGTATGAATTTCTTCATGAAATTATTTGGTGTTAAAAAAACACCGCCAAAAGGCGGTGTAAAAAGATGGAGTGATACTTTAAGAACATTGTCATGATCAGAACTTCTGCTGACATTTAGATCATAAAGATGCCCACAAAGATTTCTATCCCATAAATGTGGGGTTTGTAACAATCAAGCAAGTAGAGCCAGCAATCAATTAGCGTTAAGAGAAAACCCTAATTAAAAAAAGTTATGAATTCTATACATTTGCAACTACATCAGCACAAATGGCAGAAAAACAATGTTGTCCTTACGGCAGGGGGAGTTGCTTCCGTTACGCCGCTTTCTTTTGTGGCGGATTGGTAGAGGTATTACGTCTGCTTTTTTTCGCTTGATTGGATAGTGTTGCAGCTGCAATACCCCGAACATAGCCAATAATCTCTCTTCTTATTGACGGGTCTTTTATTCTATGAAATTCGCTTAATAATTCGTCGTCGTCAGAGAAGGTTTCCTTGGGAATCTTTTGAATTTTTAGGTCAATATCCCAGTTTGGATGCTTGGCTGCAATTTTGTCTCTTATTGCAACCCCAATCTCTTTAGCACCGTTCTTCGATTTTGGCCAAAGGCATCTGGTTAAGTAGGACGCGTCTATGTCTACAGCCTTTGCCATGCTGGCAACAACCCCGTTGTATTCAGCCTCAATTAGCTTCTTTAATGCATTTTTTCTTGCGTTCATATTTTCAAATTAAACGCTTATATTACTTGCAGGTAAATGTCCTGTAGGTAATTTATTGTTGACATCAACATTACCTTTGGGTAAAGTTATGCGTATGGAGACGTTGAGAAATTACCTGAAAGAATTAACTGCAGATCAAAAGCCAGAATTTGAAAAATCTGTCGGATCAAAAATTGCTTATCTAAGGAAGGCAATAAGCATTAATTCAAAGCTTTCACCGGGCTTGTGTATGCAAATAGAAAAGGCCACGAATGGCCTTGTTACCAGAAAAGATCTCAGACCAAATGACTTTCACATCATTTGGCCAGAGCTTGTTTAGCAACTATAGAGGATTGCAAATTGACGACAATTTTTTTAACTCTTGGGTCGATATTTACAAGCATTGGACTTATTTTTGCAGTCATAGCAATTAGGCGTCTGCAGAACGATCTATTCGAGCTGAAATTATCTTTTGTTAAAGAAAGATGTGCGGCTTCTGATTGCAAATATCCACCTGTAGTTCTGAAATAAATTCTGAATAGATTACCTTTTAAGGCATTTATTTTGGCAAAAAATTCTTCTTTGCAATTGCATGGAATTATTGCGTCTGAGTACGCATCTGGATCATGTAATTTCCAGCCGACAAATTCAATATTTTTTGAAATTCTTTGCAGCTTTATTTCATGTATTTGCTCATCAAAAGCTAAGTTAAAAAACCTTAATCCAGTTTTATTATCAGCTTCAGAAACGCCAAAAGTTGATACTTTTGGTGAAAAAGCTATGTACGCCATAAGCCATGTAGCCCAAAGAGAAATTACCACGCTTAGCAAAGTTAAAGCGCTTGGCAGCCAATTAATTAAGTGGCCAATTAAAGCATCTACATCCATATCTACCTTATTTGTGTTGTTGAAATCCCCAGGCCGAAACAATTCCACTCGTTATGCGGCTTGGGGGTGGATCAACAGATTCAACCAATCAAAGACTTTGAACAACCCCATCTATATGGACTTGAAAAATGCGTAAAAACGTCGCTCAGACAAGCAAAGATGCCTATAAGTACATCCGCACTACTGGGTCAAATTTGACTCAATACGTGCGCATTATTGGGCTTTTAAAGAAATCTAGAAGCGGTCTAACCATTGCGGAAATTAATGCAAGAACAGGGCTTCAGAAAAGCTCAATTTCAGCCAGGCTGCGCGAGCTTATAGAGGCAAAAGTTTTGATTGAAATGCCAAAGCGAAAGCAAAAAACAGGCGGCTGCTTAGCAAGACCGGTTGCAATAAGGGGTGTGGCTTGAGGAAAAATATTTTCAACTTTTATCAGATGGCTTTATCGCTGGAGCTTTTAGGTAAACGTAAACAGTTGGCTCAGATGAAAAAAACATTACTTGATACTGAACTCCATACTCTTGAGCAAGAGAGAGTGTATTTGCAAGCTCGGGTATCTCATTCTCTGAAAAACACAAACACAGCGGCGTCTTCTTTTCTGTCCCACCTAAAACTCCTTTTAGTTTTTTATCTTCCATCTTTTGTAAAAAACAGAATAGTCCGGCTAAATCTATATCTTTTTCAATTACCTGAAAAATTGCGTATTTCATCTTGTTTCTCCTTATTAATAGATGGCAACAATAAAGATTCCAAGAATCAAGAAAACCCCACGAATGAGGGGTTGAATTGAGCATCCAGTTAATGTCGCAAGCTTGGAAAACTGCATTACCGACAACCAAAAAAATAGTGCTTCTTTCTCTTTGCGATAACGCAAATGACCAGGGTGAGTGCTACCCATCAATTTCAACAATTGCTGAAAAATGCTCTTTAACGGAAAGAGCTGTTTTTTTGGCTATCAAGTTTTTGGAAAAAGAGGGGATTCTTAGGCGCGAAAACAGGAATGGTAGAAGCACCATTTATCACATTAACCCCTGCATATCATTCACCCCTGAACAATGTTCACCCCTGAACGATATTCACCACACCCCTGAACGACGTTCACCTCCACCCATGAACGTTGTTCACCCCACCCCTGAACAACGTTCACCCATAACCATCAATGAACCATCAATAGAAACATCAATTAACCATCAGGTAAAAAATTCTGTTTCTAAAAATCAGATTCAAAAACCTGATGATGTAGATCAGTCGGTTTGGGATGACTTTTTGATTTTGCGAAAGTCAAAAAAGGCTCCGTTGACCTCTACAGCTTTGCGAATGTTGCTCAGTGAGGTTGCAAAGTCGGGAAAGAGTGCAAATGACGCTTTGATGGTTTGCTGCCAACGGGGCTGGCAAACATATAAATCTGAATGGGATGTGGCGGCAGCTACAGGAGTTGCTGGAAAGGCCAAGGATCTTCTGTCGGCGGCTCAGCAAAATCCTCTGGAAAATCTAAGCCTCCTGCTGGAGTTGATCAAAAGCTTTGGGACGCAATGTCTGACGAAGATAAGGCGCTATGGAACTAACAGTTGAGCAAAAGCGGGCTTTGGCGCTTGCGCGTGCAAAAGTTAATGCGGCAAGTGCGCAAAACGCAAATAACTCCGGAATTGAAAATTTTGGATTAGGATTAGCGAGGGGTGCAAGAGACTTTATTGATGGTCCGGCATACCTACTTCCAAAAGGAATTGAAAAGATTTCACGAGCCGTTGGTGCGGATTCAGTAGCGGATTGGGCTAATTCTGAAGCAAATAAAGTATCTGATATTAATAAGGCTGCAGAGACTGAATATCAAAATGCAACCCCAGGAAGCGTAGCGGCTGGATTTGGACGTGTTGGCGGTAATGTGGCATCCGCATTTATTCCGGGAACAGGGCAAGTGGCTGCAGCTAAAAAGGTCAACGATCTATGGCAATCTGGAAATAGGCTTAAATCATTAGCTGTTGCAGCTCCCCTTGGCGCTACTCAAAGTGCGCTTTTTGGCACAAAGACAAATGATGATTCATTGATAAATAACGCAATTGCAGGCGGTGTTTTAGCCCCTGTTGCTCAGGTTGGATCAGCCGGTGTAAATAGCGCGATCCAGCTTGGAAGAAAGATCCTTGCTGGAAAAGATGGCCGTGTTGGCGGTGTATTGCAAAGAGCGGGGCAAGAATCGCCAGAAAGCCTAATTAATAGGCTTTATTCGGGTAATAACGTCATTGTTGATGGGTCATCCCCAACAACCGCTCAAGCAGCCATGAATCCCGGTTTAAGCCAGCTTGATAGGACTATTAGAAATAGTGGTTACGGAGCTCTTGTTGATCAAGATTTGATTAATAATCAGGCAAGAATTTCCGCGTTAGACCGGATCGCTCCCGGATCTTTTAATGTCCCAAGTAGTGAGGCAGCCCAGAACGCAGGGCAAACGATCAGATCTCAAGCTCAAGTACTGAGAAACGCATTAACTGATCAGGTTGACCGGGCATATAACCACCCAGGACTATACGGCGCAACTTT
>JACCDI011818684.1_pt1 | contig 16370 bp, 14 predicted proteins | sample 7442791 | NCBI WGS metagenome assembly JACCDI01 (sample SAMN15323434, study PRJNA562643) | freshwater metagenome | isolation source: river surface water | place: USA:Blue River Watershed | collected 2017-08-15 | reverse complement strand
TCACAAAGTTGAAGGGCGGTCCACAACCCCTAACTACTCTGGATACAATCCTAAACATATATATAACAGATGACTGAGAAGAAGGCTGAGATCTTTGGGATCATAACCTCTAATAAACCTCTTATACTGCTCCAAATATGATATGTCAAAATAGCCTAAGAGCTAACAAAGTAGTGAAATGATAAATAGAAGTGATATAAGCACAGTTTCGGATTTTATGAGCTATTTTGACTATCTAAGAAATGAATTGCGCTTTCCCAGGTGATAAGGGGGAAAGGAGATCAAATTTGGATCAAGGACCATGTAGTATGTGTTCAGGATCTTCAATCAAATCTTTTGTATCTTCAGATCTTCAATTTTCACGTAAAACCTGGTATATAATGAGGTGGAATCGATACTAGAACGTCCAGAATCGATGTAGAACGTTCCTGGAACGTTCCCCTATCGATTTGGTTCGATTCTTGAAGTATAGGCAACAGGCAACCACTAGATCATCCCAATCTTGGCTGGATTGATGATTGCACTTACTTCCCTTTTTCATGCAAATTCAAACAAAACAAATAACATCCAAAGTGACCATCAACAGGTTTTTTTTGATCTTATCATCTGGGGCAACATCAAGGGGAAGATAATGTGCATCCAGACTAAGTGTCTCAAGGTTGACATCATCCCAGACAACAACTGCTCTTGTCTTCTTGGCGTAGTCTTCTTGGTTGTTCCCAGCCATATGGATACCAACTACATTGGCTTGCATCTTTGCCTTCACAGTTGAGAGCCTGGGCCAATCTCTGCTCATATTCTTCTTGACCTTTTTCCAACTTTGCTCAGTACAGCCAATGCCAAGTATCTTGGAGCACACATGACAAGCCAAAAGCAGCAAAACCTTGGTATGACCAGAATCGTACTTGTGCCAAAGTGGGCAGAGAAGTCATCCTGGCTAGCTGATATCCGAATGTGTGCCTCGTCATAATTGCCTGTGTGATTTTGAAATAAGCCTAAAAAACAAAAGAAAATTGTTAGCTAGAAAACAAAAGAATTATACAACCAAGAGAGACACAACCATACCAAACTCTTGATGGAACAAATGTATCATAGATGCTTCTTTCTCAACCTTCTCCTGTCCAACAAAATGTTTGGGAATGAGCCAATTTTTTATGAGATAATCTGAAGCATTCATACCTACTGCTCCTGTGCTCTTTTTGACGAATGCTTGAACAACAGGATGAGGAGTTAAAATGTGTGCAGCTTGAACAACATGCAGAAGATACTGTGGCTTATCTCCCAATACCCCAACAAGCCACCTTCAAGAGTTATTCTTTTGGGGTCCAACAACACCAAGTCATTGCCATCCTCTTATGGAACATTGTTGACTTCTTCATCCTCATCACCACCTTCAATCCCATCATCACTATCTTCTTTCCCCTCTACAGATGATTCTTCCTGTGGTGATTCCTCTACTTCTACTTCCTCCATGTTACCATTCATCACAAGCTTATTGTGTGAAACTTTCTCAGAAGGGGGAGAGTTTTTTTTCAAAGTTGACAATATATTTTGATGTGTCTCCCATGATATTCTTGACATTCAGGGGGATGTTGAAAAATATGGACTCAATCTTTTCCCCATATTCCATCAACATATGATTGACATGCAAGATAAAGTATTTTAAGAGTTGCATATTAGGCTTCTTCAAGTCTGCCAATCAAATCATTTGCATGATTAGATGAAAAGCATGGCAAACAGCAAACACATAGCCCCATTTATTCTCCTTCTCAAGTACCAGTGCATCATCTAAATGTTTTTTATTCATGACAAACTTGGACTTGCAGATACACATCAACAATGTCTCCTCTAAACTGACATTTTGGAGGGCAGCAATTAGATTCCAGCCAAACTGAGTTTCAGATTGCTTGGTTAATCCAGCCAACTTGCCAAAATGATCAATGGAACATTCCTTGAACATAGCATGCTTGGAATGGTGGGTCAATCCAAAGATGTTCAGGCACTGGGAGGAGATGAAAATGAAATATTTGTCTCAGTCAAAATGAAACAGAATATATATAAAATACTATCAATGACATTGAATGTCTTCAAGAACTAAAGTTTTGGCTCTTTGAATGCTTTTGTCAGGAACAAAGAACGTACATGCTCTGCTCCTTGAATGATGATGACTCTTGGGAACCTTGTGACAATGGCCCAACCCCCCTTCTGAACATTGGCAGCACCGCCAAATGCCATAATATCAAAAAGTTCACATTGGGGAACTATCTTCTACATGATGGTAATGAACTGCTTTGCAAAATAATTGGCATCCTTAACTCCTCCAATTGCCATATGCTTGCTGTGGAATTGACACATCCATCAATACCTGGAACTCACCCCCCTGAAAAACAAATATGACAAATTATTAGACCCCATAGCATCAACATATATGTGAAATTATACAAACAACAGAATTTAATGGCAAAATGGATGTTAGTAAGGGGCACTCCACAAATGTGGCTCTATCTCCCATTGCTGCTAGTCCAAATAACCCAGCATCTATAGGGAGTTTTTCGTTGGTACTACTGATGTAAGCTTGCTAGATTTGAACCAACAGACAACCTCCCACATCCTTTATGGTTGATGGCACATGCTTAGCTGCCTTCAGCATTTCAATAAACTTAGTGTCACTTGAAAGAAAAATGAATAAAACACTTATAGAACACTTATGAAATGAAAATAAAATTCAAACGTCAAAAACTATTTACTGTGTAAGGGCAAAAGACAAAGAATTGGAATGTATGAAGTCTGTGATGGAATCATCCATCTTATTAACAGCCCCCTCATTGGATCCATCATGATGGAGGAAGGTCTAACGCTTCCTCCATTTTGTTGGACCAAATGCCAATGCCCTGCCTGTATTCCCTCCACTTTCCCTGTCCATTGAAGCAATTGTTGAGAGAGAGGCCACTGAAGAACTTGCTAAAGAAAAAATGCAAGTATTCTTGGTTGGAGGGGGAACTCTTGCTGTTCTTCCTCCTCAGCAGCTTCATGGTCCCAGCAACCCTCCCCTGACAAACTCTTAAAACTCTCCAACTGTGATACTGACCTCTCAAGCTTGTCATTCTTCTGTTCTGTCTTCCTTATGGACAGATTCTTGTAATGGCAGAGGGTGAAGGGTATCTTGGCTGGGCAAAGCTTGTGTTGCCTTCTGCAAATATGAAACACATGAAGAAGATCCCTGGTGGCTTTGTACCCAGTTGGAATGCAATCATTGCAGTGCCAGCACAACCAGTACAGCTCTCCGCTCAACTTGAAGCCGTTGGTGACCACAGCAAAGTCAAAAATTGACTTCATAGGAAGAAACGATGCTGCTGCAGCTGTACTAGCCTCACCATTGGCTGCATTGTCATATTCAACGTTGCTGCTGCCGCTGTTGTTGCCATTGCCACCAACAATGAGGGGATCCACTCCTCTTTTTTAACTTTGTCCCTTACAACATAATCAACAAAATAAAAATAACAATAATGAGACAACAACAAAATATGAAAGCAACAATGAACATGCAAAAATGAACATGAACCATCAACACTAACACTCTCAACATCACTAGTTCCATCTTGGCCTTCATCTGACACATCAAACTCCTTATCACCCATTTCATCACCTTTCTCCCTTTCTTTGTATTAGATGCATTAATCTTTCATCATTGTTATGAGGATTTGTGGCAATTTTGATTTGATGCAGCACTTTTTGTGAAATTTATGAGATCGCCATACACAGTTGATGAATACAACTCTTTGATTCTACTATTGAATCAGTTTTTTGTTTTCAATTCCACTATAAATTGGCCCTTCCAGTTACTTTGTAGAGTACAAATCTGTTCAAAACCATAGATTAACCACAACATCAGTGAATGGACAAATTCAAGCACAACTCAAAAAGGAAAAATAATTCACCCAAAATTGGAGATCCCTCAGGTAAAACACGCATCACCCTGGTTTTTAGGGTAATTTACAGGTAAACAGAGTGAATCGACATTTTACCAGGGTAATTACCAACCTAGTCTCATGTTTTGAATGTATTTTACATCAATGAAAAAATAAAACATATTTTGTACTAACACAACAGCCATTATGAGGTGACTGAAATGAGTGATGATTCAATGCACACATGACCAAAATGTAGTGAGAGTATTACTTTCTAAAACTGTGGACTTATTTGCACTTACTCTATGTAAATATTCTACATGACTTGTTTCTATTAAGTCTTAAACAGTATGTAAGATCCATGTAAATATGTAAGGAATTGATCTTCTTAGACAACATGTAGTCATTTTGGAGTCACTCAGTCTTCATTCTCCAACCTAATATTTGCATTTGAGATCTATTGTAAATTTGTTTCCAACCCAGAATAACATATAGAATTGGGATATGCACGGTCATTATGGAGTTTTGGGGGTTGAAAATGAGAGAGAGACAAAAACCAATAGTTTTTTGTTGACAAACATGATGAAATTAATTTAGTTTTCATGGTATTTAATTTGACTTATACAACTGTATTACCAACTAAAACATGTCATAAACCTGAAGAATCACCAGAGCAATAAAATATGTTTCACAGGTGATTGGGGCACTACAAATCAAATGTGACTTGTTTGTTTTGGGTCTCAAGGGAAAATCTCACACATCTGTCATGTTACAATGATTATTAGTGAAAATTTCCTTCCAGAATGATTCTCGTTGGATAAAGGAAAGTTTGTAGGGACATTTACAAAGTTGGAGAGAGATTTACAAAAATTTGAGGAGATAGTTACATCAATATCAAGCTTCTAGTGGTGAGGGAATTGAGCTTTCCTTTCTATGACAAATGAACAGCAAAAAACTTTGTGTGACCATCTCTATGACCTTCAAAGTAATGGGAATATTGGTGCACCCATATTAGATCTATTAGTTCCTCCACAAGAATCATACTTTATCAAAAATGATTTGGGTGGTACAGCAATGCAAACACTGCTTATTAGCTGTAAAACAGCTAATTACAGGGGGTGGACAAATTACTAAGAATAATTTTTAACCAATTCTAACGTTCTTGGATCTAATTTTTATTCAAAGGAGAGACAACTTTTCTGAAGTTCTAGAACTTGAATTTTGAATCTAGAACATATTGCTTGAAGCACAGTACCAAGACCTATCTTGTAAGATTTGGAAAGATTGCCAAGACTTGACCAGCTTCTCATTAATCATAAAATACAAATCTGTTTATGAATCACATCTGCTTTATCACTTCACTACCTAATTTGTTGTTGAGCTATTTTGACCTCATCATATTCAGAGTAGTGCAAGATCCTCTAGAAGTATTTATCAACTTAGTTGCATACTGCAATAAGATGATGGATCAAGGTAACTTGTACCCTATGGTTTATGGAAGGTCTCAAAAATCTATTTGATGATGTCATATCATCGCTGAAAAATACTCAAAATTGTTTCCATACATGAAGGTAAGAAGGATTCAAGAACTGGCACTTGTTCTAACCTCTTTTTGAATGAGAATTGTCCTGTGACTTTTAGTTTTCAAAGTAATTTTAAAATGACATTACGATGATGGTCATTATGTTCATAAAAAAGGTATAACCAAAAGTAATCGCTAAAAATGTTAGGTCGATGTAATGCTGTATAAGACTGTGACTCCCCAACATTTACTGTAATAATTCATGGAATCATGAAATGGAACATAATTAGGAATGATTCCAAAAAGGTAGTATGGGCCTATGAGGATCAAATTCAAGCATAAGAAAAAGATTTTTGGGAAAATCTATTGTCTATTCTAGTTACAAACAATTCTTAGGAAGGAAAATTCTATGGATTGGGTGATAGCATAAGGCAATGAGTTCAAAATTATGAACAAAATGTTAACTCTTATAAATTCTTGAAGTAAGTATCAACATCAAAACTTGTAAGTTTATCTTTTTAAACACTTAAAGTCATTCAAAACACTCTATAAAACTTTTCATACAATTCGGGAAGACTTTTTAGCTAAAGTAACTTAGGACTAATATTAAAATTTGTTTTTTGGTCATCCCATCAAGAACTTTTGATTCATTAATTTAGTTATCTCTGAAAGTTCTGTGATGATGATTTGTTATCTTGGAATATGTCAAGAACTGGAGTAGGAATAGCCTATTCCACAATTTTGAGTTCTTGTAACCTAATAGCTAGATTTGCCAACATGACTAGGATTTTTTTTAGTTGTGACACTCTCCAGTTGCATGTACATTTTCACAACTTGAATGGATGGTGTGTCATTAATCCTAGATAACATAATCTCAGTAGCAAACATTTTGATTGAAAAATCAGGTTCCCTATTCCTGAAATAGATTGTTGGAATGACCACTGTCAAAAATATGTCATATCTGTAATGTGACAATGACAATAAGAAGATGACCATTACCTCTCCTCTTATCATTCTCACTACTCATCGGTATCAACTTGCTGATGTCAGAAGGGGAAAGAAGGGTGCAGCGAATCCAATTTCATCATTAAAAAAGTCTTAAAAATCATTATTACAAAGAAAAGTGCATAAAATACTACTGCTGTGTAACATACAACCAAAAGAATGAAAATTAATCCTCTGTATTTGATGGTATCAATGCTTACTTCAAGGAGTTCAAGACAAAGAATTCTTCAAATTTCATTGAAGTAAAAAACTAGTTATTTACAAGGCATATTTGTTGTTTAAGAGGATCCCACTGTCAGAACTGACCAGACTCTGAAGATATATCTGGGTAGCATAATCAAATCTTTTGATATTTTTATGCACCAGAGGTGGATAATGGCATTTCTACAAATGGAGCACATAGTAAACAAATACCTGTTCGATTAAAATGAATGAGTTGTCAATAGACATCTTTAATCATCATTTTCAAACAAATTGTAAAATCATTTGAGTTGAAGGTGTTAACAAGTTGTAAATGATGCAAAGAATGATTATGAAGAAACTGAAGTTAAGTATTTTCCTTTTGTTTAATTCAAACAATGTTTTCATGAGATGCTGAGGTTCAAGCTTATCAAAGAACCCAACACATTCATTTCATAGCCAACAAGACTGCATTGCCATATATGATATAGGAGATAAGAAACATAGTAGATCCTTTGGGGTTTTCATTAATCATTCCTTTAAGAGTGAATGCTAATGAGAAGCTGCTAGAAGATAAATGGAAAATGCATGTTAGGATGAACATGACCAAAGAATCAATGGACAAAATAACATAATCTTGTACAAAAATGGATGCAGTTCAAGCAAATGTTTTTTAAAGGCTGTCTGAAATTGCAGACCATTAGAGGTTTGATGAATATCATGTATCAATAAAAAAATAAAGAAAATTTCAAAAGTGATAACAAAGATTAGCTCAAAGACATCAAATTGGACAAGGAAGAAGAGAAAGTTTCTTGTTTCTATGCTTTTAGGTTTCTAGTGACTGAGATACTTCTAAGGTAGATAGTGGCGATGATGATTTAAAATAACCTGCAAGACAAAATGAACATATTCTAGTTGACGTTGAGGGCATTGTAGATAAAAATCTTATCAATGATGATAGAGATGGAGAAATGCTAAATGTTGATGGTAAATCAGATTCCAAAATCCATAGATGGAATCATTAATGTGGGTAGAAAAGAAGGAGATGAAAACAGCAATGATGTGCAAACAATCAAGAATATTTGATCTATGTTGTGATGCAAAATAGTATATGCTTTTGTATAGCACTGATTCAATTTTGCAAAAATAAAACATAGAAACTTCAAAACATTACTATTGCAATTAGTACCAAGAAACGAATAATGCACTTCCTTCATCCATCAAAGATTCATTTTGACCAGAAAAAACAAACAAAAAAATACAAACAAAAACATTACTTTTCATCATCTCCACCATTATTGATGTTGTCAAGTCCCATTTGAGGCAATTGCTATGGGACAATCAGTTCAAAGTAACCCAAATTTTGCTCCATCAATATAGGATTGAATTGTGCATTGATATCAACCATGATACAATCTGCAAAAATTTATGTTATTGCCAAAAAGTACAGTCATGATTCAACTCAAAAAGTTTGTCACTCTCCAAATTTTGATCAAATTTGGAACAACCTTCCATAGAATGTTAAGATTGCAAAAGACCTATGGATTCACTTTCTAACCACATTAAGTCCATTTGTACATTTTGTTTCTTCTTTTGTTAAGAATTCTGTAATCCCTTTCTCAAATCAATCAAGTTCATCTACAAGGATAAACATGTTGTTGAATTCATCACTGCCTGTTACAAAATGACAACCCCAGTATCATGCCCTTTCTGCTGGGTTGTTCATACTGCTGTTTGGTAACCTCCCAAATCATGGTAAATTACCCAGTAAGTGGTAATTACCCAGCTATTTCATTTTACCTGATTATTTTGGCCAGAATTTCTCATAATTTTGAGATGGTAAGCAGTAATTTTTCTCAAAATCCTGTAATACTTCCTGCACTCATAATGATGGGGAATAAACATAAGCAGGGCAAAACTTAAGGCAGTTTTTCTTTACATCAAATTTATTTAAAAACACATCACCATTGAGTCAGTGGCACCCTTTCAACCATGCTGTCACCAGTTGTGAGTTGCAAGAAATTTTACATCATACAAAATTACCATAACAAAAAATGCTTCATTGACAGCTAAAATACAGTCACAATATTTCATGATATAACCAATCACTGTGACAATCAACAACCTAGTTGTTCAAAAAATCCATCAAAGAAATAATCCTGAGATGGAGACAAATCAAAGATAGTTCTGTAATTTGTGGTACCAGCCAATCCATACCAGTATAGTGCCTATTTCATCAAAATTATTTTCACTTGAAAATCACTTAACAATTTTTGGTTGGACAAAATAGGGTACTCCAAAAAATCACCTCACTAAGACTGCCACCATGGATGGAGAATAAAACAACAATCTCAGCACATAGCCAGCCATTAATTAACCCAATGAACAGATTTCTTGATGTTGTGTGTAAAATATGCCTGAATTATTCTACACAATTTGGCAGCAATCCCACTTAGTTTTTTCTTGTCACAGCACAACCTGTCTTTTTTGTAGCGAGCAAATGTAAGAGTTAACGAAAAAATTCACAACAAAAACATAACAAATACAATCAAAACATTATCATAAATTGTTCTAAACAATATTGAATATTGTTTTTCTACAAATGATTCTGTGTTTTGTTTCTGAAGGTTTGATTTGATTTGATGTGATTGTTGTGAGATGGATGGTGCTATGAGAGAGCAATAAATGAATTCTGTTGATCTTTTCCAATGAGTGTCAAGTTCTTTGCACCTTCCAAATGGATGAGCTAGACTTTAACATCCCCTCTATAGTAAAAAGCTCCTCCTCAATGCAAAAACAGATAATATTGCATTTAAGCTGGTTTCAATGAGAAGTCTATTTTGAGATGGATTAGGACAATGAATTTGATCAAATTCAATTCTGGAGGCCTCTAGATCAGCTAAGTTTAGTGGAATTGAAATGAACCAAATATCATTCTCCCTCTGCATTAATGTCTCCCCCTTCATTCTTGATACATCACAAGTGTTTCTGCTAATGCATTCCAAAAGAAATGATCAAGTGGATGAGAGAAGTTGATTTCTACACTAAATGGAGGCAAAAGAAAGCCAAATTTTTCATGATGCTTGACTTTGTGCTCACAAACCACCAGGAACTTTCAGGAGTGACCCCCTACTATGACATATCAAAATCACTTTTTTCAGTGCTCTACAAAATAAGGCACACAGATGAGTCTTGTAAGAGGGGCCAATCTTGAAAATATTGGGTTTGACTGAAGCTGGAAGACATTAGAAAAAATTTGTGATAAAAATGTTAGATAAAATAGGTGCTAAACTAGTAGGAAGCATACCAAAAAATATGAGATAGTATGAAGTTTCCTTGGAACAATCAATGGGCTTTTCTCTCTCCCCTGATATGAACTAACTCAGAATTTGCAACAACTTTTCCACATGGTGTGCAAACAATTGAGTAACCCCAGTAGATCATCAATGCTATAAACATGCTTCCTAATATTTTTCAGGTCAGTTTCATCATACATCCTCAAATATTCACATATGTATAAAGTCCTGCATTACATGATTAAACGCCAAACACAACATCATGTCATTTTGGATTGAATTTTGAAAATAATCCACAAAAGCAGAATATGGAGCACCAAAGGTACATGTCTTCAGAGTGTATGATAGCATCCCTCAAGTCAGCAGCTCATCTTTTCTTGCCTTTCAACTAAATCCTGATAAAAATCCAGCTCTGGCTTATTTGTGAGTTTAGTAATCATCTGTTCAAATTACGTCCATGAAATATTGGTTTCAATTTGGAGCCACACTGAGCCTGGGAGCAAATAGTCCTCACAGTCTGAATCCTTTGTTCTATTGTATTTAAAGCAGACTCTATTACCTCACATAATGAAGCCATGGTGAAGATTCCCTCATGGTGCTTCTTTGCTGCAGCTGCCCTCTTTGATCATGATCATGCCACTCTTGCAATGCTGCAATAAATGTTGTGGCACTGCCAACTGCAATGGCAATGTCCTCATCACAAGAATCAGGTGTTAACCCAAAGAGGGCAGGAGGGGTTTGAGATGAACAATAGTTGACGACAGTGGTGTTGATAGGAAATGAAAAGAATTTTGGTGGCACAAATTCAAGAAAAAGAGCAGCTATCCCAACTATGTATTCCAATTATTATGAGATACCTGAACATGACTGGTATACAACTCTTGCTGACGACTTAATTGTAATTCGCTAAAAATATACAGAAGTACGCAGAAAGTGATGTCATTAACTACTCAAGTTTTGCCTTTCCTTACTATGATATGATCATACGTAATTATTTGAGGTCGCATTTTGCAGGATTAGATTTTCATTTCGAACAACTGAGAAAATATATCATCTTAGATATAATTCATAAAAATATAAACAAAATACATTACGCCTCTGCTTTATAGTTTGGTGTAAAAGGAAAGTTACATTGTAATAAATTATAAAGAAAAAATTCGTTTTTGCAAGTATTATTTTTTTCAATTTCTAACTCAAATTGGTTTCTACGCAAAAGAGAAAACCCCTTTGATCACTTAATACCTCTCATTCATTCTCTTAGCCACATTCCTCATATTGTTGTATACTTTTCCAGGGGGAGCGCCCAAAATCAAATCACAAATCGCATTCCTCGCCAACCGAATATTTGCATAACTTCCTAACAGATGAATTCTAGAGTCTGCAATCACAATCCTAGTTCTTGTCGCATTTTCAATTGCAAACCTCGTCTTTCCATCCTGTCCAGCCACACGACCGATTGCACGGCTCAAATGATCGCCACGAAGGATTTTGACATCAGTAACTTGAAAGGATTCCACGTAGAGGTCATCAAGACGGAGAAGGGCGACGGCGTCTTGGGGTTCGAACCCCAACATGAAGGCGGAGATGAAATCGGCACCTTTCTGAAGGGAAGAGGTGTCAAGCGTGTGGCGGGATGTTTTCATTTCGACGGAACGGGTGCGTGTGTTGAATCGAACCTGAGCATAAAAATTATGGGTTCGTAGGAAAATTGTCAATGTTGGATTTTTGAGACTCTACTAAAACGACTCTTCAGAAATTGCAAATAATCATACCTGCAGCTTGAGATATTCCACCAGAGGCGTTAAAAGCTGCTCCCAATTCTCCCTCAGAGGCGTATACCTATGGGCCGGACATCTCACCCGACGATATTCCGCCTTTCCTCCCCTTGCTGCATGAGCAGACAATTTCTGAAAAGTAGGTTGTTCCGTTGATTCATTGTTTCCTAAGTCCATTGCCAAATCGTCATCTTCATCACCCCCACGATTATTTTCTGAGTCCTCTCGCTGGATGGATTCACTTTGGATGATTCGAGAAGTGAGGGTGGAGGGATCCACAACGTTGGGGAGGTTACTGCTCTCAATATCCATGGCCATATCTTGAATTTCTACCGTCATCGTGGAAGTTGGAAGTTTGATGAAGATGAACCCCGGAAAGAAAAAATACTGCAAATGGTTGATTATTTTCTATATTTTATCTCTTCCTCACCACATACGATATAGTACCGTGGTGTCTAATCATATTATGTTTTAAAAATATCATCTATTGTATCTTACCTTGCCTACGCGAATCAGAAAAACGGTACAGTACTATGATATGCATGTTTCTGTGAAAGAGGAGGGTGGATGCGAGAAAGTTGAATGGTTCTGGTCGAGGGTAATTTTAAACGGACACCTGACAGACTACAGGATCTCGTTGATACTACTTCTTCCGGTCCGTGACGTTGTTGTGGTCACAGCACTCAAAAAGCGATATATTACACACAACAACTAACACAACCATGGTCGCCCCAATTTTGGCTAACTCAAAACATCGAAATAATGGCCGCGCAATACTCTTCCTCGCCTCGTGCTTGACGAATTGTTCTATTGCATTCCAGGCTTTGGTCCCTCGAGCCATCTCAAAAAATATCCCGATTAGTGTCCAGCAATCACCTCATGTTCTAAATGCGGAGCTCACCCCACGTCAGCTCCAATTTTGGGAGGACGTAGAAGAGGTAATGACGTCAGCATGCAGATAATATTGAAAGACAATCTTTCTGTGTTTGTCCACGATTCCTAAAGCAATCTCTGCCGATTTTATGTTCATGAAGTACAGGGTCTTGTTGATGTCAGGAAATTTTATGAACCTAAGGGTCAGAGCATCGAAAGAATTCTCACTTTTTGCAAGAGGTGGGTTTGTTGAAGACGAAATTTTTCAGCCTGGTGTTATTTCATAGAACCAATCTGATTATTTGTGAATTTGGACGTTTTAGGGCGAAAGGAGAGCTTCCGCTTCCAGAGCCAGCCGCTCCTGGGCACCAACCTTCAGAAGAACATATCGACGGACTTACGGCAAAGGTAAGAATATTTTCAAGTAGTTATTTTAGCCTCAAAGGGCATATTTTTCAGCGAACTCAATATTCATCATCGAAGACATGGCGTTACCGAAATGATAACAAACAACAATAATCATTAGGCATTTTGGGATGTCTCGGCAGATGCCAACAATTTTCCATGGGCAGAAAAACTCGAAGCTGAATCACAAATCATCATCGATGAATTTGACAGAAATCTTTTCCAAAAATCGAAAGGAGAAGCAGAAAATTCCCTCTTTTCAGGGGATTCCGCTTGGCAATCCAAAGTAATGGGGACTGGATGGTCAGCCTTCCGTTTGCAACGCTTGGGTGTTTGGAATACCGAAAATTGCGCTTTATTTCCGAGAACTTACGAATTATTGAGGAAGTTGGATATTCCTTTGGCTGTGAGAGGGGTCTGTTTTGCTAGGCAAACGCCGGGAAGTGGTGTTGCTCCTCATTCAGATGGGAGAAATTTCATTCTGACATCACATTTAGGTTTGAAATTTCCAGAAGGTGTGTCATACTATTTTAGGTGCCATTGATCTCATAGGACATTCTTTTCAGCCAGGTGTTCTTGTACTCATGACTTTTCATCTCCATCAAATACCCACAATTCAGGCTGTTGGATCAAAGTGGGAGAAGAGGAGCAGACGTGGCAAGAAGGGAAATTAACCACACTTGATACTTCATTTGAACATTCTACCGGAAACCCAACATCTGATGATCGTCACGTGCTGATTATAGATTTTTGGCACCCTGAGCTGTCAGATGCTGAGCGTGCCGGTCTGGAATTCATCTATGACCTACGGTAAGCGTTTCAATTGCTGTTGCTTTTGCGCCGAAACCTGTGGGGTGTTTGTAATCATTCACTGAACCTGGATCGTAAATTCTCTTGCAGCAACAAGTTTGAAAGTGGTGAAATCCCTTTCCGCCAGCCGAGATCTTTGAAAGAAGAAGGACAGGGATTTGGTGGATTTTGGAAAGCTCTTTCTGGAGGGGGAGACTAAACTTGATTCTTCACTCTAACATAAGAGTAACGACTATTGCTTAACAAAGGAAATTACACATCATCTTTAAAGGGCTGTCTCGTTGCCGACATGTCACTGTGTCTATCTGGCGAATAATAGTTTGAGTTTACTCTCGTCACTTTTTTCATAAGTATTGCTCACAGACCCTAGTTTTTACTGAAAAGCATTCAATTAAAAAAAAACAATCAAGAACATTTGTCGCTTTTATCCCAATCTAATAGACGGTCTACTGTAGATTCGAGCATTCGATAATTTTGCCAAGCCAAGTGAAGCATGTCCATGGCCATATCATGCACAGGAGTCTTCGCTCCGGGCTTCTTACGCTTTGGCTGATTGCTCGACCTGATAGCGGCAATTTGCTCTGCAAAGCCCTCGAGTTTGTTGTAAACCTCTAATCGACTGTCCATATTGGCTATTTGTTCGTCATAAAACACACGTATATCTACTAGCTTGAGTTCCAAATTTTGCTTATCTTCTTCAATCGCAGCGCGAAGGTTTTCGTCATTGATTGACGTGATAACATCAATGAGGGCTGAAGGGGATGATTCGGACTTGAGACTTTCCTGCAAAGGCGGAGATTTTCCTGCCGTGTTGATTTCATCGGAAATGTTACTAGGTTCCCGCTGACATGAAGTATCATCTCTCGACGAACTCCCATAAGAGGAATTACGTTCAGAACGGGGTGGCATTTTAAGAGCATCCCTCTCCAACTTGTCTTCATGTTTTGTCGTTCTCATTACCTCGTCTGATTTGTGCATCTTCAAAGCAATATGTTTTGAGCCGGCACAATAGTTGTGAGAAGGAGAATCCTGCCCAGGGCTATCACTTTTGTATTCCCTGAGAGCACCAATTGACTTCGTCGATTGACTCATAGAACCAGGTTTCAGTTGGGTAGAATCATTCAACTGCAAAAGGCCACGAGGTAGGTCAAATTTTGACGAAGAAAATTGAACCTGATGTTTCAGATCCGTCTCCAGATCACTCTTCAACTCTTTTCCAGCTACTATTAGCATGCCCTTTTGAACTGTAAGGCCATATTCTTGCAACTGAGTACGAATCAACTCAGAAGCATCGGAAGAGTCAATTAGATCCGACTGAGAAAAACGGGCCATTCGCTCATGTTCTGGTTTACTGCCGTCAGCATCGATATCGGCGTTCATTGCCTTCGTGACTTCTTGATTCACTCTGTCATTTTGTGACGATATCAATTGCTCAATGACCTCACCGCACTCAGATTTGTTCGCAACGCCTAGTGAGTTTTTCGCTGGAGCTTTGATGATAGGTTTCTGCTCACTACAATCGTTCAATTTCGAGGAAACCTGGTGAAGAATTGATTGAGAAAAAAAGGTTTTCGTATGTGCAGGGTGAGGTGCTATAAGAGCTTCGTCATCATTAGAGTTTTTGGAAGCATCTGTTGGCCGTGTGATGTGATTCAGGATGTCAAGATTGACATCATTACCACCCCCAGACTCCTCGGAACCACCTGGGATGCCGACTAACGGAAGTTGCACATTTATGCTTCGATTTCTCTTTTCCTCGTCGCGAGAAGAATTAAATTCTTCATCCCCCGATTTATCGACGAATGGCAAGCATACTGAATTCCCGGTTTTTGTATTTATTTTCATTTTCATTTTCATTTTCATTTGCTTGTGAGACGTCTTCTTCTCGCTTCCAGCCCAGTCATTAGCAGTTTCTGTCCTCTTGGTAGCATCCCGTCTTTCCTTTTGAATTCTGAGTGGAGAAAATTGCAACGCAGCAGCAGTTTTCCCTCCTTCATTACGACCTGTTACTGTGTGCCCTGATTTCAAATACTCACTTTCTCTATTTCGATGTTCAGAATCGATCTCATCGTTGCATACATCAAGTTGTTCCGGTGAAAGATCTTCGCTATGTTTGACACTTCTTTGCACTCTGCTTTCTCCTAGTCCCAATATTGACTGTGCTCTTTCCAGCGGCGACAACATTACGGCATAACCGTCGTCCATCCCTATTTGCCTGATCCGTGATTCCCAAAGTTCTTTAAGACGAACCGAAAGCAATTGAGAATGGTTGACATTGCTGCTTGCATTCTTTCGTTCTTGCATTTGTTGCAGAAATAGGTTTTCTTGTTGATCCAAATACTGATTGATATGTGTCATAGTAAGATGATCCAAAGGAGTTAATGGCACTCCTTGCGTGATTTTTTCGTCCAGTTGGTCGCTGATTCTTTTCATTAAAGCATGCCGTGTATGAGGTTGTGATTGTTGTTGTGTTTGCTGCTGCTTCTGCTGTTTTTGTTGCATTTGCGATCCGACCTGATCGTTTCCACAGCTATTCCCCCATGCACCCCCTGGAGTTCCGGCAACAGTTCCATGAAGCAGCTGCAAATCGTTGTTC
>JACCDI010736697.1_pt1 | contig 16370 bp, 13 predicted proteins | sample 7442791 | NCBI WGS metagenome assembly JACCDI01 (sample SAMN15323434, study PRJNA562643) | freshwater metagenome | isolation source: river surface water | place: USA:Blue River Watershed | collected 2017-08-15 | reverse complement strand
GACAATAGCGAGTTGGTACCACCCCTTCCCATCCCGAACAGGACCGTGAAACGACTTTGCGCCGATGATAGTGCTGCAACCAGTGTGAAAGTAGGTCATCGTCAGGCTACTATCCCGAAAAACCCCCGCCTCGAAAAGGTGGGGGTTTTTTATTTTGCGCGCTAGACAAGGGGTGGCTTCATCGTGCCACGGCCGGTACCCTTCGTCGACACTCCGGCGGCAGCCCGTAACCTGTTGAGCGCACTTTTCCTTCGAGCGTGAACTCGATCTGGAACCACTGACAGAGCGGCGTGATGTAGCGGTAATTCCATACATAGCCTCGATCGCGACCCAGCAAGAAGGTGTCGCGCGACACACCAATGATTTCCATAACCTCCGTCTGGCTCATGCCTGGTTTAATCAGTGCAAAATTCTTTTCGTCCAGCACCTGAGTTATCCGATCCGCTTTGCCCATGTCGTTGAAATAGACGAAGTAGGTGTGGCGACCGTAAGGGCCCCGCGGAAAATCAAGGCGGCGAACGCCGGTGACAGAGTCCGGGCGTGGTGTCGGCGGGCCTAGCCGCGCGATGACCTCATCTGGCGAAGCACCCAGCATATCGGAAGAGGGGGCGTATGAAGTCGCGCAGCCGGCCAGCAGCAGCGAACTTCCGAAACTGGCCACGCTTATCCAGCGTAAAAGGAAAGGTGTTGGCATCACGTCTTGCACTCCGGGCATGATTTGCGCGAATATCAGAACGCTCGTAAAAAGAGCGTAATCATTTTAACAAGAGAATTCGGGAGGGGGCGATGGGGCAAGCAGCGGGCAAACCAAGAATCAGCTTCTTTGGCATCGGCCTGATGGGCAAGCCGATGGCGACCAATTTGCTGAAGGCCGGCTACCCGGTGATTGCCTGGAACCGAACACAGGCCAAGGCAGATTCGCTGAAGTCAGTCGGTGCCCGTGTCGCTACATCGCTGGACGAAGCAGCCGAGGCTGACATTCTGATCACGATGCTGGCGGCAGGCCCGGAGGTAAAGCAAGTCCTTGATGCCATGGCGGATCAAATCCCCAAGGGCAGTCTGGTGATCGACATGAGCTCGACCCGCCAGTCCGAAGCCGAGGAGATCAGCGCGATGCTGGAAGTCCGCGGGGTGCACTTCATCGACGCGCCGGTCTCTGGCGGCGTGGTCGGTGCGGAAGCGGCGACGCTGGCAATCATGGCTGGTGGCGACCCAGGTCAATTCGGGCGTGCGAAGCCCGTGCTGTCGGTGATGGGGCGCCCTACCCTTGTCGGACCTGCGGGATGCGGACAACTGTCCAAGCTATGCAATCAATTGATCGTGGGCGCAACCTTGAACATCGTGGCCGAGGCACTATTGCTTGCGGAAGCTGGCGGTGCCGATCCGGCGGCCGTACGTACCGCCATCCGCGGCGGCTTTGCAGAGAGCAAAATCCTGGAAGTCCATGGCCAGCGCATGCTGGACCGTAATTTCATGCCAGGTGGTCAGGTCAAGACCCAGCTCAAGGATCTCGACAATATCATCGACGCGGCAAGCACCGCCGGCATCAAGCTGCCCGTGACTGAACTGGTGACCGCGCATTACCGCGAACTCGTCAAGACGACGCCGCACGCTGACCAGTCAGCGGTACTGCTCGAGGTCGAGCGTATCAATCGAGGCAAGCGAGTCGGTAGCGCTGCAGACAAACTACCCGAATAGCCCAGCGAACTCGTCGTCAGCGCAACGGTGGTCGCGCAAGAAACTGTTCGGCCAGCCGCACCCAATAGCTGGCACCCACCGGCAGCAACTCATCATTGAAATCGTAGCTCGGGTTGTGCAGGTTGCACGGGCCGAGGCCGTGACCGTGCTCGCGGTGCGCGCCATCGCCATTGCCAATGAAGACATAGCAGCCAGGCTTCTGCTGCAGCATGAACGCGAAATCTTCCGAGCCCATCGTCGGCTCCACATCGACCAGCACACCGTCTTCGCCGACCACGTCCTTCATCACGCCGATCGCAAATTCGGTTTCGGGCTTGTGATTGATCAGCGGCGGATAGTTACGCTTGAATTGGAAGTTCACCGATGCACCGAAAGCGGCGGCCGTATGCTCGGCAATCTCGCGCATGCGCCGCTCTATCATGTCCAGCACCGGCATCGTAAACGTGCGCACAGTGCCGATCATCGAGGCCGAGTCCGGCACGATATTGGTCGCGCTACCGGTATGAATCTGGGTGATCGACAGCACCGCTGAATCGAGCGGGCTGGTATTGCGGGACACGATGGTCTGCCAGCTTTGGGCAATCTGCACCGCGACCATCACCGGGTCAATCGACAAATGCGGTTGCGCCGCATGCGAACCCTTGCCATCGATGATGAGCTCGAACTCATTCGACGACGCCATCATCGGTCCCGGCACCACACCAAGACAGCCAGCCTTCGCATTGGGCCAGTTATGCATGCCGAACACGGCCTCCATCGGACATTGCTCGAACAGGCCATCGTCCATCATCGCCTTTGCGCCACCAGCGCCTTCTTCCGCCGGCTGGAAGATCACGTAGACCGTACCATCGAAGCTGCCATGCCTGGCGAGATAATGGGCAGCACCCAGCAGCATCGTCGTGTGGCCGTCATGGCCGCACGCGTGCATCTTGCCGTCGTTGCGCGACTTGTGCGCAAAGCTGTTGTGCTCCTGCAGCGGCAGCGCATCCATGTCTGCGCGCAGGCCAACGGAGCGCGGGCTGCTACCGCGCCGGATCACGCCGACCACGCCGGTCTTGCCCAGCCCGCGTATCACCGGTATCCCCCAGTCGGTCAGCTTCTGCGCGACCAGGTCGGACGTTTGCACTTCTTCATACGACAGCTCGGGATTGGCGTGAATCGCGCGTCGTATGACCTTCAACTCTTCGTGGAATTGGAGAATCGGATCGATCAGTTTCATGATGGTCTCTTCCCTGTCGGTGCGGCGTGCATCGCGCCGCGCCCTTATCTGAAAATCCGGCTGGCATCGCTGCCTGGCCTCTGTGTAATATTACCTGTACCCGGGCCGTCGTGGGCACGAACCCGTGAACGGCCGCAATACCCGTCCTGCGAGTTGCCCATCCGGCAAAAACCGACCCCAGCGAGCTTACCGGAGATGTCATGAATACCCGCGTCGTGCGTGCGGCTTGTCCGCATGATTGTCCCGACACCTGCGCCATGCTGGTGACTGTCACCGATGGCGTGGCGACCGAGATCCGTGGCGACCCCGATCATCCGAACACGGCCGGGGTACTGTGCACGAAAGTGTCCCGCTATTTGCAGCGCACCTACCATCCGGACCGCATCCTGCATCCGATGAAGCGCATCGGTCCCAAGGGCAGCGGGCAATTCGCGCAGATCAGCTGGGATGAGGCGCTCGACATCATCGCCACGCGCCTTCGAGCGATCGCAGAGCGCGACCCGCGCGCTATCCTCCCTTACAGCTACGCCGGCACGATGGGCGCGGTACAAGGGGAGTCGATGGCGATGCGCTTCTTCAATCGCATCGGCGCATCGCGGCTGGATCGCACCATCTGCTCATCGGCTGGCGGCACGGGTATCAAGTATTCGATCGGCGCGAAGATGGGCACCGACACCGAGCAGTTCGCACATGCGAAGCTGATCCTGATCTGGGGCGGGAATCCTATCGCGTCCAATCTGCATTTCTGGATGCGCGCGCAGGAAGCCCGTCGCAACGGTGCCATCCTGGTCGCAATCGATCCCTATCGCTCGCTGACCGCGGAAAAGTGCCAGCACCACATTGCGCTGCTGCCGGGCACCGATGCGGCGCTGGCGCTCGGCATCATGCATGTGCTGGTGCGCGACGCGTTACTCGATCAGGATTACATCGCGAACTACACGCTGGGCTTCGAGCAGCTGCGCGAGCGCGTGGCAGATTGGACGCCAGCCCGGACTGCCGCCACCTGCGGCATCGCAACCGAGCAGGTCGAGTGGCTGGCGCGGCTCTATGGTGAGACCGCGCTGCGTGGCGAACCCGTAGCAATACGCGTGAACTACGGTCTGCAGCGCGTGCGTGGTGGCGGCATGGCGGTTCGCAATGTCGCTTGCCTGCCGGCGCTGGTCGGCGCGTGGCGGCATGCAGCGGGCGGCGTGCTGCTGTCATCGGGCGACAGTTTCCCAAAGCGTCCGGATCGGTTGGAGCGTCCGGACCTTTACCGCCGCGACGTCGCGTACCCGCCGCGCACCATCAACATGAGCACCATCGGCGATGATTTGCTGAAGCCCGCCTCTGCCGAATTCGGGCCGGCGATTGAGGCCGTGATTGTCTATAACGCCAATCCGGTCGCTGTCGCGCCGGAGTCCGCCAAAGTGGCCCGGGGCTTTGCGCGCGATGATTTGTTCACCGTCGTGCTCGAGCATTTCAGGACGGACACGGTCGACTATGCAGATATCGTTCTGCCAGCGACCACGCAGCTCGAGCATGTTGATGTCCATGCGACCTATGGCCATCAATACATCGTCGCCAACAATCCGGCGATCGCGCCGCTCGGCGAATCCAGGCCGAACAGTGAAATCTTCCGTATGCTCGCCCGTCGCATGGGCTTCGATGAACCTGCTTTCGCCGACAGCGACGAGGCGCTTGCCGAGCAGGCTTTCGAAGCCGGTCATGCCTATACGCGCAATTACCACTGGCAGCACGTCAAGGAGCAAGGATGGTACAAGCTCGACATCCCCGCTGCCCCATTCGCGCAAGGTGGCTTTCCGACGCTGTCGGGCAAATGCGAGTTCTACTCCGAGCGCATGCGGCAGGACGGCCTGGATCCGCTGCCCGCTTATATTCCTCCGTATGAGTCGGCAGCTTCCGCGCCGGAACTGGCGCGCATGTATCCGTTGGCCATGATTTCGCCACCGCAAAGGAACTTTCTCAACACCACCTTCGTCAATGTGCAGAGCCTGCGCGACACCGAAGGCGAGCCGCATCTCGAGCTGCATCTCGATGATGCCGCTGAACGCGGCATCAAAGACGGTGATCGCGTCAGGGCCTGGAATGCGCGTGGCGAGATGATCGCTCGTGCACGCGTCACCGATCGTCCGCGCAAGGGACTGGTGGTGGCGCTGTCAATCTGGTGGAAGAAGCTCGCATCGGATGGCAAGAATGCGAACGAGCTGACCCACCAGCGCCTGACCGACATGGGCCGCGCGCCGGCCTTCTATGACGTGCTGGTGCAAGTCGAAAAACTCCCCGACATCTGAGGAACCCCCGAACCATGAAGCTGTCCCTGCAGCCGCTGTGGCTGTGCCTGTTGATCTCCATATCGGGGTGTGCGCAGCTGGGCTATTACGCACAGGCTGTGGAGGGGCAGGTCAGCTTGCTGTCCAACGCGAAGCCGATCGACCAGTGGCTTGCCGACCCTTCGGTCAAGGATGACCTCAAATCGCGTTTGCGACGCACGCAGCAGATACGTGACTTCGCTGCGCGCGAGCTCGGCTTGCCGGACAACGGCAGCTACAAGAACTACGCCGACCTCAAGCGCAAATACGTGATGTGGAACGTGGTCGCGACGCCCGAGCTGTCGCTCAAGCCGCAGCAGTGGTGCTTCCCGGTTGCCGGTTGTGTCGATTACCGCGGCTACTACAGCAAGGAGGCCGCTGAGGCCTTCGCGGCCGCCCTGAAGCGGCAGGGCTACGATGTGCGTGTCTCGGGCGTGCCGGCGTATTCCACACTGGGGTGGTTCAATGATCCGGTGTTGTCGACGTTCATCGAATACCCGGAAGCCGAGGTGGCGCGCATGGTCTTCCATGAACTCGCGCACCAGGTCGCCTATGCACCCGGCGACTCGCAATTCAATGAATCCTTTGCCACGTCCGTCGAAGAGATAGGCGTCGCTCGCTGGCTGGACGCGCAGGGCAGCGACAAGATGCGCGAAGAATATCGGATCTATCGGCAGCGCAAGGCGGATTTCCTCGGGCTGCTGGAGGCCTATCGGCGGCTGCTGGAGGCCAATTACGCACGCGCAGTGTCAGATGACGAAAAGCGGGGGCGCAAGGCGCAGCTGGCCGAGGCCCTGCACCAGGAGTACGAGACCATGAAGGCCGAACGCTGGGGCGGCTACGCAGGCTACGATCGCTGGTTCGACGGCCCGGTCAGCAATGCGCATTTTGTACTGGTGGCGACCTACCATGAACTCGTCCCTGCTTTCCTCGGGCTGCATGCCGACAGTGACGGCTTCAGCCATTTTTATCGCGAGGTGCGCCGGATCGCCAAACTGAGCAAGCCAGAGCGGCGCGCCAGTCTCTTGCGTTACGTGCCCGCACATCCATCGAGTCCCGATCCGGCATTGCCAACACTGACTGCTGCGTCGCAATAAAAGACAAGCGCATGGAATTCCGCTAGCATCCTTCGCAGGAGATAGACGTACGCACAGCCGCCGAAACCCGGCGGATTCGCCCTCACCGTAGTGCCCGGGTTGGCCTCCATCGGAGACAGCCGGGCCATAAGACAAAGAAAGGTGATGCATGGACAAATTCTGGATCTCATCCTATCCGCCCGGTGTGCCTGCGGAGATCGACACCACCCGCTATCGCTCACTGGTCCACCTGATGGATGAAGCGTTCGCGAAGTATGCGTCGCGCGATGCCTATGTGTGCATGGACAAGTTCATCACCTATGCCGATGTCGACCGCATGTCACGGCATCTCGGCGCCTGGCTGCAGTCGCAGGGCTTGCAGCGTGGTGCGCGCGTCGCGCTGATGATGCCGAACGTGCTTCAGTATCCGATCGCGATCGCCGCCGTGCTGCGCGCCGGTTTCGTGGTGGTCAACGTCAATCCGCTGTACACGCCGCGCGAGCTTGAGCATCAGCTGAACGATTCCGGCGCCGAAGCCATCATCATCCTCGAGAATTTTGCATCGACGTTGGAGAAGGTGATCGCACGCACCCAGGTCAAGGTCGCTGTGGTGGCCAGCATGGGCGACTTGCTCGGCGGGCTGAAGGGTGCGATCGTCAATTTCGTCGTGCGCAATGTAAAGAAAATGGTGCCGGCGTTCGCGTTGCCGAATGCCGTGCGGTTCAATACGGCGTTGCGCGAGGGCGCGGCGCTGCGATTGCAGCCAGTCGAGCTGGGCCATGAGGACATTGCCTTCCTGCAGTACACCGGTGGCACGACCGGCCTGTCCAAAGGTGCGATGCTCAGTCATCGCAATGTGATCGCCAACCTGATGCAGAACGAAGCCTGGCTGCAGCCGGCGATGGACTTGCCGCCCAAGGTCGAGGCCCTGACCTTTGTTTGCGCGCTGCCGCTTTATCACATCTTTGCGCTGACGGTCTGCTGCCTGATGGGCACGCGGCTGGGCGGCCTGAACATCCTGATTCCGAACCCGCGTGATATCCCCGGCCTGGTGAAGGAACTGGGCAAGTACAAGTTCAACATGCTGCCCGCGGTGAACACGCTATACAACGGCTTGCTGAACAACCCGGATTTTGCGAAGCTGGACTTTTCGGCACTCAAGCTTTGCAATGGCGGCGGCATGGCGGTACAGAAGGCGGTCAATGATCGCTGGCGTGCCCTGACCGGCAAGAGCATCATCGAGGGCTATGGCCTGTCCGAGACTGCGCCGGTGGCGACGGCGAACCCGGCCAATGCCACCGAATTCTCTGGCACCATCGGCTTGCCGATCCCGTCGACTGATATCGCCATCCTCGACGATGCAGGAAATGCGCTGGCGACGGGCGAGGTCGGCGAGATCGCGATCCGCGGCCCACAGGTGATGGAAGGTTACTGGCAAAAGCCGGAGGAAACCGCGCGAGTGATGACGGCCGAGGGCTTCTTCCGTTCCGGTGACATCGGTTTCATGGATGAGCGCGGTTATGTCACCATCGTCGACCGCAAGAAGGACATGGTGCTGGTGTCAGGCTTCAACGTCTATCCCAACGAAGTCGAGGGCGTCGTAGCGTCCCACCCGGGCGTGCTGGAGTGCGCGGTGATCGGGGTGCCCGATGCCAACACCGGTGAGGCCGTGAAGCTGTTCGTCGTGCGCCGCGATCCTTCGCTGACGGCTGAGCAGCTACAGGACTTTTGTCATGAACAGCTGACCGGCTACAAGCGGCCGAAGCACATCGAGTTCCGCAATGAGCTGCCGAAGACGAACGTGGGCAAGATTCTGCGGCGCGAATTACGGGACACAAAGACTGCTTGAGATCGCCTGAAGCCGCATGAGGCCACATGAGGCCACATCGCGTGGCGGCCTGACGTGCCTCAGGCTTGCGGCAGCGGCGGCAAGGCGCGCGGGCGGCGGTCTTCACCGACCGCGACATAGGTCAGCGTCGCCTCGGTCACCTTCACGGTTTCTGCCTGCAGGCGATTGCGCTCCGCGTAGACCTCGACATTGACCGTGATCGACGTGGTGCCGGTCTTCACGACCTTCGAGTAAAACGACAGCAGGTCGCCAACGAATACCGGCTGCTTGAACACGAAGGAGTTCACGGCCACCGTACCGACCCGGCCGTTGGCGCGACGTACCGCCGGCAGTGCGCCGGCAATGTCCACTTGTGCCATGATCCAGCCGCCGAATACATCGCCATGGACGTTCGCATCGGCCGGCATCGGCATCACGCGCAAGGTGGGCATGCCTTCAGGGAGGGTCGTGCTTTCTGGACTGCTCATGTTCACTCCTGTGGGCAGCGCCGGTCGACTCGCGCGAGTCGCCAAGGCGCCAAATCGTTAGAATCCTGTTGTTGCAAGCAATTTGCGAGCGGCTTGCAAGGATAAACCAAGACGATCCTTCCGTTACCGGCCGACATGCCCGAGCGGCCCTGTTTGACCTTGCGTCCTCATCATCGCCTTACCTAACCGATCCCATCGAAGCCAGACCATGCGCCACCATTCACGCCCGCCTCACGATGCCCCTGCCAACCAGGGCACGCGCAATGACTGGGCCACGCTGAAGACCTTGTTCCCTTACCTGTGGCAATGGAAGTGGCGCGTGCTGCTCGCACTGGCTTGTCTGGTGCTGGCCAAGACGGCCAACGTCGCGGTGCCGCTGGTGCTCAAGCACCTGATCGACGACCTGACGATCACGCCCGAGCGGCCCGCTTCGCTGCTGGTGCTGCCGGTGGGGCTGTTGGTTGGCTACGGGCTGCTGCGTCTGTCGACCACGGCCTTTACCGAACTGCGCGAATTCTTATTTGCAAAGGTCACGCAACGCGCGGTCAGGACGATTGCGCTGCAAGTCTTCCGTCACTTGCACGCGCTGTCGCTGCGCTTTCACCTGAACCGGCAGACGGGCGGCGTCACGCGCGACATCGAGCGCGGCACACGCGGCATTTCGTCGCTGGTGTCGTACACGCTGTTCTCCATCCTGCCTACGCTGGTGGAGATCACGCTGGTGCTCGGCTATCTCGGCACGCAGTACGATATCTGGTTCTCGGTGATAACCCTGGTCGCCTTGGTCGTCTACATCGCATTTACCGTGATCGTCACCGAGTGGCGCACGCATTTTCGGCGCACCATGAACGACCTGGATTCGAAGGCGAATGTGCGCGCCATCGATTCGCTGTTGAACTATGAAACGGTCAAGTACTTCGGCAATGAAGAGTACGAAGCCAGGCGCTATGACGAAGGGCTGCAGCGCTACGAACAGGCCGCCGTCCGCTCGCAGACCTCGCTGACCTTGCTCAATACCGGGCAGTCCTTGATTATCGCGACTGCCGTCACGTTGATGCTCTGGCGTGCCACGCTGGGCGTGATCAATGGCAGCATGTCCCTCGGTGATCTGGTGCTGGTCAATGCCTTCATGATCCAGCTGTACATACCACTGAATTTCCTCGGTGTGATCTACCGGGAGCTCAAGCAAAGCCTGGCCGACATGGAGCGCATGTTCAGCCTGCTCGACCAGCATCGTGAAGTGGCCGACGCGCCGCGCGCACAGCCGCTTCGGATCGACCGTGCCGAGCTGCGCTTCTCGCAGGTTAACTTCAGCTACGAAACCAAGCGGCAGATCTTGTTTGACGTTGATTTCACGGTCGCTGCCGGCACCACGACCGCCGTGGTCGGCCACAGCGGTTCCGGCAAGTCGACGCTGGCGCGCCTGCTGTTCCGCTTCTACGACGTCGATACCGGCGCCGTGATGGTGGACGGACAGGATATTCGCGATGTCACCCAGTCATCCCTGCGACAAGCCATCGGCATCGTTCCGCAGGACACCGTGCTGTTCAATGACAGCATTGCGTACAACATCGCGTATGGCCGCCCCGGCGCCACCCAGGACGAGATTGTTGCCGCTGCCAGGGCGGCCTTCATCCATGACTTCATCCTGTCGCTGCCGGATGGTTATGAGACGACGGTCGGCGAGCGCGGACTGAAGCTGTCCGGTGGCGAGAAGCAGCGCGTGGCCATTGCGCGCACCTTGCTGAAGAATCCGGCCATTCTCGTGTTCGACGAAGCGACCTCGGCGCTGGATTCGCATGCCGAGCAGGCGATTCAGGCGCAGCTGAAGGAAATCGCGCGCGACCGCACGACCCTGGTCATCGCGCACCGCTTGTCCACCATCGTCGATGCGCACCAGATCCTCGTGATGGCCAAGGGCCGTATCGTCGAGCGCGGTACGCATGACGAGCTGCTTGCACAACAGGGGCTGTATGCGCAAATGTGGCAGCGGCAGCAGGCTCATCGCGGCGAAGGCGAGCCGGATCAGGACGAAGCGGCACTGGCCTGAGATCTCTTACAATCGACACCACCACCGACACGCCCGATCACTATGGACATCCGAAACCTGCTCATTGATAGCTTCGAGACCGCCGTCGGCGCAGCCGACCCGCTGAAGATCGTGGCTGCGCACCTGCCCGTACCTCCGCGCGGGCGCACGCGGGTCGTGGGCGCTGGCAAGGCTGCTGCCAGTATGGCGCGTGCGGTCGAGCTGGCCTGGCCGGCAGAGGCGGCATTGGATGGCGTGGTCGTCACCCGCTATGCGCATGGCATGCCGACCGATCGTATTCGGGTCGTCGAGGCCGGGCATCCGGTACCCGACGGCGCCGGTGAGGTCGCGGCGGCCGAGATACTGAATATGGCAACTGAGCTGGGCGAGGATGATTTGCTGATCGCTGTCGTCTCCGGTGGCGGATCCAGCCTGCTGTCACTGCCGGTCGAGAGCGTGCCCATGGCCGACCTGAAGGCCGTGACCAACAGCCTGCTGCGCTCCGGGGCGCCGATCACCGAGATGAACATCGTGCGCAAGCATTTGTCTCGCGTGCAGGGCGGCCGCCTTGCCGCAGCGTGCAAGGCCCCCATCGCCACGCTGATCATCAGCGATGTGACCGGTGACGACCCGAGCGCGATTGCGTCGGGCCCGACCTGTGCCGATCCCAGCACTTACCAGGACGCGCTCGACATCATCCGGCGCTTCAACGTCGATGCGCCAGCTTCCGTGCTCGCTCACCTGCAGGCGGGCGCAGCGGGCAAGGTCGGCGAGACGCCGAAGCCAGGGGGTCCCGAGCTCGCCCATGCAAGCAACACCGTGATCGCAACCGCGCACCAGAGCTTGCAGGCTGCTGCCGATTTCTTTCGTTCGGAGGGCATCACGCCCGTGGTGCTCGGCGATACCGTCACCGGTGAGGCTTCGGAGGTGGCCAAAGTCTATGCAGCGCTGGTACGCGAGATCCGCGCACATGCGCAACCTTTCCGTCCGCCGGTGGCGCTGATTTCCGGCGGTGAGTGCACGGTGACCGTGCGCGGCAATGGCCGCGGCGGCCGCTGTGCCGAATTCCTGACCTCACTGGCGGTGGAACTCGATGGCATGCCCGATGTGTATGCGATCGCTGCCGACACCGATGGTATCGACGGCACCGAGGACAATGCCGGCGCGCTGCTGTTCCCGGATAGCCCGGCGCGTGCAGCCGCCAAGGGCATCAGCGCCGCGAAGATGCTCGCCAATAATGATGGCTACAGCTATTTCGATGCCATTGGCGATCTTCTCGTCACCGGTCCGACGCGCACCAATGTCAATGATTATCGGGCCATCCTCGTCCTGTAAAATCCGTCATTGATACCCGGCGCGCAGCGGTCGTTTCGCTGCAACCGGCTGCGTCCGATCCAGCGCCGTTCGACACCTGCAGGCGCGCCACGACGCACTCGCTTTCTGATAGGTTCATTCCATGTCCAGCAACGCCACCCCGACCACGCTCACCACGCTTACCATCACCCGACCCGACGACTGGCATGTGCACCTGCGCGATGGCGCGGTGCTGGACGATGTGGTGCCGCATACGGCGCGCCAGTTCGGCCGCGCGATCGTGATGCCTAACCTGAAGCCACCCGTCACCACGACGGCGATGGCAGCGGAATATCGTCAGCGCATCCTGGCGGCGGTACCGCAAGGTGTCGCTTTCGAGCCGTTGATGGTGCTCTACCTGACGGACAACACGACCGCTGACGAGATTCGCCGCGCCGTCGACAGTGGATTCGTGCACGGTGTGAAGCTGTATCCGGCTGGCGCCACCACCAATTCGGATGCGGGTGTGACCGACCTCAAGCGCTGCATGGGCGCACTGGAGGCGATGCAGGCGCTTGGCCTGCCGCTGCTGATCCATGGCGAAGTCACCGACGCCGATATCGACTTGTTCGATCGTGAAGCGGTATTCATTGACAAGATCCTGCAACCACTGCGACGCCAGCTGCCGGCCCTGCGTGTCGTGTTCGAGCACATCACCACCAAAGATGCAGCGGACTACGTACGCGATGCGGAAGGCGATATTGCGGCGACAATCACCGCACATCATCTGCTGTACAACCGCAACGCGATTTTCAAGGGTGGCATTCGTCCGCACTATTACTGCCTGCCCGTGCTCAAGCGCGAGGTCCACAGGCAGGCGCTGGTGGCTGCGGCGACGTCGGGCAATTCCCGCTATTTCCTCGGCACGGATTCCGCGCCGCATCCGAAAGGGCTGAAAGAGCACGCTTGTGGCTGCGCCGGTTGTTACACCGCGCTGCATGCGATGGAGCTGTATGCGCAAGCCTTCGAGCAAGCCGGCGCGCTGGACAAGCTTGAAGGTTTTGCGAGCTTCCATGGCCCGGATTTCTACCGCCTGCCGCGCAACAGCGGTACCCTGACGCTCAGGCGCGAGGCGTGGGACATCCCTGCGGAACTGAAGATGGGCGACACCAGTCTCGTGCCGCTCGATGCAGGCCAGGCGCTGCAGTGGAAATGCGCCTGAGCGCCGACCCCGGCGCTGATCTCAGGCAGCATCTGAATCTTCATGGCATTTGACGGGATTGCGTGGCACGCGCCCTGGTTTTTGCCTTTCAGTGACCCCGGCGCCGTCCTCGCAGCCAGCAATGACTGGCTCGCCGAGGCCAATCGTTTCGCCGGGATGCGTCAGCTGACCAATCACCGTGACCTTGCGGTGCGTTTCGTCCCGCAGTCTGTGCTGCCTGATGCAGTTGGCTACGAGGCCCATATCTCCGCCACGGGCCAGGTGCCGACACGGGATAACCTGCATGATTTCTTCAACGCGCTGGTCTGGCTGCACTTCCCGCGAATAAAGCAGGCGTTGAATGCACTGCATGCGCTGTCTTTCGACGAACCGGTAAAGTCCGGTACCCGCGGTCGGCAACGCGATGCGGCGACGCTGTTCGACGAAAATGCCGCACTGTTCATTTCCAGTGATGACGCACTGCTGCAAGCCTTGCGAGAGCATCGCTGGCAGCAGGTACTGTTCCGGCAGGCGGACGCATTCGCATCAGATTGCGACGTGATGCTGTTCGGGCATGCGCTGCTCGAAAAGCTGGTGCAGCCGTACAAATCCCTGACCGCCCATGTATGGACGGTACGCGTCGATGCCGACTGGTGGTTGCAAGACCAGGCATCGCGCCGCGCAGATATCGATCGCCGCGTGAGTGCATCGATCATGCGCGGCTTTACGTCTGCCGATTTCTGCCATTTGCCGGTGCTGGGTGTGCCGGGCTGGTGGCCGGGCCAGGATGTCGCATTCTATGCAGACACTGCGGTATTCCGGCCCGGGCGCGTGCTCAGAAGCCCTTTTGCAGACCGACCATGAACGCATTCGACGTTCCGGCCTGCGCCAACGTAGGGTCAAGCCCTGCATCGACATTGCCCGAATAAGACGACGGCACGCCATCCGTCGCGCGATTGAACGCCGCATAGAGGTTGGTGGTTTTCGACAGCGAGTACACGGCGGACACATTCCAGATGTTCGGGCTGCTCGGTCCGTCATTGTGCGCATAGTTGATGCCGACACTCGCGGCTGGCATCACCTTCATCTCCGCACCGGCAATCCAGGTGTTGCTGGTCTCGCCCGTCTGCGGATCAAAGCGGACAACATTGGCAGCGACTTTCACGGGGCCGACTGGCACGCTGGCGCCGATCAGGTATTGCCGGTATTGCGCATCGCGATCCGAGGCGGCAACGGCGACGTTCAAGGGGCCGAATGCATAGCCGGCATTGGCCGATACGAAACGGTTGCGACGCTGGTCGCCGGCCACACCGCCTGGCGCGTACATCACACTGGCAGTCACGCCGGCCAGCATCTCGGCCGGCAGGCTGTAGGTAATGGAATTCGGAATGAAGAAACCGCCGGTCGTACCGAGTGCAGGGTCGGCATCGGTGCCGCCGGCATAGACGGGAACGGTTGCCCCCAGCGAGTTGAGCACGGTGCCGCTGCGATGCATCAGCAAGGCCGGTACATAGAAGTTGTTGCCGGCCAGTCCCAGCGTCGACGTATACGCGGCGATGAACGGGCTCAGGTTCAGGCCAGCGGTCAGCGAGCCTATCGGGCCGCTCAGCCCCACATTCGCCATCCGGCTGAACACGCCGGTGGTGCCGCCATTGGCGATCGAACCGGTTCCGGCGCTGAAACCGCCTTCGAGACGGAAGTGAGCCTTCGTACCACCGCCGAGGTCTTCCGTGCCTTTCACGCCCCACACCGATGGCGCCCAGTTCCCTTCGCCGAAGCTGGTGCGACGGTCTGATCCGGCGCCGATGCCGGATGCAGTGACGATCGATGCATCGATATTCCCGTACAGGGTCAGCCCTGATTGTGCAATGGCTGTTCCGCAGATCAGCATCCCGGCGATGGCTGCCGCAAGCATCTTCTTGTTCATTCCAGACTCTCCAGTGGTTGACAACGACTGACAAGTTTGGACAGCTGAAGCGTTCGCAAATCCCGGGTGATCAAGCGCAGCTTGCTGCGCGTTTGTTGGGCCGCAATCGAATGAACTTTTGCGTGGCGAGGCAAGACATCGGTGACGAGCTTGCACGCAATGAACCGGGTAGCTGCAATGCTGCCGGAATGAAAAAAGCCGCCCCGAAGGGCGGCTTCCATGCAGCAGGTTCACACAGTTGCGGCACAAGGCCGCGCGTGATTAGAACGAGTGTGCGACGCCGACGGTCAGCAGCGACTTGGCAACAGCCAGGCCAGCAGCATCGTTGGCTGCGAAGCCGCCGTTCGATGCAACGCCGAAGGTGCTGTAGTTCAGGTAGCTGTAGGTAGCCTTCGACAGGTCGTACTGCAGCGACAGGGTAGTTGCCTTGCCGATCGTTGCCTTGCTGTTGTCCGAGAAGGTCAGGCCACCCGACAGGGCGCCCACCAGCGGCATCGACGCGCCGACGATGTAGCCGGTCGACTTGTTCGCGGTGTTGCCGCCGTTGTCGCTGTAAGCAGCGTTCAGGCGCACGCCGGCGACGGTGGTGTTCGCCGAAACCAGCAGGTTGGTGCGCTCGGACGCAGCGGTGGTGGTGCCCAGCGACTGATAGCCCAGGGCCAGGTTCACGCCGCCGACTGCGGTCGAGACGCTTGCTGCGCTGTACGAGCTTTCGGTGCCCGACTTCTCTTTCACGCGGTACAGTGCGCTGGCGCTGATGCCACCGCCGTTGACCGAGACGCTTGCTGCGTCAGCGACGAAGAAGCCGCCAGTAGCGACGTTGTTCACGGTCACGGTAGCGAGGCTGCCGCCGTCCAGACGGATCAGGGCCGGCACGAATGCACCGTTACCGCCGACAGCGGTCACGCCGTTCAGGCCAGCCAGGATGAACGGGGAGATCTGGGTGCCCAGGGTCACGCCGACGGACTCTGTCGACAGCGACACGTTAGCAGCACGGTTGAACAGTGCGGTACCAACGCCGCCGTTGGCGCCGTATGCGCCGGTCGATCCGTTCAGACCGCCTTCGAGGTTGAAAGCTGCCTTCAGGCCGCCACCGATATCTTCCGAACCCTTCAGGCCGAACAGCGAGGTGTTGCTGTTACCAGCACCAAAGAAAGCGGTGCCGTTCGAGTTCGAAGCAACGCCAACGTCCAGCGCGCCGTACACAGTGACGTCTGCCAGAGCAGCGGTCGAAGCGACCAGGGCCAGAGCGGCCAGAGCAACTTGAGTCTTTTTCATCGAATAATCTCCAAAGACTTG
>JACCDI011046539.1_pt1 | contig 16382 bp, 18 predicted proteins | sample 7442791 | NCBI WGS metagenome assembly JACCDI01 (sample SAMN15323434, study PRJNA562643) | freshwater metagenome | isolation source: river surface water | place: USA:Blue River Watershed | collected 2017-08-15 | reverse complement strand
TTAGACATTGAATCTGAACTCCACTACATCGCCATCAGCCATTACGTAATCTTTGCCTTCCATTCGCACCTTGCCATTGGCGCGGGCTTGCACCATTGATCCGGCATTAACAAGATCATCAAATGCAACTATTTCTGCCTTGATAAATCCCTTTTGAAAATCTGTGTGAATTACTCCAGCTGCTACTGGTGCGGTATCACCTTTATGAATCGTCCATGCTCTGGCCTCTTTCGGCCCAGCAGTGAGATATGTCTGTAATCCTAATGTATTAAATCCAACTCGGGCTAATGTTGTAAGGCCCGGCTCCTCTAATCCGATTGATTTTAGTAATTCCAGCGCATCTGCTTCATCTAAATCTGCTAACTCCGCCTCCGTTTTAGCATCTAAAAAAATTGCTTCGGCTGGCTTAACAAGTGCTGCTAACTCTGATCGAAGTGCGGCATCACCTAATTCAGCGGCATCAACATTAAAAACATATAAGAATGCTTTAGCAGTTAGAAGTTGTAACTCGGCAATTGCAGCTAAATCAACCTTACTGCCACGAAGTAATTGGCCTTGATTTAAAATCTCTTGTGCTTGCTTTGCTGCTTCTAAAACCGCACCCTTTTCTTTAACTGTGCGAACCTCTTTTTCTAATCTTGGAATAGCTTTCTCAAGTGTTTGTAGGTCAGCCAAACAAAGTTCGGTATTGATGGTCTCCATATCCTTCTTGGGATCTACATTTCCATCAACATGTACAACATCGCCATCTTTAAATACACGAATTACCTGACAAATTGCATCGGTCTCGCGAATATTTGATAAAAACTTATTTCCTAGACCAGCACCTTCAGATGCACCTTTCACAATTCCGGCGATATCTACAAAGGAAACTGTGGCGGGCAGAATTTTTTCAGAGTTAAAAATTTCAGCAAGCTTTCCAAGGCGGGCATCTGGAACTCCAACTACGCCAACATTTGGCTCGATTGTGGCGAAGGGGTAATTTGCCGCCAGCACATTATTTTTGGTTAGCGCATTAAAAAGGGTGGATTTACCCACATTTGGCAGTCCGACAATTCCGATTGAAAGGCTCACGAGGGGTAGAGCCTAGATCATTACCGGTTAGATTAAGAATTTAAGCGGTTTTGTCAGTTGATACTGCCAAGATAGGCGCATGTCCGGCTCATTAATCACCGTTATTGCCTTGTTAATCGGCGTTGCACTAGGTGTAGTAATTGGAATTTTAATTTCTAAAAATAAAAATGGTGGTGGCGCAGATTCAGCGCTGCTTGCAGATTACAAATCACAACTTGAGGCCGAACGCGGCAAAACTGAAAATGCAATTAAGTTAACAGCAGAGTTAACGGCGATGAAAGAAACCGTTCAAAAACTTTCCCTGCAATCAAATGAGGCTAATCGAATTCGCACCGAGGCGGAGGCAAAGTTAGAAACCACTATTAATGAGATGCGCCGTGCCTCAGAATCAATCTTTGATGAAACAAAGAAAATTGCAGGCGCACTTTCCAGCAGCCAAACCCGTGGAAAATTCGGTGAAGCGCAGTTAGAACTTTTGTTACAAGGCGCAGGTCTTCGCGAAGGCCACGAGTACGCCAGACAAAAATCAACCACCGACTCTGATTCATCTGGAATTCCAGATATCACCGTAAAGATGCCTGGTGGCTCCACAATATTTATCGACTCTAAATTTCCATTTGATCGCTTCCTCGAAGCATTTGGCACCGAGGTGCAATCAGAGCGTGATGAATTTTTACAACTTCACACCAAAGATTTGTTAAAACATGTTGAGGCGCTAGCAAAGCGTGGCTATCACAAATCACAAGGCTCACCTGATTTTGTAATCCTATTTGTTCCCTTTGAAACTCTTCTTTCCGAGGCGTTAAGAATGGATCCAAACTTCTTAGAAAAAGCTTTCAAATTAAATGTCACAGTTGCTACGCCTACCTCAATGATGGCTCTACTTAGAACAATTGGAAATATCTTCTCGCGAAATAAATTGGCAGAGAACGCAGATGAGATTCAAAAGGTTGCTGGAACATTTTTAAAAAATATCACTTTACTTCACAGCAAAATTGTTGCAGTTGGTAAGGCAATCTCATCAACCTCAAAAGCTTATGAAGATCTAATTCCAACCGCAGAAAAAACAGTTCTTAGTCCAGCTCGCCGAATTCATAATCTTGGTGTCAGCGGCGATAAAGATAAGTTGGCAATTGAGTATCCAGAGGCTCCTGGCTCTGTTCGTGAATTAAAATCAATTCAAGGTGATGATGATTTTATTGAGGTAGAAGAGATCGAAGGAAATGATTAACGATGTCGATTAATAATTTGCAACTCAATAAACCAATCAAGGGTCCTGGCTTAACCAAAGCCGGTGTTGCAATTCTGCAATTTCTAACCATCTTTTTCTTCGCTGCAATAGAGCTGTTGTTCCGTAACTCCTATGGAATTATTACTGGTCTAGCTATGTGGATCGCATTTTTTGGCGGTACCTACCTTGGCCGCAAAGGAACTGCATATGTAAATGCGGTTGCACCACCGATCTCACTATTAATAGCCTCATTTATTTTGATGCCCACCGTTGGCGGCGGTTCACTTCGGCCCAGCAAGTTTTTATTAGATCTAATTGCGGGTTTAGCGGCGGTCTCTTTTTACTTGTTAAGTGGTGCTGCAGTTGCTTGGTTAATTTGGTACAAAAAGGAGCGGATTAAATCAGATCCAAGATCTGATGAATCACTTTCCAGCAGCCTTTAAATCTTTTCTTAACTCAGGTGGCATTGCAAACAAAAGGTGTTCCTCCATTGCGGTAACAGTTTCAACATCACCAAATCCACGTTCTGCCAGCCACTTTAATAAATCCTCAACCAAGATCTCTGGAACAGATGCACCACTTGATACGCCAATTGTTGTTACTCCCTCAAGCCACTCCTCTTTTACCTCATCTGCAAAATCAATAAGATAAGCAGCTTTAGCGCCGTACTCAAGTGAAACTTCAACTAAGCGCACAGAGTTTGAGGAGTTGGTTGAACCAACAACTAAGACTAAATCCGCTTTAGGTGCAATCTGCTTTATTGCTACCTGTCGATTTTGAGTTGCGTAACAAATATCATCACTTGGCGGATCTATTAAATTTGGAAAACGTTTACGTAAGGCAGCAACAGTTTGTAAAGTTTCATCAACACTTAAGGTTGTTTGAGATAACCAAGCCACCTTGTTCTCATCTCTGACCTTTATATCGGCGATGCTTTCTATGCCATCTACCAAGAAAACATTGTTTGGCGCCTCACCTGCAGTACCCTCAACCTCTTCATGGCCCTCATGGCCAATCAATAAAATATCTAAATCCTCTTGCGCAAATCTTTTAACCTCGTGGTGGACCTTTGTTACTAGTGGGCAGGTAGCATCAATTGTTTTTAAAGATCTTTCAGCTGCGGCTTGATGAACTGCAGGAGAAACACCATGTGCTGAGAAAACAACCGTCTTGCCCTCGGGTACCTCATCTGTTTCATCAACAAAAATTGCGCCACGTTTTTCTAAGGTAGCAACAACATGTTTATTGTGAACAATCTGCTTGCGCACATATACCGGCGCTCCATATAGATCTAGCGCTTTCTCGACAGCTACGACGGCGCGATCAACACCTGCGCAATAACCGCGAGGTGCAGCTAGCAATACCTTTTTTCCGGCGCTCATGGGTAGATCCTAATCGATCATCAAACTAGTAGATTTGGCTCATGGCCGGCCCCGAGTTCATCTATGAAGATCTACTGCCAATTGGGCCAGATCAGACCCAGTATCGAAAGATCTCAAGTGAAGGAGTCTCTACCTTCACCGCTGAAGGCATGGAGTTTTTAAAGGTAACGCCCGAGGCGATTGCAAATCTAACTGAAATTGCGATGCATGATATTTCCCATTATCTGCGCGCCGAACATTTACAACAATTACAAAATATTTTGAAGGATCCAGAGAGTTCACCAAATGATCGATTTGTTGCACTGGACCTATTGAAAAATGCCAATATTTCAGCAGGTGGTGTTTTACCAATGTGCCAAGACACTGGAACAGCAATTGTGATGGGCAAAAAAGGCCAGCGGGTATTAACCACCGAAAAAGATGAGATCTCTATTTCCAAAGGCGTTTACAGCGCATACACAAAATTAAATCTTAGATATTCACAAATGGCTCCTTTAACAACTTGGGAGGAGAAGAACACTGGAAATAATCTGCCAGCCCAAGTAGAGATTTACTCAGACACTGAACATGCTGATGAATACAACTTTTTATTTATTGCTAAAGGTGGCGGAAGCGCAAATAAATCATTTTTGTATCAAGAAACTAAAGCGGTTTTAAATCCAAAATCCTTTATGAATTGGCTTGATGAAAAATTAAGATCACTTGGCACATCTGCCTGCCCGCCGTATCACTTGGTGATTGTCATTGGTGGCACTAGCGCCGAACACACTGTAAAAACTGCAAAGTTAGCCAGCACTAAATACTTAGACTCACTACCAACTAAAGGTGATGCCAAAACCGGCCATGGCTTCCGTGATTTAGAGCTTGAGCAAGAGGTTTTAAAGTTAACTAGAACAATTGGAATTGGTGCTCAATTTGGTGGCAAATACTTCTGCCACGATGTACGCGTTGTTCGACTGCCACGTCATGGCGCTTCACTGCCAATTGCAATTGCTGTCTCATGCTCTGCAGATCGCCAAGCAAAGGCAAAGATCACAAAAGAGGGCGTTTTTATTGAGAAATTAGAGACTGAGCCAGCCCACTTTTTACCATCAGATTTAGATCAAGATTTAACTGATCACGAGGTAAAGATTGATTTATCAAAGCCAATGAAGGAAATTTTGGCCGAGCTTTCTAATCATCCAGCAAAAACTAGAGTTTCATTAACTGGAACATTGGTTGTGGCACGAGATTTAGCTCATGCAAAGATTAAAGAGTTGATTGATTCTGGAAAGCCAATGCCACAATATTTTAAGGATTACGCTGTTTATTACGCTGGACCAGCGAAGACGCCAACTGGTTACGCATCAGGATCATTTGGACCAACTACCGCTGGGCGCATGGATTCCTATGTTGAGCAATTTCAGGCACTTGGTGGATCGATGATCATGCTTGCCAAAGGAAATAGATCTACCGCGGTTGCACAATCCTGTAAGAAGTATGGTGGCTTTTACTTAGGTTCAATTGGTGGACCAGCAGCTCGCCTTGCGCAAGATTGTATAAAAAAGGTTGAGGTTTTAGATTATGAAGAGTTAGGAATGGAAGCGGTTTGGAAGATTGAGGTGGAAAACTTTCCAGCTTTTATAATTATTGATGATAAAGGAAATGATTTTTACGCTGAAACTAGTAAGCCATTAATGATTGGCAAAAAGCCACAATAATTTTTAATACCAGCGCGAGCGATTAAATTTACGAAGCGCTAAACATGGAGTCTCATAACGCTCTGTTATGTATTTCAATCCCCAATTGATTTGGGTAACGGGATTGGTGCGCCAATCGGTACCGACAACCTCCATCTTGGTAGCAGGAAGAGCTTGTGCAATTCCATGTGCACCAGAGGTTTTATTTCGGGCTTGATAGCGCCAATTACTCTCCTTGGTCCAAAGCTTGTTTAGACAGGAGAATTGAGAGGCTGACCAGCCGTACTTATTTAAAACTAAATCTTTCGCAACCAAGCGAGCGCCATCTGGGGTCTTTGCCATCTCTACCCTGCGAGCTTCAACTGAAATTAAGGCCATCTCATTGGCATTTACTATTTTGATTTCATCTAACTCAATTAGAGCCGGAATCGTTGGGTTTGGATCCAATGACTCATCTGGTGATGGGGTTGGTGATGGGGTTGCTTCAGGGGTCGCATTTGGAATCGTCACATATGCCTGGATCGTTCCGGAGGCATAGGCGGTATCAAAGGTAAAGAGGAAAAATGCCATGCAGGCAGCGGAAAGGGAGAGCCGGCGGGCTCTACTTAGGTGCAGAAGCTGGTTTAACCGCTTCATACATACCTCCTTAATCGCTTTCCAGAGCCCTCAAATGAGGAATCTGACTGGTTCAGGGTGGCAGGGGTAGGTGGGAGGGGCAACTTTAAATAGGCTCGTGGCGCAATTTTTATCAAATTCACAGTTTGAAGGATCCACAAAAGTGCAGGTCAGACGGTGTGATGTCCGTTTTATCCGAAATGTCGTTACGCCACCAAAATGGATCAATTACTGAAGTTAATCGGCTCCTCGAGCATCTCAGTCACCAATGCAGCGATCTGCGAGCGCTCACTTCTGGTCAAGGTGATGTGGGCAAAGAGTGGGTGGCCCTTCAAAGATTCAACTACAGCGACTACGCCATCATGTCGGCCGACTCGAAGGTTATCTCGCTGCGCTACATCATGAGTTAGGACAACCCTTGAGCCTTGTCCGATTCGAGATAAGACGGTTAGAAGAACTCCTCGCTCTAGAGATTGCGCCTCATCAACAATCACAAATGAATCATGAAGGGATCGACCACGAATATGGGTAAGGGGTAGGACCTCAATTAACCCCCGCTCGATGATTTCATCGATGACCTGTTGGCTAACAAGTGCGCCCAAGGTATCAAAGACCGCCTGTGCCCAAGGGGACATCTTTTCGCCCTCAGTTCCTGGCAGATAGCCAAGCTCTTGGCCACCTACTGCATAAAGCGGACGGAAAATTACAACCTTCTTGTGTGCTCGCTTTTCTAATACCGCCTCAAGTCCGGCAGCAAGTGCCAACGCGCTTTTTCCAGTTCCGGCCCTGCCTCCCAATGAGACTATTCCAATATCTGAATCAAGCAAGATATCTAAAGCAACTCTTTGTTCGGCACTTCGACCATGCAAACCAAATGCACTTCGATCACCACGTACAAGTTGTAATTTTTTATCGGGAGTAACTCTCGCCAATGCACTACCTTTTTCAGAGTGCAGAACTACACCTGTATGACATGGATGTTCGGCAGCAATCTCATGAGAAACTCGATCAGATTCATAAAGTGAATCGATTAAATTTCCGCCAACGCTCTCTTCAACCATTCCAGTCCAGCCGCTTGATACTGCTAGTTCAGCGCGGTACTCCTCAGCCTCAACTCCAACAGATGATGCCTTTACTCGAAGCGGTAGATCCTTGGTAACTAAAACAACTCTTCGCCCATCACTCATCAAATTTTTAGAGATTGCCAAGATCCGTGAATCATTTGATCCATCACGTAAAAATCCTGCCGGAAGAGTTGATAAATCTGAGTGGTTTAATTCAACTGCCAAGGTTCCACCATCATCATTTATTTCAAATGGATGGTCTAATCTGCCATTTTTTACCCTTAAATCATCAAGTGAGCGAAGAGCAGCTCTTGCAAAGTAACCTAACTCTGGATGATCCCGCTTGCTCTCCAGCTCTCCGATTACGGTGATTGGAATAATTACTTCATGTTCGGCAAATCTAGTAAGCGCAACTGGATCGGCTAATAGGACGCTGGTGTCTAATACATATGTGATGCGGCCGGGAACTGCTTTGATTCCAACAGATTTCAGTGCGACTGATTCACTAGCCAATATCTTTGATCCCAACTTTTAAAGTCTGGTCGGTGGTTTGGAAGTGGTTTAACGGTAAATTATTTATGGAGAAAAGTTGGGTCGACACGCAAACCCTCAATGTGAAGTTTAAGTAACTTTTTTATAGACCTAATCGTCGATGGCGTTGGGCATATGCCCTAAGTGCTCTTAAGAAATCTACCTTTCTAAAATCTGGCCAATACGCTTCACAAAAGTAGAACTCAGATTTGGCGCTCTGCCAAAGTAGAAAGCCACCAAGCCGTTGTTCGCCAGAGGTTCTAATTACTAAATCTGGATCAGGCAGTCCTGCTGTATATAAAAACCGGCCAATCTCATCCTCGGAAATCAGCGCTGCTAACTCTTCAATACTTTTTCCATCTTTTGCGGCATCAGCGATAAGTGATTTAACTGCATCGGCGATCTCCTGCCTTCCGCCATATCCAATCGCCACATTTACTAGTACGCCAGGGATTCCTTTGCTCTTAGAGGCAACCCTTTGTAACTTCTCTTGCAACCAGGTTGGTAACAACTCCATAGATCCAACTGGGCGAAGCTCCCACCTGCCAATACGACCAAGCTCTTCGATGGCATCACCAATTATCTGTAGCAGTGGATCCAACTCGGCAGCAGGTCTTGCTAAATTATCATTTGAAAGCAGCCACAATGTCACAACCGCTACCTGTGCCTCTTCACACCAATCCAGAAGATCAACAATCTTTCTTGCGCCAGCTTGATGGCCACGTTTTGTTGAAGTATCTCCTGCTTCATCAGGATTTGCCTTAGCCCATCTGCGATTTCCATCAAGAATTACTCCAACGTGATGGGGTGTTTGTGAGAAATCTATTTGTGAAATTAGCCGCCGTTCATAAACTGGGTAAACCAAGGATTTAATCGCTGGCTTTAATGCAAGATTAATTTTGTGAATTCCTTACCTTACGTTCTGCCCAAATGGATGCAACTGGCAATGTTCCGGCCAGCATATATAAAGCGGTACTGATTATAGATTTACGTTGTAGATAACAAAGATGCAGAGTTGCGAGTAGATAAACCGGGTAGGTAAATCCATGAACAATTGGAATCCAGATAAATTTCTCATAAAAGGTCGGATCTGAAACCAGGTATTTAGCTGGCATATATCCAAACCAAAGTAAAAGCGATAATGCGCCGGCCCACAGAGCCATAAATCTAAAACGTTTTACCGCACCACTCATTTTTTACTCGCTCTTTTCTTCACCTTAGTTTTTTCTTTGACCTTCTGATCCGCTGCAATCGAAATATAACTCCTTTGGCGCATTTGTGGAAAAAATGGCAAAACTAATAGCAAAACCGCCATAAACCACCACACCACTACGTAGGAAATGTGTTGCCAGTAAAAACCAGCTACTCGCTGAGAAATTTGAGGGGATTGAATCAACTCAGTTGTCGATTGTGTTCCATCTGAAATTTTTTCTGATCTTAAAACGATGTAACCATCATAGAGAAATGGAAACTCTTTACTGACAATTAAAGCGGGGTCAATTCTAGATAACTCACCTGGTTTAATAAATGCTCGATCAACATTTTGTCTTGGATAGATTCGCCCGACAATATCCACCTTACTTGAGATATTTGGTAGTGGATTTTCAGCGACACCTCGTACCACCAATACTGAAAATTTATTTTCTAATCTAAGAATACGCACATCTAAATCAGCCAACTGTTCACCATTTACTTTTTGATCTCTGGCAATAAATGATTTCTCATAAACCCCAGTTGCGCTAACAATTCGATTTACCGCCTTGATAGGTAAATTCATTCCAGCTGATGCAACCTCGGTTAAGGCAATTACTGGCTGATCTGGGGTTGGCGCAGTTGCTTCATTTAAAGCTTGTGCTCTGTGCAATTGCCAAAATCCAAGTTGCACCAAAATAAATATTAGAAGAGCCCAAATGATTGCGATTGCAGCGGTGCGGCCAAACTTTTTCATGCCAGTAAATTATTGATCTTTGCGATCGGTTAATCTCTTATATCTACGATAAAAATTTATCAATAATGCGGTTGTCGCCAAGGTCAGAATAATCATTGTGATTGACCCGGCTATTCCTACATCAAAATTTCCAGCTTCATCCATACCGCCTACTCTACCTTTATTTACCTTCAAATATTTAAGGTTCTAGAATGAGCGGGTGGTTCACCCAAAAGTATTTACAGATCCGATGCTCCGAGAGCGTTATGGGATTAAATCCAGCAAACGAGGAAATCTCTGGTTTGCAGTTGGTTTAATTATTATCGCGTTACTTTGGTTTATCTGGAGCGGAACCAATATTGCCAATCCTAAACTTCGCTCTGAGTTGATTTCATTTAAAGTAATTGATGATCAAAGTATTTCAATTTCTTACTCCATAAAGGTTAGAGATTTAGATATTGCACACTCTTGTAAATTAGTTGCAAGAGATTTAGCAAAAACGGTGGTTGGTGAAGTAAATGATGCGATTGGGGCAGGTGAACTGCTGCCTGGTAAAAATCTGCGTACCGTTGTTATTACCACCCGAACTCCTGCGGTAAATGCAGGAATTTCCAGTTGCCAGTAATCTTCTCCTTCTTATGAGCGAACCAACTCAGACCTGGCTTACCCAGGAGGCGGCAGATCGTCTTGCAGCAGAGCTTGCTGAATTAGAGGGTCCACTGCGCGCAGAAATAATTAAGAAGATTGAAACAGCTCGCGCAGAAGGTGATCTAAAAGAGAATGGTGGCTACCACGCAGCGCGTGAAGAACAAGGAAAAATTGAAGGAAGAATTCGTCAGTTAAAACATATGTTGGAGCATGCTCATATTGGAACTCCGCCAGCTAGTGAATCTGGTGTTGTTGGGCAGGGAATGTTAATTACCGTTGATATCGCTGGTGATGAACTTAAGTTTCTGCTGGGATCTCGAGAAATTGCAAGTGGTGAGTTTGATGTTTACTCTGAAAAATCTCCACTTGGTTCGGCAGTTCTTGGGGCTAAAGTTGGCGAAACTGTTAATTATGTAGCGCCAAATGGAAAAACTATTCAAGTTGCAATTCTTGAGGCTCAGCCTTACTAATTACTTAGAGGTGTTGTTGTACTTTTTAATACTTAGTGGAATAAAGATCAACATAATTATTACCATATAAATTAATGACATAGCAAGTGGATTCTCACTTGGAAATGAACCAGCCGTAGCGCCAAACTCATTTTTTAAACCAAATAATTCGCGGCATCCCGCCACCATGGTTGAAACTGGATTCCATTCAGCAAAGTATTGGAGCGGTCTTGGCATCCCAGTAGTTGGCGCAAAAGCATTTGATAAAAATGTGAGTGGGAAGACTGCAATAAAGGTTACGTTTTGGGCAACTCGCTCCTCGCGCACCGATAATCCGATTAAAACACCGATCCAAGACATGGCGTAGCCAAATACAAATAAAAATAAGAAGCCAAGCGATATTTTAAATAAGCCAGAGCTTGGTCGCCAACCAACCAAAAAGCCAGCGATTCCCATAACCAACAAGACCACAATATTTAAAGCCGCATCTCCCAAGGTTCTTCCAATTACTACCGCTGATCTGGCAATTGGTAATGATCTAAATCGATCAATTAATCCTTTTTGCATATCAGCAGATAGACCAACCGCTGTTCCTGCCAAGGTAAAGGCAACTGTTTGCACAAATATGCCAGGCATCAATAACTGCACATACCCGCCCGGCTGGCCGGTATCAATTGATCCACCAAATACATATCTAAATAACAGTACAAACATAACTGGTTGGATAGTTGAGAAAATTAAAACCTCTGGAACTCTGCTCAATTGCAGAAGTTGTCGTTTAGTTATAACCAGTGAATCGGAGATTGAGTTGGATAACTTACTCACTCTTTTTTCCCCGCTTTCTCTTCGCCTTTGGATTTGTTTCTTCCGCTAAATTCTCATCCTCTGCAACATGTCCAGTTAAAGATAAGAAAACATCATCTAATGATGGGCGTTTTAAACCAATATCTAATGGGTGAATACCTTGATCATCCAATAATTTGGCCGCTTCAATTAAAGCTTTGCTACCAGTTGTAACAGGTGCGCTAATTCTTCTCATTCCTTCATCAACTGCTACAGCTGATGCACTTACCTTTGCCACAATCTCTCTAACTGCGGCAATATGTTGATTCTCTACAATAATTTCTAACTTCTCGCCGCCTACCTGTTTCTTAAGTGAATCAGATGTGCCGCGAGCGATAACTCTGCCATGATCAATTACTGCAATCTCATCAGCTAAGTGATCTGCTTCCTCTAAATATTGTGTTGTTAGCAAGAGGGTTACGCCGCCCTTAACCAGCTCATCAATTACACCCCACATATCCTGACGACCCCGCGGATCTAAACCTGTTGTTGGCTCATCTAAAAATAAAACCTTTGGCTTAACAATTAAGGAGGCAGCTAAATCCAATCTACGGCGCATACCGCCAGAGTAAGTTCTGATTGGGCTTTTAGCTCGATCTGTTAATGAGAATTGTTCGAGTAATTCAGTTGCACGTACTTGTGCTTGTTTGCTTGATAAATGATAAAGCCGGCCAAACATTACTAAGTTATCCCAACCAGTTAAGGTTTCATCAACTGCAGCATATTGACCAGATAATCCGATTACTTTACGAACCTCATCTGGATCTTTTTGAACATCAATGCCTGCAACACTTGCAAAGCCAGTATCTGGTTTTAACAATGTGGTTAATACACGAACAGTTGTAGTTTTACCTGCACCATTTGGACCTAAAACACCAACAACAGTTCCCTCTTCGACATCAAGTGATAAGCCATCTAATGCTCTAACACGGCCATTGTCATAAGTTTTTACTAAGTTTTCCGCAATAACCGCTTTCATGAACTGCATCTTAATCCTATGAGCAGTAAACTTTCCACCTTATCCAAAAAATGTTGAGCTTTGCTCTGACTCTTACTTTAGATAGAAGGTAGTAAATAAATGTCAAAACAGCAGAAACAAAAGGATGCCCCATTAACTCATAAAGAAATAATGATTGTGCTCAGTGGATTAATGACTGGCATGTTATTGGCGGCCCTTGATCAAACTATCGTCTCTACCGCTCTAAAAAATATCGTTGAGGATTTTAATGGTTTAAATCATTACACCTGGGTGGTAACTGCTTACCTTCTTACATCAACTGCATCCACACCACTTTATGGAAAGATTTCCGATCTTTACGGCCGTCGTCCAGTATTCCAATTTGCAATTGTCATATTCTTACTTGGATCATTTTTAGCTGGTGCTTCTCAAAATATGACGCAGCTAATCTTCACTCGCGCACTTCAAGGATTGGGTGCTGGCGGATTAATGGCACTCACATTTGTAATCATTGGCGATATTGTTTCTCCGCGCGAACGTGGAAAGTATCAAGGATACTTTGGTGCTGTTTGGGGATTATCCTCAGTAGCAGGTCCACTACTTGGTGGATTTTTCTCAGATCATGCCACCATCTTGGGAATTACAGGCTGGCGTTGGATTTTTTATATCAACCTACCATTTGGAATTTTGGCGCTGGTAATCACATCAGCCGCTCTACACATTCCTAAAGTAAAACGTGAACACAAGATTGATTACCTGGGTGCTCTACTTATGGTCTCCGCTGTGTCTGCAGTTTTAATGGCGGTCTCCGTTTATGGACCGGAAAATGGTTGGACCGACACCAAAACTTTAAGTGCTGCCGGCTTGGGTTTAACCCTAACCTTGCTATTTATTTGGCAGGAAACCTTGGCGAAGGAGCCAATTCTTCCGCTTCGCTTATTTAAGAATCAAACCTTCTCTTTAACATCAGCACTTGGCTTCATCATTGGAGCAGGCATGTTTGGGGCAATTGTTATGTTGCCACTTTATTTACAAGTTGTAAAAGGTGACTCCGCAACTCAGGCTGGCTTGAAATTGATTCCACTAATGCTTGGAATTGTTTCAATGTCGATCATGAGCGGAAAACAAATATCCGCAACTGGTAAGTACAAAATATTTCCAATTATTGGCGCTGGAATTATGACTATTGGTTTACTTCTAATGTCTACGTTAACGGAAGATACATCCTTTTGGATTCTCTCCGGATTTGCCATTTTAGTTGGTGCTGGCCTTGGTTTATCTATGCAAACAATTGTGATTGCATTACAAAACTCTGTTGATTTTGCTGACATGGGCGTAGCAACTAGCTCCAATACATTTTTTAGATCACTTGGCGGTGCATTTGGAACTGCAATTTTCGGAACCATTTTCAGCAATCGAGTTGCATACTTTTTAGAGGATGGACTAACTAAGTTGGCTGCATCAAATCCAACTGCGGTAGCAGGCTTTGACTCCAGCAAGTTAGAGCAATTAACAACCAATACCTCTGGAATTGCTAGCTTGCCAGAACCAATTAAAGAGACAGTTCTAAACGGTTTTGTGCAAAGTTTCCAATTGGTATTTCTTGCTGCAGCTCCAGTTACCTTTATTGGTTTCTTGCTCGCTTTCTTGCTCAAGGAGAAACCACTGCAAAGTAGCGCTGCCCACCATGCAGCTCGTAAAGAGGCAGCTGGCGAGGCGGTCGGTTAAATTAAAGTTAAATTGAAGTGGGAGAATCCATTTCGGGATCTCCCTCGTGAAGTAGCGATCCTTTCCACAGTTTCATTTTTAGTTGCAATTGGATTTGGATTAATTATTCCGGCGATACCTATCTTTGCTGCTTCCTTTGGTGTAACTAAAACTGCAATCGGTTTAATAGTCTCTGCATTTGCCATTATGAGATTCTCCTCTGGCTTAATCTCTGGAAAATTAGTAGATAGATTTGGCGAAAGAGCAGTTCTTGGCTTTGGCCTATTTATGGTCTCGTTTTTCACTTTACTTACCGCACTGTCTCAAAGCTATAACCAACTCTTAATTTTCAGAACTTTGGGCGGTTTAGGTTCATCAATGTTCTCTGTCTCTGCTGGTTCATTACTAATGCGATCAGTTAATGATGATGTTCGTGCTAGGGCGCAATCTTTATACAACGGTGGTTTCTTAGTAGGTGGCGTAGCTGGACCTGCATTTGGTGGATTGCTTTCAGGAGTTTCTCTAAGAGCACCATTTTTTGTTTACTCAATTACTTTAGCGATGGCGGGTATGACCGCATTATTTTTCCTAAGTGAAAAGCGATCTGGCAAAAAGGTTGTTGCATCTGGGGATGAAATTGAAACAACAACTTTAAAAGAGGCATTCCGCTTAAAGCCTTATCAAATTGCTTTAGTTTTGGCATTTGTTAACAACTGGGTTTTGTTTGGAATGCGTTCATCAATTTTGCCATTATTTGTTACTGAAAAATTAAACTCCACCGCATCAATCGCTGGATTAGGTTTAACGATCGGTGCCTTATTCCAAGGATTGTTTTTATTAAGAGCGGGTCGCTTCTCTGATGAAAGTGGGCGTAAAGCAGCCCTTTTAATTGGTGGAATTGTTGTTATGTCAGCGATCCTAGTTTTATGCGTTACTACAAATGTGACTCTTTACTTTATTTCTATGGCGCTATTTGGTTTAGGTGGTGCATATGTTGGTACCGCACCTGGCAGCGTGGTTGGTGACATTATTCGCGGACGCGGTGGTCAGGTTATTGCTGCCTGGCAGATGGCAGGAGATGCCGGGATGATAGTTGGGCCGATCTTGGTTGGCTTCTTAACAGATACTTACTCATTCCAAGTTGCTTTTATTGCATCTGCAATTGTTTATTCGGTAGCAATTTTCTTGGCAATAATTTTGCCAGAGACCAGACAATCAAAATTAGGTTTTGAATTAATCCCAGATAAAAATAAACAGGAGCTGTGATTTCTCACAACCCCTGTTTAAATTTTTAATTACTAGCGATCGTTACGCAGAATAGAAAGAAGACGTAATACCTCTAGATACAACCAAACAATAGTTACCATCAAACCAAAGCCAGCACGCCATGACTCTTGTTCTGGCAAACCAGCATTTACGCCCTTTTCAATTTGATCAAAATCAAGAACTAGGAAGAAGCTGGCGATTGCTACACCTGCTACTGCAAGTAGTAGGCCTAAACCAGATACTCCGTAAAATCCATAACCTTGTCCAACTCCAAAGAATGAAGCGATTAATGAGACAAAGCCAAGAATGAAATAACCAATTGCAGCTCCCATTACAGCACGAGTGAATTGCGGTGTCGCGCGTAATCTTCCGCTGCGATACATAAACAAAACTCCAGCAAATGCGGCGATTGTGCCAATTACTGCTTGGCTAACAATTCCTGGGTATGCGCCTTCATAAAAATGTGAAATTGTGCCAAGTGCTAAACCTTCTAGAGCTGCGTAAGCAACTACCAAGCCAGGTCTAATCTTTTTAGAGAATGAGATTGCTAGCGCTAATCCAAATGCGCCGAGGAATCCAAGCATGGCAGCGCCCATGCCGAGATTTGCACTCCAGGCAACAGCGCCAACTACAAGAAGTACTCCAAACAAAAATCCAGTTTTTGCAACAACATCTTCAATCGTCATTCGACCTGTGCGCATTGATGATGCTGCAGGGGCGCGATATGTCTGCTCTAATTGTTGAAATGAATCTTGACTTGCAGATGTATTTGGTTGACTAAAAGCCTTACCAAGTACCGGGTTGGAACTTTGCATTTTTCTCCTCGTTGTAGTCACCTAGTTTTAATCACCTCAGCGAGGTGATTATGGTTGTGAAGGTGAAACAAATATTAACTACTATCAATTCCAGTATCGATGCCTACCGGCCAGTTATTGCTTAGACTTTTCTTAGATCCAACTGAAGATGAGCGTGCCCCCGGTGGGGGTCGAACCCACACTTGTGCGATTT
>JACCDI010649864.1_pt1 | contig 16383 bp, 28 predicted proteins | sample 7442791 | NCBI WGS metagenome assembly JACCDI01 (sample SAMN15323434, study PRJNA562643) | freshwater metagenome | isolation source: river surface water | place: USA:Blue River Watershed | collected 2017-08-15 | reverse complement strand
CTTTTTTCTTCTTTGGCTTTGTTGATCAAAGCACCTTGCGCGTTCAGTTTTGCTGTACGCTCTTGTTTTAATTCGTCAGATTTTTTCATCTTTTAAGAATTGTTTTGATTAATAATTAATTGAGCTTCACGTACTGTGCGCTTTTCTGTTGGCACTTCGCCATTATCGTTATTGGAAGGTTTTGCCTTACGCAACTCTTCCATAGTTTGTGATTCACGTTTTAAAGCATCACTATTTGATCCAACAGGAACGATGGACCACTCTAGCAATTCCATAGAATCGAAATAGATTATATCACGGTCCTCGCCTAGTTTATCATCGCCCCAGTGTCCGCTTTTTATGTCGGCACCAATAGAAGCCATTCTAAGACTTCCTGCTTGCACTTTTTGCCAAACCTTTTCAGCCAAAGGATTAATATCAGCACTTTCAAAAGTTACGGTCCCAATTAGTTCTTGACCATCCACACGTACTTCAGAGGTTCCAATTACCATATCCGGATTATCAGAATGGGTTTTGTGCGCATAAAGCACTACTGGATTCTTTTCGTAACGCGTTAAATCCCAACCCGAGATTTTAAATACGGTTCCGTATGAATCAGGCGTTTCTGTAGAGATTACAAATTCGGCCTGGCGATTCTTTTTGTTGTCCTCAGATAATGCACGTACTACGACATTTCTTTCGACTAGTTTATTTACCTGAAGTTCCATTTCCTGTATTTTTAATTAATTCATTTGCTATTGATAAAGCCTGCATATTAACCGGTTGGAGTATTTCATCTAAACCATCAATTCCATTCATATCCTCTAAAGCACGGGCTTCGTTTCGGGTCATAATTCCCGCATATACCATTGCGGTATAGTAGTTTTTACGTGCTTCTAAGTCGCCACGTAAAAGGGATTTTTCATTGAATTTTACATACAAAGACGCTTTTTCTTTGGTAGTGAAAATCTTATTTGAGATTTCTTGTTCCATACGAACAATCCAAGGCAATAAAGAATCTTGTACATGTTCTATCGATTGCTGCTGGATATTAGAATAATTAGCATTATTCAAATCTTTCAATTTATGCGGTGCAATATTTAACCAACGACATACTTCAATAACTCCCGCTTTGTTTGTTTCTAAAAATTGCGATTCGGCAGGGGAAATAGAGATTGATTTGTATTTCATCCCTTCGTCTAGCATTGGTACTTTAAACTTACTGGAAGAGGCCATCTTTGCTGAAAAGCCATCTTCGATCATTATTTTAGTTTCTTTCTTAACTGCTAAATCTGATTCGATTACACCATAGCCTAATCCACGATCTTTGTACACTTCCTGTTGGTAGCTTTGTGCATCAATAGTAACGCCTAATTGTTTTGCCGCAAAAGCAATTACCGATACACCTATGATACCATCGAATGAAAGGTGTTTGAAGTGGAGCATATCGGCTGAATCGATAGTTTCGCCTTTGTATTTGTAGTACAATTTATTTTGGTATTTAAGCACTTGTACATCTTCAGAATCGATATGTAGCAAGGCTTTTACTTCGCCAGTGTCAGCATTTCGCATAATGCGCGAAAAGGAATTGCCTTTGATGATGACAGAAACGACATTAACCTTCCAGAAGTCGAAAGCTGTCATCATATCATTAGGCTGACTGGCTATAAGATAATTAACTGGGTGATCTGTAAAGTCCACACGGTTAGCTCCTATTTTTTGTTTGATTGATTTTGGGAGTTTTGCAATATCATTAGATAGCTGCTCTACTCCATTGTAGAAGGCGGAAATTGTAAATGCCGATTTAACATTAGCTAAGGTTCCTTTAGACGCACCGCCAAAAAGCGACATTCCTAAAAAGGAATTTGTTATTTGCTGCGGTCCAGCAGCACGCGTGGCAAACATTGCATTAAAAGCCTGATCTAACGACATACACTTACTATTTTGATGTAAAAGTAGATTGAGGCTAATCGAAAAAAGGTATAAAGTTTTTACTTTGTAATTAAAATAAAAATAGGTAGTTTGTAGTCTCTATTTAGTGTTGCTCTATAATTTGGTTTTATGGTTTAGAAAGAAAAAGCCCCGATTTAAGTATCGGGGCTTTTTTGATTTAAAATACAAAGTGCCATTCATCGGCTATTTTTTCAAAGGTGTATTTTAGTTTTCCTACTGCAACTGTTATTGTTGTTGGCGGGTAGGTTTTAGGCATTGGCAATAATGCGATTGCTTTTTTAATATTTGCCGTTTTTAGCTTTTCAGTCATAGGTTTTATTTTTTTTGCCGCCAAGTTGCTAAGGCGGGAATTTATTCAACTATTTTTTCAATAACAGAAAAATTAATATTATTAAAATAATTTAAAGTTTCATGAATAGAATCTAATTGACAATCATCAAAATGCTTACTATCTGATGCTCTCCATTTAATTAAACGCGGTCTAAAATCTCTAAATAAACCTTCTTTATTTAAAAGTTTATGAAATAGATTTCTTTTTCTTATTCCGAATTTTCCATTTTTAAATTTTACTATTTCCATTTTTTAATTTGTTTGATATTGGCTTTTTACATAAAAAAAGCCGGTTAGTAATTCAACGATCATTAATAGCACCACCAAGATGTAGCGCACAGGGTTGTGCGCTATCCAGGTTAATTCTAAAAGTGCCGATGTTAGAAATGCCAACAAAAATGTGGCTACAATAATTTTTAGAATTTTCATTTTTTTACTTTTTTATGATAATAATTTGTTATGTTTTTAAACGCTTGATAATCAGCATATCTATATTTTCCAAAATAATTAAAATACAATTCATTGACCTCATTAAAAGCTTCTTTATTTGTTTTTGAAAATTTACATTTTTCAAAATATATTTTAAAAAAACCATCTATCGAGACTAGCTTTTTCATTTGCGCTATTTGCTCTTCTAGTTTTTTATTTTCAATTTGAATTGCTTTTTCTAAATGTGTCATGAATTACTAAGTATTATTAAAAATTGACTATATATAAAATTCATCTTCTTTAAGATCTCTCGTGTATTTTGATTGCTCCTCTTTTGGTGTAAGCGAACCTCCTAACGCCATAATTCCTGCAATAATTCCATCAATACGTTTACCATTAGCGTGTGATTTTCCTTTTGATATTCGGATATTTTCGTTGTGGTCCTCGATAGTAACGCAGCCCGAAAGCATCCATTCCATAACAGGATTTCCATCGTGTTTGATCTTACCTTCATAAACCAATTTTTCGAACATTTTTGTAGGGTGGGAAAAGTTGGAAAGCGTTTGAGAGAAATCAGAAACCTCATAACCATCTTCAACTAAATGATTGATAATGGAATTTGAGTTCCAACGGTCACGCTCAATTCTTTTTATGCCAAATGGATGATACCATTTATGAATATAGTCCTCAATTACATCATAATCTACTACATCACCAGGGGTAGCAATAATATAACCCGCATCTCTCCAATAGCGATATGGAACCTGGTCCTCTTTTGATCGTTTATCAATCGTTGCCTCAGGGCAAAATAAAAAAGGCTTGATATATCTAATCCCTTCATTGTCAGGTTCAGACAAAACAACAAAAGCTGTAATATCTGTAGTAGTCGATAAATCTAATCCAGCATAAGAACCAAATTTTGCAAAAATATTTATATCGACTTCTCGTTTTGTATGGGTTTTTCGATCTAATCCAAAATTAATGTCATTGCGTTTCCAAATATCAGACGGAATCCAAACATTGTCGCCATCTACCCACATATTCAATGACTTAGTTTTGAAATTAGGTATTTTTGAAGGTTGGTTTTTAGCCTTAATATACTCACGGCGCATAAAATCGAGCAGCGTGTCGTTATACTTCATATTAGGATTTGATTTTTCCCATACCGATTCATCTTCCCAATCATCACCTTCATCGAGCTGATGAATCATAATTAGCGTGTGATTGTCTTTATTAATACCGGAAAGGATGTCTTTGTAACTGTCCTCGGCTAACTTACAAGCCGATTTTAGGTTAAATCCTGCAGTAGTAATAATATAGACCAAAGGATTATCTCGCGCACCCATTGCCGATTCCAAAACTTCACGAACGCTATCGTCTTTATGAGCATGATACTCATCCACCAAGGCAAGGCTCGGATTTAATCCATCTAAGGTTTTTGAATCTCCACCCAAAAAACGAAATACGCCCGATGTAGGACTAAAACGGATTTCACGTTGGGTATTTCTAAAACCTAAGGTTCGCAACAAAAGGGATTTATCTACAAAAGCAAATGCCTGGTCCCAAAGTGTTTTTGCCTGAGCTTCTTTTGTTGCACCAACATAAATTTCAGGACCTTCTTCGCCATCTAAAGCTTGGCAATATAACCCCAACCCTGCTAATTGTGTGGTTTTTCCATTCTTACGAGCTACGGCCTCATATACAAAATTGACTCGGCGTAATTTCGTTTCGGCATTGATCCATCCAATAATATTATAAATCGTGAATTGTTGGTATGGTGACAATCGGAAAGGAAGTTTAGCTTTCGCCATTGGTCCTTTTGTATGCGTAAGGAATTGTGGAAAGAAATTAATCGCAAACATTCCCTGCTTATGGTCTAAGATGTAGCCATCCTCTTCGGCCGTTTCTATCCAGTCGAAAAAACGCTGTGCAGCAAGCTTAATCCATTTACCACAAACTACTTTCCCATTCAGCACATCGTAGGCGTACTGGAATGGCGTAGAGGATTTCATTTCAGGGGTGATTTTCATTTTTTATTTATTCAAATACGTTTAATTGAATATCGAATTTTTCCATTGAAGCTGCTTCTTTTAAAGAATATTTTACATTCAAAAATTGTTGTAAATATTCTGCTTCTTCAATTTTAGCTTGATTTTTAAAATAGGTAAATTGATTTTTATTTAATCTTGGAATCCATGATAAATAAATAGAATAATTAGTCATTAGTTCAACCATATACTCATTGTTTGTACAATTGTAATTCATGCTTATAAAAGCCTCCATTAACTCAGTAATTAACAAATATATTCTATGCATAAATGCAATTAATTTTTCATCATCAGGGAATTTTGAATTAGTTGACATCAATTCTTTTTTAAACTCTTCGAAGTCTTTAAATTTTTTAAAATACATGATCTATCTATTTTTCTGATTTAACATGAGCATTTAAAATACCTGTTAGTCTGTCAATTGCCTCTTCGTAAGTATCGAAGTGTAAAATTTCTTTTTCTCCAGATTCATACATCCTACCGCTCCCATCCGAATAAAATCGAATGCTTGTAATTACATCTTTTGGATTCGCGTCGTCAATTGCTTTTAAAAGGTCTAGTACTTGTTTCATTGGTTTCTATTTTTACTGGTTATTTAACTACGGATGTCACGGTCTATTTTTTCAATCCATGCGACGCATACTGCCGTGAGTTGGATTAACTCTTCTCTTCGTTTATAAATATCAAATGCAGAGATAACTTCACTCATTTCTTCAATAGCTATATGAGCATACGTTCCTTGGCCTATTCTAAAAGAAGTTTCACATAAAAGCTTTGCTCTATCTTCGCTTGGAATTTCATAATGTTCACACATTCTATTTGGCGTACATCCATTGTCTCGATTCAGTAATACCTGATCTAAACAAGGATGATTTTGTACTCCCCATTTTTCGTCTTTTTTTTGTCTTTCAAGTCTAATTTCTTCAAATATATTTGTCATGATTTCTATTTAAATTTCGGTTGCTTCTTTGATTAGTTGTTCAATTGCACTTCTCATTAAATCATCTACACCAACTAATCTAGTAGCTGTTTTATTCAACATTTCTAACATTTCAGGTGCTTTTGATATTAGTAATGCGTCTGCTTTTGCTTCTTCCTTTTCTTTGTCGTTCCATTCTTTAGATAAAGTAGGCTGATTGATATACGGACAACGAGCAATCTTAAATTTTCCGCCAGCAACACTTCCAATAATATTAAAAGCTTCTTTTGTTTGTGAATGTTTTACTCTCCACTTCCCTTTTGTTCCTTTAAATTCCATATAATTATTTATTTTTATTTAAAAAAAAATAGTTGAAACGTACAAAACAACTATTTCCCAATATCCCAAATTTGTTACTTGTTTTTTGAGGTAAGAACGTTTACGTTTTTTTATAGCAGACCCAACTGCTATTTTTCTATTTCCAGCAGCTCCCTGTCCAAGTGAATGGCCTTGCAGAAGTATGCGTATATTTATTAACTATTAAATTCTCATTGAGTTGAATTAGGCAGTAGTAATAATGCTTTTCTTCAAATAGGTTTGAATCCTTGCCAATGTAGAAACACATTACTTTTTGATTTTTACTAGTTAGTATTCCTGCATAAAAAACGTTTTTATCAAAAAAACCATCAAGAGTAGTTGCATCACCAGGAGATAATTCCACGCCATGAAGAGTTACTTTTTCCTGTACTATTTTTGGATGTATTGGACCGGTGCTTGTAATTAAACCCATTCCGTTACTGTTAGAAAATATTACTTTTTTTAGCATGATTATCCGTTTTTAGATTTCATTAATTCTTCGAATAAAGAGGTTTGTCCTGGGTCGCCGGTTCCTTTCAATTCTTTTTCTGATTTTGGATCTAATCCAAAAATTTTAAAGCACTTGAAAAGGGTATCCTCGGCATCTCGTTTAAGAGTTAGAAAAACAGAAATGTTTTGCGCACCTGTTTTAAAGGTTTGGTAGTACCCACTTCCATAAACTTCTTTGTTGCGGATTTTAATTTCCTGAAGAGAAAATTCAAATTGAGCCATTGCTTCGGCATAAATCTCAAGCGCATTTAGGTAAGTTTCTTTCAGTCTATCCAACTTTGCCAATACATTACCCATAAATTGGTAGTGTTTTTTTGCTTTATCAGTTAGGTAAATAGGTGGCTTTGGCGCTTTTAATAAAGTGTCTTTTCCTTTTCCAATCGATACTACATTCATTTCTTTCATAACTTTATAATTCTTAAGTTCATACCCCCCCCTCTATTTTTAACTCCGAGTAAAATCTTGACTAAACAGCGATGTCGGTAAGCATACTACTCTCGTGATCTTACCCCATATCCCCTACTTTCATTTGCGGATTTTTTGTTGTGACATTTTTCACATAAAGACTGAAGGTTGTCCCAGTCGAGAGGCTCACCACCCGCCTTAATCGGTACGATGTGATCCACTACTTTCATCGGCGTAACTTCATCTTTATCGAGACAGTGTTTACACAAAGGATTCTTAATCCTGAATGCTTTACGAAGCTTGCGCCAAGGCCACGAATTATAGAACGAATCATTCTTTACTTCACGTTCAAAAGCCACACGCTCAGGCTTCCAACTTCTTTGTACTTTCTTAGGAGAATTTGCCATAACTAAAACGGTACTTCTTTGTTAGTATTTTGATCATCAAATGCTTCAGAAGCAGACCCAAGAGGCACAGGAGCCGCATCATACACATCACATTCTTCTTGCTCACTACTATCCTCCACATCAATAAACTTAGTCTTATCACCAATCCATTTCAATAAGGCAGTACCTGTAGAACCACCTCGATACTTCGCGAATATAATTTCAGTATTCGCACCCTTCTCAATCAAATGCGAATAACTAGGATCATAATCATCCTCACTCATTTCGATTTTATAATAATCCGGACGGTATATAAAATTGATTATGTCAGCATCCTGCTCAATAGAACCACAGTCTTTTATATCTGAAATAAACGGTCGCTTACTTGCACCACGCTTCTCACACTCACGATTTACTTGCGCTAATACGACTACAGGAATATCTAATTCCTTTGCCAATTTCTTTAACCTACGAGAGATAGACGATAACTCATTCTCACGACTTCCTTTAATCGACCGATCACCCATTAGCTGGATATAATCAATAATCAAAACCCCGATGTTGTGCTTACGTTTCCAAAGCTTTGCAGTAATAACTACATCAGATATATCCGTTTTACCACTATCATCGATATACAATGGGAATTCACTCATACGGTTAGTATGTGCCGAAAGCGTTGAGAAGTACTCAGGCTTTTCGAAGCCCGATTTAATTAATTGCTTTAAATGGAAGTTAGTATCAATTGCCACAGCTCTAGCAGTCAATTGGTGCATTGACATTTCCATCGAAATAAAACCAACACCAACCCCTTTTTTCGCATTAGCAATAGCCATTTTTAAAACCAAAGATGTTTTACCCATTCCAGGACGTGCAGCAACAATCACTAAATCCTGATTGCGATAACCACCAGTGTATTTGTTTGTTCGCTGGAAACCTGTATCAATACCCACCAACTTCACTTCATCTTTGTTGGCAGTCAATAATTCAACCGAACGTTTTAAATCCTGTAAAGAATCACTAAAAGACATCGTTGTTCTACCAGTAGTAGTAAAGTCAATCACTTTGTCGAATTCCTTTTGCCAACGCTGCAACAGTTCAAAAACATCGGTAGTTTCATCATAAGCTAAGGCATTGATCTTAGCATTAAAAAGAATTACAGATCGAGCAATAAACTTTTGGAGCAATAATCTCGAATGGTATTCGATATGTGCCGATGAAGAAATCTTTTGAGTTAATTCAATTAAATGATAATCACCACCTGCCTGGTCCAATAGCCCTAACTTTTTCAATTCAGATGAAACCGTTAAAAAATCAATTGGATTCCCAGCTACATGCAAAGATTGAATAGCCTGAAATATTACTTTGTTTTGCTGCTTATAAAATACCTCAGGCGAAATAATAATTGAGAAAACATCATCTACACATTTGGTATCAATTAACATAGAACCGATTACAGCCTCTTCAACGTCAGTTGCATTTGGCAAAACCATATTTTTTTGTAAAACTTCCATGTTAAATCATTTGTGTTGGACGACTGGCTTTTTCTTGCCAATCATCTTGTTTTTTAAGTTGCACTACTTTTGTTTCAGACTTAGATAAATTTTCAGTGTAATTAATTGCAAATCGAGTTAAACGAGCTTTTAATTTTCCAGTAGTAAACTCAACCTGTTCTTCAATAACTTTACAATTGAATAATTCACAAAATTTTTCCCACTCAGATTGTTCAAATTTTTTTCTAAATCTCATTAAAAAATTTTCCCATTCAGAAGGAGCATTTTGTTCAAAAAAAGAGAGAGCATTTTCCTCTTTCTTATTAATTGTATTATTAATTGTAATATTCTCATATATAGGATTGACCTTTTTGTCAAGACCTATTGACTTTTTTGTCAAGACCCTATTGACTTTTTTGTCAAGACCTATTGACTTTTTTGTCAATACCGAATTAAGATAAATTTTACGCGAATTTCCCTTTTCAGGATAATGCTCTAATTTTAAATATTTAGCTAATTCTAACTGTGAAATCCATCGTGAAATTGTCTCTTTAGAGACCTGATATAAATCAGCAAAATACCCGTTATCAGCCCAACAAAAACCTTCTTTATTACACAAAGCTGTAATTTCACCATAAAGCAACTTCGCATTAGGTTTTAAAGACCTATCATACCTTACATCAGCAGGAATTATAGCATAAAAATTAGGACTATCCATAGCTATCGTTTTAAATTCAATAATTTAAACTGCGATGTCTGAATACTTACAATTGCATTGGAAGCCATAACCATTGCCGATGCTTTTTTTATCACTTCATCACTTGGATCTTCATCCAGCTGATTAAAAACATTCATCAATTTATCCGTGATTTGTTCATTGATAGAAAAATTCTTTATAACAGACGCCGTTATTACTTCATTTTCTCGCTGATTTTTAAGCACAGCTTCATTTTTATTTGTTTCCGATATAATTGCGTTCGAATTACTTTTTAATTCATTAGAAGAATTAAAAACGATTTCTTCTAAAAATTCTTCAAATTCAGCTTTGTAAAAATTAAAAGTTTGCCTGTTAGTAATTACAACCACCATTCCGCTAACTACTTTTGCATTGGTGCAAAAATATTGCTTCGAATTGTATTCAAAATTTTTTCCAATTAACTCACTTACTTCTTTTTGCATGGTGTCTATTTATTTTTTGGTTTAATAGTATGGTTCGTCTTTTTTGCTCTATTATTGACGTGTTTTCTTTAATAAATTTTTCAATCAAATCTTCATCATATATTTTGAAATAGCGTTTTACAATTGCTTTATCACAAAATATATTTCGGTTTAAATTTTCTTTTTTTGTAATCAATTCTAAATTTTCAATATCAAAATTTAGAATATTACCATCTTTAAAAACCAATACATGATCTTTTGGAATAGGTCCGTTTGCTGCTTCCCAAACCACACGTTGTTTTAGCTTGAAATTTTTGTTTTTAGTATCATCAGGATGATCCGTTACTTTCACTTCAACATAGCCATCAACTGTAATTCTTTCATGACCTATCGGAACCGTATTGTGTGGCAATTGTCCTTTTTGGAACTGATTACGCTTCATACCTTCTATTTTATCAGTAGACATATAATCAGACACCTTTTTACCTTTGTTCCAGGCTGCATCACCTTTTTTAAATTGTGTTGCTTTTTGATGTTGTCCCATTGTTCTACCGGATAAAATAGAACTCATAAAAGCCTCACTTTTTTTCAACCCCATTGCACTAGCTTGACCTGTAACACCACTATAAGTTCTACGATTCAATAGCGGCACAATATCACTCGTTCTATAATCAGGATATTTCTCTATAAGAACTTCACGCTCCCAGTTAGCCCATTTTCTACCCATTAATTCTTTTTTATTTTGAAGAGAAAGGCAGATTCGAACTGCCGACCTTAGTTTTGTTTTTAAAACACTGCTAAAGCTCTAACCACTGAGCTTACCTCTCTTTTTTATTATAAAACCAACCCGCTTTCGCATTTATTAAATCTTCCCAGGTTTAGTATTGATACAGGTTGGTTTTGGGCGACAATTACGGATTACACATCCTATATTATAATTCGAAAATTTTCAAGTCAGGATGCAAATCCTTGATCGAAGACAATTGCTCATCTATAATCACTTTTGTTTCTTCATCAATAATTTGCTTTAAATCAGGAGAAATAAGAGAACAGCTAAAATCAGATGTTATATTGATCTCTACAGGAAGTCTCGTTTTTTCTTGACCAACAAACACAGGAAGAACTAAAATAAATCCATCAGGAATATTACTCTCAACAACCTGGTGTATCAACACTTTTTGATTCGCTCTAGTATCAGATTTTGCCTCAACATCACGGCTTACTTTTCCTTCAAAATTTCGCAAGTCAGAAACTAACTTCATAGCAATATCTTTGTTTTCAAAATAATGACGATTCATTTTAATGAAGTCTGACAATTCTAACGTACTATAGGTTTTAGAATTATTGATATTAAATTTCAACAAATCCGGATGTAATTTTAATTTTCCTAAAATAGTATCAGGATTTCTTCGGCGTACAGAATAATATAAATTCAGAAATAAATCAGAATATGAAAATTCAATTTTTGAATTAACAATATCTTCATTGTCAATCCCTTTTTTTCTCAAAAATTCATGAACTGAATTAATCGACCCGTTTACTTCTAAAGATTTTTCGTGATATACCTTTTCAGCTTCACCATGCAAAACAATTACTTGTTCAATACCTTTTTCTACTTTAACCTTAACTTTTGGTTCCATAATTATTGCGCTTTTCTTAAATGTTCTTGAATACTAAATTGCATTTCATCAGGTCGGAGCATACGCTCAAAAACAAGCCTTCCTTCTTTAGAGTAATAACCCATTTTTCCTTCTTCAATATCTTTCATTAGATAAACCTCTTCAGATACTTCTTCAACTTGACTTCTAATCATTTGAAGATTTTTAGCAATAGTTTGCTTAACTGGCTTTGTCGCCCCTTTGAAAATTTCTTTTGCTACTTTCAATTTCTGTTCTTCTTTATCTACAAAAATCATGTCTTGCGATAATTGAGATTGCAGCTCTTGAATTTCACCATTAGACAATTCCCTTGGATAAGAGAAATTCTCTACTTTATCAGCCGAAGCTTTCAACTGCTCCAACCTTTCGTGAGCAGATTCATTTTGTAAAATGAGTTTTTCCATAATTATAATTGATTAACGATTTACGATTTAAAATCTTTTACCACATGCAGTACACGCAAAAGGCAATTCAGGATGAGCTTTATCATGAACAATATGATCGTGAGTACACTCCTTTTTATTGATTGGTTTTTTAGGCTTCAAATAAATTTTATAAAAATTAATAACCATCCCAAAAACAAACCATAACACAATAACTGCTACAGCAATCAAAACAGAAGCTATTAAAATAGCAATCAAATACTTTATTACACTTACACACATCGTCCACATAATTTACATTGTTCAACTAATTCAAATAACTCTTCAGGATAACAAGCCCTATTGACTTCACACCCTTCAGGCAAAGAAGGAACTACTTCTATTTCATTAATTACTTCTTGATCTATATCATTTATTAAATCACTCATAACCTAATCGTATTATTGCACTTGTTAAAACCATTACTCGTTTCTTTCCAGTTCCTTCAGTATAAGTTTCATATTCTTTGATTTTACCGGATATAATCCAATCATTCACACCCTTTTTTGTCTTTACCGGAAGTAGTCCATTATTGGCAATTTCAGAGAGCGTCAATGCTTTTCTACGCATCAATTTGCGTCTTGCTATTTCTTTTCCAGCTTCAAAATCTTTTACAGATACAATTACCAACCCCTTAGACTGTAATTGTTCTATAAATTCAGAAGCATTAATATAAACTGGAGCTGCCATTATAAACGGAATATAAATTGAGAGATAAACCAGATTGCTAAGATGAAAGCAAATCTTAATTGGTACTTCTTATAAGATAAAAATTGTAACATAGTAGTAATATTTAATTCTAAATGAACCCTTTAATTAATTTGTTGTGCTTCAATTGGTAAGTACGATTTTGGTAATTGATGTTTTACATCTTCATAATTTGAAACTTTTAATTGCGGATACCAATTACCAGTCTCGCACCCTAAAAACTCAACGTCTTTAAAATATTTTTTCACAAATGGTTTAAATTCATTTTTTGTAAATAAATCTCTAGTATGCGTATATGTTAAAATTGTTCCCATAATAAAAATTATAAAATTTCACATTATCAATCCTTAGGCTAAGCCGCAGCAAACTCTTTAATTAATTTTTCTCTATTTTCAATAATTTTCAATAGCGCAGCTTTAGCTACAGCATCCCCTCTAAGAAAACGTTGTTTTGCCGCTGGAGAGTTAATCCCTAAAACCTGACCTAACAAGGTATAGTCTCCATACTGGGTCCTATCTTTTATTTGTTCTATTGTCATAACATTAATTTAAATTATTATCTTTGTTATATTGTTAGGACAAATATATAGAAGTTTTGATATATAAAACAAATTAAATATAGAAAAAATGATAGATTTTTTTTCAAGATTAGACAACTATATGAAAATCAACGGTTTAAATGATAATAAACTAACTATTGAAACTGGCATTTCTAATGGGTTAATTGGCAAAGCCAGAAAAAGAGGTTCGTTATCTCAAGAAAATATATCAAAAATTCTAGAAAGATATCCAGAACTTGATGCTAATTGGCTTTTTACCGGAATAGGCGAAATGATTAAAACAAATACTATTTCTATTGTAAATGAACCCAAAAGCATTTACAATAAAACCAGCACAACACCCCAAAACGGAATTCCACTCATACCCATAGAAGCTATGGCAGGATACACTACTGGATCCATGCAAATTATGGAGTATGATACAGAGCGGTTTGTAGTTCCCACATTTAAAGGTGCTGATTACCTTATAGGAGTAAGAGGCAGCTCCATGTACCCAAAATATAATAGTGGCGATATTGTAGCTTGCAAACACTTGAACTTAGACACTTTTTTTCAATGGAACAAAGTATATGTTATAGATACCATTCAAGGCGCATTGATTAAAAGAGTATGCAAAGGATCTACAGACGAGTCTGTTTTAATAGTGAGTGATAACCCTAAGTTTGAACCATTTGAACTGCACCGCTCAGAGATTAATGCTCTAGCTATAGTTATGGGAGTAATTCGATTAGAATAATTAAAACATCAATAGACTATGGAAATTAAAGGATATGAAGCTAAAATCAAATCAATTGAAGCTAAAATAAATACCACAAGAAAAAACATCAATGCGGTAAAAAATAATAATCCTGAACTTATAAATAGCTACCAGGAAACAATACTACTATTAAATACTCAAATTGATCTTATCAAGAAAGCAAAAAAAAATCAACTAGAAGAATTAAATTTATTTTTATAAATTTGATTTTAAATAAATAACTAAAATCCAAATCTTATGAAAGTATTTTTACTGTTTATATTTTCAATTTCTTGTTTTTCACAAATCAAACAACCTGATACAGATTTTTATATTCATGAAAACTCAGTATATTGGCAGCACACTTACGATGCTCCAAATCAATCGATTGAAGATTTATCGATTCAGTTTTTAAAATTGATAGATGGAAATATAAAATTTAATAATTTAAAAAAAACTACAACAGAAATAACTTTTGAAGTAGTCGATGATGTTCCTAATTATAAAAAGTACGGCGGAAGTTTAATGACCGTAAATTATATTGCATCCTTATACATGAATTATAATGTAAATGCCGAATTTAAAGAAGGTAAATATCGTGTTACAATCAAAAATATTGTATTAGACAACAAACAAGCCGGATTTCTTAAAACAGATGGTAAAATTGAAGATTTTTGCACAAGAAATAAATCTACTGAATTCAAAACCGGAAGCAATATCACCCAGGGATTAATTTACGATCACAAACACTTTACCGAAAAATTTGATATAAAGACACTTTCAAATCAAAATTCAAATTGGTAAACTAACCAATAACATCAAATAAAGCTTTATCCCGAACCATTTCGGGATATTTGTCCTTATAGTAATTATCCACATCATCACGCTCGTGGCCCATTAACTCCCGTATCAAATCGGCTTCAATATTTAAGTTTTTTGCCAAATTAGCAAAAGTATGTCGCGCCACTTTTATTGCTAAATTCCCGCCATCAGGCAAGATTTCAATATCATATTTTTTCTGTAAATACACCAATGCCGTTTGCAAAACTCCTCTAAATTTTTCATACTCCGTTTTTTCTTTTTTCCATGGAAACACCCATTCTGAATCATTTTCGTATTTTTTCAAAATGGCGGCCGCTTTTGGATGTATGGCTAGATCAATCCGGGTTCCAGTATTCGTTTTGGTACGTTCAAAAATCAGTCGCCCTTTTCTAATTTGTTTTTTCTGTAAAAAATACAAATCAATCAAATCGCACCCGCCAAAATAAAACTGCAATAAAAAGAGATCCAAATATTTTGCTTTTTGAGTAGTCAAATTCAAGTTTTCTAAAACCCATACCATTTTTCGGTCCAGGTATTTCTTTTTATTGTCAAAACTACGGGTTTTAAGTCCGTCAAAAACACCAGTAAAAGGCTTTGCATCCATAAAACCATATTTCATAATACCTTTGTTGTAAATAGCACGCAAAGTGCGTAAGTACAAATGAATCGTGCTTTTAGAATTACCCATGCCAATGTTATAATTTCTAAAACGCATCAAAACCTCATAATTTAGTTTTTGTAACGGAATAGCATCACCAAAAGGCTCAAATTGTGCTAATACATTTTCGTAACATTTCACATTACCTAAAATTTTATTTTTTACCTTAAAATCATATTTACCTACAGCTTCAGCAGTTAATTTCATTTCAGTTACCAATTCGCGCGCAAAATTATAAAAACCAATTCCTGAGTGATCCAATTTGAATAATTCCATAAACGCTAGATCTACATCAACACAACCCGACAACACTAATTTTCGGGCTTTAATTTTTAGGTCCATTATTATAGGAGCCAAAATATCAAAATCAGGGTGTTTTTCATTTATGGTTTTATGGTCCTGGATAAAATGATCACTTTTGCAAAAACCAAGACTTTTTGTTTTTCGCTTATTTTGGTGCGCAATTTCAATAATCAACGGGAACCCTTCAGGAGTTTCATTTCGGTGCGTGATTAGCTTAATTTCTATTTTCATATTCGTGAAATGTTCGTGAAATTGTTGCAAAAAGTTACTTTTTGTGGTAGTAAATGTAAGAAATAAAAAAGTATAAAAACAAAAAAACCCGCTAAAATAGCGGGTTTATGATGTGATCGCAGAAGGATTCGAACCTTCGACCGCCTGCTTAGAAGGCAGGTGCTCTATCCAGCTGAGCTATGCGACCAGTATTGTTGTCGGGGTGGCAGGATTCGAACCTGCGGCCTCCTGCTCCCAAAGCAGGCGCGATAACCGGGCTACGCTACACCCCGAAAAAGCAAAATTAAAAAGCGGAGAGACAGGGACTCGAACCCTGGCGACG
>JACCDI010959017.1_pt1 | contig 16387 bp, 18 predicted proteins | sample 7442791 | NCBI WGS metagenome assembly JACCDI01 (sample SAMN15323434, study PRJNA562643) | freshwater metagenome | isolation source: river surface water | place: USA:Blue River Watershed | collected 2017-08-15 | reverse complement strand
CAAGCAAATTTGACGACTATCCTCCAGACGAAATACAATACTTTGCAAGTAGGATTTATGAACTTAGGAAAAATAACAGTAATAACTCCGCCGGATAAATTGTTTAATCTAACATTGAGTTATTTGTTAGTTAAACCTAGCGTAGTTGTTAAGCAACAATTCCAAACTATTCTAAGTAAAAGCATTGATGACATAAATGTTTTTATTTACGATCAAGAGGAATCGGATATAAGCTGGTTGCTTAGTGTCGCACATCAAGCTGACGTGGTTATTATCGATATTGACAATTGCGATTCTGTAACAAGAACTTTTGTCAGTTTCTTGCTAGCTCAACCAAATGTACACTATATAACTAGCGATGAAATTACGCCGTACAATTTGATTTCAAAAAATCGAATTTATGACCTAAACCAAATAGTTGAACAATTAACAGAAGACGAAGAAGAGGATGATGATGAATCATAAACCAAAAGGAACCGGAGTAACGGTTAAAGAAGGCGAGAATATCAATTCTGCCCTGCGCCGATTTAAACGTAAAGTTGACGACGCTGGAACACTTGATACTCTTAGAGAAAAAGAATTTTACGAAAAACCAACAACAGCTCGAAAAAGAGCAAAAGGCGCGGCCCGTGCTCGTTGGTTAAAAAAGTTGGAAAAAGAACAACTGCCAAAGAAATTATATTGACTTTTATTATCTGTGATTGTACAATAACAGTATGAAAACAGATATAATGATTGACTTAGAAACACTGGCGACATCTACGGATGCCGCCATTCTTACGATTGGCGCAGTTAAATTTGATCCATTTGGGAAAGACATAGAAGAACCGGACATGGATAGCTTTTATGTTAAAGTGGACCTTGACAGCTGCCATGACCTTGGGTTGGCCGTCAACGACGATACCGTTGCATGGTGGGCCAATCAAAGCAAAGAAGCACAAGACGAGGCATTTGGTACAGAAGGTAGAATACACATTAAAGATGCCTTCGATCAGCTTTACAAATTCTGTTGGGGTGCTAAACGTGTTTGGAGCAACGGTAGTGGCTTTGACATTGTAATTTGCGAGACAGTTTTTAAGAGACTACAAAAAGCCTGCCCGTGGCAATTCTGGCAAACTAGGGATTGCAGAACTGCATTTGATTTAGGAATAAATCCTAATAGACCGCCAGTACTGCAACACCATGCCTTACAAGATGCTTGGAACCAAGCAGTTGGTATTCAAAATGTATATACAACACTTAGGACTAGCACAACAAGAGACGGTAATTATATTACACCGTTCGCAAATCAGAGATAAATAAAATTGTAAAGCGCCATTAGGGCTTTATAATTTCTTGCTTAATTAAGGAGATAAAATATGAGCAAAATCATCGGTATCGACTTGGGTACAACAAATAGCTGTGTAGCAATTCTAGAAAACGGAGTTGCAAAAGTAATTGAAAACAGCGAAGGTGCCCGAACAACACCCTCAATCATTGCATATACTAAAGATGAAGTTCTAGTAGGTGCAACAGCAAAACGTCAAGCAGTCACTAATCCAAAGAATACAATTTACGCAGCCAAGCGTTTGATTGGACGTAAGTTTGACGAAAAAGAAGTACAAAAAGATATCGACTTGATGCCATATGCTATCATTAAAGCAGACAACGGTGACGCATGGGTTGAAGCTAACGGTGAAAAGTTAGCACCTCCACAAATTAGTGCAGAAGTTCTTCGCAAGATGAAAAAGACTGCCGAAGACTATCTTGGTTCAGAAGTTACCAAAGCTGTTATTACAGTTCCTGCTTATTTTAACGATAGCCAGCGTCAAGCCACAAAGGATGCAGGCCGTATTGCAGGCTTAGAAGTCTTGCGTATTATTAACGAACCAACCGCCGCCGCACTTGCGTACGGTGTTGACAAGGCCAGCAAAAAGGATCGTAAAATTGCAGTATACGACCTAGGTGGTGGTACATTTGACGTATCTATCATTGAGCTTGCAAGCGTAGACGGTGATACACAAATCGAAGTACTGAGCACCAATGGCGATACATTCTTAGGCGGCGAAGACTTTGACCAACGACTAATGGACTACTTGGTAGATGAGTTTAAGAAAGACAATGGCATCGATCTTAAGAACGATGTCCTTGCACTACAGCGTCTAAAGGAAGCCGCAGAAAAGGCTAAGATTGAATTGTCTAGCACAAACAGCACAAGTGTTAACTTGCCGTACATCACTGCCGACCATGGCGGCCCTAAGCACATGAATGTTACAATTAGCCGTGCTAAGTTTGAAGCAATGGTAGAAGACTTAATCAAGCGTAGTATCGAGCCATGTAAGATTGCTATGAAGGATGCAGGTGTAAGTGCCAGCGACATTGATGAAGTTATCCTTGTTGGCGGACAAACACGTATGCCTAAAGTACAAGAAGCAGTTGAACAACTGTTCGGTAAGGCACCACGTAAAGATGTTAACCCAGATGAAGCAGTTGCCGCAGGTGCTGCCATTCAAGGTGCTGTACTAGCAGGCGATAAGACAGACGTTCTATTACTAGATGTTACACCCTTAACACTTGGTATTGAAACAATGGGCGGCGTGTTTACTAAACTAATTGCTAAAAATACTACAATTCCAACTAAGCATAGCCAGACATTCAGTACAGCAGATGACAATCAACCTGCTGTAACTATTAAGGTAGCACAAGGTGAACGAGACCTATTCAAGTACAACAAGCTATTAGGCGAGTTTAATCTAGAAGGTATTACTCCAGCACCGCGCGGTGTTCCACAAATTGAAGTTACATTAGATATCGATGCAAACGGTATCTTAAATGTAAGTGCTAAGGATAAGAACACTGGTAAAGAAAATAAAATTACTATCAAGAGCGATAGCGGACTAAGCGAAGCAGAAATTCAACGTATGGTTCGTGAAGCTGAGGAAAATGCCGAAGCAGATAAGAAAGCCAAAGAGTTAATTGAAGCTCGTAATAGTGCAGAAGGTCAAGTACATTCATTCCGTAAAGATTTTGATGCTTATAAAGATCAGCTTACAGAAGAAGAAAGAACTAAAATTGAAGATGGTTTCAAATCTGTAGAAACAGCAACAGCCGGCGAAGATGTTGAAACAATCAACAAGAGCGTTCAGACACTATTTGAGTCTGCTGGCCCTGTGTTTGCCAAAAAGCAAGCCGCAGAGCAGGCAGCTCAAAACCCTACTCAACCACAGGGTGAACAAACCGTTGATGCGGAGTTCAAAGAGGTTGATAAAAAAGACTAAAAGTCTTATAATAAAAATGTAGGGCGCCAATGGTTGGGCCCTACACAGTTCTTGCTTAATAAAGGAGATCTAAAATGACACAACTAAGAACTATTGATGCACAAGCATTAGCAAACATTAACAAAGCCCTAGTAGGCTTTGACCGTATCTTTAACGACCGTTTCTTTAATGGTCCTCAGAACGGTAACTATCCTCCACACAACATCATTAAGTACAACAGTGATGTTTACGCAATTGAAGTTGCTGTAGCTGGCTTCACCAAGGATGAAATCACTGTGGAAGTTGATCAGGATCAGCTAACAATTCGCGGTATTAAAAATCGTCCGAATGTAGACACTGGACAAATCGAGTATTTGCACAGAGGCATTGCCACTCGTGATTTTGAACAGACATATACTCTTGCTGAGTATATGGAAGTTGTTGGTGCTAAAGTTGACAATGGAATGCTACAAATCGATATCAAACGTGTAGTTCCTGAAGCACTGAAGCCTCGACAAATTGAGATTAAATAAGCTATAACATGGGGGAGGCAACTCCCCCAATTTTTAAAAAGAGGAAGCCATGGCTAATACTGATATTTTACTTGACGAAAAGATCAAAGTAACAGTTAGTGAACCTAAAAATTGGAAAGTAATTTTCCTTAATGATGACACCACTCCAATGGAGTTTGTTATATCTCTACTTGTTGAAGTTTTTAAACATTCACAAGATAATGCAAAAGATATTACCCTGCAAGTTCACGAAACAGGTTCCGGTATAGCAGGAATTTATAGTTTTGAAATTGCAGAAGCTAAGGCTGTAGAATCGACAAACTTGGCTAGACAAAACGGATTTCCTCTACAGATTAAACTAGAAGAGGATTAAATGAGTCTTAGAGAACTAACTAAAGAAGCACACAACAATGCTGAGAGACAAGAGTTTGTAAAAATTTTATTCTCAGGAAAAATTAACCCACAGTTATACGCAGCCTATCTTAAAAATCAACACCCGCAGTATGAAATACTAGAAGTTTGTTCTATGCCCTTAGGATTATTGAACGGGTTACCAGATATCCGTAGGGCTCCTGCAATACTTGAAGATTTTGTGGAACTTCACGACGAAAAGAACGAAGTTCCAATTTTACCTGTAGTAAATGAATATATTAAGTATATCCTAAGCATCAAAGATGATCCTAAACGTTTAATGGCACATGTCTATGTACGTCATATGGGAGACTTAGCTGGCGGCCAGATGATTGCTAAACGTGTTCCAGGAAAAGGTAAGTATTATCAATTCCAGGATCCTGAGGCACTTAAGGTAGCTATTAGAGAACGTATCGATGATAGCATGGCAGATGAAGCTAAGGTTTGCTTTGAGTTCGCTACAAGGTTTTTCCAGGAAATGATGACCTTAGTAGAGTACAAAGATGAGTAAAGTTTGGGAAACATTAGTTGAAATAGAAAAATATTTTGAAAGTCAATTCTATGCAACAGGCAGTATTATTCACGAGCCCGGCATGGATAGATTCAATCAGCCTGGTTGGATTAACAAAGTCTGGATGAGTAGTCAATATCGCAGAGCTCATATCGATGTAGTTGACGCAAGGGAAACTAAAGGACTGTGGATGATGCATTGCTGTGTATTCCCACATTTGCATAATCCCGCTCCTATTTTTGGGTTTGATGTAATAGCTGGTAAAAACAAAATTACCGGCTGTTTTTATGATTTTAGTCCAGGCGGCGACAGCGAGCACCCATTGATTGATTGGTTTGCTGGTGAGGCACAAAAACTACAATGGAATAAAACACGTAAACTACCAGATTGGGCAGAGCGTATATTTACAGGTAGTATGATTGCCGCAGGTAATGTGCAAGACGAAACAGAATTAGCACAGATATTTGACATAGCCAAACGTGGATTAAAACATTACCTAAATACAGTGGGCGAATCTAATCGGACTAGTCCTAGTACAAAAGACGCACAAAACTACTATGCTCAAAATCAAAAAATGAACCCACATACACCAAAAGTAATGGCTAGTTTAGGGCTAAACGAGGACGATGTGCAGGCCTTTATACAGGATTGTTTGTTTCCTGAAATACGCTAAATATTGTATCATTAGGGATATGGTATGAGAGCACGAGAATTTATTTCTGAAGATTGGAACAAGGTCAACCGTCGCGATAAAACTGACGGACTAAGCCAGAAGGCTGTCAATGCATATCGCCGAGAAAACCCAGGTAGTAAGTTAAAAACAGCAGTTACTACCAAGCCTAGTAAATTAAAACCAGGCAGTAAAGATGCTAAAAGACGTAAAAGCTTCTGTGCTCGAATGAGTGGAAACAAAGGCCCTATGAAGGATGAAAAAGGACGTCCAACACCAAAAGCAAAAGCCCTACGCCGTTGGAATTGCGAATGAAAATAAAACATCTCTTAAAAGAAGCTAGTCTTAAAGCCAGAGACTTTTATCAAGAATCAAGACTTGAGGCTTTAATTTACATGCTTGATAAAGGGCAACCTTTCACTATGACTGATGGAACTAAAAAAGTTATCAAAGCATCAGACAGTGAAATGAAATACCTAAAAAGTCTCAGATCCTATTATGATGCTGGCGGTAATAGTCAAGATGTAAAAGATTATATTCCTAGATCAGTTGGTGGGGTAAAACTTACAGATATTTTTAAATCTAGTGAGTTTGGTGGCCGTGGCGGCACACTAGGACAGGAAAAATCAGCAGGCCCGGTTGTTGCCGATATTGGTGCTACAGTTGAAGCTATGAAGTCGGCAGCAATTTATACAAAGCTAACCACAAGAGATAGTCCTACAATCAGTGTTGAAGATGTTATTGACAATCTTAAAGCTATTGGAAATGCTGGACAAGAAGTTGTAGATGGTAAAAAGATTAGTATGACATCTACACTAAAGGCGACTGTGCCCGATGTGGGAGGAAATGTAAAAGACAACTTTACATTAACAGTGAACTTAGGTAGAGCTCCGTTCCAACGAGCAACTGAATTACATCCAGCAGATAAAGATGCTCGCGGACGTTTGTCAAGTATTGTTAACTATGTCAACAAAGAAACTGATATAGCAAAATATAACCGCTTCTTTAGTACAAATCAAAAAAGAGATCCAGTATTTGTCGAAGTTAAAGGACTAGAAGGAAAAAAAGCAGACGTTGAAACATCGTACCTTAAAGACGGCGAAATGAAACCTTTAAGCCATTTAAGCATGAGTCTGAAAGCAGGTAGTAGTAAGTATGATCAGGCCAGCGGATTAAATGAAGCAGGTAACATTAAGTTCTTTAACATATTAGGTCTAAGTATCGAAGATGCTAGAACAGCAATGTCTGCTGCCAAATTTAAAAATGACTTAGATTATGAGCGTCGAACAAAAGCAGTTGTAAAACTTTATTCACAAGCAGCCGCTATGCTAGATAGAGAAATATCATCACTGAATGATCGCGGAGAAGCTCAGTTTATACATAGTGTTATAGCAAAGTTAAGATCTTCTATCCAAGGCGATCAAAAATTAGTTTATGTAAATTTTAATGCCGACGGAACGTATTATAAATTAAATCCTCAGCTGATTGCCAACCTAGCAACATATGTTGATTTAGATGTAAAAATGGTTATGAAAAAATGGCCATACTTATATGTCTATGACAAAAACACAGGTAAGAATCTTTTCCATGCTAGACTACAGGTAAATTCAACAGGTCGCTTGACTCACATATTTGAATTAGATGATCTGTTAGATTTAGTTAAAGAAGCTACTACCAGTGCTAGAAAAAATGGTCTAACCCATGTACAAGAGCCAACACCGCCTGCTGCTCCATCAGTGGCAGCAAAGCCTGTTGCACCTGCTCCTGTTGCTACAACCAACAAAGTGCCGCAAGGTCCAGGAAAAGGCCTAACTACTGTGGAACCAGGAAAAGCAACATCAGCAAATCCGTATACTCTACAACAGCCAGAAGAAGAGCCTGTTACAGAAACTGGTAACGATAGAGATTTAGATTATATTAAGAGAATGGCTGGTATCATTAACCAGATGTCTACACGTTCTTAATTTTTGCCAAGTGTAAAAATTTAAACAGCTTAATATACATCCAACCTACATCTACTTCGAACCAGCGTTTACTAAGTTTAGCACTTGCTGGTTCAAGGTGGTGATTATTATGTAACTCTTCTCCACCAATAATAAAGCCAATAGGCAAAATATTACGACTATTATCTTTCGTTTGTCCATTACGGTACCCCCACCAGTGACCAATACCGTTGACAACACCAGCTGCCCAGAATGGAATCCATATCATCTGAACTCCCCACACGATTAAGCCCCATGGCCCAAAGAACAATAAGTCTATAACTAACATTAAAAGAATTCCAAGGCGGCTGTGCAGGGAGTAAACTTTTCGTTCTAACCAATCATCAGGAGTACCAACTCCATATTGTAGAACCATATTCTTATCTTTTGAAGCATCGTGATATAACCATGCTCCTTTGAAAAGAACACGCATAATGCCATAAACTTTTGGGCTATGCGGATCTTGAGATTCATCTGTAAACCTGTGATGTTTACGGTGTATTGCTACCCACTGCTTGGTAACCATGCCTGTAGTTAACCAAAGCCAAAATCTAAAAAAATGTGCTATTATAGGGTGCAACTCTACGGATTTATGTGCCTGACTGCGATGTAAAAACACAGTTACAGCAACAATGGTAATGTGTGTCATCACCAATAAAGAAATTATCATCATGTAATATTTATCGTATAAGTACTCCATGCAAATAGGCAAATTTTATAGTAAACCAAAACATAATTTCTTTGCACCAAGCTGGGAATATTACATTGGTATGACTAATGTTAATCACCCGGCATTTGTAGATGATTTTAAACAATATATTCTTTTAAAAGAAAAAGAGATTATTTCTAATTTTAAAGGGTTAGGTAACGACGCCGGGACGAATTTGGGCGTTGATTCATTAACTGCAAAATATAGGTTTTACAACATATTTGCATTTGACGACCCAATTGCAAAAGCCTTTAAAACTTTTGTTGTTGAACAATATAAAGTGTTCTTGCAAGAATTTGGTCTACATATACCGCAGACTTGGGGAAGATGTTGGGCCAATGTATTAAGACCAGGAGAACATATTGGAGCCCATAATCATGGGTGTCATAGTTATAGTTACCTAAGCGGGCATTTTGTCTTAGCAGCCGAAAATACTGCAACTTATTACGAGAATCCTGTGGATTTATCTACACATAGAGAAGAAAATATACCTGGTACACTTACATTTTTTCCCTCCTATCTTCGGCACTGGACTGATAAAAACCAAAGCAATTCTGAAAGAATTACTCTAGCTTTTGATTTGTATATTGCAGACGAAGAATTTAGGAAAAATAACTTTTATGGCTATTTTAGGGAAGAAAATGATGCTCCAGAAGTGCAGATCATATAAAAAAGCTCACTCTAGGGTACGCAGTAGCGAATTGTTTCCCCAAGGCAGCAGCCGCCTGCACACCGAAACATAACGGTCCTAAGGTGTGTTAAAAATATTTATTCTCGGGAATAAAATACTAGTATAAATAAAACACATGGAAATACTAGCACTTTTACTGTTATTTCAAATCAAGCATTGGTACGCTGATTTCAAAATACAGACTTATATGCAAACCGTCAAAAAAGGCGTATGGTTAGATCCGATTGGTATAAGTCATAGTTTAGATCACGCTGTAGCAACTCTAGTAGTCTTGATGATATTTTCTCTAATGCATCCATTAGGCGCGGGCGCCATTGTCTTGCTTGCTCTACTCGAAGGTGTTATACACTATGCCATTGATTATATTAAGGTAAAGTATGGTTGTAAAGACAACACAAAACCTCTATTCTGGAATCAATTTGGCCTCGACCAGTTAGCACACCAAGTTACCTACCTAGCTATGGTAGGTTATCTACTAGTTTAATACACCTAAAAATCCGTTTAAATACTGTTGTAAACTCTCAAGGAGCGACCATGAAGAGAACATTAGTATTGATCGGAGCATTATTTTTAGCTTCAACCGTCAATGCGGAATTAGTACACCAATTTAAAAATCCTGCCTTTAGTGGACAAGGATGGAGTAGTCACGCATTAACTATCGACAGTATTGAAAAAAGTCGTCGAGATCAAATTGAAGCAGACCGTAAAGCAGCAATTGCAAAAGCTGAAGCTGAGTTATTAAACACACCATTAAACAGATTTATCAGTTTGTTTCAAAGTCAAGTTTATGCACAGATTGCTACACAATTAAGTAATAACCTATTTCAAAACCGATGCCAAGCGGCAGACGGTAGTGCAATTCCAGGATGTGTAAATCCAACTACTGGGACATTTAGCTTAGATGGCAACACTATTACGTGGAACAAACAAAATGATAAAGTTGTTCTAACGGTTGTTGATGCAAAAGGAACTGTGACAACTGTTACTGTACCTATTGCAAGTTTTGGATTTTAAGGAGCGAAAATGTTTAAGTTATCAATTATTAGTTTAGCGATGATGGCACTAGTAGGCTGCTCCACTATTAGGCCATTAGGCAATGTTGAAATAAAAGAAGAAGCAAAGGTAAGCGGAACTATAAACAAAAGTTTCGACTCTGTACCTGCTCCGGCCGGTGCACCAGTAGTAGTTGCCGTTTACAGCTTTAAAGATCAAACAGGACAGCGTAAGCCAAGTAACACATTGAGTTTATTCTCAACAGCAGTTACACAAGGAGCTGAAGCATATTTAATTAAGAGTTTACAGGAAGTTGGCAACCGACAGTGGTTCACTGTAGTTGAACGAGTAGGGCTCGACAACTTACTAAAAGAGCGTCAGATGATCAGACAAACACGAGAGATCTATGACGGTGATAAGGCCAAAATGTTACCTCCAATGACTCTAGCTGGGGTCATTCTTGAAGGTGCTATTGTTGACTACAACAGCAATACACTTACAGGCGGTACAGGAGCAAGATATTTAGGAATTGGACCTTATACTCAATACACACAAGACCTGGTGGTTATAAGCCTACGTCTTGTAAGTGTTACTACAGGAGAAATCTTAACTACTGTAACAGTAGAAAAGAATCTTCTGAGCACCGCAGATGGTGTAACGGCGCTACGATTCTTTAACCAAGCAACTCGTGCGTTCGAATTTGACAGCAGTCAGACTTTTAACGAGCCAGGCAACTATGCATTGCGTAGTGCTGTAGAAACAGCAGTAGTAGAACTTATTAACAAAGGCGAGCGTCAAGGACTTTGGAAATTTAAGGAGAAACCCAATGAGTTGGTTCAGAAGGAGACCCCAGGTAAAGGAGCCGCCGCGGCACCTTCCTCATCACAGAAACAGTCCAATAAGCCAGAAGCTGTGGGAGGAGACACAGTTGAAACAAATGCCGTTGACGGATCAGGACGACCAATCCGTTCAGCAAAATAAAAGGAGCGTGGACAAAGAATAATAATTTGTCTAACGTATTATAGATGAAAAAAACAATAATAACAATGATGTTAATGGTAGCTTTTCCTGTATTTGCACAAAGCGTTGCAGTAACAGCACCAAGTACAAATGCCCCAGTTAGTCCGGTACTAACTGTGAGTGCTAATGCTGTAAGTGCATTAGGAGCGAATACAACAAACCGTGTGTTTGTTGATCAAAGCGGTGAGAATCCTGATATTAGTATTACACAAACTGGTGTTGGTAATACAGTTGGTTCAAATGCTACATACACAAAATCAATAACAGGAATTCCACAACGACTAAATGGACAAACACCTGCTACAAGAAGTTTTACTGTTGACACACCTATGTACTTACGTGGTGCCGACCAAGATATTACTTTGATACAGACAGGAAATAATAACACCATCAGCTTACGTGCCGAAAATCCTACAACAAGTGGAGACGGTGTAAGCATTAACATTCAGCAAATTGGTAACAGCAACTTCGTTGATGCAAGTTGCGGCGGTGGTGCCACAGTAGGCGGTACAGCCTTAACAACTTGTAAAGATGCAACTATCAGTTGGAAGTGGACTGGAGACAGCAACGTCTTACAATTTAAAGGTACTGGCGATAGTTTAAACAGTCAAGTTGAAGTAACTGGTAATAGCAACGAAATGTACATTGATGCTGTTGGTGACAAACACAGTCAAGTAATCAAAGTTGCCGGCGACTACAATGTGTTTAATATTACACAAACTGCAAACAGTACTAACGGATCTAGTGTATGGGTCGATCTAACAGGAAACAGCAACAAGTTTGCAATTAGCCAAGCAGGTACACAGGATAATGTTATACACATTAAAAGTGTAGCTAATACAGGTAATTGGAACATCGTACAACGTACAACACCTTAAGGAGTAGGCAGTGAAGGCTCTACTGGCTGCATTGTTTTTTGTTGCAACCGCAGCCCACGCACAGATAGGTAGCATTACGGAATTTTCTGGTAGTGCTACTATTAAGCGTGGAAAAGAAACCATCTCTGTACAAAAAGGCACAGCCGTCGAACAGAATGATAAGATTGAAACTAAGAACGGCAAATTAAAAATCGTATTTAAAGACGACACTAATGTTACTGTCACAGAACATAGTAGTTTAGTCATAGACGATTTTGTCTACGATCCAAAGAGTGGCAAAGGTAGTCTAGGTATGAAAGCCACAGGCGGAACAGTTCGTTATGTGTCTGGAGCTATTGCCAAAGACCCTAAACAGGTAAAAATCAACACACCAACTGCGGCTATTGCTGTTCGAGGAACAGACTTTGTTATGAGTGTTAATGAAGTTGGGTCAAGTATGGTTATTCTTATGCCCAGTTGCGATTGGGAATCTAGTGCCCTGAAGGGACTAAGTTGCACGACTGGCGCTATTGATGTAGAAAGTGGTCCTAATTTAGTATCGATGAATAGACCATTCCAAGCTACTCTAGTTGAATCCGCCGGGCAACCGCCAACACCCCCAATTACAGTAAACTTGTTTGGTTCAACAATAGGCAATAACTTGCATATTGCGCCTCCTAAGACCACCGCTGGGTCAAATGTTGTGGCCGCTGCAAGGGCCGCCGCACAAGCAACTGGGGTGATTAAAGAATACAAAAGAGACGACAAAGAAGAGCACCACGACCACGAAAAACAACATGTTGTTTCAAAACAACACGATGGTCATCAAAGTTCTTCTGATAGCGAAAAAACAAAAATTACAACAGGTCTAGATGACGAAGCCAGCACCATTGCAGGACAAACGGCGGCAGTTGGAGAAACAGAGAATCCAAATTTATTTGCACTTTATTCAGATAAATCTCAAACAAAACAAATTGGCTGGATGTATGAAAGTCTAAGTCCTAATGGTCGTAATTATGCAAACGTTACACAGATGATGGGTACACAGATACAAGTTACAATTACACAGGACATGCAGACTGTAAGTCATAATTTTAGCGGCGGCCGAGCCCAAGGACAGATTGTTATCAATCAAACATACCGATGAAAAAAATATTTTTAATCTTGATGTTGTTGTGCTCTAATGCATTTGCTGCCATCACTGATGGTAAGTTTGGTATTAATCAAATATTTGACGTTCAATATTATTGGAGCGGTACAACACTTAACGCTAGTAACTTTATTGCACCTTATAACAAAAACTTTCAAACAGTGACAGTTACCGCAGGGCAATACTTTCAATTCTTTGCCAGCACAACTAATCCAGGCAAGTATGGATTAAAGTTAATGAACAGTGACGGAACACAGCACAGCATTGTACACGATTACGGTGATATTACTGCCTTGGGTAGCGGTGCTATCTTTTATATTGGTAGTGGATTCTTTGGTAACGTTATTACAACATCACAAGGTTACAGCTACGGTGCTAGTGCTACTTTTACTAACATGGATACTAGCGTATCTAGCAGTGATTTAAGTTCATATACATTTGCTAGTTCCACACCACTTGCCGCCGGACAAACTGCGGCTCCTGCAACACCAACAGTAAATTGGCAAGTAATTAGAACTACCAGTAATCCAGTTGTTATTAGTAATATATTTCCTACTAGTAATAACAGCCCAGCAGGCGAAGGTGCTACTAATGCATTTGATGGAAACACGGGCACAAAATACCTAAACTTTGACAAAAAGAATGCAGGTGTTACCGTAAGATTAAATCAAGGTCGTGTAGTTCAAAAATTCACATTAACTACTGCTAACGATTTTAGCGGCCGTGATCCTACAAGTTACAAGTTATATGGCAGTAATGACGGTGTTAATTGGACACTGATCAAGCAAGACAGTCTAAGCCTAAGTGAGACACGCTTCTGGACCAGCCCAGAAATATCAGTAGCAAATACTACTGCCTATGTCTATTATTATATTTTGTTTCCTACAACTAAGTCGGGAGATGGTTGCGGATTGAACTGTGACTCGATGCAGATAGCAGAAGTTACTTATTACTACGATTTAAATGATGGTGTGACTAGTTCAGACCTAGCCGCAGGATCTACCCCATCTAATCCAGGCCAGCCTGGTAGTGTATGTAGTGATTGTTTTTCAAGTGAAATTACAGCCGCTCAACAAGCATTATTAGATGCCGCACGAGCAAGGCGTAATTCGATTACAACAGGAAATAAAGTTTATATTCAATCCGACGGATCTAGCCCAACAGTCACTATCGAACAAGTAGGAAGTTGGAATCAGATACAAGGTCTTGCTGGTGCCGGAACCTATGCTACTTTTAACGGTTTTGGTGGATCCCTTAATATTAAACAGGGAGACACACTATCTGGTCGTAATTTAATAGAACTAGGAGTTTCTGGTAACGGAAATAGTGTAACGATAAGCCAGGCTAGAAACACAACAACCGGAGCAGTTGACGGGCAAGAAAGCGGCGGGCATGTTCTTCGTCTTAGCGTCTCTGGAAATTCGGGAACTTACATACTACGTCAAGGTAACGACGGCGGATCTAATAGTGGTCATTTTTTAAATTATACTATGTCTGGTGGCGGCGGAACACACCAAGTAACTCAAAGTAATAACGGAGAGAAGCTAGCGTTCATTAATATTTCTGGCAATTATAATAACGAAACTGTTGTACAAAGCGGCACGGGCAACCACTTTTTAGATTTAACTCTCACAGGTAATAACAATAGTGCCAATATCACACAAACTGGTAGTGGAAGTCATAAAGCAACTATTAGCTTGATTAATGCAGGAGGCGCCAGTAATGCTACACTAATACAACAGGGTAGCACTCCACAAATATATAGTATTACACAGCAATGTGCTAACTTATCAGGGTGCTCGGTCTCGGTAACCCAAGGAAATGGGCCTTAATGGAAATGGAAGGTTTAATTACATTCTTGTCCTGAAAAACGACATAAATACACATATAACTTAACCTATTTAAGGAAACAAAATGGCACAAGAATTTTTAGTAGAAACCTTTGTCTGGAGCCCAGGCATGAGGAAGAAAGAATTTAGATTCGATACCTTAGATGCTGCAAAATCGTTCGCCGATGACGAAGCTGATCATTATCATGTTATTAAAGTATGGAATGAAAACAATAAGAATGTTTATACCAAACGAACTTTAACAACCTTAGCAGAAGATCCTAATCGATCACATGCTGAATTCTTGCTTGCAGCCAAGACATTTGCACAAAAGGGTGAGATGAATCCGCGATTTGTTACAGACACTGGATTGTTGGTAAATGCTCCAAATCCAAGTTTGGCAGCTTTTAATCCAGAACCCTTGCCTATGACAAACGTGCTACCAATTCCACCAGAACCCGATACAAACATTCCTTTAGTACAAGCATCTGAGCCTGTTCCTCCTCCAGAGAACATGCCTGAATAATGAAGAAGGTTCTGTTAAATCCATGGACAGCATTAGTAACGCTGTCCATTGTTGCTCTTGTACGTTTTTTTGATCCTAGCTTTGTAGAGTCAGTTAGACTTCGCTATTTTGATCAACTAATTATTAATCAACCTAAGAAAGATGTTCCTATTCACACAGTGAATATTGACGAAGCAGCCTTAGACAAATACGGACAGTTTCCTTTCCCTAGAGACATATACGCTGACATAATCAAAGATTTGTACAAGCGAGAAGCAGGTTTAGTTGTATTCAACGTACTAATGCCAGAACGAGATCGTTTTGGTAAAGACGGCGTTCTAGCAGAAACTATCAAACAACATCCGGTAGTTCTGCCTGCACTAGGACACACTAAAGGTAAAAATACCGATCGCGGTAGCCCTGTGCAGTTAGTGGGCCAGGATCCTAGTGGCAAGTTTGTAGAGTACCCTGGATTGATTAATTCTGTTGATAAGATTTCTGAACTGGCGGCTGGAGTTGGAGTCGTTAATACTTTCCCAGAAATTGACGGTGTTGTTCGTCGTATGCCATTAGTAATTGCCGCAGGTGAAAATGTACACCCTGCACTTAGCTTAGAAACCATACGTGTGGCTGCACAAGATCGTATACAGGTTAAAGTAGGAGACACAGGAGTTGAAGCCGTGCGTGTTCCTAAAATAGGACGTATTAACACAGATAACCTAAGTCGTATTTGGATTGATTGGGCAGGCCGGCCAGCAGAACATAGTCTAGCAGAATTGCCAAAAAGTTTCAACGGCGGTATAGTTATTGTAGGTCTTAGTGCCGCCGGACTAGCTAATCCTGTAGGTACAGCCGCAGGCGAAGTTTGGCCTCATTATCTACAAGGTGCTGTCGTAGGCACAATGATGACTCAGACTAATATACAGCGTCCGGTTAGTGCAGACGAATACGAATTATACGCAATACTGGCATTTGGCATTGCGTTAATCTTTTTAATGAGGTGGACTTATGTTGGCATTGCGGCAACTGTTATTGTTATTGGCGGGATTATTGCTGGCAGCATGTATTCTTACAGTAACTTCTTATTTTTATTTGACGCAACTGCCCCAGCAGTTGGCTTGGGACTGGTCGCTTTGCACGCCTACATGGTCAAATTCGTCAGCGAATTCTTACAAAAGCAACAGATCAGAAAACAATTCCAAAGCTACCTTAGCCCCGATTTAGTTGCTAAACTAATTAAAGATCCTAGCTTGTTAAAACTAGGTGGCGAAGAAAAAGAACTTAGTATCATGTTTACTGACGTTCGTGGTT
>JACCDI010303232.1_pt1 | contig 16389 bp, 18 predicted proteins | sample 7442791 | NCBI WGS metagenome assembly JACCDI01 (sample SAMN15323434, study PRJNA562643) | freshwater metagenome | isolation source: river surface water | place: USA:Blue River Watershed | collected 2017-08-15 | reverse complement strand
TTAGGGATGGCGCTTTTTGCTAATGGTGGGCGATTCACTAGTAAGCCTTATATTGCCAGTGGTGCCTATATCAACCGAATGAGCAACTACTGTCAGGGTTGTGCTTATCAACCCAGCGTTAAATCTGGTGATGGAGCTTGCCCAATGACAACGCTGTATTGGAATTTTCTACTTAAACATCAAAGTAGCCTTGAGAAGAATCCAAGAACAAGACTGATGACGGTCAATCTCAAAAGATTCTCAGAACAAGAAAAAGCAAATATCAAAGCCCAGGCTAGCCAAGTACTATCTAATCTAGAGGCGCTTTAGTTTTTAGTTGATTATTAGCGTAATATCCGGGAATATCCTCCGATATTACGCTTAATTAGTTATAAAAATGTTCAATTTTAATCAATCTCGACCCATGCAACTCATCTACATGAGCACCCCTGCCGATAGCACTTCGCAGGAAAGCCTAGTCTCTGTGGTCAGGAAAGCACAAGAATATAACTTAGCACATGAGATATCTGGTTTTTTACTATTTGATGGCCAACATGTTCTTCAATTGCTAGAAGGACCTAAGAAAGAGGTGAAGGCACTTTTTGAGAAAATCAAAAATGATGATCGCCATCATCACGTTCAAGCCTTATACGAGGAAGTTTCGGAAGAGAGAGCCATGCCTTTTCTAGGCATGGGGCTTTCATTCATTAATTCCAAAGAAAATCTACAGCACGACTTCTATTACACCCGAATTCAGGCACAAGAATTTAGTGGCCTGATTGAGGGCGCGGTTGGAAATTTCTTTAGAAAATACCTTTTTTAACTCGCAAAACATGAGCTCTGGAAGTCGGTTGACGAGCTTAAAGATTTATAAATCTCATGTCGAGGATAAAAGTAGGGCTCCTTAATGAAGCTATCTTCGACAACCTCACATTTTTTATTGCCAAGTTTAGTGACTGCAGCAATAAAACATGATGGGTTATTCATGATTGTTTCTTCAATTTGTGCCGCGAAGAGTGCTCGCTTTGACTCATCTTTAGTTGCCAAAGCTTGATCTAGTATTTTATTGAAAAGTTTTGGATTAGCGCACTGGTTGATCATATTTAAATAATCTTTCTCTGCGTTCAATTTTTCTACATTAATTCCAGTTGTTTTATTTGCCGTCCCAAATGCGCTGAGGCAAAAACTAAGCAAGAATCCAATAATAAATGTCTTTAACTTCATTTTGTGTCCTTCGAAAAGCAGTTACTTAGAATACGCTGTAATAGACAAAAAAATTATTTAAAGTTCAGTTGGAACGTCGGATGATTTTAATGAAGCGGCCTAGATGAAATATCTTTTAAAGATCCAAAACAAGAGGATGGTGAGTAACGTCGACAAACCCATCGTAGCAAAAAAGCTATAACCTGATCTTAATAACCAGCTAAAAAAAGGTAACACGGGTATCACTGGAATGACGAAGTAAAAATTCTGCAATGCCAGGTCTGCGATACGGTGATTATCTTTTGATTCGAGCCATATCAGTGTGTAAGTCGTAAATGAAATAATTGGTAGCGCAAGAATAATCGCAGCAAGAGAATTGCTTCTCTTGCTAAGCTCTGAAGCACTCACCATGACAAGCATCGCAACAACTATTTTGATTAGATAGCTCATTAGCGCTTTTCAGAGTTCTTGAGAAACTCAACTGCTTGCATGTACTGATAGTCTTTTTCTGTTCCAAGCTCTAAGATTGCTCTGTCCGCATATTGTTTTTGCTCAAGTGCTGCAATAGCCTCCGTAGATAAAGTTGTTTTGTTGGCACTCTTATCTATCCCCTTATCTTGAATGTGATTTGGAAGATCTGCTTCTCTAATGCTAGCAACTTTGTCTTTATTTCCTTCTTTAGTTTCTTCAACGGTAATATCGGGGGTAATGCCTTTTGCCTGAATGGATCTTCCGCTTGGTGTGTAATAGCGCGCTACTGTGATTTTAGCTGCAGACCCATCGCTCAAGGGGAGTAGGGTTTGGATAGTCCCCTTACCGAAACTCTGTGTTCCCATAATCTTTCCACGTTTATGATCTTGAATCGCACCAGCAACGACTTCTGACGCTGAGGCCGATCCGCTATTAATCAACACCACCAAGGGAATTTCTTTAAATTTAGCCGGCACCTCGCTCATGTAGTCATTCGCAGGATTTGGGCCAGAATAATTTTCTGGATTTGAAAATAGCCGCATTTTAGAGTCAGGGGTTTTCCCATCAGAATAAACGATGAGCTTATCTTTCTTAATAAAAGCTGAAGCAACTGCGATTGAGGAAGTCACTACACCGCCCGGATTATTGCGAAGATCTAAAACTAACCCCTTAAGTTGAGAGTCGGAGCGATTGGAGATTTCTAAAAGTATTTTGGCTAAATCACGTCCAGTATTTTCTTGAAATTGAGTCACTCTTAAATAGGGGTATTCTGTGTTGGTAAGTTTATATTTCACACTAGGATTTTTAATCGTCGATCTGAGAAGTTTAAAATTTAGTGGTGCGGATTCATTCTTTCTCAACACGGTGAGTTCTACAGAACTACCAGCTTTACCACGTATCTTCTTGATTGCATCCCCCAAAGGCAAACCTTTAACTGGCATACCGTCAATTGATGTAATTGAGTCACCAGTTTTCATGCCTGCCTTGAACGCGGGAGTGTCCTCGATAGGGCTTACAACCTTTAGCTCATCTTTGTCCATCATCACTTCGATGCCAACCCCGCCGAATTCCCCGCCGGTGGCTATCCCAAAATCTTTTAATCCCTCAAGATCAAGGTAGTTTGAGTGAGGATCAAGCCCAGCAACTGCAGAGCTGATAGCGTCTTTTAAGAATTTCTCATCATCTACAGAATCTACATATTGGGATTTAACCGCCGAATAAACTTCTGCAAACTTTCGCAGGACCTTTGGTGGAATCTCGAAAGTATTTTCTGCTGCATTAATCGCAGGTGAAAAACCACTTATGACGAGACTTAACGCTAAAACAGAATTTGTAAGATAGTTTTTCACTTTTTATCTTTCGAGTGTAAGAAATCATAAAAAAGGGGTGTAAACACCCCCACAAACAAAAGTATATAGTGACGAACCCTTTTAACATCACTTGGCTACTTTGGTTTGTATGATTCAGATATTTTCTTCATCGAAAAGTTCATGGACTTTATTTTTTAGCGTATTAAAAGGACAATTTTTAATTTATTCAATCTATAAAAATTAAATATTGATTATTTGGATCCATGATGATTGGAGTTATAGATATATCGTTATTCTTTTAAGAATTAACTTTGTATCGAATTTCTATACAGCAATATCGAACGAACTTTTCTGTAATCTTGAAGGGGCCATAATGCCCGGGTTAGTTTAATTTTTTTGAAATATTAAGCGTATGATGGAGTATTAAATATAACTAGACTATTGATTGAAACATGACTGAAACTCGCTCACATCATGATGGCCTTGAACTAAGATATCAAAGACTTTTTGAAACAGCAAAAGACGGCATCCTTTTATTAGATTTTCCAGATGGCAGGATACAGGATGCCAACCCATTTTTAATTGAGTTAATTGGTTACTCAAAAGCTGAGCTACTAGGAAAAAAGCTTTGGGAGCTTGGATTAATTGCGGATAAAGATAAGGCCATCTCAGCACACCAGTCGATTTTGAATACCGGATATGTTCGTTACGAGGATATAGATCTAGTCACCAAAGATGGAAAAAATATAGCCGTCGAGTTTATTTGTAATTCATATGGCGTCAATAGTGAAACTGTAATCCAGTGCAATATCAGGGATATTTCCGCCCGCAAAAAAGCTGAAATCGCCCTGTCCTTAAGTCAAGCGGAGATGGTCAAACATTTCCATGAGATGATCGATAGTACATCCAATCTAATTGAAGCCCGGGATCCTTATACCTCGGGACATCAAAAAAGGGTGGCGCATTTAGCGGTTGAAATTGCTAAATCGATGGGGTTGACTGCATTTCAAATAGAAAGCGTTCATTTAGCAGCAACCATTCATGATATTGGAAAAATAAATATCCCGATTGAGATCTTAACGAAGCCATCGCTACTTAACCCCTTAGAAGTGGCTATGCTGAGAACGCATCCACAGACTGGTTACGATATATTAAAGCCGCTTAGCCTGCCCTGGCCAATTTCTAAGATCATTTTGCAGCATCATGAGCGCTTAGATGGGAGTGGATACCCGAATGCGCTGAAGAGCGAAGATATTTGTTTGGAAGCCAAAGTCTTGGCGGTCGCTGACGTTGTTGAGGCGATGACCTCTCACCGACCCTATCGTCCAGCAGTAGGGATTGATAAGGCACTTGAAGAAATTGCATCCAAGCGCGGCATACTCTACGACACTAGCGTTGTAGATGCTTGTCTGAGATTGTTCAAAGATGCTGGCTATGAGTTTCCCAAAAAAGTAGAAGCTAAGGCCGAGTAATTTCTATTGTTAAACCCAATCCTCTTGGAGGATGATTGGGTTTTTTAATGCCATCAATTTTGATTAATTCAACATTAGACGTCACACTGAGTGCTAGGGGTGCATCGCTAAGGTTGTGGATTCAAACAACATTTATTTCTTCCAGCCTTCTTGGCCATGTACATCGCATGGTCTGCCCTATCTAAATAAGTTTTAAGCATCTTTGCGTAATCCGTTGATCCTTCTTCTGCCGTTACTACTTCAACACCAATACTTACTGAGATTTTGATTTCCTGACCAGAATGGATGTCACAACAAAAATTGCTGATCTCTTCCCTTAGTCTTTCAGCGACCTCCATGGCTTCGATTGCATCGGTATCAGGCAGGGTAATCAGGAATTCTTCTCCACCCATCCGGCCGATGAAATCAATATTTCTTATTTTCGATTTAATGAAACTAACCATCTGTTTCAGCACTTGATCGCCAACTTGATGCCCAAATTTATCGTTAACTTTTTTAAAGTGATCGATGTCAAGACTTAGAAGTGCCAAGGGTTTCTTACTTCTTGCACCTCGCGCTATTTCAAGCTTGGCTCTTTCGATAGTTTCTTGGCGACTAAGTGCTAATGTTAGGTAGTCGGTTTTTGTCACTGCTAGCAGATGATTGTTGACTTGTTCGTGATCGGATAATAGCTTTCTAATTCCAATAACCCCGAAAAGTAAGCAAAAAGAAATGGGTAGTGACAGGATTGCATCAGTGAGATTGAACTCACCAGATTTAAGAGCGAATAATATTGGTGAGACTCTTCGGCCAATCATGAGGCTAAAACCAATCGCCAGAAATATCCACCCGGTACGATAGATTTTAAATTTTTTGATGAGCGATGCTGATATTGCCGCAGTCGCTAATTGCGCAATTAGCGATAATGAGTATAAGGATATCGCAAGAGAAAACATTCGCTATATTTTCCTTTTAAACCATGAATGGTTTTATAAATGCGGGCTAAGACTTTCTATCCAATGGTAAGACTTTTGGTGATCATGATAGCAGTTACAAGCTTCTTTTTTGAGTTTCTCAGTATCAAGGATTTCGATACTGCCTCGAGTATATTGGATGATCGTTTTAGCTTGCAGTTGTCTTGCTGCCTCACTCACGCCCGCTCTCCTTACCCCCAATAGATTTGAAATTAAAGTTTGGGTGATTTGAATAGTGTTAGATCTTATGCCTTGCCCAATAATAAGGAGCAAGTAGGCAAGTCGCTGCTCTAAGGAGTGGAAATGATGACAGCCTATCGCAATGGTCAGTCTTTCCATCACTACCAGGATATAACGGTTCATCAGCACTCTTAATGCTTGACTGTCTTTAATGAGGTCGAGAAACACAGCGATCGGGATTCGATAAGCTTCGCCGCTGATTTCAACGTTTGCCCCACATGCAGCTTGCCTTGCTCCTAAGAAGACCGGCGTACCCAGCATCCCTTCGTTTCCAATTAGGCCCGCCTCTAAGCTTTTTCCATCTACGGTATGGACTAATGAGATCAGGCAGTTAATGGGAAAGTAAACGAATGAAATCGCCGTCCCTGCAGTATTGAGGGATTGGGATGCATTTAAATAAACTAATTCACTGCCCTTTAAAATAAGCGCAAGGTCATCTTCAGGCAGGGTTAATAGTAATTTATTCTGATTGCTCATTCGGTGCAGTCGATACCCTTCACTAGCATTACCCTATAGAGCTTCTTTCATAAAGCTTGCTAGTCGGGGGGGTTAAACTTTCTTAATCCAAATAAGACGGGTGAAGTTTAAAAAAGTGCTAAGTTTTTACTTAGGTTGGTGAATATTAACACGAATGTATTTGAAGATTTTTGTGCGAAGAATTTAATTACTGAATTGTTGGGATATTCACATTAATCTTATTGTGGTAGCAGTCGATCATATTCATCTTTAACGACTTGATAACACTCGCAGCATTTTTCTTCAATGCCTTGACGGTCTAAGACCTCTATTAATCCTCGGCTGTATTTAATGAGACCAGATTTTTGCAGTTTTCCAGCTGCTTCCGTCACGCCCTCTCGCCTAACGCCTAGCATGTTAGCGATTAATTCTTGCGTCATCTTTAATTGGTTAGTTTCTAGTCGATCAAGACTCAATAATAGCCATCGACAGAGTTGCTGATCAATCGAGTGGTGACGATTGCAGACTGCAGTTTGAGTAATTTGTGTCATGAGTGCTTGCGTATACTTAAGCAACACATGCATGGTGTCCGGGTTATGCTCAAAACCATCTTTTAATTGGTTAACTTTTACTCGGTATCCATATCCACTGCTTTGAACAACAGCGCGACTTGGTGTTGTATCGCCCCCCATGAACATAGATACGCCAAGCATTCCCTCGTTACCTACTACTGCAATTTCGGCAGACGATCCATTTTCCATGACGTAGAGCAGAGAGATGATCGCGCTCGTTGGAAAATAGACGTGACTAAGCTTTTCTCCCGATTCATACAGAACATTACCCAGATCTAATTTAACGAGTTCAAGATCTGGAAAAAATTTATTGATGGTTTCATTGCCCAACGTTTTGAGGATTTGATTGACCTGGGGTGTTTGTGTTGAGGACATTTGAATTGGGGCCTGACCTTATTGAGGAAGGGTGTTAAATAACTTCATATGTAGATACTAGTATAGATGAATATTGTTATATGTACGATACCGTACATATAACAATATTCATCTCATTTTCTTCATATGTTCGTTATCGAACAGACCGGAAATTTCCTCAAGCGCAGCATGGTTTTCAGTTAAGTCCTAATTCATCTAAGTTTAGGAAAAGGGCTTGATCTGATGCATAGGCCTAAATACAGGTTGCTGAAAATTATTATCAAGGAGTTTCAAATGATCAAATCAAGAAAAATGAATACATTAACCACAAAGAAAAAGCAGTCGGGTGTCACCATGATTGAGTACGCTTTGATTGCGGCTTTAGTTGCGATAGCGGCGATACTCGCATTAACTGATCTTGGTTCAGTTATCGCGACAAAATTCACAACAATCGGTACCTCAATCACGAGCGCTGGCTCTTAAGTTAGATAGGTCATTTCGCCCCTGGGGTCCCCTCTAGTGCCCCAGGCGGTGTAATCAATATAGTCAGGAATTTACCTTGAAACCTTCATTCCTAATAGGAAGCTCCCTAGTCTTTGGGGCGGTTGCGGCATTTTTTGTTGCGCAACTCACGAAATCACCAAACGCAGCCAAAGGGCCGCATGTGGTCATAGCTTCAACTTCGATTCCGGCAGGGACAGAACTTTCTTCGGCACAGTTAAAATCTCTTGATTGGCCCTCTTCTGCGATCCCCAAAGATGTGTTTGCAGATAGCAAGTTATTAGAGCACCGTGTAGCGCGCCAGACCATTGAGGCAGGTGAGTTGGTGCTTGAATCGAAGCTTGCGCCAGTTAACGCTAAAGGCGGCCTGGCCGCCACAATTCCGCCAGGTAAGCGCGCTATTTCAGTGCGTGTCAATGACGTAGTTGGCGTTGCTGGATTTGCCTTGCCTGGTAATTATGTGGATGTCTTGGTCAGTGCAAAAGATCAAAATGGTCATGCATTTTCCAAAATCGTTTTGAATCGTGTGAAGGTATTGGCCGTTGCGCAGGATACTGTTGCAGACGCGAGTAAACCGAAAATTGTGAATGCTGTGACCTTGGAACTAACCCCTGAAGAGTCCGAGCGATTAGATCTGGCTCGTAGTATTGGCTCCTTGTCCCTTGTGCTCAGAAATGAAATGGATACCACAGTTGTGCAGTCAGAAGGTCAGCGTCTGGTTGATTTAACCAATCTATCGGCGATGGTTGAAGAGTCACAGCCTAAGCCTGCAGGAGTTAGCGAGTTGCCAAATACAAATCCCACCCAGAAAAAAGTGCCAAAGCGCTCCAAATCTATCACTAAAAACAAAGTGGATTTGGTGGAAGAAATTAGAGGCGTCAAAGAAAGTGAGGGTGCTAAATAATGGCTCCCAAATTAAATATGTGGAAGATCGGGGGCGCATTAATCGCAACCTTGTTGTTACCACTTACGATACAAGCGGATGAGTTGGCTAATGAAACGTCTATTGGCACATTTGTCGGTAAAACAAAACTCATACATTTAACATCACCCATCTCTCGTGTGGCTGTTGGAGACCCTAATATTGCAGACTACAAAGTAGTCTCTTCTACCGAATTGGTTTTATTAGGCAAAGCGGTTGGTACGACCAATCTTGTTTTGTGGCAAAAGAATGGAAAATCATCGAGCATCGACATGACCGTTTCGGTTGATGTTTCTCCCCTCGAAAAAGCAATTGCCAAGCAGTTACCAAGTGAGAAGGAAATTACGGTTACTTCAGCATCTGGATCGATCGTCCTGGGGGGTTATGTTTCTGATGCCATCGCAGTGGATACCGTGGTAGGTCTAGCTGAGGCGCATGTACGTAATCTCAATCGATATTTAGTTGGCGGGTTTAAGGACACGGGGACTACAAACAATGTTACTCCGAATCCATCGACTGCGATGGTTCAGGTGGTTAATTTGATGAAGGTGCGTGACCCACAACAGGTGATGTTGGAGGTTCGCGTGGCTGAAATATCTAAAAAATTATTAGATCAACTGGGCGTCGGCTTTAGTGCGAGTGCTGGGGATGTTCGTTGGAACGTTGTTTCTAACTATTCCTCTAGCGGCGCTACAGGTTTGTTGACATTGTTTGCTGGAAAAACGAATAACCTTTCCGTGGATGCTCAGCACACCGATTCTTTGGTCAAAATTTTGGCTGAGCCAAATATTGTGGCAACGAGTGGTCAAGAAGGAAGCTTCTTGGTCGGTGGGCGAATCTTTATCCCGGTCCCACAATCAACCAATGGCACAAACAGCCTCGTTACTTTAGTTGAACGCGAATATGGTGTCGGGCTTAAGTTTGTCCCAACCGTACTAGATGGTGGGCGTATCAATCTCAAAGTTGCCCCTGAGGTCTCAGAATTTTCTAACATCACTGACTTTCAGACATCTCAAGGTAAGACCCCACCTGTATTTACGACCCGACGCGCCTCGACCACAGTCCAGCTTAAAGATGGCGAACATTTGCTGATTGGCGGTTTAATGCGCAACAACGTTACTGCGAATGTGAAGGCAGTCCCGGTGTTAGGGCAATTGCCTATCCTTGGCGCTTTGTTCCGAAGTACTGAGTATGCCTCTGATAAGACAGAGTTAGTGATTGTTGTGAGTCCAAGCTTGGTGAAAGCACGTTCAGAATCACCCGTGTTGCCGACGGATAAGTTTGTAGCACCAACTAGAAGCGAAGTATTCATGGGAGGCAAACTTGAAGGTAACCAATAAAATGAATAGATGGACTTGGCTGATTTACGCGATTGTCTTGTTGCTCGCGGCCTGTGCAACCGGTCAGTTTCCGGAAACTTCAACCCCTAAATTAGACGAGGAATTTGGCAAGTCTTTTAGCGCGGCAAAAGAAGCGCAAAAACTCAATCCTACCCCCGCCCAAAAAGACTCGGCTACAACGGCTAAGGAGCTTGCACAACCCTACGACAACCTGATTAAGGGCAAGGCAAGTTCAGCGCCATTACAGGCCCCAATTTCAGGTGGAGGGATGTAGTGATGAAAATCATTTTCTTTACTGCAGAGGGGTGGCAATTTGCAGAGCCTGAAGGCATCGCTGTTAACAGCGTTGCTAGGATAACCGGCACCCTTAAAGATTTAATAAAAATTGCTGATGAGCGACCAGAAGTTGTTTTTATTGGCGGATTTGAAAGCAGTGAGACTCTTTTGGGTAAGGTGAAAGAACTTTGTGAGGCCCTACCCAAAGCTATCGTGGTTGTTTATTCAAAAAAATCAGACGCAGATTTCTTGATGACTGCGATGCGAAATGGCGTGCGTGAAGTGATTGCAGAAAACAGCGCAGAAGAAGTGGACGGGGTCATTGCCCGTGCGAAATTGCATTTAAAAGGTCAATGTGTCGACATTGGTCTAGTTCAGTCACAAAAGATTGGTTTTATTTCCGCAAAGGGCGGCGACGGCGGCACCTGTGTGGTTGCAAATATTGCAGCTGCTTTAGCAAAAGATGAAAAAAATCGTGTGGTGGTGGTCGACTTATCGCTTCGTTATGGGGATGTGGAGATCTACCTTACCAATAAGAACATTTCCAATAATTTGATGCACTTCGCTACAGCGGTAGATCGTATTGATGGAACGCTATTGGAGCTCATGACCCACCACATCACAGATAACCTACACCTTATCCCATCGCCGCTGACGCTAGAGGATATCCTTAAAGTTAAGATTGAGGATGTTGAGAAACTCGTTGATATTTTAGCGAAGCATTACGACTATGTATTACTCGATATGGGGACGGGCTTAGATCCGATCTCTATTCGCACATGGGATAAGTTAGATAGATTGGTCATCGTATCAAGTATGACGATTCCATCTGCGCGCCGTGCCTCACAAATTTTGCGTTTGTGGGAGAGCATGGGGTTGTCAGCGAAGAAAGCCAATATTTTGATCAGCCGCGCAGGCGGTCCATCAGACCTCAGCACAGATGATTACGAAAAAGCGGTTGGTAAAAAAATATGGCGTACCGTTTATCGAGAATTCATGGGGATACAACAATCCTTACTCAAAGGTATCCCAGTGGTTGATATCAAGCCAAATTCGAAATTTACCCATGCATTGTTGGATCTTGCTGCCGAATTGAATGGAAAGCCTATTAAAAGGAAATTCTCGTTATGGGCCTTCTTAGGGATCAAATAGGTAATTGGAACTACGGCCAGTCTAAAATTGACGGTGACGGCCTCGGTTCGGCCGCATCAGATAGCGCTGTAAAGCCAGCATTAGAGACTAGTCCATACAGTGATATCGATAAGTTTCACGTTAATCACAAAATGCAAGCTAGCTTCTACGAGGCTAAGGTTAAGCTGCATCAGAAGCTGCTTTCGCGCTTAGATCTAGCTGCAGCCGAGACGATGTCGACTGAGCAGCTTGGCTTAAAACTTAAAGATCTCATCAATAAGCTTATCGATGAAGATGCTTTGCCCGTTAATAATGACGAACGTCATCAACTGATTTCAGATTTACAAAACGAAATCTTAGGTCTTGGCCCTATTGAACCACTATTAGCCGATCCGACCATTACTGAAATTTTGGTGAACGGTTACGACAGAGTTTTTATTGAAAGGCAGGGCCAGTTAGAGCTGATGCCTATCCAGTTTAATAATAATGAGCACCTGCTTCGTATCATCGATAAAATCGTTTCACGTGTTGGCCGTCGTATTGACGAGTCTAGCCCGATGGCTGATGCACGCTTGCCAGATGGATCTCGCGTCAATGCGATCATCCCACCCATTGCACTCGATGGCCCAACATTATCCATTCGCCGTTTCTCGGTTGTTCCGCTCAGAATTGAAGACCTGATTCGTAAGCATGCCTTAACTAAAGGCATGGCAGAGTTTCTTGCGGCGATGGTGCGAGCCAAAACCAGCATACTCATTTCTGGGGGTACGGGTTCAGGTAAGACTACTTTGCTTAACATCTTGTCGAGCTTCATCCCAGAAAGCGAGCGAATTATCACTATCGAGGATACCGCTGAGTTGCAGTTACAGCAAACCCATGTGGTTCGTCTTGAAACCCGCCCACAAAATATTGAGGGTAAAGGTGAAGTGCCAATGCGTGCCTTAGTTCGCAACAGCCTCCGCATGCGGCCAGATCGTATCGTGTTGGGAGAAGTTCGTGGCAGCGAGGTGATTGATATGTTGCAGGCTATGAACACAGGCCATGAAGGTTCTCTTACCACCATCCATGCCAACACCGCACGTGATGCATTGAGTCGCTTGGAAAACTTAGTGAACATGGGCGGTGTGCAAATACCAATCAAAACCTTGCGTCAACAAATTAGCTCTGCCATTCATATTGTGATTCAAACTGCTCGCTTGACAGACGGTAGTCGGAAGATCACCAGTATCCAAGAAATCACTGGGATGGAAGGTGACATGATCAGTATGCAAGAAATCTTCACTTATGAGCGGACGGGGACAGGAAACGCAGGGGTCGTGCTGGGTAACTTTAGAGCAACAGGTTTGCGGCCTTTGGTGGCTGACCGGATCAAAACTTGGGGGATAACGCTCAGTGATGATTTATTTGAGCCGGGCCTAATCGAATAGAGATTAATCTAGATGAACTATCCTTTTTTAATTGATTTTCTCTTGTTGATTGCACTATGTGTGGCATTAATCGGTTCTATTGTGCTTGCTAACTACTGGTACCAACACTATAGCAGTCGTGCCAAATCGTTGAGTAAACGGCTTGGCGATATTGTTAATCTCAGAAGTCAATTAGGGGAACAGTTGGTTAAGCCAGAGGAGATTAATCTTACAGGTTTTGAAAAGTTAGGACTCACTTCACAACTCATGGAAGCCATCAAGTTGATGATTCTCCGTGCAGATATTGATATCAGTGTGGGTAGGTTGTTGGCGATTTCAGCGATTTTTTTGGTTGCTGGCATGCTATTTCTTTTAACCTTTACCCATCTTCATTTTTTCTCATCATTGTTGCTGGCGCTCTGTTTCTCTGCCGTCCCATTTTTGTATGTCATGCGGAAGGAAGAGCAACGTCGCTTACAAATCGAGAAGCAATTGCCTGAGGCGCTGGATTTCGTTTGCCGTTCATTACGGGTGGGTCATGGTTTGGCCGTGTCGTTTGGGATGGTGGGCGATGAGTTGCCCAATCCAATTGCTAGGGAGTTTAAGAACGTATTCGAAGAGGTGAATTTTGGGTTGCCTTTTAGTGAAGCAATGACCAATTTTGCGCTCAGGGTCGATAGTGCTGATGTTAACTTTTTGGTGGTTGGATTATTGATCCAACGTGAGGCTGGCGGGAACTTGATAGGACTCTTAGAAAACCTAGCCAAAACTGTTCGTGACAGAACCATTTTTGCTGGAAAGGTTCGCGTGCTCTCATCTGAAGGCAAGTACTCAGGCATTTTGCTGAGTGCATTGCCATTCGCAATTGGAGCTATTTTGGCGGTCCTCAATCCTCAATATATGTCTATCTTATGGACCACCGAATTAGGTCAAAATTTAATTCTATTTAGTCTGGTGATGATGGCGTTTGGTGGTCTTTGGATGTGGAAGATCACAAAGATTAGGGTGTAATCATGAACGTCCAATTTTTAATGTTTTGTGCATTGATTATTTTTACCTTTGCAGCGGTAGTTGCCCTCTTTTTGGGGATTGTGGGCTTAGTTTCAAAGCTACATGTTGGGAACCGTTTGTCCCAGGTTTTGGGAGATACGGCTGCCGTAGGAAATACTGATGAACAGGTCTTAGGTCGCCGCTGGCGAGCTATTTTGGAGTCACTCTCTAAACTGTCATTGCCAAAAGAAGGCTGGCAAAGTTCTACTGTTCATCTGAAGTTTCTTCGAGCTGGGATTCGCCGAGCTAACGCACCACTGATCTACTACGCCATAAAAAGTATGCTGACAGTAGGGCTGCCTATTATTATTGGTTTAGTTGTCTTGCCCTATCTTAATATGGTCTTAAGTAAGATAGCTTTGCTCCTGATTTTGGTTGCCGCGTTAGGGTATTACCTGCCAGACTTTTATCTTTCCATTCTGACTAAACGTCGGATGGAAGATTCTCAGGAGGGCTTGCCTGAGCTTATCGATTTGTTGGTGATCTGTACGGAATCTGGCTTGGGGTTAGATGCCGCGCTCAATCGTGTATCAAAGGAAATTTCACGCAGCCACGCTTATTTAGCTGAGGAGCTTTATCTGACAAATTTGGAGATTCGTGCAGGTGCAGGCCGCAATGTTGCCTTGAAGAATCTTGCCCTAAGAACTAATTTGGAGAGTGTGCACAATCTCGTCTCTATCCTCACTCAGGCTGATCGGTTTGGCACAAGCGTGGCTGACTCCTTGCGTTCCGAAGCTTCCTTGATGCGTATTCGCCGCATGCAAAGCGCGGAAGAGATTGCAGCAAAGATCCCTATTAAGATGATGATCCCGATGGTGCTTTGTATTTTTCCATCGTTGTTCGTTGTAATTATTGGCCCAGCCATTATCCAGATACGGGTGTTATTTCAATGAGGCATCAGCGATTAGATTTGTGCAGGCGTGTTGCTGTCAATAAAGTTCACGGCACCGCAATGATTGAGTTTGCACTTGTATTGCCCATCTTTTTGCTCCTTGTTTTTGGGATTGTGAATTACGGTATTTTACTTTTCGATCAGGCGGTTATCACAAACGCAGCAAGGGAGGGTGCAAGGTGGGGTGCCATCAATACTACGAGCACGACAAAAGCGAACTGCGGTCCATCAGCTGCGATTGGGACTGGCGACCCTTGTGGGGTTGCTAACCATTATGCAAGCTCAGGTCTCATCACCTTTGGTGATGGCAACCTTCAAACAAGCTCAACTGGGGATGGTGTTGCACATTCTCTAGTGACGGTCGAAGTGGACTATGAGTATTGGGGTCTAGGCTATAGTTTTTCTACCTTCCACCAGCACTTAAAGGCTAAGGCGGTGATGTACCATGAATAGATCATTTTTCGATCAAAAAGGGTCCACCCTAGTTTTATTCGCATTTTTGATTACGGTGTTGATTGCATTTGTAGGTTTGGCCATTGATGGGGGTTACCTTTTTGTCCAGAAGGCACGTTTGCAAAGTACTGCGGATGCTGCAGTTCTCGCATGTATCACGGAATCTAGTTCATGTGGTTCGGGTGGAAGTGACATTTACCCTGCGGTCAACCCATACGGTTTTGATGTGGTAACAACGAATCCGGTGACTTGTCCTAAGTCTTCTCAGGCAGGCTGCGCGATGGCGGTTGCTTCGACATCCTGGAAAACATTCTTTTTGGGGGTGGTTAGTAAAGTTGATGTCACTTTAAGTGCTCGCGCTATTGCAGGAAGAAATTCTGGCGGCCCTGCATGTGTGGTTGATATGACCAGCTTTAGTACCAACGGTAGTAACAGTGTTGTCTTAAATAATTGTTCTGCGGCGATTGGAGGCGCATTCAATACCACCAACAAATCAGGCATTGTGATTAGCCCTAATACGGATGAGAATGGTATTACTATTTACAATGGAAATTCAATTGCTTGCACTAAGTGTTCACCAGCTCCCATCGCTGTTTCAACGCCAATTCCTGTGCTTCCAACTTATAATCCGCCAACGCTAAGTGCCGCCCCTGCCCCCACTTATAACGCTGCGACTAAAACTTACACTTATGCGCCTGGTAGTTATTCTTCAGCGGTGACCTTTGATAAGAAATATAGCTATGTTTTAAGTAGTGGTAGTTATGTATTTAATGGGGGCTTTAATACCGGTTCGGCAGTCGTGACTAATAGTGCAGGAGGGGTCTCGCTTTACGTGCCAGGGGATAAAACTTTAGTCCTCAGTGGTACGGTCACTCTTTACGCACCGACACCCGCAAACTGTGCAGCGAGTAGCGCTGTCGTTATCAGTCATCCTTATACCTCAACTCACTACAACATGACGGTCAATGGATCCTTTGATCATCTCACCTTAACAGGGATTGCTAATCTGGCTGCGGATAATTTAACCATTGATGGCACTAGCTCTGCCTTAACCATTACAGGCTCTTTGCTTACTAATGCACTCACTTTGAATGGCAATATGAACCCAAGTTATTCAGCAAACCCATGCAATAATCTTTACCCCGCAGGTTCAGTTTCTCTAGTTCAATAGTCATTTTTCGAATTTTAAGTTTTCGCCCTGCTTCAGACAGGTGAGACATTACAGCTCCTATTGGAGAGCGCTTGGGTTAGATCTGAAGCTAGACAATCTTAAATAACGAGTTTAATATTCACTTTACTGTACAAACGTTCAATAAAGTGAATTATCATGAATCCAATTAGTTTCTTTACTCATACACACAAGCCGTATGCGAATGTTGCTGAAGTTTATCGCCGTTACTCCAATCGT
>JACCDI011953572.1_pt1 | contig 16396 bp, 8 predicted proteins | sample 7442791 | NCBI WGS metagenome assembly JACCDI01 (sample SAMN15323434, study PRJNA562643) | freshwater metagenome | isolation source: river surface water | place: USA:Blue River Watershed | collected 2017-08-15 | reverse complement strand
TCCAATACTGACAATAGGATCAAGCATGATGAAAGGAAGGAAATTGAATTTAAAACACTACGACTTAAAACTACATACAGCCAAAGGCTATAAGTTGAAGCGGAAACATTTAAAATATTTATATCCCTGATCTTTATCCGTGGACCGCGGGTCCGACGGTTATACGTGGACCGCGGGTCCGACGGTTATACGTGGAATGCGGGTCTAACGCTTATACGTTGCTCTGCCTTTCTCGTCGTATTGATAATACTTGAGGGCGACCAAGACCGCCATAAAGCCCCAGAGTGGTGCGGCAATCTTATCAAAATCACTGAAATTATTCAGAAAGGCGTGCACATAGTAAGTGATCAGTCCGAGCAATAAAGCCTTTGCCATAGAGCGTTTCCATGGTTCTTTAGTTTCGTCGTATACAATCTGCATTCCAGTAAACACAGAAGCCAGAAAAACACCCAACCAGGAGATAAATCCAATGAGTCCCATTTCAGAGAGTGCATTAAAATATTCTGAGTGTGTATTACCAAGATCGCCGCTATTGGTACTGATTAAAGTTAAATCTTCGGGACGTTGGAAAGGGGCGTATTGGAAGGTGTAAGTTCCTGGTCCGAAGCCAAAGACCGGTTTCTCTTTAAACATCAGGATGGCACAATGCCAACGGTTCATACGTTCGAGGTTAGAAGGGTCAGTGGTGATATTGGACACCGACTGAGCGTGTGATTCAAGGTCATCGGCACTACCCTGCTTATTGCTTTCCAGACTGTACAGAATTTGGTCTTGTTTCACAAAAGCGATGGCACTTACTAAAAACAAACCCAGCATCAGGTGTTTAAATTTAACTTTAACACGCATAGCCTGATAGAAGGCAAAAGCAGCTATTAAACTTATCCAGGAAGCGCGGGTATACGAAAAGATGATACCTACGATGAGTACCAAAGCAATTAAAGCAAAGACACCTCTGTGGAGGTAGGAGAATTTGAACCAGTTGCCACGAGCAGCAAACATGAGAGCAACAGGAACGAAGAAAGAAATATAAGCCGAATAAATGGTATGATCGCCGAAAAAGGGTTTCATAATAGCATAACCCCAACCACGAGAGAAGCCTTCACCAGCATGTTTAAATAAAGTAAAAGCCACAACGATAAAAGTGCCATAAAGCATATAGCTTAAGAAGCGTCTGATATACGTTTGATTGCTGAAAATATTGAGTAAAAAGAAAAAGAAGACTGCTACGAACCAGAATCTGGCTAACAGATATTTCAGAGAAACAAAAGGCATAGTGCTGGCAAAAGCAGTTACCGTCATCCAAGCCAGATTGATTAGGATAAAAGCTACCAAAGGCATCTTCATTAAACGCGTATCGAATTTACCACTGATAAGACTTTTATAAATATACATCAGGAACAAGAGCCAGATCATAGGTTCGGTAGGCAGCGACAAACCAAATCCACCTCCCACATCATCAAAGAAAATTGACAATGGCACCATAAAGCAAATCAGCAAAGCATAGAAAGCAGGCTTGTAATAGCAGAGGAACACCATCCCGATAGCCAGAGGAATCAGTCCCAGAACATATAATTCCATTATACTACCGAGCAAACCGAGTCCTACACCTAACGCACCGGCGAGGTAAATGTACTTATAGTCTTTCTTTTCCAGTATAACCGGTTCGAAAATCAAGCTTGAGCAGGCTTTTTGAGTTTTTCGTAGATAGCGAAGAAAATAGCAGAAGCCATGATGGTGCATATTAGAGTCACCAGCACGATTAGTTTTCTTACTGGGTAAGCTCTTTGCTCAGCGACATCTGCAGCACTTACAGTAAACTTATTTTTAAGAGTTTCTTTCACGTCCACTTCAGCGCGCTCGAATTTTGCTTTCAGATCAGACAATTTATCGAGTTCCAGTTGCAGCGTCTCTGTAAGCGCGGTAAACTGACCACCGAACTGCACGAGCGTTTTCTGTTGTTCCATTAGATCATCAACACGTTTCATATCACCTTTCGCACGGGCTTTGTACATTTCTTCAGCCAGGGCACGAGATTGTTCTTCGTAGTTGGTAACACCTTCGGTACCGAGTTTATACAATTCAGTTTTGATATTGTTCACCTCGTTTTCTTTCGCCTGCATCTGGCGTTTCACGATATCCAGAGCTGGCACAGCCACTTCCAATTGGATTTCATTTTTAATAGAATCATACAGATCCAAAATACCATTGGCCATTTCAGCAGCTTTTTTAGGATCTTCGTCAAGCACATCAACACGGATAGATAAGTAACGGGTACGGGAGAAACTGAAGTTTGAACCAATTTTATTGGCCAATTTCATTTTCTTCATACTGCTATTGGGATCAATTTTGTAGTGCTCCATTAACTTATAATTGCGCACCAATCTTTCAGTCAACTTACTTGACTGTAAAATCTGCAAAGCCTTCTCAGCTTCTTCCTCCTCACCAAACTCCAGGGGATCTTTCTGACGTTGATTAAGATCTGTCAGGAGCGCATTACTAATTGAATTGTTGGTTGTAGGATAAAAAATAACAGTAGACTGGTACTTCGGAGTAATCATGTAAGACACCACAGAAGATACAATTACTGACAAGACACCGAGAATAATCAGTTGCTTTCTCCACCTTGAGAACAAGGCCACCACATCTTTAAAAGTGATCAGACCATTTCCTATTTCTTCAAACGAATTCTGCATTAAATAATGATTTTTTTAATATAAGGTGCAAAAATAGTGATTTTGTGCACTTATGCGACTAACTAAATCCTATTAATTTTATTGTGATGGTCTTTTAAAAGTGATTAACAATTGACGCCAATCGATAATTCTAACGGCAAAAGCAATAAAGACAGCACCAGCACCAAATGCCAGTATGCTCAGTTCGATACCTGGCAAACTTTTCACCAGAAAACTCAGTCCACTCAGAGCACCAATAAAAACAAAAAACTTTAAAGAATCTTTTATCGTTAATTTAAATTTAAACAAGTAAAAACAACGAACAATACACAGAACTGCGAATAGACTTTGGGTACAAAGAGAACTTATAGAGGCTCCAAAAGATTGATATTTTGGGATAAGAATCAGGTTTAGAACCAGGTTACAGATTAGTGCAGCTGCGGCAAAAACATTGAGGTAAAGAAGATCGCGTTTGGCGGTTAGCAAAGTACTAAAGACAAAGATCAAACTCATAGGAATGAAAGCCAACATGATATTTCCGAAAACAGATGCCGATAATCTTAATTGCTCGACATCTTGAATCTTGTACATATAAAACAAGAGATCTTCACCAAAGAAAACGGCAGTAGCTGCCACAGTAACAGAAACCAACATCAGCACAGTAGAAGCCATATTGGACAGAGGACGAACATCTTCATTAGCACTTAGCAATCGTGCGTACATCGGCAGGAGAAGTCCTGAAAACAGCATTGCAAACATAGCAGCAGCATCGAGGAATCTGAAGCTCTGAGCATAAATACCGCAATGAAACACAGCATCAGGAAGCAACCAATTCATCATTAGCACATCCATTCTGGTATAGAAACCCATCAGAGCGAAGAGCAGTGCGAAAGGCAGACTTTTAAGGAACAAACTTTTGAAACTAAAAGCCGTCAGAGATGAAGTGTTGTTAATCCCTCTGAAATATTTAATATTCAGACCGAGTGCTATCAAGAAAGAAATACCAGTAGCGGTTAACTGAGCATAGGCAAACCAGAACACATTGATTTGATCGGCATAGAACAGAGCGAAGCAAAAGAGAATACCAAAAAACTTATCGCTAACGGAGAGTAGGCTATCAATCGCATAATGGTGCAGACCGTTGATATTCGATCTAAAATAGAGCACAAAAGAAGTCAGTATTTGGTTGATAGCGATAATCAGGAGAAGTTTGGCCCCCATTCCAGAGTTGAGTCCCACTCCCATGATTGCTAAAAAGTAAAGAGCAGAGAGAAACAACTTAGCCAGGAGGATCTGTTTAAAATTAACTTTAAAAAAATGTTTATCTGCTGCCACGCCGGTATTAGAAAAACTTTGGATACCGATATCCAGAACGATATTGAGGACAACAGCCAGGTTAAAAACAATGTAGTATTGAGCGTAAGCAGAGCCGAGTAGAATTTGAGCTTTACGATCAATCACCAGCAACCAGAAAGGTTTAATTATCAGGTTTAGCCCCTGAAGTAAAATTAAATTTTTAAGGAATGTTTTTCTCACTGGAATAGATGATTGCAAATAAAGGGTAAAAGCGGGAGTTCGCAAAGTTTGATAGACGAAAGAATGGACAGTGTGGATTATTAAACTATTGTTAAATACTTAAAATTCCTATAGATTTGCTTCAAATAACATTATTATGGGAAAAGGAGATAAAAAATCAAAAAAGGGTAAAATCGCCATAGGTAGTTATGGTGTGAACCGTCCGAGACCTAGCTTAAGAGCGAAGGCAAAAGCCGCAGCAGCTACTAATGAAGTAAAACCGAAAAAAGAAAAAGCAGCTCCAAAGGCTGTTAAAGCAGAGAAACCAGCTGCAGCAAAGAAAACTACCAAGAAAAAGACTGAAGAGTAATTTCTTCCTTCACAATATTGGATAAAGAAACTCAGTACCACAAGTACTGAGTTTTTTGTTTGATGGGGATTTTTAATCTTTTGGATTGATTTAAAATTCCAATTGTTTTCCAATGCTTTTATTGGAAGAAATGCCAAAATAGGGGCATTTGTAGTGGCGATTAGAATTTAATCACAAAAGTAAAGGCATAAAAAAAGCCTCAATTACTTGAGGCTTTTTTGTCAATATTTAGTACTACTTATTGAACGTAGTGGAATTCGTAGTAATCATCTTCAGAACCTGCGTTATCCTGAACATCGTCTATACCGATTAGGTAGTAGAAAGTGTTACCGTTTCTTGTAGATTTAGCAATGATTAATTTGTTGATGTCAACACCAGTGATGGTAGAGCTTTTACCAGCTGTAGCATCCCAAGCAGCAACGATATCAGCTTCGCTCAAGAACTGAGAGAATACTTTACCGTTTAATTTACCATCTGCACCAGACATAACGAATTGAGTACCGTTACCAGAGTTCCAAGTTTTGCTTAAAGCAGTGTTGTTAGAACCGTCAACGATGTCTCTTAAAGCTTCGTTACCTGAACCAGAAGCAGCAGTAACAGCTTCACCAGTTAATAAATCGAAAGCACTGAAGAAGTTAACAGATTTTAAGCTGTAAATTCTGTGACCAGTACCTCTGTCTGACAAAGGACCATAAGCTTGGATAGTGATAGAAGCAGATTTGGTAGTTGCGTTTTTGTCTGTAGCGTATACAGTGAAAACGTAAGTACCTTTATCTTGTGGTAAAGTGAAAGTGTAATCTCTGTTGCAAGTTTTAGTATTACCTGCAATGATAGAATCAGTACCAACGATTTGCTCAGCCTGGCTCATGTACTTCACTGTCATTTTAGTGCTTTTCAGATTCACATCACCACTGTGAGAGATCTTAGTACCAATTTTAATTACAGTTCCGATTTCAGCACTACCGTTAGCAAAAGTGTAACCAGCAAAAGTACCTGTGTTAGTTTGAAATTCGATAGATGGACCTACTGGACCTGTGGTTGTTCCTCCACCTGTACCATCATCACCGCAACCGGTCATAACCGCTGCAGCTACGAATGCTACTAAACCTGAATAAATTAATTTTTTCATAAATGCCTATATTTTAAGTATGTTTTATATTATGCAAACATAAGTTTTCTCCTACAATTAAAAAATAATTTTTTTTGTAAAATTATCTCCTTTTATTTGAAAACATGAACCAAACGCAAAAGATTAATTCTACTTTTATTGTCATAATTACCGTGTTTTTTTTCTGGGGTTTCGTAGCCGCCAGCAATGGAATTTTAATTCCGCTATTTAAAGCTAAATTCCATCTTTCTCAGTTTCAGTCACAATGGGTAGATTCTGCATTTTATATGGCCTATGCTGTTGGTTCTCTCATCTACTTTGGACTATCGGTAAAAATAGGAGATCCGCTCAACAAAATCGGTTATAAAAAAGGTTTAGTGGCAGGACTTTTACTCTCCGCCATAGGAGCTTTGCTCTTTATTCCAGCAGCAAACCTCAATTCTTACGCCTTTTTATTATTGGCCTTGTTTGTAATCGGACTTGGATTTGCGTTACAGCAGATTGTTGCCAATCCCTTTGTTGCTAATTTTGGAGACAAAGCTCATGGTGCTCACCGTTTAAGTTTAGCGGGAGGTATCAATTCGTTTGGTACCACAATTGGTCCTGTTCTCTTAAGCATCGCCTTATTCGGCAGCGTTAAAGCGCCAAAGCCCGAAACAATGGGTATAGAAGCTGTTAAAGTGCCAGCCATGATTCTATTTGGATTATTCATTCTCTGCGCTGCATTAATACAATTCAGTAAACTTCCGAAAATTGAAGAAACAGAAGGTGAAGGATCTGACAAATTTAAGATCACTCAATACCCTCAACTCATTTTGGGAATGATTGGTATATTTTTATACGTTGGTGTTGAAGTTAGTATTCAAAGTAATATGGGAGCATTATTGGAAATGCCATCTATCAAAGGCATCGACCATACTAAGATCGCTCCATTTATTTCATTGTACTGGGGAAGCTTAATGATAGGCAGATGGACAGGCGCTATCAGCGTATTCAATTTAAGCAAAACTGGAAAACTCATCGCTCAGATAGCAGTACCATTAGTAGCATTTGTTGTGGTATTCCTTGTTAACGACATCAACAAATACGACACCAGCGATTTCATCAGTTATTTACCATATGTCTTCATAGCCATCTTCCTGTTTATCATTTCAGGAGAAGATGCTTCTAAAACCTTGTTATACCTGGCCAGTGCCGCATCTATTATGATGATAGTAGGTTTATTCACCACTGGCAATGTAGCCTTATTATCATTTATGAGTGGAGGTTTATTCTGTTCAGTGATGTGGCCATGTATTTTCTCATTAGCGATTGGAGGATTAGGCAAACACACCAATCAGGGCTCATCACTTCTAATTATGATGATACTTGGAGGTGCCATTGTACCACCACTTCAAGGGTATATCGCCGACCACTACAACGCGCACAGTTCATACATTGTTACCGTTTTCTGCTTTGCATATCTGGCCTGGTTTGCCTTTAAAGTTAAGCGCATCTATGCTGCCAAGAACATTGTTTTAACGGAAACAGCTGTTAAGTCGGGGCATTAATCTTCGACCTTTTCAAACCTGGGCACTTCCCTACCTTCTATCACAACAGTTTCGAAAAACATGGCTGCTGGTCGCACCCACAGGCTATGCTCACCATATAACTGGCGGTAGACCACCATTTCTTCAAGTGTTTCAGAATGTCTGGCAGTATCTACCAATTCGTAGAGGTGTCCTTTGTAATGTTTGTAGATGTTTTTTTTCAATTTACCTTTTTTTATGCAAATGTATGAAGCATTATATCAAATACAATTGTCTAAAAAAATATGAACCGTCTATTAATCCTCTTAAGCTTTGTTTTTATCACCACAGCTGATGCACAAAAAGTGACAGTTAGTGGCCGTATTTCTAATTTAAATGCAGTTAACGACACCGACTTCATCTTGTATTTTAAACAAGCCGGGAAAGTTGTTGACAGCACCCTTACGCATACCTCTGGCTATTATACGACTCAAATTTCTCCCGGTAAGTATGATATAGTTGTAACCAGACAAACCTGTCATCCACAAACATTTTCAGGAATAACATTAACATCCCTTAGCAACAACATCAACTTATCCTTGCGATTCAACAAAGAACCTGTTTGTCGCGATCCATATGTAAAAAGATATACAGACATACATTCTAAGAGTGATACATTGTACCTCGAGGGCGCCAGTGTGCATGGAGGTGGCGAAAGAGCTGCATTAAAAAAAGCTTCGAGCATGGCCTGCTATGCTTCATCAGGCACAATAAAAAAAGGCAAAAAACACAAGAAGAAAAAAAGCAAAAAACGAAAATACGCTTACAAATCAAGAAGCAAATCAAGCGCAGCTAAAAAAACAGGCATCAGAAGTTCAACATCAACAGCCCCATATGCAGCTGGCACATCTACTACCCGAGGTGGCATTGTCGGAAGAGGTAGCAGAACAGACGGTTATTCATCTGCTGAAGCACCCGCCATCTCAGAAGTTTCTGATAAAGACATTGGAGATCCTTTCCGTCCGGGACAGGTTACAGCTGGACACTGGCGCGATCTTGACCACTGGAAAGAGTGGTTAAAAACCAATAACAATAATTCAGTTGCAGGACATATGAAAGTATGGGGACTCTATCCAAGGACCTTAAACAGCATTAGAATCCTCAACCAGAACCAACAAATACTGCCATTTGCAAAAGTAAAATTAATGAATGGTTCGGAAGTCGTTTGGGAGACAGTTACAGACGTTGAAGGCAAAGCTTATTTATGGCCTATGGTCGACAAAGACAGCGTCGTTGCAGATCCTAAGGATTTGGAAGTACAGTATGCTGGAAATACTTATACCATTTTAGATTATAAGACAACATACCCAGACAATAACATCAGAATACAAGCCAATAAAACTCAATCTCCCAAAATTGAAATCGGCTTTATGGTAGATGCCACTGGCAGTATGGGCGATGAGATAAAATTCCTACAGAGAGAGCTCATAGATGTCATCAGTCGCATTAAAAAAGACAGACCATGTGCTGAGATATATACAGGATCGGTTTTCTATAAAGATCATGGCGATGAGTATTTAACCAGAATCCAGCCAATGACTTTAAATCCGGTCAACACCATTGACTTTATTTCAAATCAGTCTGCAGGTGGCGGAGGTGATTTTCCGGAAGCAGTAGACTACGGACTGGAAGCCTCCATCAATCAACTCAACTGGTCGGAAGCAGCAGGCACTAAGATACTGTTCATCTTATTGGATGCACCCCCTCATGTAAATCCAGAGATACAAGCACGACTCAACAAAGCCATTCGATTAGCAGCATCTAAAGGCATCAGACTTGTTCCGGTAGCAGCCAGTGGCATCAATCAGGCAACAGAATTTCTATTAAAATACATGGCCATATTAAGCAATGGCGAATACTTATACATCACAGATGACAGTAATATCGGCGGAAGACATTTATTGCCAACCGGAGGAAAAAGTGATGTTGAATTTCTCAATGATTTAATGGTAAATCTTATCCTCAGATATTCTGATAATACCTGTCAGCCTGAACAACAAACAGTGAAAAAAGACAGCGTCATCACCATAATAGACAGTCTGCAAATACGCGAGCAAGTGAAGCAAAACCAACAGAACGAAATCATACTCGGCAACAACTGGAACATGCGCTTCTATCCTAATCCAAGCACAGACATCGTTTATTTCGATTTCAGTGAAAAGATTAACAGTTTGAGCATTTACAGTTTGAGCGGACAGTTAATGTACGAGAACAAAGCCATTACTGAAAAACAGATTTCAATAGATCTCAGTCAGTACAGCAGCGGCTTATACTCTGTGCATGTATACAGACATGGAGAATTAGTCAGTGGAAAGTTATTAGTAATGCACTAATTACATACGTTCTGGACAGTGCATTCCGATTAGAGAGAGCAGCTGTTTAATTGTCGCAGCAGTATCTCCTGCCAGCTTCAATCTGAAGCGTCTCAGATCGGTATTACTTTCTTTCAGAATAGACACATCGTTGTATAAGCGGTTAAAGGCTTTAGCCAGTTGAAGTGCATAAGCGATGATGATAGCGGGACTATAAGTAGAGGCAGCTTTAAGCACCTCTGCTTCATAGTCAAGCAACTTCTTGATCAGATTAATTTCACTTTCGCGGGCAACTTCGATGGTATATGTCGCATTGATATCTTCAGCCTGAGCCGCTCTGAACATACTTTGAATACGGGCATAGGTATATTGCACAAATGGTCCCGTATCACCTTGCAGGTCGATAGACTCTTCCGGATTAAAGAGCATACGTTTCTGAGGATCCACTTTAAGGATAAAGAACTTAAGAGCACCCAAACCTAAAGTTGTATACAATTCATTTTTTTCAGATTCAGAGAGATTATCGGTTTTACCCAGTTCTTCTGTTTTCTCGCGGGCAGCCACAATCATATCCGCCATTAAATCGTCGGCGTCAACAACAGTACCTTCACGACTTTTCATTTTACCAGAAGGCAAATCCACCATGCCATAGCTAAGGTGGTGCAGACCATCCGACCATTCTTTCCCTAATTTTTTAAGGATGAGGAACAACACTTTAAAGTGATAATCCTGTTCATTGCCTACCACGTAGATAGATTTCTGACAGTGGTATTCATCGTATTTCAGCTGAGCCGTACCGATATCCTGAGTGATGTATACAGAAGTGCCATCACCTCTTAATACCAGTTTTTCGTCAAGACCTTCATCTGTAAGATCAATCCACACACTGTTATCAGCTTTTTTGAAGAACACCCCTTTAGCGAGCCCCTCTTCTATCAGATCTTTTCCCAGCACATAGGTATTACTTTCGTAGTAGAACTTATCGAACTCAACGCCTAAGTTTTTATAGGTAACATCAAAACCCTGGTAAACCCAGGCATTCATCATTTTCCAGAGCGAGATCACCTCTTCATTCCCAGCCTCCCATTGTCTGAGCATTTCCTGAGCTTCCTTCATCAGAGGAGCTTCCTTTTCAGCCAATTCTTTCTCGACACCAGTTGCTACCAGATCAGCGATTTGCTGTTTGTATTGTTTATCAAACTCGACATAGTATTTACCAACCAGGTGATCGCCTTTCAAACCGCTAGATTCAGGCGTTTCGCCATTACCATAATGTTTCCAGGCCAGCATACTTTTACAGATATGTATACCACGGTCGTTGATAAGATTAGCTTTTACCACTTCGTAACCCGAAGCCTCTAGAATTTTAGAAACGCTATAACCCAATAGATTATTTCTGATATGTCCAAGGTGTAGAGGTTTATTGGTGTTTGGCGAAGAATACTCCACCATTACTTTACCAGAATTCTTATTAGAGACACCCAGAGCATGCACAGCGAATCTTTCCATCCAGTAATTGTCACTAATTTCGATGTTAAGGAAACCCTTCACCACATTAAATCCATCCACCTGTTGAATAGACTCCTTCAGGAAAGCACCGATTTCGGCAGCCGTATCTTCTGGTTTCTTTTTAGACAGCCTCACAAAAGGAAAGCACACAAAGGTGAAATCACCTTTAAAATCAGGGTTTGTAGATTCGAGTTTCAAAGTCTCTGCATCTACTGTTTCCCCATAAAGACTGGCAATAGCTTCAGCTATGCCCGATTTAATGTACGTTTCCAGTTGCATGCCGCAAAGATATTTAATTGCAGCTTATTGAAAAATGTAAAATACGGAAAATAATCAACGGATAATTCTAACCACACCATTGATGACAGGTTCGTTTTTATCGCGACCTTTATAGCGGTAATCCAGGATATAGTAGTAGGTTCCATCAGGGCACATATAGCCGGTGTTCAACACTCTGCCATTCCAGTCGTATTGGTCGTTATCGCTTTCAAATACTTTAACACCCCAGCGATCATATATAAGCAAATGGTAATAGACCACATTTTTACAATAGATATTGAACACTTCATTGCCAGGCAAACCATCTCTGTCGGTACCGGTAAAGGCATCGGCATTAGGCGTAAACACATTAGGTGGCTGAATGTCCATTTCGTAATCATTGATAATCTTTTTACATACCGTATCCATACAACCGAGAGCATTGGTAGCTTCGAGACAAACCCAGTTGATGCCGGTATGCTCTATAAAGTTTTTACAAATTATAGAGTCCGGAGGTGTTTGAGAAGCATCTTGTTTAAACTGAAGTTTTCTAACAGTGATATCGGTATCGTGGAAGAAGCCCCAGCGGTAGGACACAGCCCATTTAGAACGGTTGGTGAAACAGAACTCAGGAGCATCTTTTTTACTGATAATAAAATCAGCCATGACGCTATCGGCATAGACAGTTATTGAATCGTAATCCGGACAAACACCTGTGTTAATACCAATAGTATCGGCAGCCCAGGTTACCAGAAAGCTTCCTTTCCTTTTAGGAACTGCCTTAAGAGTTAAATCAGAGGTACTGATATTGTCTTTGCCGAAAGTCCAGTTATACTTCTTGTAAATTGATTCAGTTTTAAGTTTTGCAGAAATATTAATTGTATCACCGATACAGACGATGATAGGATTGGCGAAGAGTTTCACTGTATCATAAGGCAAAACTGTTACAGTAATTTTAGCTTGATTCAGTTTTAAATCCGGGTAAATAGCAGGACAGTATTTTCCGGAATTAGCGATACTGTCGTATTGATTGAGATACACATCGAAGGTACCAGTGCGGGTGTATTGGTGTGTGATGAGGCCAGTGTCGTATTGCGGACTGTAGAAGCCATCTCCAAAATTCCACAGCCATTGCGAAGAGCCAGTTGAGTAAGGTGTTAAATTGTTAAAGGTCACCGAATCGTTAACACAGATATACAGGTTGGTCACGGGCGTAAAGATCGGACTAGGACCGGGGATATACACCAGCTTTGAGATTGAATCCCGGCAGCCAAGAATACTTTCAACCATGAGTGTGATTTTATAGTAGCCATTTTTGGTGTAATCGTGACCGATTTGTTTAGGCAATTCCTTTGTATAGAGTAAAGGCGCTGAACCATCTCCCCAATCGATTTCCCATTTAATGATATTATCACAAGGTGATTTACCGGCCTTAACGCAAGGATCTATGACATAAGAGGTATCAAAAAATTCGAGAATCGTTTTGCAATTCGGCGTTGTCACATCGGTATAGAAAGCCGCTTTCGGTCCGGTAACATATATACGCTGCGAGATCGTATCCGGGCAGTAGTTGCTATCGGTACTGGTAACTCTCAGCGTATAGATACCAGGTGTTTTGTAATAGATAGCACCAGGTTCGTTGCCAATCAGAAAGCCCGGCTGACCGTAGCCTTTTTTGGTATAAGGGAAAGAGCCAAAAATAGTAGCTGGATTTGATGTATTGTCATCCTCTTTACTGAGGTCCCACACCGTAACACCTTCCCTATTATTGGCACCAGCCTCACTCTCGCGGTCCAACCAGTATTCTATGGAATCCAGGGCGTAAGTCAGGGGTTGATTGATATCGAAATATCTGAAATCAGGGATAACCTCTACCAAACGACCACGGCAGATAATAGAATCTGGTACTTCCAGTTTAGCATCGAAGCCAACGGCCAGAGCAACAACATCAGACAGAGGGCACCAGCTCGGGAAATAACTTTCTACATTTCTGAAAATAGTATAAGAACCATTTTGTTTTGGCAAGAAGCCATAAGCTTTAACATAAGTACTACCAATCATCACAGAATCGGCAGGCAATAAACTGGTATCCTTATAATGAAGAACATCCACAGAAGTCATTTTGTAGTACCAATCGAGTTCGTGACCGAAGCCAGCGGTATCCACGCAGCCTTTACTACCTGTAGAAGCAATGCCTAAAGTACCCACACCGTTCCATATCAGGTCCATGACCACACTGTCTGGGAAGTCTTGTATATCCAAACCAAGGTTAGCAATACGAGAGCGCAAGGTGTTGTAACCCGAACCAGGCAAAGCAACGGCTTTGTAGGCATTGACGATACCCGTTACAATGGTATCCGATTGATACTGTTCAAGCAAACGCTGGGCGTTGATGCGCGATCGTGTAATGACCGTATAATTGACTTTCTTTCCCGGATATTTAGGATGATCTTGCACCTTGTAATACCATTCGTCTATACGTTCGAGAGTATCGCTGCTGCGGTTATCGATGATGTACCAAGAAGAAGTAGAAGCCAGCGCGTTGGCATCTGGGGTATTTCTGGGAATCGTCACGTAAGCTGTTTCGCCCGCGCAGATCCCATTTTTCTTTAAACGATTATCGGCAAAAATGAGATCAGAGGACAAGCGAGGAAAAGAAGCAAAGTTTTGATAATAAATAGTATCCGAACAAACGGTAGGATCGACACCATTGCCGATGATGAGCCCCACATTGATGTCTTGAATATTCTTTTTAGGGAGCGCAGTATCGTTGTATACCCAGAAGAACTGCCCAATGTTCGGACCTTCCGACAAGTAACCAGAATAAGGCGATTTACCATTGAGGAAAGTTTGTCGCATGAGTTCGCCCCCATTAAGATCATTCAGCAACAACCAATTATCCGGCTTGCTGACATAATCCGGATTGAACCAAACTGTTGAGGTCAGGCATCCAGGCTTGGTCTCACTCAAATTGAACTCCAGCACTTTGTAATTGTACCCATAGCAAAAATGGTCGTTGATGGCCAAACGTTTTGCTGAAGGAGGCAGCAGAGCTACGGGAGCACTGGCCACATTTTCACATTTAAAAGGGTGAATGGTATCTCTCAGAGACAGCGTAATTCTAAAACATCTTGGCACTCTGAGGTAAAAAAAGCGTCTGTGAAGATTTGCGTTCACACTATCACCAGGCGTAAAGCCAGGGGTAGCAATTGTATTGATTATTTTGTGATACGATCTTATATCGTCTTTATACAATGTATCTTTAAATACCTTTATACCATAAATAAAATAGACAGAATTTCCAGAGCTGGTTTTAATTTGGTAGTTAGAGTTCACGGTATAGTATTGCGGACCGTTGATGAAAAGATTTGAACCACCATTTTTAGAGATCAGACTGAGAGTATTTCCAGCAGGAACATAGACTCTCAGATCGTAAGGGAAATCGTAAGCCCCTGCTTTGTTTAAACCTGAAGGGATTTTATTAAAATGTTTAACGTGTTTAAAAACGTTTGAATCTTTTACCGACAGGCCGAGCGCATTATCGCCATAGTAGAAAACAGAGTCAATAACAGCCACCATAGAATCGCTGTACCAGATATATTTGGAACCACAGTTTTGATTTGCTCTGTCGAAATAGGCCAGCGACTGAGGTTTTTTCTTATAGAGGTAATTATAAACAGAATCCCAGTCAGTGTAGGCATGCACATCGATGGTATCACGAGAGTATCTGCAGTTCATGTCCACATTCTGATTGGCAACACGATCGGTGGTACATGGCTGACAATACGGATCATCGAAGTCCCACATCCTGCTGACATGGTCTTTATCCCTGTCGTAATCGTATGGTTTGAAAGGCTCGATTCTTCCAGTTTGCGGATCGACATGAAAGACATATTTAAGATTACCAGCTTTTTCAGAATAGAGACTATCATCATCCAGCATATCATTGTCGTTGTGGTAATATTTAGAACGGTCGGTAACATGCACAGAATCCCGGGCAGCACATTGGTAGCGTTCTTCAGGACGAATAAAATCCGGTTCAATGATGGCCTTAGGACCGATAACGACAACAGTATCAGACAAAGTGTAGGGACCGCAAATATGGGCCAGAGTTACAGTAACAATATGGCCTCCCAGGTTAGAAAAGGTATTAAATGTTTTATAGCCATAGCTGATACCCGGATCAAAGCCCCATCTCACTTTCTCTTCAATAATAAATTCTTTAAGTTCTTTAGGAAAGACCTCGAAATCGATGCTTTCGTTGACACAAACAGAATCACGACTCATCACCATTGTCGGTTTAAAATTATAGATGATGACATCCGAGAGGATGAATTCGCGGCGGCAGCCGATACCTGTATAGATGATGAGTTTAGGTGAAAAGCCAGCGTTCATTTTAGTACCAGCACTGTAGTGGTGAGTGACACTGTCCCACGAAGTGGAGTCTATGGTGCCATCACCGAAGTCCCATAAAAACCTTGCCACATCTGCACGATTAATCTGCGACTGATTAAGGAAGCGCACATCAGCAGTACCCTTACAGCGATCTGTTACCAGGTTAGAGCTGGCAAAAATAGAAGGCAGCAATTGCACCTTCATGGTAAATGGCAGGGTTCGTTTGACGATACAGCCATTACAATCTTCAATTTCAATAGTGAGTGTATAATTACCCCCTTGAGGATCTATAAACGATTTACAGATTGTCGAAGGCAATGCCACCGGATTATTTTTACTACCGTATTTAGTAATCAGTTCACCATCGCTAAAGAGGTATTTTATCGACTTAATACAAGACGTATTATCGCCAGACAAACTGGAATCGCGGATACAGAACTGGTTGTTTTCGAAGCATTGCACTGGATTACTTAAGAGACGCAATCTCACTTTTGGTGTATCTTTAATGGTGATATTAACAGAAGTATTGCAAGTCTGTCCATTGGCCAGTTTGCAGGTCATGCTAATGGTTTTCACGCCTGTAGTACCGAAAGTAAACTTAGGAATCGCAGTGGTATTATTGAAGCCCTCGTTATTAAAATTCCATGAATGGTTAGTTGAACCAGGCGCTTGCGCTTCAAATTCCATCG
>JACCDI010414407.1_pt1 | contig 16396 bp, 15 predicted proteins | sample 7442791 | NCBI WGS metagenome assembly JACCDI01 (sample SAMN15323434, study PRJNA562643) | freshwater metagenome | isolation source: river surface water | place: USA:Blue River Watershed | collected 2017-08-15 | reverse complement strand
GCGGATGAACTGCTTGAGCATCTGCTCGGTGACGGTGAAGTCGGCGATCACGCCGTCTTTCATCGGGCGGATCGCCTCGATGTTGCCCGGCACCTTGCCCAGCATCTGCTTGGCCTCTTTACCGACGGCCTGGATGTTCTTCTTCGCGTTCGGGCCGCCTTGCTGGCGGATCGCGACGACCGACGGCTCGTCGAGCACGATGCCCAGGCCGCGCACGTAGATCAGCGTGTTGGCGGTGCCGAGGTCGATCGCGAGATCGTTGGAGAAATAGCTGCGCAGGAATGCAAACATGAACTTGTCCCAGAAGCACCGCTGCGGTGCGCGCAGCGGCAGAAATTGCAAAATTGGCGCGAAATCACGCACCGGGGCGTAATGAAAAGCGCAGGGCGCGACGACGGTCGTCGCAGCCATTAACCCGACATTCTACCTTATAATCCCTAGTAAATTGGCTGCCAGAAAGCCCAAAAATGCAGCGTTCGCGCAGTTTTCTTCTGCGAAAACGCGGCATCTGCCTGAATGCCATTTTCAGAATCCTGACCCCGGCCCACGCCGCCGCAACGCCCCATGTCCCTGACTCTTACCGATATTGCACGCCTGTCCAAGCTGGCGCAGCTGGACCTGTCCGACCAGCAGGCCGCTGATGCACTGGCCAAGCTGAACGACATCTTCGCGCTGGTCGAGCAAATGAAGGCCGTCGATACCGCCGGCGTCGCACCGCTGTCGCACCCGGTCGCCGCCTGGCGCGACGACCTGGCGATGCGCCTGCGCGAGGACGCTGTGACCGAACCGAACCGCCGCGACGACTACCAGCAGCCGGCGCCGATGGTGCAGGACGGTCTGTATCTGGTGCCCAAGGTCATCGAATAAGCGGCTCCGTGTTCGGCCTGCGCTGGCAAGACTCTGCCAGCGCACCGCAACTGACACCGTCGCACCCACACGCCGTACCTGACGCAGCCACACGCCATGCATACACTCAAACAACTGTCGGCGCAGCTCCAGAGCCGCCAACGCACCGCGACCGAAATCGCGCGGGACTACCTCGACCGCATCGCGGCCAGCGACCTCAATGCCTATACCGGCGTGAACCCGGAACTGACACTCGCGCAGGCGAAGGACGCCGATGCCAGACTGGCCAAAGGCGAAGGCGGCATGCTGACCGGCGTGCCGATCGCGCACAAGGACATTTTCGTCACGCGCGGCTGGCCGTCAACCGCGGGTTCGAAGATGCTTTCAGGCTACAACAGCCCCTTTGATGCGACCGTGGTGGAACAGTTCCGCACGGCAGGCATGGTCACGCTCGGCAAACTGAACTGTGATGAATTCGCCATGGGCTCGTCGAACGAGAATTCCTTCTTCGGCGCGGTCAAGAACCCGTGGGACAAGACCGCCGTGCCCGGTGGTTCGTCCGGCGGCTCGGCCGCAGCGGTGGCCGGCGGCCTCGCACCGGCAGCGACCGGCACCGACACCGGCGGATCGATCCGCCAGCCGGCAGCGCTGTGTGGCATCACCGGCATCAAGCCCACCTATGGCCGTGTGTCGCGCTTCGGCATGATCGCTTTCGCATCGTCGCTCGATCAGGGCGGCCCGATGGCATGGACCGCGGAAGATTGCGCACTGCTGTTGAATGCGATGGCAGGCTTCGATCCACGCGACGCGACCAGCATCGAGCGTGACCCGGAAGATTTCACGCGCCATCTTGGCGACGACATCAAGGGCCTGAAGATCGGTGTGCCGAAAGAGTATTTCGGGGAGGGCCTCGCCGCTGACGTTCAAGCAGCGGTGCAAGCCGCGCTGAAAGACTATGAAAAGCTGGGCGCGACACTGGTCGAGATCTCGCTGCCGAAAACGTCGCTGTCGATCCCCGCATACTACGTGATCGCACCAGCCGAAGCGTCGTCCAACCTGTCGCGCTTCGATGGCGTGCGCTATGGGCATCGCGCACAGGATTACAACGACCTGTCCGACATGTACCGCAAGACCCGCGCGGAAGGTTTCGGCGACGAGGTCAAGCGCCGCATTCTGGTCGGCGCCTATGTGCTGTCGCATGGCTACTATGACGCGTACTACCTGCAGGCGCAGAAGATCCGCCGGCTGATCGCGAATGATTTCCAGCAAGCGTTCAAGTCCTGCGACGTGATCATGGGCCCGGTCGCGCCAACCGTTGCTTGGGATCTCGGCTCGCGCGTGAACGACCCGGTGGCCAACTACCTGGCCGACATCTACACGCTGTCGACCAGCCTCGCCGGTTTGCCCGGCATGTCGATTCCGGTCGGCTTCGGTCAGGGCGACAAGAACAGCCAGCGCCCGGTCGGCATGCAGCTGATCGGCAATTACTTCGGCGAAGCAAAACTGCTGAACATTGCGCACCAGTTCCAGCTCGCTACCGACTGGCACACGCGTCGTCCGCAATCCGCCTGAGAGGAACAGCATCATGCAATGGGAAGTCGTGATTGGCCTTGAGACACATGCGCAGCTCACCACCAGCTCCAAGATTTTCAGTGGCGCGGCCACCGCGTTCGGCGCCGAACCCAATACGCAAGCCTGCCCGGTCGACCTCGCGCTGCCCGGCGTGCTGCCTGTGCTGAACAAGGGCGCCGTCGAGCGCGCGATCCAGTTCGGCCTCGCGATCGGCGCGACGATTGCGCCGCGCTCGATCTTCGCGCGCAAGAATTATTTCTACCCTGACCTGCCCAAGGGCTACCAGATCAGCCAGTTCGAGATTCCGGTGGTGCAGGGCGGCACACTGTCCTTCGTGGTCGAGAAGGATGGCAAGGCCGAGGTGAGGACCGTGCACCTGACCCGCGCGCATCTCGAAGAAGATGCGGGCAAATCGCTGCACGAGGATTACCAGGGCATGACCGGCATCGACCTCAACCGTGCCGGCACGCCGCTGCTCGAGATCGTCACCGAGCCCGACATGCGCAGTGCCGCCGAAGCGGTGGCGTATGCGAAGGCACTGCATGCGCTGGTCGTGTGGCTCGGTGTTTGCGACGGCAACATGCAGGAAGGCTCGTTCCGTTGCGATGCGAACGTGTCGGTGCGCCCTGTCGGGCAGAAGGAATTCGGCACTCGCTGCGAGATCAAGAACCTGAACTCGTTCCGCTTCCTTGAGGAAGCGATCAACTACGAGGTGCGGCGCCAGATCGAGCTGATCGAAGACGGCGGTACGGTGGTGCAGGAGACGCGTCTGTACGACCCGGACAAGAAAGAGACGCGCTCGATGCGCAGCAAGGAAGATGCGATGGACTATCGCTACTTCCCCGATCCCGACCTGCCACCGCTGGCGATCAGCCAGGACTGGATAGACCGCGTCAAGTCGGCACTGCCCGAACTGCCGGGCGCAATGCGCGAGCGCTTCGTCGCCGACTATCAGCTGCCTGAGTACGATGCGATGGTGCTCACGCAGTCGAAGGCGATGGCCGGGTATTTCGAGGCTGTCGTCGCTGCGGCCGGCAAGGAGCAAGCCAAGCCTGCGGCGAACTGGATGATGGGTGATGTGTCATCAACGCTGAACCGTGAAGGCATCGACATCGCCGCATCGCCGGTGTCAGCCGAACAACTGGCACTGCTTCTGAAGCGCATCGCCGACGGCACCATCTCGAACAAGATCGCGAAGGAAGTGTTCGCAGGCATGTGGGAAGCGAAATCTGCTTCGGCTGCACTGGCCGACGAGATCATCGAGTCCAAGGGCCTGAAGCAAATCTCCGACAGCGGCGCGCTGGAAAAGATCGTCGACGAGGTGCTGGCCGCGAATGCGAAGTCGGTCGAGGAATACAAGGCGGGCAAGGAGAAGGCATTCAACGCGCTGATCGGGCAAGCGATGAAAGCGACCAAGGGCAAGGCCAACCCGGCGCAGTTGACCGAGCTGCTGAAGCAGAAGCTGGGCTGAGCGTTGTCGGGCTTGTGACAAAGGGCAGCTATGGCTGCCCTTTTTGCTTCCGGGGGCTTCCTTCAACAGTCTTCAACCTGCTCAAGGCCAGCCTTTTCGCACCGCGATCTTTACCCTCATCCGTGCCTGCTATAGTCGGGATCGAGCCCGCACCGGGCCGCATGTCACCACGATCGCAAGGAGCCATAACAATGAAAAGCCTCTCCGCAGCATTCGCCCTGATCATCAGCCTGCTGGGCGTCACCAGCGCACAAGCGCAGACCACGCAAGTGAGCACGGATTACCTGATGACAGTCCACATCCCGACCGAGCGCAAGGCGATCGACAACAACACAGTGATCGTGAATATTCTTCCCGGGGGCTGGGTGAAGGGCCCGAAGATCTCGGGCAAGATCCTGCCGCCCGGCGGCGACTGGGCACGCGTGATGCCCTCCGGCGCGATACGCCTCGATGTACGCCTGACCATCGAGACCGACGATGGCGCGCTGATCTACATGACCTATGGCGGCGTGCTCGTGATGTCGAAGGAAGCCGGCGAGGCGCTCGGGCGCGGCGAGGTGTTGAACGACAAGGGCGTGCCTTACCTCATCACGACGCCGCAGTTCCAGACGGCGTCAGAGAAGTATGGCTGGCTGAACAAATTGCAGGGCGTCGGCAAGATGGCCGAGTACAAGCGCACGAAGGATGACTCGTACGTGAAGTACGATATTTTCGCGCTGCGCTGAATTTCCTGAATGAGTCCGAGCGATCATAAAGAGAACATCTCCTGCATCGACTCGAGCAACTGCTTGAGTGTGCGGGGCGGAATTTTTCCGAAGTGCTGGGCAAGACGGAGCTTGTCCACTGTCCTGATCTGGTCCAGCAAGATCAGGCCTTCCTTGCCCGCATGAGTGACGGGGGTCCTGAATGGCGCAGGACGGCTGCCTGTTGTCATCGGCGCCACGATCACCGTCCTCAGATGGGCATGCATCTCATTGGGGGAGATGATCACGCAGGGCCGCGATTTCTGGATTTCGCTGCCCACGGTCGGATCAAGGTTGACCAGCCAGATCTCGCCGCGCTTTACCACTTCAGTTCTGCATCGTCTGCGTTGGGGAACTGCGGCATCACCAGCGCGTCGTCACCCGCTGCTGCCAGTGCCTTGCTGGCCTCGGCCCAGCCACTGCGTACTGCCTTCTTGGGCGCGCGCACGATCAGGGTGTCGTCATTGACCGTCACCTCCGCCTCATCCTCCAGCCCCAGCTGTACCAGGATAGCTGTTGGAATGATCATGCCCTTCGAGTTGCCAATCCGGCGAATCGCTATCTTCATCGCTGCCTCCCGCGTAGAGGAACGATGTTATTACATCGCAGGCAGAACCACAAGAACATTGTTATAACTCGTTTCCAGTGTCTCTATTTCGCGACCGTCAAGACACGCCGTAACGCTCGCGATAGGCCGCCACTGCCGGCTTGAACTGCGCCAGCTCGGCACTGGCGCCCGGGCCGGACAGGTAGGTGAACAAATCGTTCAGGTTCGCGATCGCGATCACCGGCATGCCGTAGCTCTGCTCGACTTCCTGCACCGCTGACAGCGCCGACAGCGCGCCTTCGGCACCGCTCTTTTCCATGCGATCGAGCGCGATCAGCACCGCGCAAGGTGTTGCACCCTGCGCGCGTATCATCTGCACCGATTCGCGCACCGAGGTGCCGGCCGAGATCACGTCATCGATGATCACCACGCGGCCTTCGAGCTTCGCGCCGACGATGGTGCCGCCTTCGCCATGGTCCTTCGCTTCCTTGCGGTTGTACGCGAACGGCACACTGCGGCCCTTGGCGGCCAGCGCGACGGCGGTCGCCGACGCCAGCGTGATGCCCTTGTAAGCCGGGCCGAACAGCATGTCGAATCCGACGCCGGAATCAATCAATGTCTGCGCATAGAAGTTCGCCAGCTGCCCGAGGCGCGCGCCGTCATTGAACAGGCCGGCATTGAAGAAGTACGGCGACAGGCGGCCGGCCTTGGTGACGAACTCGCCGAAGCGCAGCACGCCGGCGTTGACGGAAAACTCGATGAATTGCTGGCGCAGGTTGCTCACTGATTAACTCGACGAATGCGGTGGAAAGCCTGCATTTTATCGCGCTGCGCGCAGCGCCCGTGATCCTTGCGCGTGATCGGTTATGCTGTCGGCCGTTCCTTATCCGCGCCTGAACACGCGACTCATCCCCACGCAAGCCTCGCATGAAAATCATCTCCGCCAACCTGAACGGCATACGTTCAGCCGCCAAAAAGAACTTCTTCGAATGGATGGGCAAGCAGCAAGCCGACTTCGTCTGCGTGCAGGAACTGAAGGCACAGCAAGCCGACATGACGCCGGAATTCCTTTCGCCGCATGGCTTCCATGGCCATTTTCATTACGCGGAGAAGAAGGGCTATTCGGGCACTGGCGTCTACAGCCGCAAAGCGCCGGACAATGTCGTGATCGGTTTCGGCAATGCCGAGTTCGATGCCGAAGGCCGCTATGTGCAATGCGACTTTGGTGAACTGTCGGTGATCTCGGTCTACTGCCCATCGGGCTCATCAAGCGACGAACGTCAGCAGGCGAAGTTCCGCTTCATGGACGTGTTCATGCCGCACCTGCTGCAACTGAAAGCCTCGGGCCGCGAGATCGTCATCTGCGGCGACTGGAATATCGCGCATCAGGAAATCGACCTGAAGAACTGGAAGAGCAACCAGAAGAACTCCGGCTTCCTGCCGGAAGAGCGTGCGTGGATGAGCGAGTTGTTCGGTGAGGCCGGGTGGCGCGACGTGTACCGGCTGCTGCACCCGGACACCACCGGCGAGGCCTATACCTGGTGGAGCAACCGCGGCCAGGCCTGGGCCAACAACGTCGGTTGGCGCATCGACTATCACGTCGCGACCCCGGGCGTGGCCGCGACGGCGACCTCGGCTGCCGTTTACAAGGATGAGCGTTTCTCCGACCACGCGCCGCTGACCATCAGCTACGACTGGCAAGGCTGACAATACACTGATCGCGATTGTCGACTCAAGCTTCGCTCCATGCGGCATCCGACATTGCCCTGCGCATGAACTGATCAAATAGCGGCACGGTGAATGCGGTGTCGCCATGGTTCGGGCTCCAGATCATGCCTTTAACGATCAGACTGCTGCGTGCTGGTGCGAGCGCACTCACCTTCCTCGACAAGACATCGGCGATATCACCTGATCGATGAGGGCCAGGCCCGAGCTCTGCCATCGCCCGCAAGTACCTTTTTTCCAGCGGCGTCAGTCGGTCAAACCGCACTCGGAAAAAGCTTTCATCAAGTTCGGCGATCGTGCGCAGCGATGCCTCGTTCACATCGATCAAGCTGATCGGACTATGTTGCGCGTGATCCCACGCCTGCTTGGCCCACTCCTGAATGAAGTATGGATATCCTTGCGTGCTGCGGAAGATCTGCTCCAACGCCTCTGGTTCAACATCCACTTGACGGGCTCGCGCCGGCTTTGCAACGGCGTCAAAGGCCTCGGCCCTCTTCAGGGGGCCGACTTCGGGATAATCAAACAGACGTTCTGCATAGGACTTGGCTCGCCCCGCCCTTCCGCGTAGTTGCGGCAGGCCTGCACCTACCATCGTGATTGGCAGCTTCTGTTGTGCACATCGATGTAATGCGGCGATCAACGCCGCAAACTGGTCTTCATGGATGTACTGCAGCTCATCGATGAACAATACGAGCGCCGTTCTCGCTGCAGCTGCCGCACGTCCTGCCTGTTCCAGTAGCGCGGCCAGGTCACCCTCGAGATCGCCATTGTCGGCAAGGCCGGGCTCGGGTGTCATATCCAGTCCCACCTCGATGTCCTGATACTTCAGCTTCAACACGCCAACGAAACCAGCGAGAGCAGCAAGACCACGCTGCGCGTAATGTCTGGCGGCCTCGACCCGACTTAACCTGAGCAAGGCGAGCCGCAACTGGGGCGCGAGAAGCGCGGGCAAGGAGCGGTCTTCTGGCGTCTCAAGGCGAATGGTATGCACACCGCCGGCCTCAGCGTCGCTGCGAATCTGATCGAGCAGCACTGTTTTACCGACGCCGCGCAAGCCGACCATCAATACGCTTTTGGCAGGATTACCAACCCGAACTCGTTCAATCGCTATCTTCACGCGTTGTCGAAGCTCATCCCGGCCAGCAAGTTCGGGGGGTGGCGTACCCGCACCAGGCGAGTAAGGGTTGGTAACCGGGTCCATTTATGTCGAAATTAGCGAAGTTAGTCTTCCCGCATAAACTGCTCTAACATCGACATGATCTTGCCGTACTGGCACATGGCCAGCTTCAGGGTTGGTTGTCTTCGGCTTCAGATTTGGTCTTTTTCATCGATACCCGCGAAAAATGTGGTTTGGGATGATGGTCTTGGAGAATCTACCTCCTATGACCCGGCGGCAGATTGCGAACTTTCGTGCCGACCAGTTCAGCCAAAGAACCAGTAACAGACGCCAATCGCTGCGAGCACACCAGCGACATCGGCCAGCAGCGCGCAACCGACCGCATGGCGCGCGCGCTGTATGCCGACCGCGCCGAAATACACCGCCAGCACATAGAACGTGGTTTCTGTACTGCCCTGTACGGTCGCTGCGACCAGCGCCGGGAAGCTGTCGACGCCGTGCGTGTTCATGGTCTCGATCAGCATCGCGCGTGCCGCGCTGCCCGAGAAAGGCTTGACCAGCGCGGTCGGCAGCGCGTCGACAAAGCGCGTGTCCCAGCCCAGCAGGTCGACGCCATGTCGCAGCCCCTGCAGCAGCAGGTCGAGTGCGCCGGATGCACGCAGCACGCCGACCGCGCACAGCATCGCCACCAGATACGGCAGCAGGCTCTTCGCCACCTCGAAGCCTTCGCGCGCGCCATCGACGAAGGCCTCGTAGACCGGCACGCGCCGCCACGCGCCGACGCCCAGGAACAGCAGGATCAGACCGAACAGTACCGCATTGCCAAGCACCGACGATAGTGCCGCGAGAGCGGCCGTGCTCATCGTCGACAGCAGCGCGATGAAACCACCCAGCAGCAAGGCTGAACCGAGCAGCCAGCCCATGATCACCGGATCGCGCAGCTTCAGCCGCTGCATGAAGGCCACCGACAGGAAGCCGGCCAGCGTTGACGCCGAGGTCGCGAGCAGGATGGGCAGGAACACCAGCGTCGGATCCGGCGCGCCTTGCTGCGCGCGGTACATGAAGATCGATACCGGCAGCAGTGTCAGCGATGACGCATTCAGCACCAGGAACAGGATCTGCGCATTGCTCGCGACCTCGGGCTGCGGGTTCAGCGACTGCAGCTCGCGCATCGCTTTCAGCCCGATCGGCGTGGCCGCATTGTCGAGGCCGAGCGCATTCGCGGTGAAGTTCAGCGTGATCAGGCCCAGCGCCGGATGGCCACGCGGCACCTCGGGCATCAGCCGCGCGAACAGCGGCGCCAGCCAGCGCGCAAGCGCCTCGACCAGCATCGCGCGCTCGGCAATGCGCAAGAAGCCCAGCCACAGCGTCAGCGTGCCGAACAGCAGCAGCATCACCTCGACCGACAGCTTGGCCATTGCGAACAGGCTCTCGACCATTGCCTGGAACACCGCAAGGTCGCCATGACCGATCACGCGCCAGCCCGCCGCCAGCATCGCGGCAGCGAAAAAGCCGACCCACAAGCCGTTCAGCATGGTGCAGGAATATGACAGAGGTGTTTCATCGGCTGACAGTGTAGCCTGAGCCGAACGATATACAGCGGAGAATGGGGCTTACTGGCACAATGCGCGTCGACTTCCGAGGCCCGCCCATGAGACCTGTACGCCCGTTTGTTCCTGTCCTGCTGTCTTGCCTTGTCTGTGCCGCGCTGTCCGGTTGCGGCATGGTGAATGCACTGTTGCCGTCGCCTGCCGCGCCTGCGGCAACGCCCGAGGCTTGGGTAGCGCCATTGCCCGGCGAGGGCGCGCTGGCGCACGATGGCAAGCTCGCGTCGCTGGCCGACTGGTGGCAGCAACAGCAAGATCCCTTGCTGGTGGAGCTGATCGATGCTGCGCAAACGGTGAATGGCAGTATCAGCAGTGCCCGCGCGCGCATCGCGCAAGCGAATGCCGAGCGCATCGCGGCCGGCGCCGCGCTGCAACCGACGGTCGATGCGAGCGTCAGCGCACAACGGCGCAGCGCGTTCCCGCCTTTCCCCGGCGGTAATGTGTACCAGGGCACGGTGCAGGCCAGCTGGGAGATCGACTTGTTCGGCGCAAACCGGATGGCGCGCGACGCCGCTCAGCAGCGGCTTGCGGGTGCCGAGGCCGGCTGGCATGAAGCACGCGTGTCGGTGGCCGCCGAGGTCGCGAACCAATACTACGCATGGCGCAGCTGCCGGCACTTGCTGACGATTGCCGAAGCCGATGCAGCATCACGCGCCGAGACCGCGCGCCTGACCGAACTGGCAGCGAATGCCGGCTTCCAGTCACCCGCGAATGCAGCGCTGTCACGCGCCAGCGCCGCCGAAGGCCGCAGCCGCGTCACGCAGCAGCGCGCGCAATGCGACATCGATGTCAAGATCCTTGTGATGCTGACCGGGCTGCCGGAAGCAGCGCTGCGAACCCGACTGGATGAAAAGCACGCGGTGCCAACCATGACCAATGAGCTGCCGACGCCGGTGGTGCTGCCGGCCCTGCCGGCCGAGACGCTCGCGCAGCGTCCCGATGTGTATGCCGCCGCGCAGCAGGTGGCCGCGGCCAGCAACGACGTCGGCTCGGCCAATGCGCAGCGCTATCCGCGACTGACGCTGGCGGGGAACATCGGCCGCAACCGCTTTGAGAGCGGCGGCAACGCCATCAACCTCAACAGCTGGACCATCGGCCCGGTCGCACTGACGCTGCCGGTGCTGGATGGCGGTCGTCGCCGCGCCAACATCGATGCGGCAGCCGCGCGCTACGAGGAAGCCGCTAGCAACTACCGCGCCGTCGTGCGACGCGCGGTGCGCGAGGTCGAGGAAGCGCTGGTCAGCCTCGGCAGCAGCGCTGCGCGCGGCAATGATGCGCGGGTCGCGATCGAAGGCTTCAGCGCGTCATTCCTGGCCGTACAACAACGCTACGAGAACGGCATGGCCAGCCTGTTCGAGCTGGAAGAAGCACGCCGCAGCAAGCTGGCCGCCGAGACTGCGCTGGTCGGCCTGCAGCAGGAACGCATCGCTGCGTGGATCGCGCTGTATCGCGCGGCTGGCGGTGGCTGGCGCGCGCCGTCCGGCACCGATGCGAAGGCTGCAGCAGACAACACGCGCAGCCCGGCCGCTGACCGCGGCAATTGAACCGAATCTCCGTCACTTCCGAACCTCCGTCACTTCGCCCGGAAATCCTTACGATGAAATTGCCCACACTCAGCCGTCCTGCGATCGCCACCGTTGCCACTGTCGGCCTCGTGCTCGCCACCAGCTGGCTGCTGCCGCGCGCCGGTACGGCCGCCAATGACAAGCCCGCAGGCAAACCGGGGGCATCGGCATCCGCTGCGAAGCCGGTACTGACCGTGACCACTGCACGCCCGCAGCTCGCGCAGCTGCCGCAGCTGCTGGCGGCCAATGGCGATATCGCCGCATGGCAGGAAGCGAGCATCGGTAGCGAGGCCAACGGACTGCGGCTGACCGAGGTGCTGGTCAATGTCGGCGACCGCGTGCGCGCCGGCCAGGTACTCGCGCGCTTCTCGGAAGACACCGTGCAAGCCGATCTGGCGCAGGCCAAAGCATCGCTGCTGGAAGCGCAAGCGACGCTGGCGGAGGCGGCATCAAATGCAGAGCGCGCGCGCACGCTGGCCAACACCGGCGCGCTGAGCACCCAGCAGATCAACCAGTACCAGACCGCCGAGCAGACCGCAAAGGCTCGCGTCGCCGCTGCGGAAGCGGCGATGGCCGCGCAGAAGCTGCGACTGAAGTTCACGCAGCTGCTGGCGCCGGACGATGGCGTGATCTCCGCCCGCACGGCGACGGTCGGCGCCGTGGTCGCGAATGGCACCGAGCTGTTCCGCATGATCCGCAAGGGCCGGCTCGAATGGCGGGCCGAGGTGATGGCGTCGGAGCTGGCGCGCATCAAACCCGGCACCGCGGTCACGCTGCAGGCGGCGAATGGCACCACGCTGCGTGGCAAGGTGCGCATGATCGGCCCGACCGTGAACCCGCAAAACCGCTCGGCACTGGTGTATGTGGACCTGTCGCCGGCAGCGGCCGGGGATGCGCCGGCGAAGGCAGGCATGTTTGCACGCGGCGAATTCGCGCTCGGCAGCGGCAATGGCGTGACCGTGCCGCAGCAGGCGGTCGTGGTGCGCGACGGTTTCAGCTATGTGTTCCGTATGAACGCTGACGGCCGCGTGTCGCAGCTGAAGGTGAAGACCGGTCGTTACCTGAAGGACCGGGTCGAGATCACCGATGGCATTACGCTCGACTCGGATCTCGTAGTGGCTGGCGCCGGCTTCCTGAACGACGGCGACCTGGTGCGCATCGCTGCCGCCAAAGCGGCTGGTTCGAAATAGGGAGCGGCCGTGAATTTTTCTGCGCTGTCGATCCGCAATCCCGTCCCGGCGATCCTGCTGTTCGCGCTGCTGACTCTGGCCGGCCTGCTGGCCTTTAGCTCGAATGCGGTACAGGACTTCCCCGATATCGAACTGCCTATCGTGAACGTGGTCGCGTCGCTGCCCGGTGCGGCGCCGGCGCAGCTCGAGACCGAGGTCGCGCGCAAGATCGAAGATTCGGCCGCAAGCCTGCAGGGCGTGAAGAACATCTACACCAAGGTGCTCGATGGCCAGGTAACAGTGACGGTCGAGTTCATCCTCGAAAAGAACCTGTCGGATGCGGTGAACGACGTGCGCGATGCCGTCGCGCGCGTGCGCGCCGACTTGCCGGCCGACCTGCGTGATCCGTCGGTGACCAAGGTGTCGACCGCCGGGCGACCTATCCTGACCTTCAGCGTTGCCGCCGCTCCCGCTGGCAATGGCAGCGCACCGGACTTGCAGGAAATCTCCTGGTTTATCGACAACACGGTAACCAAACGGCTGCTGTCGGTGAAGGGTGTCGGTGCAGTCAAGCGCATCGGCGGTGCGACGCGCGAGGTGCGGATCGAACTCGACGCCGAGCGCATGGCCGCGCTGCAGGTAACCGCGATCGATGTGTCGCGCCGCTTGCGACAAGTACAGCAGGAAGCGCCGGGCGGGCGCGGCGATGTGTCGGGCGCCGAGCAATCGGTGCGCACCATCGCGACCGTGAAGACGGCCGGCGAACTGGCCTTGCTGGAAATTCCTCTGGCGGATGGCCGCCGTGTACGGCTGGACCAGATCGCGCAGGTCAGCGATACCGTTGCCGAGTCGCGCTCGGAAGCGACGCAAGATGGCAAGCCGGTGGTGGGTTTCGAAATCGCTCGCACGAAGGGCTATGGCGAAGTGATGGTGGCCGATGGCGTGCGCGACGCGGTGAAGGAATTGCAGCAGGCACATCCGCAGCTGCAGATCGCGCAAGTGATCGACAATGCCGCACCGATCGAGGAGAACTACGAAGGCTCGATGGCCTTGCTGTACGAAGGTGCGCTGCTGGCGGTGCTGGTGGTGCTGTGGTTCCTGCGCGACTGGCGCGCGACGCTGGTCGCGGCATCCGCGCTGCCGCTGTCGGTGATCCCGACCTTTCTCGCGCTGTCCTGGTTCGGTTACACGATCAACACGGTGACGCTGCTGTCGCTGGCGCTGGTGGTCGGCGTACTGGTGGATGATGCGATCGTCGAGATCGAAAACATTGCGCGCCACCTGCAGATGGGCAAGGCGCCGATGCAGGCGGCGCTGGAAGCCGCCGATGAAATCGGCATGGCGGTGATCGCGACCACCTTTGCACTGGTTGCGGTATTCCTACCGACGGCTTTCATGGGCGGCGTGCCGGGGTTGTTCTTCAAGCAGTTCGGCTGGACGGCGGCGATTGCGGTGATGTCCTCGCTGGTGGTCGCGCGCTTGCTGACGCCGATGATGTCGGCGTATCTGCTCAAGCCAAGCAAGCATGTGCAGGCGTCCGATGGCTGGCTGATGCGCAGTTACCTGCACGTGATGCGCTGGTGCCTGCGGCACCGGATCGTGACTGCGATCGGCTCCGCGTTGTTCTTCATCGGTTCGCTGATGCTGGTGCCGCTGCTGCCGACCGGCTTCGTGCCGCCGGCCGACCGTGGCCAGACGCAGATCACGGTCGAGCTGCCGCCGGGCAGCACGCTGGCCGAAACGCGTGCCGCGGCCGAGCAGGCACGGCTGGCGGCGATGGAAGTGCCGGGCATCACCAGCATCTTCAACTCGGTGGGCGGCGGCTCCAGCGGCGACGCGTTTGCGCCCGGCGCCGCAGCCGAAGCGCGGCGCGCGGTGCTGACGCTGAATGTCATCCATCGCAATGAACGCAAGGAATCGCTGCAGCAGATCGAGGCGCAGTTGCGCGACAAGCTGGCCGGCATTGCCGGCGCACGCTTCACGGTCGGCCCACCGGACACGGGCGTGAAAATGCAGCTGGTATTGCGCAGTGAGGACCCGGTTGCATTGAATGAAGCCGCGCGCGCGGCCGAGCGCGAGCTGCGCACCCTGCAAGGCATCGGCAATGTGAATTCCAGCGCGTCGCTGGTGCGGCCCGAGATCATCGTGCGGCCCGATCCGGCGCGCGCGGCAGACCTTGGCGTGACGACCGCGAGTATCGCCGAGACCGTGCGCGTGGCCACCGCCGGTGACTATGACGTGAACCTGCCGAAACTGAACCTGTCGGAGCGCCAGGTGCCGATACGCGTGAAGCTGCCGGATGCGGTACGTGCGGACTTGTCGGCACTTGAGCGCCTGATGGTACCGGGGCGGAACGGCCCAGTCTTGCTGGGCAACGTCGCGACAGTAGCCATGGACAGCGGCCCGGCACAGATTGACCGGCTCAATCGCAGCCGCAACGTGACGCTGGATGTCGAACTGGGCAGTCGCTCGTTGGGCGAAGTGAATGACGAGGCGCGAGCGCTGCCGTCACTGAAAAACCTGCCGCCGTCGGTAAAGATTGCGGAACTGGGCGATGCGCAGGAAATGCAGGCCTTGTTCGCAAGCTTCGGCATTGCGATGCTGATCGGGGTGCTGTGCATCTATGGTGTGCTGGTGCTGCTGTTCCACGATTTCATGCAGCCACTGACCATTCTCGCGGCGCTGCCGCTGTCGATCGGCGGCGCCTTCGTTGGCTTGCTGGTCGCGCAGAAGGCTTTGTCGATGCCATCGATGATCGGCTTGATCATGCTGATGGGTATCGTGACGAAGAACTCCATCCTGCTGGTCGACTACGCGATCCTCGCGCGTCGTACCGGCATGGGTCGCTTCGATGCGTTGGTCGATGCATGCCACAAGCGCAGCCGGCCGATCGTGATGACGACGATCGCCATGGGTGCCGGCATGCTGCCGCTGGCGCTGGGCTTCGGCGCCGACCCGAGCTTCCGCTCGCCGATGGCCGTGGCCGTGATCGGCGGCCTGATCACCTCCACGCTGCTGTCGCTGCTGGTGGTGCCGGCGGTCTATACGTTTATTGATGATGCCCAGGGATGGCTGAAACGGATGAATCGCAAGCTTCGTGGGCAGGCCGCGGCGGTCTGACGGGTCACCGGGCCTTGACGAACGTCCCCTTGCGATCACAGATAGTCATCTTCACGTTGATGACGAATCGCGAGCAGCGTGACGTTGTCCTTGTCATCGATCTCGAATAACGCAACATAACCGCCACTGCCGAAAGGGATGACCAGCTCGCGAATGAAGGGATTGTCAGGCATCGCCTTGCGGCACGACCACGGAAACTCGGTCAGCAGCTCGATGCTGTGCGCGATGGCCTGACGAGCGCGCCGCGCTGCAGGCAAATCACGTTCGGCAAGAAATCGGAACAAGCGCTGCAGGTCCTCTCTTGCGCCACGGGTGAAGCGAACGCGAAAGCTCACCGGTCTGGCTTTGGGCTTGCGGCAGCGAGGATGTCATCCAGTTCAGCGAGCACTTGCGACGCCGGGTAATAGTCGCCGTCGTTACGCGCCTGTATGCCGGCCGCGAGGCCCCGGGCAATAAACGCCTGTTGCAGTTGTCGCCGATGTACCTGCTGCCTGATCGATTGTTCGACGAAGCCTGACAAGGTCTCGCCTTCCTGCAACAGCTTCTCGGCCGCTTCACGCAGATCGGGTTCGACACGAACCGAGGGAAAGGTAGAGGATTTCATGGCAGTACTCCGATGCATCGCAATTGCGATGCATTATGCGCCCGCCACCGACGCCCGGCAAGTGTCGCTGCCCGGACACGCGACTAGGCGGTATCAGCCTCAGTCTTCGCATGCCACGGCGCGATCTTCGGCAGCAGCAGCATGCCCGGGATCGCCAGCGCGAAGCAGATCAGGAAGAATGTGAACCAGCCGGTCTGCGCGACGATGAAACCGGTGACTGCGTTGAAGAAGGTGCGCGGCACAGCGGCCAGGCTGGTGAACAATGCGAACTGCGTAGCCGTGTAGCGCTGGTCGGTGGTGGTCGCGATGT
>JACCDI010426905.1_pt1 | contig 16401 bp, 18 predicted proteins | sample 7442791 | NCBI WGS metagenome assembly JACCDI01 (sample SAMN15323434, study PRJNA562643) | freshwater metagenome | isolation source: river surface water | place: USA:Blue River Watershed | collected 2017-08-15 | reverse complement strand
GGCCGCCACAGCGCTGGATCAGGCGGTCGGCGAGGGTCGACTTGCCGTGGTCGATGTGCGCAATGATCGAGAAGTTTCTGATGTGATTCATCAACGGGAAGGCTTAAGTGATTGAATTCAAACGGCCGCGGGCAAGAAAAAAGGGCGCGTCGAGATGCGACGCGCCCTGAACCAACAAGCAATGGCAACTGCGGTAGTTGGAGCTTCATTGTAGGCAAAAAGCCCCGTCCGTACAGGGCCGCTGGTCGCGCAAAGGGCAAGTTGCAGAGCAGCAACAGGATTTTTATACACAGGTTATCAACAATTCGCCGGGCCGTTCAGGGGGACAACATGTGGGTGATCTGTGGACGAGCAGTGGTTATCCTGAGGTCATCCCGCATGGTGGGCACGGACCCTTCTGTTATGCACGGATTCGTGCAAAAAGGGGCCTGATTCTATCGAAAAGTCCCTAAGAAACTCCTGCGAGTGAGTACCCGCCCACGTTCGAAGGAACCGGGCCCCACCGTAAAAAAATTCCGCCCAAGGGCCCCAGGGCTCTGCGTCGACCCCATTTCCGACCCGGTCACGGGGGCATTTCCACCCGTGGCGCAGGGGGGGGCGGGTCAGCGAGCGGCCGGCCGGATCAGCGCGTAAGTAGCCAGTTCGCCGCGCCGCAGCAGCACGGGCACCGGCTTGCTACGGTCCGCGCGCGCGATCGCCGCCTCGAACTCGCGCACGTTGGCCACTTCGGTGTTGCCGATCGCCACGATCACGTCGCCCTCGCGCAGGCCCGAGCGTGCAGCCGCCTCGGTGGCCGAATCGACACGCACGCCGCCCTTGATCTTCAACTCGGTCTTCTGCGCCTCGGACAGCTCGGAAACCACCAGACCCATGGACTGCGCCGCGGGCGATGCGGGCGGCCGGGACTCGGGCGCCACGGAGGTGCGGCGTGTGGGTCGCTCCGGCTCGATCTCGGCGACGATGACGGACAGCTCCTTCTGGCTGCCACGGCGGAACACCGTGAGGGTGGCGCGCGTGCCCGGCTTGGTGTTGCCCACCAGGCGCGGCAGGTCGCTGGCGCGCTCGATGGCCTTGCCTTCCAGGCGCAGGATGATGTCGCCCGCCTCCACGCCCGCCTTCTCGGCCGGTGATCCCGCTTCCACGCTGCGCACCAGCGCACCCTGGGGACGTCCCAGGCCGATGGATTCAGCCACGTCCTTGGTGACCTGATCGATCGACACGCCGATGCGGCCGCGGCTCACGCGCCCGGTGGGCCCGCGCAACTGGTCGGCCACGCGGATCGCCTCGTCGATCGGGATCGCGAAGGAGATACCCATGAAGCCCCCCGAGCGCGAGTAGATCTGGCTGTTGATGCCCACCACCTCGCCGCGCAGGTTGATCAGCGGCCCCCCCGAGTTGCCGGGATTGATGGCCACGTCGGTCTGAATGAAGGGCAGGTAGTCGCCGGTATCACGCTGCTTGGCGCTCACGATGCCGGCAGTGACGCTGTTGTCCAGGCCGAAGGGGGAGCCGATGGCCATCACCCATTCGCCCACCTTCAGGCGGTTCACATCGCCGATGCGCACCGAGGGCAGGCCGGTGGCGTCGATCTTGAGGACGGCAACATCGGTACGCTTGTCCGGGGTGCCCACCACGCGGGCCCGGAACTCGCGCTTGTCCGGCAGCGTGACCAACACCTGCTCGGCACCCTCGACCACATGGGCGTTGGTCAGCACGAAGCCGTCGGTGGTGATGATGAAGCCCGAGCCCACGCCGCGCGGCTGCTGCTCGTCAGGCTGCGGGCTGCGCGGGCCCTGCTGGCGGGGCGCGCCGGGCAGGGGCTGGCCGAAGAAACGGCGGAAGAAATCCTGCATCTCATCGTCCGTGCCGGGGGCCTGGGGCGCCACGCGGGGACGCTCCAGGGTGCGGATGTTGACCACCGCGGGGCCCACCTGCTCGACGAGCTCGGTGAAGTCCGGTACGCCGCGCTGCGGAGCGGACTGGGCCATCGCAGCGGGCGCGGCCAGGCCCAGCGCGCAGGCCACGGCCAGGGCGCCACACCAGGCGCGAGAACGCGAGATCCAATCATTGCGAAGCATGTTCACCTCTGGGTATCGGGAGATCATCAGAACTTCCCGGCAGGACAGTACCGGGCCGGGGCATCCCCCGAAGATAGGGCCTTACGAGCGCGGCTCAAGGGCTTGCGCAAATGCCCGTAGGGTCGCCGGGGGCACCCAGCCGACCGCACGTGCCCTCGCTCGTGGAGCTGCCCCCCGCGTCGGGGCTGCGCGCGGACGCCACCGAGGGTATGACAGGCCAGGTGTGCACGGGCGATGCCGGCGCCACGGGCGCGGGCTCCGTGGTCAGACGCGACGACAGGCGAGCCAGGAAGGCCGCCGGTGGCGTCGCCCCAGCCAGGTCGGGCGCACGCAGGACATCGCCGATGAGGTGATAGGCCTGCCAAGTCTCGCGGGCCGCAGGATCACGCGCCAGGACGTCCAGGGCCTGCTCCAGGGCCGCACCCCGGAGCCGATCGTCTGCCAGGTCGGAAATCCACGCCTGGGAATCGTTGTCATCGAACCGCTCGTTCATCGAGTCACTTTCCGCATACTGCCTGTCCATCCTGACCGCTTGTTCTACCAACGCTTGCCCGCCTGGTTCGCCAGCAGGGGCTTGACCCGCTGGGAAATCGCCTCGCGCGCCCGGAAGATGCGGGAACGCACGGTGCCGATGGGGCACTTCATGGCCCCGGCAATCTCCTCGTAACTCAGACCCTCGATCTCGCGCAGGGTGACGGCCTGTCGAAGTTCCTCCGGCAGTGCCTGCATGGCCTGGTTGACGGCCACCGCGATTTCCTTGGCCGCCAACATCGTCTCCGGCGTCTCCTCGGTCGTTAGTTCATTCTCGACAGCAGAAGTTTCGTCCTCGTCGTCGTTGCGCAGCGCGGTCAGTGTCACGACCGGGTCGCGCCGCAGGTCCACCAATGCCTTCTTGGCAGTGTTGACGGCGATGCGATAGAGCCAGGTGTAGAACTGCGCGTCGCCGCGAAACTGGCCCAGCGCCCGGTAGGCGCGGATGAAGGTTTCCTGGGCGATGTCCTGCACCAGGTCGGTGTCGCGGACCATGCGGCCGATCAGCCGCTCGATGCGCCGCTGGTACTTGGTGACCAGCAATTCGTAGGCATGCAGATCGCCCGCCACCGTGCGCTGCACCAACGCCGAGTCGGTGTCCCGGGAAGGCGCGGGTGCGTCGGGCGCGGGGGTGGGGCTCATGGCATGGCGGCCATCCCGTCGGGCGGCGCCTGCCGGGAGGCCCGAAAATATAGCGCACGCCGCACGGCTCGCCAGTGGTCAGGGCCTGCACGCGGCGTCAGCCACAACCACTGAACCCCCGAGCCATCTTCTGGCGCCAGGCGCAGCAGCAGCACCCGCTGCCAGTCCGCCACAACACGGACCTGCGCCGCGCACTCACCGTCTGCCGTGGACCAGACCCAGCCGTGCCCATCCCCATCGAGCAGGCCCGCAGGAGTACGGCACAGGCTGTACCAGGCCAAGAGGCCGCAAGCGATCAGCAAGCCTGCCAGGACAACCTGCGCACCCGACAGGCCCGCCCCAGGCGCGGGCGCATGCCACCACCAGGCCAGACCCAGGGCCAGACCCGCCAGCCACGCCGCGGCGCACACGCCTGCCCCCAAACGCGAACGCCCCACCGGGATCAGAACCGATGGGGCGTTGCGCATGACGGGAGAACGCGCTCAGGCGCGCTTGAACACGAGCGTTCCGTTGGTGCCGCCGAAGCCGAAGTTGTTCTTCACGGCGATGTCGATCTTCATGTCGCGCGCGGTGTTCGCGCAGTAATCCAGGTCGCACTCGGGATCTGGGTTGACGATGTTGATCGTGGGCGGGCTCTTCTGGTGGTGCACGGCCAGGACCGTGAATACCGACTCGATACCGCCAGCGCCGCCGAGCAAATGGCCGGTCATGGACTTCGTGGAGTTGACCACGACCTTGCGGGCATGGTCGCCCAGCGCCAGCTTGATGGCGTTGGTCTCGTTGATGTCACCCAGGGGCGTGGAGGTGCCGTGGGCGTTGATGTAGTCGATCTGGTCGGGATTGACACCGGCGTTGGCCAGGGCGGCCGCCATGGCGCGGCGCGGGCCGTCCACGTCGGGCGCGGTCATGTGGTGGGCGTCCGCGCTCATGCCGAAACCGGAGAGCTCGGCGTAGATCTTGGCGCCACGGGCCTTCGCATGCTCGTACTCCTCGAGCACCAGCACGCCGGCACCTTCGCCGAGCACGAAGCCGTCGCGGTCCTTGTCCCAGGGGCGGGACGCGGTCTTGGGATCGTCGTTGCGGGTGGACAGGGCACGCAGGGCCGCGAAGCCGCCCACACCCAGGGGCGACACGGTGGATTCGGCGCCGCCGGCCACCATCACGTCGCAATCGCCGTACTCGATCATGCGGGCCGACAAGCCGATGGCGTGCAGGCCGGTGGTGCAGGCGGTGACCACGGCGATGTTCGGGCCCTTGAACCCGTACATCATGGAGACGTGCCCGGAGATCATGTTGATGATCGAGGCCGGCACGAAGAAGGGCGAGATGCGGCGTGGGCCGCGGGCGGTGTATTCGGTGTGGGTCTGCTCGATCATCGGCAGACCGCCAATGCCGGAGCCGATGTTGCAGCCGATGCGGGTGGCCAGCTGCGGATTGGCCTGCAGGGCCTCACCGGTCGGCAGGCCGCTGTCCGCGACAGCCTGTGCCGCAGCGGCGATACCCAGGTGGATGAAGCGGTCCATGTGCCGGGCTTCTTTCTCGGGGATGTACTCCGAGATGTTGAAGCCCTTGACCTCGCCCGCGATGCGGCTGGCCATGGCGGAGGCATCGAACTGGGTGATCAGGTCGATGCCGGATTGACCAGCCAGGAGGGTGGACCAGGACTGCGCCACCGTGTTGCCCACGGGGGTGACACAGCCCAGGCCGGTCACGACGACACGGCGGCGGGACATCGGCAATCAGGCTTTCTTGTGCTGCAGGGCGTAATCGATGGCCTTTTGCACCGTGGTGATCTTTTCGGCTTCCTCGTCGGGAATCTCGATGCCGAATTCATCTTCCAGCGCCATGACCAGTTCCACCGTGTCCAGCGAGTCGGCGCCCAGGTCGGCCACGAAGGCTTTTTCGCTGGTCACTTGAGACTCTTCCACGCCGAGTTGCTCGGCGATGATTTTTTTGACACGTGCTTCGATATCGCTCATGGGGCCCTCAAAGGGTTGTAAAGGAATCCGGGATTTTAACGGGCGCGGGCCCCCTCCCCCAGCAGCACTGCCACACAGGGGACGGACAGGGCCGACGGGCCTCAGGCCATGTACATGCCGCCGTTGACGTGCAGCTCCTGGCCGGTGACGTAGCCCGCCTGGGGAGAGGCCAGGTAGGCCACCGCGTGGGCGATGTCCTCGGGTTTACCCAGGGCGCCCAAGGGGATCTGCGACAGGAGTGCTTTTTGCTGCTCTTCGGGCAGGACGGAGGTCATGTCGGTGGCGATGAAGCCGGGGGCCACGCAGTTGACAGTGATGCCGCGACTGCCCAGCTCGCGCGCCAGGGCGCGGGTCATGCCGGCCACGCCGGCCTTGGCTGCGGCGTAATTGGCCTGGCCCGGGTTGCCCGAGGCGCCGACCACCGAGGTGATGCTGATGATCCGGCCGTAGCGCTGTTTCATCATCGTGCGCATCACCGCCCGGCTCATGCGAAACACGGCCTTGAGATTGGTGTCCAGCACCGCGTCCCAGTCGGCGTCCTTCATGCGCATGGCCAGCGTGTCGCGGGTGATGCCGGCGTTGTTCACGAGCACATGCAGGGCACCGTGCTCGGCAACGATCGCGTCGACCAGCGCCTCGCCCGCTGCTGCATCGTTCACGTCCAGGCGTGCGCCGCGGCAGCCCGCATGGGCGCCCAGGGCCTGAGAGATGCGCTGTGCGCCCTCTTCAGTGGTGGCGGTGCCGATGACCTTGAGACCCCGGGCGGCGAGTTCGGCAGCGATGGTTGCGCCGATGCCGCGGGAGGCGCCGGTGACCAGGGCGACCTGGCCGGTGAATGAATCGTGGCTCATGCGAGTTGGCCTTTCACGTCGGCGAGGGTCGCCGGGTCGTACAGCGCCAGCCCGGTGAGGGCGGCGTCGATGCGTTTGGTCATGCCGGCGAGCACCTTGCCGGGGCCGCACTCGACCAGCGTGTCGAGGCCACGGGCCTGGATGGCGCGCACGCACTCGACCCAGCGCACCGGGCCGAAGGCCTGGCGGTAGAGCGCGTCACGAATGCGGGCGGCGTCGCCTTCGACCGCCACGTCGATGTTGTTCACAACCGGGATGGCGGGCGCGGCAATCGCTGTGTCCGCCAGCTTCTCGCGCAGGCGGTCGGCGGCGGGCTTCATCAGGCTGGAGTGGAACGGCGCCGACACCGGCAGGGGCAGTGCGCGCTTGGCGCCTGCGGCCTTGAGCACCTCGCAGGCCTTGTCCACTGCCGCCTTGCTGCCGGCGATCACGGTCTGCGCCGGGTCGTTGAAGTTGACGGCCTCGACCACTTCCTTGGAGCCCGCGCCGAACGATGCCGAGGCTTCACGGCAGCCGGCGATCACGCCGGCTGCGTCCATGCCGAGGATGGCGGCCATGGCACCCACGCCCACCGGCACGGCGTCCTGCATGGCCTGGGCGCGAAAGCGCACCAGGGGTGCGGCCTGGGCCAGCGTGAGCGAGCCTGCGGCCACCAGGGCCGCGTATTCACCCAGCGAATGGCCAGCCACCACCGCAGGCGCAGCGCCGCCTTCGGCGCGCCAGGCGCGGTAGGCGGCCACGCCGGCCACCAGCATCACCGGCTGGGTGTTGGTGGTCAGGGCCAGGGCCTCCTTGGGCCCCTCGTGAATCAGGCGGGCGATGTCTTCGCCCAGGGCCTGCGAGGCCTCGGCCAGCGTCTCACGCACCGCCGGGTGGTCACCCCAGGCGTCGAGCATGCCCACGGCCTGCGAGCCCTGGCCAGGGAAGACAAATGCGAACGGTTTCATGGTGATTGTTCTCCCGTCGTCGGCTTGGAAAAAACGAATGCGGGCCGCCAGGGGCCACGCAGGTCAGAAATCGAGCAGCACCGCGCCCCAGGTGAAGCCGCCACCCACGCCTTCGAGCATCACGGTGTCGCCACGGCGAACCTTGCCCTCGCGCACCGCAACGTCCAGCGCCAGCGGGATGGAGGCGGCCGAGGTGTTGCCATGCTGATCGACGGTGACGACCACCTTCTCCAGCGGCAGCTTCAGGCGCTTGGCCGTGCCCTGCATGATGCGGATGTTGGCCTGGTGCGGAATGAGCCAATCGATGTCGGCCTCGGTGCGTCCGGCCTTGGCCAGCGTGGCACGAGCGGCATCCTCGAGCACGCCCACCGCCAGCTTGAATACCGCCTGGCCGTCCATGCGTAGCAGGGGCTGGCCCAGGACCTGTCCGCCGCTCACGGTGCCGGGCACGCACAGGATGTCGACATGCTTGCCGTCGGCGTGCAAGTCGGTGGCCAGGATGCCAGGCGCGTCACTGGCCTCCAGCACCACAGCGCCGGCGCCATCGCCAAACAGCACGCAGGTGGTGCGGTCGTTGAAATCGAGGATGCGCGAAAACACTTCAGAGCCGATCACCAGCGCCTTGTTTGCGGCGCCGGTCTTGATCATGGAATCAGCCACCGTGAGCGCGTACACAAAGCCGCTGCACACGGCCTGCACGTCGAACGCGGGGCAGCCGGCCAGCGCACCTGGCGCCCCGAGCGCAATACCCAGCTTGTGCTGCAGGATGGCGGCGGTCGAGGGAAAGACCATATCGGGCGTGGACGTGGCCACGATGATCAGGTCGATGTCCGAGGGTGTCGTCCCGGCGGCGTCCAGCGCGTGGCGTGCGGCCTGCACGCCCAGGTCGCTGGCGCACACGCCTTCCGCTGCGAAGTGCCGGGCACGGATGCCCGTGCGCTCGACGATCCAGTCGTCCGAGGTTTCAAGTCCGCGCTGCGCGAGTTCAGCAGCCAGATCGGCGTTGGTCACGCGCCGCGGCGGCAGGTAGCTGCCGGTGCCGGCGATGCGGGAGTAGCGTGTCATGTGGGTCGGGTTCAGCTGGCCGTCTCGGCATGGTCAGGCTGCGACGCGCCTTCCACCAGCAGCGGTGCGGCATGGGCAATGCGAGCCTGCACCCGCTCGAGCAATTGATTTCGGGCCGCATCATACGCGCGGGCCAGGGCCTGACTGAAAGCGAAGGCATCGGCAGAGCCGTGGCTCTTGAACACCAGCCCGCGCAATCCCATGAGGGCCGCGCCGTTGTAGCGGCGATGGTCCACGCGCCGCTTGAAGGCCGCCAGCACCGGGTAGGCCACGAGCGCCGCGAACCAGGTGTAGGGGTTGCGGCCGAACTCCTGCTTCAGGAAGCCGCCGATCATGGTGGCCAGGCCTTCACTGGTCTTGAGGGCCACATTGCCCACGAAGCCGTCGCACACCACGATGTCGGTGGTGCCCTTGAAGATGTCGTTGCCTTCCACGTTGCCGTGGAAATTGAGGTCACCGGCCGCGGCGGCCGACCGCAGCAGCTCGCCGGCGCGCTTGATCACCTCGCTGCCCTTGATGGTCTCTTCGCCGATATTGAGCAGACCCACGGTGGGCGCCTCGACGTTGCGCAGCGCCGAAACCAGGGCCGACCCCATCACCGCGAACTGCAGCAGGTGATGCTCGGTGCAGTCGACGTTGGCGCCCAGGTCCAGCACCGTGGTGGCGCCGCCCTTGGCGTTGGGCATGGGGTAGGCGATGGCCGGGCGGTCGATGCCGTCCACCGTCTTGAGCAGGTAGCGCGCCAGCGCCATCAGGGCGCCGGTGTTGCCCGCCGACACGGCGGCCTGCGCCTGGCCGTCCTTGACTTGAGCGATGGCCACGCGCATGGACGAATCCTTCTTGCGACGCAGGGCGGTCTCGACCGGGTCATCCATGGCCACCACCTCGGTGGCGGGCACGATACGGGCACGGGGGTGCTGGAAGGCCTGCAGCATTTCGGGCTGCCCCACGAGCAGCAGCTGCGCGTCGGGGTGGTCGTCCAGGAAGCGGCGACAGGCAGGCAGGGTCACGGACGGGCCGTGGTCGCCCCCCATGCAATCGACAGCCAGAATGGTCATGGGCTCAAATGTAGAGCGGATCGCGGGGCCGGTAGAGCAGATCGCGGGGCCGGCTGGCGCACGCAAAAGCAAGGGCCCGTGCCACGCAAGCGGCTCCGGGCCCTGTCCGACTCAACACGCGCGACTCAACGCTCGCAAGCGTGAGCTCAAGCGTCGTTTTTGGTCTTGAGCACCTTGCGGCCACGGTAGAAGCCGTTCGGGCTAATGTGGTGGCGCAGGTGGGTTTCGCCCGTGGTGGGCTCGACGGCGATGCCCGGCACGGTCAGGGCATTGTGCGAACGGTGCATGCCCCGCTTGGAGGGCGACTTCTTGTTTTGCTGGACGGCCATGACGGTCTCCTGGAATAGAACGCGCTGCAGGACCTGCAGCCGCGAAAAAAGGGGTGGGTGGGCGCGCCATCCAAAGCCCTTGGAGGTCTCCAAGCGGCGCCAGATCACGCAAAAGCCCACGATTATAGCCCAAGCCGCCGCGCTGCCCTACCGGGCGGCCGTATCAGGACGTTCGGCCCTTGAGGCCGGCCAGGACGGCGAACGGGTTTTCCTGAGGACTTTCGACCTCAAAACCAGGGTCGACGGCGCTGAGCCGGACTGGCTCGGGGCAGGTCTCGTGCAGGGGCACCAGCGGCAACGCCATCAGAAATTCGTCTTCGACCAGCCCGGGCAGGTCGAAGGCGCGGCTGGTCACGAGCAAATCTTCTTCGGACGCGTCGTCCTCGGCCTCGGCGGTCGCCTCGTCGGCCACGAAGCGGAAGGCGCGGTCGATAGCCACGGGTACATCCACCGGGCCCAGGCAACGCTGGCAAGTCAGGGGCAGCACGCCATCCGCTTTCAGGTGCAGCCAGGCTTCGGGCTGAACATGGTGCGGGTTGCGCCATTCGCCACGCGCTGACCACCCCAGGGGTCGGTCCAAGCCGCGTCCTTCGGCCTCGGCCAGGAGGCGCTCGAAGTCACCCAGCGTAGCCGCACCAGACAACTCGGCGCCGGCCTCGGCGAAGGCCGGAACGTCGAGCGTGTGGGCGTGGAACTCCTTGGGCATCAAAGCAGTGTAAGAGAATCGCGCCATGGCCAGCCCCCCTCTTTCCGCAACGAGCCGCCCCGTCATCCTGGGCTCGACGTCGGCGTACCGGCGCGAGCTGATGGCGCGCCTGCGCATCCCGTTTGACGTGGCCGCGCCCGAGGTGGACGAGACGCCGCAGGCCGACGAAGCGCCGCAAGCCCTGGCTCGCCGGCTGGCCCTGGCCAAGGCCCGCGCCGTCGCCGCGCGGCACCCGGGAGCCGCGGTGATCGGCTCCGACCAGGTGGCCGACCTGAACGGCGAGCCCCTGGGCAAGCCCGGCACCCATGAACGCGCCGTGCAGCAGCTGCGGCGCATGCGTGGGCGCACAGTCGTCTTCCAGACCGCGGTGGCCGTGGTGTGCGCGGACACCGGCTTCGAGCAGCTGGACCTCGCTCCGGTCAGGGTGCACTTTCGCGACCTCACGGACGATGAGATCGAGATCTACCTGCGCGCCGAAACGCCTTACGACTGCGCGGGTAGCGCCAAGAGCGAGGGCTTGGGGATCACTCTCCTGGACGCCATCGACAGCGACGACCCGACCGCGCTGGTCGGTCTACCCTTGATCCGCACCTGCCGCATGCTGCGCGCAGCCGGCGTGAGGCTGCTCGCGTGAGCGAAGCCGGCGCCCGCCAGGGGCGGCTGTTCCTCGTGCCTGCGCCCCTGGATTTCGGCTGCGACACGCAGGCCCCCATCACCGACGTGCTGCCAGCCGCCACCCTGGTCACCGCCGCGGGCGTGACGCATTGGATCTGCGAGAACGCAAAGACCGCGCGCGCCTGCCTCAAGCGCATCGGCGAGGTCCATGCCTTGGCCGCGCCCCTGCAGCAGCAGCACATCGTCGAGTTGCCACGGGAGCTGCACAAGAAAGGCGACTCGGGCACCGGCGTCGATGTGCGCGCCTTGCTGCAACCCGCGCTGCAAGGCCACGACATGGGCCTGGTCAGTGAGGCCGGCATGCCGGCGGTGGCCGATCCTGGAGCCTCGGTGGTGCGCGCGGCGCACGCGCTGGGTGTACCGGTGGTGCCGCTGGTGGGACCGTCATCCCTGCTCCTGGCGATGGCGGCCAGCGGCCTCAACGGCCAGAACTTCGCATTCGTGGGCTACCTGCCGCAGGACGCGGCGCAGCGCCTGCAGCGGGTGCGTGAGCTGGAAGCCCTGGCCTTGCGCACCGGGCAGGCGCAGCTGTTCATCGAAACCCCCTATCGCAACGAGGCCCTGCTTGCCGCGCTGTTGCAGGCCCTGCAACCCGCCACACAACTGGCGATCAGCAGCGGCCTGACCCTGGCCCAGGCGTCTACGCGCAGTGCGCCAGTAAAGACCTGGCGACAAGAAGCCGGGGTATCGATCGGGAGCGGGCCCGCGGTGTTCGGTATCGGCCGCTGAGGGGCGCCCGGCGAATTGCCGCCGGGCCGGTGCGACGTCAGCGGACCTGCAGCGTGCCGGACTGGAGGGCGCGCACCGCGCCCTCGCCAATCGAGGCGCCGAACTTCTTGGCCAGACGCTCGGCCACGTTGTCGCGGCGGGTGTAGTCCACCAGGTCTTCGGCCTTGACCACTTCGCGGGCCACGAAGTCAATGCTGCCCAATTGGTCGGCCAAGCCCAGTTGGATGGCCTGCTGGCCGGTCCAGAACAGACCGCTGAACAACTCAGGCACGTCCTTCAAGCGGTCGCCACGACCGGCCTTCACCACCTCGATGAACTGGCTGTGGACTTGATTGAGCATGCTCTGGGCATAGGCCTTTTGCTGCGGGGTCTGGGGGCTGAACGGGTCGAGAAAGCCCTTGTTTTCGCCGGCGGTCATGAGGCGGCGCTCGACGCCGAGCTTTTCCATCAGGCCTGTGAAGCCGAAGCCGTCCATCAGCACGCCGATGCTGCCAACGATGCTGGCCTTGTCCACGAAGATGCGGTCGGTGGCCGCAGCGATGTAGTAGGCCGCCGAGGCGCAGGAGTCTTCGACCACCGCGTACACCGGCTTCTTGTGCTTTTCGCGCAGGCGGCGGATCTCGTCGTTGATGATGCCGGCGTGCACCGGGCTGCCGCCGGGCGAATTGATCAACAGCACCACCCCCTGGGAGCCGACGTCCTCGAAGGCGGCGCGCAGGGACGAGACCAGGAATTCCGCGCTGGACTCCTGGCCGGCGCCGATCTCTCCGCGGATCTCCACCACCGCCGTGTGCGGCATGCTTTTGTCGGTATGGGTGGGGCCGTCGCTCTTGAGAATGATCCAGGCCAGGGCGACGAAGAACGCCAGCCAGGCCAGGCGCAGGGTGCTGCGCCAGATGCGCGCCTGGCGCTGCTCCTTGAGCGTGGCGAACATCAGGCGTTCGAGTGTGTCGCGCTCCCAGTGGACATCCCGTGCAGGGGGCGCGGACGCCTCGGGCGCGGGCTCGCGCGGGGGGGTGTCGTCAGTCATGGAGAAGGCTCAGAAAGCGAGGGGTTGGAGGTTCCAGTCAGTATGCCAGTGGACCACGCCATCCCGCTCGGACAAGGCGATTTTCACCAGGCCGCCACGGCACGGACCGCCGGCGCATTCACCGGTATCAGGTCGGTAAGTGGCGCCGTGGGTAGCGCACAGCAACCACTGACCGCTGTCATCAAAGAAGCGATCCGGCTGGTAGTCCATTTCCATCGCGATGTGGGTGCACCGATTCAGGTACGCGTGTACCTGCCCTTCGAAACGCACGGCGAAGGCCCGGCAGGTCTGGCCGGCGTGGACCACGTCGAAGGGCATGGCCTGGCCGCCTTCGACCAGGTCGCTGGCGTTGCACAGAGGAATGGCTTGTTCTGGCATGCGGGCAACCTCGGGCGGTCGGGTCAAGCGTGCTCGAGCAGCCAGTCGTGCAGGTCGCGCACCGTATGCGCGATGTGCCGGGGCCTGAGCGCATCGAAGCCCGCCGGCTCGTGGGCGCCGTAGCTCACGCCGACGCTGGCACAACCGGCGTTCAGGGCCATCTGCAGGTCGTGCGTGGTGTCGCCGATCATGAGGGTGCGCTCGGGCTCGACGCCGAACTCCGCCATCAGCTCGTGCAACATGCGGGGGTGGGGCTTGCCGGCAGTCTCGTCGGCGGTGCGACTGCCGTCGAAGACGCCTTGCAGTTCAACCGCGTGCAGGGCCTCGTCGAGTCCACGGCGCGACTTGCCGGTGGCCACGGCCAGCCAGTGGTGACGCCCGCGCAGGTCATGCAGCAGGGGCAGCACGCCTTCGAAGAGGCTCAGGTCGTCTTGATGGCGGGCGTAGTGGTGGCGATAGCGGGCGCCCAGTTCGGGGTATTTCTCGGGCGGCACGTCGGGGGCAGCGTGAGCCAGGGCCGAACCCAGGGCCATGCCGATCACATACGAGGCCGCCTCCCGGGCGGGCCGAACGCCGCCAACGTCGACCACCGCGTCCTGGATACAGCGCACGATGATGGCGGTGGAATCGAACAGGGTGCCGTCCCAGTCGAAAGCGATCAGGTCAAACTGGCGCGGGCGCATCGTGGGGAGCAAAGGCGTGCAGGTCGGGGGGCAGCGGGGCGAGCAGCTCGATGCGCTCGCCAGTGGCCGGGTGGTCGAACTGTAACCGCCAGGCGTGCAGGAACATGCGCTTGAGGCCTTGCTTGTGCAGGGCCTTGTTCGCCTCGAAATCGCCGTACTTGTCGTCGCCGGCGATGGGATGGCCCGACGAGGCCAGGTGCACCCGGATCTGGTGAGTGCGCCCGGTCTTGATGGTCACCTCCAGCAGGCTGGTGCCTTCCAAGTAGCGGGCCACCTGGACCAGGGTGATCGCGCGCATGCCATCGGGGTCGTCCTTGGCCACCACCCGCACCCGGCGCTCGCCGGCCCCCGGCGTGCCCTCGCCACCGGCCAGCAGGTACTTGTGCAGGGGGGCGTCGATGACCTTGCGGTTGGCGGGCCAGCGGCCGTTCACCAGGGCCAGGTAGGTCTTGCCGGTCTCGCGGCCGCGGAACTGGTCCTGCAGGCGGGTCAGGGCCGAGCGTCGCTTGGCCACCAGCAGGATGCCGGAGGTCTCTCGGTCCAGTCGGTGCACCAGTTCCAGGAACTTCGCGCCCGGGCGGGCCTGCCGCAGTTGCTCGATCACTCCGAAGCTGACCCCGCTGCCGCCGTGGACAGCCACGCCGGCGGGCTTGTCGATCGCGATCAGGTGGTCGTCCTCCAAGAGGATCGGGAATTCGCGGGCCGGGGCCGGGCGGTCTTTTTTCTCCTGGGCCCGTTCGGATAGCCGGATCGGCGGCACCCGCACCTGGTCGCCCGCCTCGATGCGGGTATCGGCGCCGGCGCGGCCCTTGTTCACCCGCACCTCGCCCGAGCGGATGATTCGGTAGACATGGGTCTTGGGTACGCCCTTGAGATGCCGCACCAGGAAGTTGTCCAGGCGCTGGCCGGCGGATTCTTCGTCGACCTGCAGGGTCTGGACCGGGCTTGTCGGGCCCGGCTCCTTGTCCCCTATAATGTGTTTCACTAGCGCAACGCCGTAAGTGGTTGATTTTTCATGGAAGTTTAGTCCACCACCACAAGCAGCGAAGCTGGTAGGTCGATGCCACCCGCGTCAGACCGGTCAGGAGCGCCACAGGCCAAAGCCTGGGGTGGCCCGACGTGACGCAGGCGACGGCAAGACTTCGAAGCACCGAAACGGAATACCCAAGCCAGGCAGCCCCCGTGCTGTTTGGCGGATTGAGACGAGAACACCTGTGTTGATGGCGATTTGGCAGATCCTGTGGCTGGCGCAAAGACGCCTGGCCCCCGGCGTGCCGACGCTGGCGACCCGCGCCCTCGGCGCGAGGCCTGCCGTAGCCCACGCTGCGGCGCCACAGGGGCACCCCACCGGCCGCCACCCTCTCGTGACCTTCCACGCGCCTTGGCCACGTTCGCTGAGTTAACGCTCGGCGTCTGCGGTCACTCCGGCAATTCCCTCTCGCTTCGAAGCCTCGCTCGGCATCGTGGACCCGCATGGGTCATTGGATGTTTAGAGAAATGAAGGTCACGCGATGAAGCGGATGCTGATTAATGCCACCCAGGCCGAAGAACGCCGGCTGGCCATCGTCGACGGGCAAAAGCTCCTCGACTACGAAATCGAGATCGAAGGGCGCGAACAGCGCAAGGGCAATATCTACAAGGCGGTCGTGACGCGGGTCGAGCCCTCGCTCGAGGCCTGCTTCGTCGACTACGGCGAAGACCGCCACGGCTTCCTGCCGTTCAAGGAAATCTCCAAGCAGTACTTCCAGCCTGGTGTGTCGGCCTCGCAGGCCCGCATCAACGAGGCGATCAAGGAAGGCCAGGAGCTGCTGGTGCAGGTCGAGAAAGAAGAACGTGGCAACAAGGGCGCGGCCCTGACCACCTTCGTCTCGCTGGCCGGTCGCTACGTGGTGCTGATGCCCAACAACCCGCGCGGCGGCGGCGTGAGCCGGCGCATCGAGGGCGACGACCGGGCCGAACTCAAGGAGGCGATGGACCAACTGGAGTATCCCAACGGGATGTCCATCATCGCCCGCACTGCCGGCATCGGCCGCAGCGCCCCCGAGCTGCAATGGGACCTCAATTACCTGCTCAAACTCTGGACCGCCATTGACGGCGCAGCCAAGGGTGGCAAGGGCGCCTTCCTGATCTACCAGGAATCGTCGTTGGTGATTCGCGCAATCCGCGATTACTTCAACAACGACATCGGCGACATCCTGATCGACACCGACGACATCTACGAGCAGGCCCACCAGTTCATGGCGCACGTCATGCCGGAGCATGCCGCCAAGGTCAAGCGCTATCGCGATGACGCGCCGCTGTTCTCGCGTTTCCAGATCGAGCACCAGATCGAGTCGGCCTATGCCCGCGAGGTCAAGCTGCCTTCGGGCGGCGTGATCGTGATCGACCACACCGAGGCCCTGGTCTCGGTGGACGTCAACTCGGCGCGCGCCATCAAGGGCGGCGACATCGAAGAGACCGCGACCCGCACCAACCTGGAAGCCGCCGACGAAGTGGCGCGCCAGATGCGCCTGCGTGACCTGGGCGGCCTGATCGTGATCGACTTCATCGACATGGAGGAATCGCGCAACCGCCGCGATGTCGAGAGCCGCCTGCGTGACGCCCTGCGCCAGGACCGTGCCCGCGTGCAGTTTGGCACCATCAGCAAGTTCGGCCTGATGGAGATGAGCCGCCAGCGCCTGCGCCCGGCCCTGTCCGAAGGCGCGTCCATCCCCTGCCCG
>JACCDI010560057.1_pt1 | contig 16406 bp, 13 predicted proteins | sample 7442791 | NCBI WGS metagenome assembly JACCDI01 (sample SAMN15323434, study PRJNA562643) | freshwater metagenome | isolation source: river surface water | place: USA:Blue River Watershed | collected 2017-08-15 | reverse complement strand
CAAGGTAAAGAAAGGGGCTTCTGTACAGGTCATCACGAAGGAAAGAAAAGTGAAAGACAAAGCCAAAGACGCGGTAAACAAAATACCAACAGATTGGAACAAGATCATCCAGGACATTACGGTGAAGCTGACCGGGTTGGCTACCTTGTGGGCATTGATCAACAAATAAAATAAAAATGCAATCACAGGAAACGGACGAAATTTCTTTGAAAGAATTGATCCTACAAATAGGAGAGACCTGGGGGTACTTAAAAACCCAATGGGTGAAGCTGCTGTTGTTGGGCTTGCTGGGCGGCTTGGGTGGTTTTTTCTATGCCAAGTACCAAAAACCCGAGTATACGGCCAAGCTCACCTTCGCGTTGGCAGAGGGGGGAGATAAGGTGGGCGGTTTGGGCTCCATTGCGTCTCAATTTGGTTTGGATATCATGGGCGGTAGTTCGGGTGGGGCTTTTAGCGGCGACAACCTGTTGGAGCTGATGAAGAGCCGACTGTTGATAGAGAAGACCTTGCTTACGGCGGTAGACAGTAGCGGCAAGCAAAAGTTGCTGATCAACCAGTATATTGATTTTCACAAACCCAAAAAACCGAAAGCCAGAAAACCCACAGATCCGGTGGCAGTAACGTTTAGAATAGACCAGGTAGATCCGGAGTGTTTTTCCTTGGCCCAAGATTCCTTTTTGGGTAAGGTATGCGAGGATTTGGCCAAGGAGCATTTAACTGTTTCCAAGGTAGAAAAGAAGCTGGCCATTGTTTCCGTGATGTTTAAGGGTAAGGATGAATGGTTTGCTAAGCATTTTACCCAGGTGTTGACGCAGAATGTAACCGAATTTTATGTGGAGACCAAAACCCGGCAGATGCGAAAGAATGTGACGATGATGGAACACAAGGTAGACAGTGTAAAGCAGGCCTTGGGCCGGGCCATGTATGGGGTGGCTTCGGAGGTAGACGGCAACCAATTTTTAGTGCGTGGGGTGGCCAAGGTGCCTCAGGTCAAGAAACAATTAGAGATACAAGTATTGTCTACGATGTACGGAGAATTGATTAAAAATCTTGAATTGAATAGGGCCATGATGGCGAAAGATCAACCGCTGATTCAGTTGATCGACCAGCCCCGTTTCCCACTTGAAAAGAACAAGGCAAGTAAATTATTAGCTGTGACGGGTGGTTCTTTCTTAACATTTTTAATAGCGGTATTACACCTGTTATTGAAGCGTTGGTGGAAGACGCAGAAACTGAATATTTGACAAATATAGTCAATGTAAAAAATTCAAGCTGATAAATAAGATTATTTTACTCTTGAAGCCACATATTCTAAAAGTAATTAAAAATAATTAGTTGGATTATTAATTTTAATAGTGTATCTATTACCCTAAATTTAATTAAGGCATTTTGTAGATAAAGTCATGTATAAAAAAAAAATTTTAGTGACAGGGGCGGCAGGATTTATTGGATTTCATACAGTAAATAAATTCATCAGTGAGGGCTATACAGTCATTGGATTAGACAATATTAATGATTATTATTCGACGCAATTAAAGTACGAAAGGCTGAAATTAACGGGTATTCTCCAAAATGATATTATTTGGCATATTGAAACTAAAAGTGTAATTAATAAAAATTACAGTTTTATTAGAATGAATTTAGAGGACAGAGATGAACTATTCAACTTGTTTCAAAAAGAGCAATTTGATTACGTTATTAACCTGGCAGCACAAGCCGGAGTTCGACATTCTATTGAAAACCCGGATTTGTATATACAATCTAATATTGTAGGTTTTCACAATATCCTTGAAGCGTGTAGGAAATTTTCTATTGAGCATCTTGTTCATGCATCGTCGTCGTCGGTTTATGGTGAAAATAAAAAAGTGCCATTTTCAGAAAATGATAGCGCTGATAACCCAATAAGCTTGTATGCGGCAACTAAGAAAAGTAATGAATTGATGGCATATTCCTACACTCATCTCTATAAGTTCCCGGTGACATGTTTGCGTTTTTTTACAGTTTATGGGCCTTGGGGAAGACCAGATATGGCTCCAATGTTATTTGTTAAGGCAATTTTAGAGGGGAAGCCAATTAATGTTTTTAACAATGGCGAAATGGCTCGAGATTTTACTTACATAAAAGATATTGTTACGGGAATTTATTTAGCTACGCTAGAATATGAAAATCATTTTTCTATTTTAAACATTGGAAAAGGATCTCCAGTAAACTTAATAAGTTTTATCGAAGTTTTGGAAAAAAAATTGGAAATAGAATCAATTAAAAATTATATGCCGATACAAAATGGAGATGTGAAGATGACTTGGGCAAATATTGAAGCCATGGTCGAAAAGTATAATTATCATCCAAATATAAGTATCGAAGAAGGCGTAGATGAATTTGTTCAATGGGTGAAATCACATCGCGAATTATTGAAAATTATTTAATAATCTTTAATTGCAAAAATGCGAGCTGAAATAAAAAATTCATTAGAAGTAATAAACACCTTTATTTTAACATGAACAATTAAATCTAATTATGTTGTATTAGTTTATTTTAACAACTAAAATTTGTTTTTCTTTGTGGAATATTAATGTGAATAAACGAACATTGATAATATGTGTGGTATAGCCGGGTTTATATATGATTCAATAAATCGTGAACAAGATCAAATTGAATTGAATAATATTTTGGAGTCTATTGCGCATCGAGGGCCAGATGGTTCTGGTACTTCAATTAATTATGATAGTAATTTTGCGATTGGCCTGGGACATAAAAGACTTTCAATTATTGATATTAGTTCGGGTGGGCATCAACCAATGGATTCTGATTACCTAACGATAGTTTACAATGGGGAGATTTACAACTATAAGGAGATAAAATCTAAACTTGAAGTATTAGGCCATAAGTTTAATTCATCTTCTGATACCGAGGTAGTATTAAAGGCCTATAAAGAATGGGGCGCAAATTGTTTTGCTCAATTTAATGGAATGTGGGCCTTAGCGATTCATGATAAAAAGAACAATTTATTCCTGCTTTGCCGAGATCGCTCTGGAGTAAAGCCGCTATATTGGTATTTAAAGGATAACAAATTTGTCTTTGCATCAGAATTAAAGGCATTTCATAGATATAGTCTTTTTAAAAAAGAAATTGATCCGACGGGATTATCCTTGTATTTTCAGTATGGATATATAAAGGAGCCATATACAATATTTAGAAACGCGTTTAAATTAGAGGCGGGACATTATTTGACTTTGAATTTAAATGGAAGTTTAGAACCGAAGCTCCAGAAATATTGGGATATTAAAGACTTTTATATTAAGCCGAAATTAAAAATTGCTGATAATGAGGCTCTAAGCGAAATAGAGCGACTAATGATAAAAGGGTTTAATTACAATATGATCTCTGATGTACCCGTTGGAGTTTTTTTGTCAGGTGGTATTGATAGTTCTTTAGTGGCTTCAATATTACAAAGCACGAATTCAAGTAGGATCAAAACATTTACCATAGGATTTGATGGTGCTGAATTTGATGAGGCTCAAAGTGCAAAAAAAATAGCAGAATATCTTGGAACCGATCATCATGAATTATATTGTAGCGATTCAGATATAAAAGAAATAATTGGGATGCTGCCAAATATAATGGATGAACCATTTGGCGATACTTCAATTGTACCGACATTAATTCTATCAAAGCTTACAAGCCAACACGTAAATGTGGCACTTTCAGCTGATGGTGGTGATGAACTTTTTGGTGGTTATAACTCTTATGTGGATGCTGTGAGTTATACAAAATATGCGGAACATCTCGGGCATTTACCTGTCAAAATAGTAAAGACATTATTGGTATATTATGGTTCTAAACTTTTGGATATTAATAAAATTAAGTATTATAAATTATTGGAATTTTTCAATCATCCGAAATCCTATTTGGAAAATTATCAAATATTTAATAAACACGTATTCAACAATGAATTAGAAGAATTATTCGGCTTGGGTTGTATTGATCTTTTTAGTGACATCAATCATTCTGAATTTGAGAATCCTTATGATGCCTTGTTGTGTGCAAGTTATAAGACATTTCTAAACAATGATGTACTATACAAGGTGGACAAGTCAACTATGGCATTCAGCATTGAAGGGCGTGTACCTTTTCTTGATCGAGACCTTGTTGAATTTGTGACGCAATTGCCTATTAATCTGAAAATACGTGGTAAAATATTGAAATATGGATCAAAAAAAATATTGTCACAGTATATTCCAAATAGATTTTATGATAATAAAAAGAGGGGTTTTTCAATTCCGCCATCGCAATTAGATAGACTAATTTCTCCATTGTTTAAAGAAGAAGAATTAAAAGAGCTTGTTGAAATAGGTATATTAAATGATTTAGATGAAATTGAACAAATAATATCTAACAATTGGAGGGTTAAATGGCTTTTATATATTTACTTGGTTTGGTATAATAAATGGATGAAGTAATTTAGAAAATCGATAGATTTATTAGTGTGATATTAAGTTGATAATAATTCAATTATTATTTTAGGATTTATTTTTTACAAACCCGTGAGATTGAGCTAATAAATCTATTACAATAAAATATCAATATGAATGTATAAAAAAATAGTTAAAAAAAGATGATATCAATTTGTATTCCCAGTTATAATCGTCCACGTGAATTATTAAGGTTGCTGAATACCATAAAAGATCAATCAGGGGATTTTGAAGTTATTATTGCTGAGGATTTTGCACCTAATAGGTCACAAGTAGAAGGCGTTGTTCGAGAATTTCTCAGTGAGAATCCTGAACTTTTAGTAACCTTAAACTTGAATGAAGTTAATTTAGGATATGATGGAAATTGGAGGAATTTACTTCGAATTAGTCGGGGTGATTACTGCTTATTTATGGGTGATGATGATTTGATGAAGGAAGGAGCTTTACTCAAAATTGAAAATGTAATAAAAAAATATCCAGACATTGGTTTTATTTTGAGATCTTGGGATGAAGTCGATATGGATGGCAACTTAATTTTGATCCAAAAGTATTATACGGATAGCAAATTATTTTTAGCAGGGGAAGATTCAGTTGTTGATTTTTTTCGCAAATCGGTTTTTTTTTCAGGTTTGGTAGTGCACCGTCAATCTGCTTTAAAGTTTGATACTGATCAATTCGATGGTAAACTACTATATCAATTGTACTTGTTAGCGAATATTTTATTGGAAAAACCTGGATATTATATTTCAAATATTATTGCTACACATGTCAAAGGTGGCGATCATTTTTTTGGGAGCTCTGATAAGGAAAAGAAATTATTTGAACCTAAAAAGCTTACTATTCAACATTCATTAAATTTTATGCAGGGATTTATTGATATCGCCAAACAGATTGATATTAGTCGTGGGACAAGTATAGAGAATAAAGTTACACGAGACTTGAGCAAGTATTCTTATGGCTTTTTAGCAGTTCAACGGAATAACGGAATAATAGTATTTTTAAATTATTCAATTGCCTTATGGAAAATGGGGTTTGGTAGAACGATTTATTTTTCAATTTATGTAGTAATGCTATCTATTCTTGGATTGAAATTATCAGATAAAATCGTTAATAAAATCAAGCTAAATATGCGTAGTATTCCTAAATTGTGAATTATTTTGTAAATTTTCCCCACGATAATGTTCATTTTAATATCTAGTTGAACTTGAATTCAATATGATGTTGTCAACTTCAAACAGAAGATTAGCGAAAAATTCTATCGCTCTATATGTGAGAACTTTTATTATTTTATTAGTTTCACTCTATACATCACGCAGTGTTATTCTTGCCTTGGGAGTGGAAGATTTCGGCATCTACACTATTGTGGGTAGTGTAGTCGTTGTTTTTTCATTTTTAAGTAGTTCGTTGATTATTGCAACTCAAAGATTTTTAACTATAGAAATTGGACGTGACAATGTTATTCAACAGAGAAAAGTTTTTAGTATCAGCTTAACATTAGTAATAATATTATGTTTGATTGTTATTTTATTAACAGAGTCAGTGGGTTTGTGGTTTGTGTGTAACAAGTTGAACATGCCGGTAGCTCGCATGAATGCAACCAAGGTCGCATACCATTTGTCAATTCTGACTTTTTGTTTAAATATTCTACGAACTCCTTATAATGCGGCGATTATTTCTCATGAAAAGATAAAAGTATTTGCTTTTATCAGTGTATTTGAAGCTTTGCTGAAATTATCTATAGTGTTTTTATTTACAATGTCTGAATTTGACAAACTCATTTTATATACTTCGTCACTTGCCGTAATAACAGCTATCATTAATATGGTATATTGGTATTATTGTATCAAGACTTTCAATATTTGTAAATACAATTTTTTATGGGATAGAAATTTATTTGTTCAATTAATGTCATTTTCTGGTTGGAATTTATTGGGTACTGTAGCAAATTTAGCAACACAAAATGGATTGGTGTTTATGATAAATATATTTTGGGGTGTTACTATCAATGCTGCATATGGTATAGCTAATCAGGTAAATTCTGCAATGCTAAGTTTCGTGTCGGGATTTCAAACTTCATTTAGTCCGCAAATAACGAAGGCATATGCAAATAATGCAAATTTAAATTTAGTTAATTTAATTAATAGGACGTCGAAGTTTTCATTCATGTTGGTATTTATTCCTGCGCTAATAATAATTCTGAACATGGATTTTGTATTAGAACTTTGGTTAGATGTTGTTCCGAATTACACCGTTGAATTTAGTGTATGGATGGTGGTTTGTGTTGTATTAGATGCTACTTCTGGCCCTTTTAATATTGCAGTTATGGCTACAGGTCGAATAAAACATTATCAACTTTACTTAACTTGTAGCTTTTTGTTGGATATTTTATTGACATACTTGTTAATTTCATTTGGAATAAATCCGTCATGGGTTTTTTTAAGCAGGTTTCTCACAAGAGGCGTTATTAATATGTTTATAGGATTACTTTTCCTAAAGCGGCAATTAAAATTTAATATAAAAGCCTATTGTTTTGAAGTGTTATTCCCAATTTTGGCCGCTTTAGTTATGATTCTGCCTATACCAGTGTTATTGACGGTTTTTTATTCGGAAATAGATAGGCTTATTTACTCGATTGTGACAATTGTTCTAATAGGGGGAATTGTTTATTTTAAGGTGTTATTAACCTTAAATGAACGTATATATTTGTTAGGTTGGTTAAGTAAATTGAGTTTGCGATTTAATGTTTTGCGATAATTTTTAATACAAGGTTTTATTTGTTAATATTTATTCAAGTGGTGTATGTGTTTGTAATATTTTTGAATCTTGTTTACATTTATAATTTTGATATTTGTAAAAAAAGGGGGAGCGGTTTAGCATATAATTCTTTATTGTTGATAGCGGTTCTAGTAGCTGGATGCAGATACAAATTGGGAGGTGATTCATTTGGTTATGAAAGAATGTTTGAAAATATTATGCCCAATATTTCACAACTGATTGGTGATAGTTCTAAATATGAGGCAATTGCACTTTTTTCACCTTCATGGGTAGTATTTAATGCAATTTCTAAATCAATTTGTGACAATATATTGCTTTTTCAAATTTTGCATGCATTTATTATTAACTTCGTATATTTTAGTTTTGTAAAAAAACATTCTAAGCACAAATTTAGCGCCATATTATTTTATTTTATTTTTTTCTATCTTTACCTAAATATTGAAATTCAACGGGAAGCCCTAGCTATTTGTTGTTTTTTAATGGGTGTTGAGTATTTAGTAGAAAAAAGATTCTTGCGGTATTATTTTTTTAGTTTAATGGCGTTTTCCTTTCATTCTTCCGCGATAATATTAATGATATTTCCCTTTTTTAGGTTTATAAAAATTACGATGCCTTTTTTATTGTGTTTATTCCTGACGATTATCTTTATTTTTGAATATGGCGTGGATATTTTGAATTTGTTTTTAATTTCTGATTTAATTGAGAAGAAATTTAACATTTACAAGAACATTGACAGCAATTTTAATGGTAAAATATTGGGATTAATTACATATTTTATATTTCCGTATGTAATTTTTTATATTAATGATAAAATTTTAAAGAGAGAAAATGTGTTTTGGAAAAAGCAATATTTGATATTATATTTTATTGCTGCAATATTTATTGGTAATTCAAGTATAGGAAGTCGGTTTAATAATTACATGAAGCCTATGTTTTTTATAGTAATTGTTGATTTTATTTATAATATTCTGCACACCGACTTTTTTGTTCGCATTAAAGTAATTGCGGTGAGTTTGTTTTTAGTTATTGTTAGTTTTCTGTATCTACCTGCTTACTTTCAAGATACCTCTTATATATTGCCCAATAGCCGATACTATATTTTTTGGTATCCATATACAAATGTTTTTACAAAAGATGAATTTGTTCAAAGAGAATTATTCTTGGAATATTTCCTAAGTTACACAAGGAGCCAACATGACAATACCGATAAGTAGATTGTTTTATGTTTCTGGATATTTATTTCGTCATTCATTATATGATAATTCTATTGATTTATTAAAAGTATTGCAAGTTAATATGATGTGTAATTTATTTGTTTTTAAGTTGATGTTTTTTACAATTATCTGATTTGTTAAGTATGATGAAATACAATTTTGTTTTATTTTCTGTTAGAGATATAACTTACAAATATTATTACCATGACATTTTGAACAATAAAAATGTTAAGTTTATTGATGACTATTATCCGAAAACCAATAAATTGAATTTATTTTTATTTAGATTTCATTATTCCATTAAAATTAATCGGTTTATAAATATTCCTTTCAAGAGTTTGTGGTACCCCTATTTTTTTAAAAATGATTTTGTTGAGGAAAAGCCATTGTGTTTTATAATTATGGGTACAAATTTAATTCTTCTAAAATTTGGTTATTTGGACTATTTAAAACGGAATTTTCCTGGGGCCAAATTCGTGTGTTTTTTCCAAGACTTATTATCGAAGAGTTGTGATTTTTTGTCTTTGGATCAAATTAAGACTTCTTTTAACTTGATTTTATCATTTGATAAGTATGAGGCATTACGGTATGGTTTTCAATATTTCATTAATCCTTATTCGCAGGTTCAAATTAAAAATGATCAATCGTACACGAAGTCTGATATTTTTTTTATTGGCCGTGATAAAAATCGTTTGAACAAGATAATCAGTATATGTGAGTTTTTACAATCCTTTGGTCTCAAGTGTCAATTTTTTATAGTTGGTGTTAAAAGTGAAAATCAAATTTATTGTGATGGTGTTACGTATATTGACTGGATGTCATATGACGAAATTCTACAACGAATTAACAATACACAGTGTCTTTTAGATGTTGTGCAAGATTTTTCTGTTGGTTACACAATTAGAGTTTTAGAAGCTGTAGTCTTTAACAAAAAGATTCTTTCCAATAATGGGGAAATATTGAATGCGCCTTTTTATAATTCTTGTAATATTTGTTATTTCGATTCTTTATCTGAAATACAGAGTGAATTTTTAGTTGATTTTAATAGGGAAGTGAATTATGGTTTCAGAGAGAATGTTAGTCCCAATGAATTTTTGAAATATATTAGTAATTATTTTAATTAATCTTTTCTCCTTCATAATTAATTATTTACTTGTTATAATTCTTGTGTTTTAATTTTATTTATTCTCTTGAAGATATTTATTATTAGGGGTGCTTATGGTGATGTTTATGAGCCATCTTGGAGACGTTCATTAATAAAGCTTGGTCATGAAGTTTTTTTGTTTGATTGTCACGAATATACTCTGCCTTCATTTTTTGGCAAGATGGAGAGGTCTTTATTAATTGGACCGTCAATAACAAGAATCCGTAAGAAGTCTATAGAGTTAGCGGGAAAATGGAATCCGGATATAATTTTACTTTATCAGGGTCATTATCATGATCTAAAGAGTATAAAAGCGTTGTCCGAAATTGCATGGACAACTGGTTACCATAATGACAATCCATTTGCTGCATTAGAAGATGGTAGGCATATGTTTAGGTATAAATACTTAATACCTAGTTTATCTGGGTATAATAGTTATCATGTATATAGAGATTCCAATGTAGAACAATTTCGCAATCTTGGTATTAAATATGTTTCTAAACTTATGTCATATTATATACCGGAATTAGACTATCCTAGTTACAGTAATTTATCAGATCTAGGTGGGGATGTTATTTTTGCTGGTCATCCGGAGAAGGATGGTCGTGAATTATATATAAATTCTTTGCTCCGGGAAAATATTGATATTAAAATATATGGTCATTCTCGTTATTGGAAACCGTTATTGGACGATCGATTTTTGAGTAAAATGAATCATATTCGTGTGTTGAATACCTATGATTATCGATTAGCATTAAGTAATAGTAAAATATGCCTTTCGTTTTTTAGCAAGTGGAATCGAGATTTGTACACGCGCCGGGTTTTTGAAATACCGGCGATGAAAAAATTTTTACTTGCTGAAAGGACGGATGTCATGCAGTCATTGTACGTAGAAGGCGAAGAGGCAGAATTTTTTTCTACAGTGGATGAATTAATAGATAAAACTAGGTTTTATTTGAAAAATGAAGCTTTACGTGAAAAAATTGCAACGGCGGGGTATTTGAGATGTATTAATTCTGGTTATGATATTGATTCAAGAATGAATCAATGGTTAATTGATATAAATGAATGGAAAAAAAGAAATTGAAAATTGGAGTTATTTGTTTTGATTTGCAAAATTTCACGTCAGATTTTTTAAATAGACTTCAAAAGGAGGTAGTCGACTTTGCTGAAGTTAAAGCATTTCCAATCATTGATAATATAGGAGATATTCCACTATCATTTAATTACGAACTTGGTGAAAGTGTGAAAAGACATAGAGTTAAAACCTATACAGACAATAAAAAGCATACTCCCGAAGGTATATTGTTAACTGCGAACTTAAAAAATGCTGTAAAATGTTCAATGGAATCAGATTTAATCTTGCATTACGGCATACATTCTACAACAGCATTAATTGCTGGTTTCATTGGTTTTGTTTTAGGTAAAAGGCAGATTTCTATTAATCAGACGTTGCCAATAGGTTGGGAAAGAAAGCGAAAATGGTGGATAAGATGGAATAAATATATATTTTTTCGCTTTTGCTTCTTGCACGTTGCTCAATCAAAAGTATCGATTCCTAATCTAAGGGATTATTATAGAATAAATGAAAGAAAAATTAGATACATTCCGTTTGAAGCGGGTATTCATTCATTCAGGAACAAATTTAATATGATTATTGGTGAAGACAGCAAAAGCTCAATAAGTAATAGAAATAGATTTAATTATTTATTTGTAGGCAACTTAGTGAGATTTAAAGGGTTGTTTTTAGCAATTGATGCTCTGCATTATATAAGGAATACTAATAAGAGTATTAATATTCATTTAAGTATCGTTGGCGCAGAGACAGTTGCAAAAAATGAACTTACTATTCCAGAATTGCAGTTGTATATTAATAATTTGGGTTTAGAAAAATCTGTTGATGTATTAGGACCCAGGAGTCTCGATCAATTAGTTGAAATATATAATGAAATGGATGTATTGATACTGCCGACAATGAAAGATTGTTTCCCAAAGGTTTTAGTCGAAGCTGGTATAGCTAGTAAGGCCATGATTACTTCAGACGCCAATGGTGCTGTGGATACAATAGTAAAGGATGGAGTCAATGGTTATGTTTGTATTGCGGGCTCAATGGAGGATTTGGCGAAGTATATGGTCAAAATTGCCGATAGAGACATTATAGATAAAATGTCACTTGAAACGAAAAAGATTATTAATCAATATTTAATTGATACTGAGAATGAGGCTGCACTTTTTAAAAATATAATTTTAGAAACACTCAAGTGATATTACACAAATTATTTTCTGTAATTTAATACTAATTCATTTTTTAATTGGGAATTTATATCACTAACTAACTGCAATATATTTGAACGATATTTAATATATTGGAGTTTAATTAAATTTTGTAGAATTATCAAATGTACCAAAGTGTATAAGTTGGCAAATACCATTAAATATTCGGAGTTAATAAAAAATGTCAACATTGAGAAGGATGAATATTTATTGACCTCAAAAAATGATAATGACGATTTGGTTATGAACATCATTGTTAAATATTTTACTAATATTTAAATGCCTGTCAATCTGAAGGAAACGCATTTATAAATTATTAAAGAAGTCGGAAATCACTTTTGAATTAATGTTAATTTGTGTCAATATTACATATATTGTGTAAATAATTGTAATTGTCTTATTAAAGTTACTTTAATTGGTCGTGGAAAAAATAAAATAAATAGGTTAAAATGCGGCCATAAATTTCAATTTGGTTGTTAAGGGATTAGTACAAAAATTAAGATATTTAATTCAAATATTTCTGACCAAACAATTCTAATTTGAACTTTGCATTTGACAACGTTGATTGGATATTTAGAAAATATGTCTTGGAGGCCGATTAGTTTGAATCCTTGTATTTCCTCGGAAATATTGAGAGAATTACAAAAAAGATAATGAATTTCGAAAAGATTTCGATTGTTATAAATATTGAGAAATGAAATCTTTAGAGTAGAATAGTCCTAGGAAAATTTATTGTTAAAAGTAGACACTAAAAAACTTTCAGGATTGTGTTTAGTATTATATTGCGGTGTATTGATTTTAATAAGGTGAATACAGAAATGTTTTGTTTAAATCATATTCTAGGCATTTATTTCAAATTAAAATAGTAAAGATCAATGTATTGCTTTTCGACTTTATTTTAATAATAAAAAGATATGTCAGTAAATGTGTAAATTCATTTAATGAGACAGAATAATATGATGAGTTGTAGAATTTGTAATCATGTTCTAACGGACAGTTTTTTAGTCAAAGAAATGATGTACGGAACTGGAGAATTGTTTGGATATTATCAATGTTTGGGCTGTGGTTCTATACAGATTAAAGATATTCCTGATAATTTACATAAATATTATCCAAGCAATTATCATAAAAATCCTTTGATCATTCCCTTTTTTATTTTGCAGTATGCTAGATGGTTGAGGGACAGGTACTCATATAACAAAAAAGGAAGACTAGGTAAAATGATAGAAAATAGCGTTGGCAAAAACCATAATTCAGCGGCATTTGCAAAGTTGACGAAAAAAATTTCTTTTGATGAATCTAGTGTGAAGATTTTAGATGTTGGTTGTGGAAATGGAGGATTTGTATATTTCCTTTATAAGCTAGGATATAAAAACGTTCTTGGTATTGACCCATTCATAGAAAGCAAGGAATGGAATAAAAATGTAAAATTGCAGAAAAATACTGTTTATGATGTTGCAGATAAGTTTGATTTAATTGTATCAAATCATTCTCTTGAACATGTTCCAAATTTTTTAAATGATTTTAAGCAGATTATTTCTCTACTGGATGATGGTGGATTTTTCTTCTTAAGAATACCTGTCGCCGGTTTGGGTTTTGATATGTTTAAGGAAAATTGGGTTCAAATTGATGCCCCACGTCACATTACAGTTCCTTCGTTTAGTGGATTAAAACTGGTTTGTGAGCAATTAGATATAAAAATTATCGATTATTTTTATGATACAACTGAATTGCTTTTTGTTGGTAGTGAATTGTACCGAAGAGGTTTGAGTCTAGAGTATAAAAAGAACTTTTCTAAAACTCAATTATCGTTATTTGAGAAAAAGGCTGAAGAATTAAATAGAAATAACAGCGGTGATCAAATATGTTTAATAATTCAAAAATAAAATCATTTTTATTGTTTTATGGTGAACTTCCGCCATCAGTGTTCCATGGAATATCAATATCAAATGAGACGAATCTCTATTATTTAGATAATCACTTTGACATAGATATTATAAATGAAGTCAGTAATTTAAAGAATCATAAGAGTTTTTCTATAGATAAGACATTAAATGTTTTATTAGAATTATCGAGAATAATATTCGCATCTATCAAGCAACACTATTCATATTTTTATTTGGTATTGTCACTTTCTTCCTTCGGCTCAGTAAAAACGTTAATTTCAATTTTGTGCTTTAAAGTCTTTAATAGGGGGAAAGTTATTATTCACATTCATCGGGGTGATTTTTATAATTGGTATTATAAGTGCTTTTTTAATAAACTAGTATTTTGGTGTATTTTGAAATTAATTTATAAAGTTATCGTATTATCTGAAAAAGCTAAGATTGATATGGAAAATGTATTTGGAAATAAATTCACTGTTTTAACAAATACAATTGAAGCTGAAATGGATCTGCCAAATCGAAAAAATAATAATTATTCATTTATTTATATCTCGAATTATATTGAGGAGAAAGGTATAATGGTTCTTTTAAATGTTTTTAAGGAATTGTCAATTTCGCATCCCGAAATTATTCTTCAGACATATGGTGCATTTGCAAATGAAGACCTCAAAAGTCAGATATTAAATTTTAATTCACCAAATATTAAGATTAATGAGTCGATTTATGGTAAAGATAAATTTGATTTATTAGCAAATGTGGATTGTCTTATTTTACCATCTTGGAATGAAGGTCAGCCCATCGTCTTGTTGGAATCTATGTCTGTTGGCACACCAATAATTGCTTCTGAGGTTGGTTTAATTCCAGATTTACTAGGAGAGAATTATCCATTTTTAATAAAACCCAATAATTGCGAATCTTTAAAAGATGGAATTATTAAATTTATCAATTCAACGGATATTGAGAATTTGTCATTCAATTTGAGAAAAATATATTATGAAAAGTATTCTAGGATGATACATGAGAGAGACCTAATCAACATATTTATTCGACAATGAAAGTTTCTATTATCACCGTTTGTTTTAATAGTGAAAAAACCATTGAGGCGACTATACTTTCAGTGTTTAATCAATCATATCATAATATTGAATATATTATTGTTGATGGAAATTCTACAGATAAAACTATTGCAATTATAAGCAAGCATGGAACTAAGATCTCTAGTTGGATTTCGGAATATGATAAAGGCTTGTATCATGCAATGAATAAGGGGATATGTATGTCCTCTGGCGACTTGATAGGTATTTTAAATTCAGATGATATTTTTGTTTCAAATTCAGTTATTGATAAAATTGTAGGTTTTCATAAAAATTATGATATAGATGCTTCAATAGGCAATGTTATACAATATAATGCGAAAGGTGATTTGATGCGAGTCTATTCTTCAAAAAATTGGCTCCCCAATAAACTCAGATTTGGTTACATGCCACCGCACCCATCTATCTTTTTTAAGCGAGAACTTTTTGAAAATTTTGGAATGTATGATATTGGATTTGATATAGCTGCTGATTATGAATTGATTATACGGTTTTTTTTAAAAAAGAAAATTACATGGAAGTATTCAGGAATAACCACAACATCGATGTTAGTCGGTGGTATTAGTAGTTCGGGTTTTAATTCATACCGCAAAATCACCAAGGAAATTCAAAAAGCTCTTACTTTGAATAATGTAAATTATTCAGTAGCTATATTGAGGTTGAGATTTTTTTGGAAAATTAATGAATTTTTATTAGCAAAAATGAAAAGACTATTTATTTTTAATTAATGATTAAAATAGATACAAAACTGTTGTTATCTACATTTATTTATTAGGTTTTAATTCTGCAGTATTTAATATTCTGCATAATTTCTTATTGATGTTCATTTATTGTGGATAATTTAAGACTATTGGCAATTGTCCTTATTTATTATTTTTTCGCGCTGTTTCCGATTGTGTAATTCATACTTACATAATATTTATTCTGTTAGTATTTTTTTATATTAATTAAATATTATTTGTACAAATATTTTCAAATTTATTCATGATTTATTTAACCGGTTCATCAGGATTTATTGGGACTTCGATTATTAACTGTTGGAATAGTGCTGATATTCGTGTTTTGACAAGACGATCCGAATGCCAAATAGGTGAATCAAGAGTTGTAGTGCATTTGGCTGGCAAAAGTCAAGATAAAAAAAAAACAGTTGATTCAGACGAGTATTACCAAGTTAATTATAATTTTACGAAAAAAATATATAATGAATTTCTTGCTTCTGATGCTCAGATATTTATTACATTGAGTTCTGTCAAAGCTATTGCGGATGAGTTGGAAGTAGTCTTGGTTGAAGAACATGAGCCCAATCCCATCACCCATTACGGCAAGAGCAAATTACTTGCAGAACAGTATATCTTATCCAATGATATCCCTGCAGGTAAACGCGTGTACATTTTGAGGCCCTGCATGATTCATGGCCCTGGAAACAAAGGCAATTTGAACTTGTTATATTCATTGGTCTCTAAACGAATCCCGTGGCCATTGGGCGCTTTTAAAAACAAGCGGTCCTACTGTAGTATAGATAATCTCCTCTTCATTATAAAAGAACT
>JACCDI011747358.1_pt1 | contig 16409 bp, 17 predicted proteins | sample 7442791 | NCBI WGS metagenome assembly JACCDI01 (sample SAMN15323434, study PRJNA562643) | freshwater metagenome | isolation source: river surface water | place: USA:Blue River Watershed | collected 2017-08-15 | reverse complement strand
GTAAAAAGCCCATTTTTTGAGCAAATGCGGGTCGCGATTTTCGCAAAGGCGGGGTTAGTGGTTGGATTAGCCGTAAGCCAGACCAGAGCCAAAGGCGCCTTTCGGTTGAGGGTTTACACACTGTAGATCTAACCCATTGGAGTCATCATGCCAATTGCAACCCCTGAAGTTTATGCAGCAATGTTGGATGCCGCTAAGGCAGGCAAGTTCGCTTATCCAGCGATCAACGTATCTTCATCACAGACAATCATCGGCGCCATTCGCGGATTCGCAGAAGCTGGTTCAGATGGAATCATCCAGTTCTCATGGGGTGGAGCAGAGTACGCATCAGGTTCAACCGTTAAGGATCAGGTTGCAGGTGCAGTAGCGCTCGCAGAGTTTGCACACGTTGTTGCAAAGAATTACAACGTCAATATTGGAATTCACACAGACCACTGCCCAAAGGAGAAGCTCGACACATTTATGCGTCCGCTGCTCGAGATTGGTGCGCAGCGCGTCAAGGATGGCAAGCAGCCACTATTTAACTCACATATGTGGGATGGCTCAGCTGTCGATATGAAAGAGAACATGATCATTGCAAAGGAACTCCTTGCAAAGTCAGTTGCAGCAAAGACAATTCTTGAAATCGAAATCGGCGTAGTCGGTGGCGAAGAAGATGGCGTGGAAGCAAAGCACGATGCAAAGCTTTACTCAACACCAGAAGATGCGCTGATGACTCTCGAAACACTCGGCAACGGCGAGAACGGTCGCTACATGGTTGCAGCAACATTTGGAAACGTTCACGGTGTTTACAAGCCAGGTAACGTTGTTCTAAGCCCAGGAATCTTGAAGGATCTTCAGGATGCAGTTGCAGCGAAGCTTGGCCAAGCTGCTGGAAGCAAGCCAATGGACCTCGTATTCCACGGTGGTTCAGGTTCACTTCTCTCTGAAATCCGCGATTCGCTCGACTACGGCGTTGTAAAGATGAATATCGATACCGATACTCAATATGCATTTACTCGTCCAGTTGTTGATCACGTGATGAAGAACTACGACGGCGTCCTCAAGATTGATGGCGAAATCGGTAATAAGAAGGCATATGACCCACGTGCGTGGGGCAAGGCTGCTGAAGCAGGAATTGCAGCGCGTGTTGCACTCGCTTGCGAAGACCTACGTTCAACCGGAACATCACTACTTAAGTAATTAGTTCAACCTACGAGTCGGAAAGGCTTTATCCATGCCTGCATTAGTTCTACTGGGAGCACAGTGGGGTGATGAGGGCAAGGGTAAAGCTACCGACTTGCTCGGTGATCGCGTCGATTATGTAGTTCGTTATCAAGGCGGAAACAACGCCGGACACACTGTTGTCATCGGAGATCAAAAGTACGCACTTCACTTACTTCCTTCCGGAATCCTTTCACCAAATGTCGTACCAGTAATTGCAAATGGTGTTGTGATTGATCCAGCGGTATTGCTACAAGAGATAAATGGATTAACAGAACGAGGCATTGATTGCAGCAAGTTAGTCATCTCAACTAATGCGCATTTAATCACTCCTTACCACCGCACCATCGATAAGGTTTCAGAGCGCTTCTTAGGTAAATCAAAGATCGGTACAACTGGTCGCGGAATCGGTCCAGCTTATGCAGATAAAATCAACCGAATCGGTATTCGTGTACAAGATCTCTTTGATCCATCCATTCTTCGCCAGAAATTAGAAGGCGCACTTCGCGATAAGAACCAGATTTTGATTAAGGTCTTCAACCGTAAAGATATTTCGGTTGATGATGTTCTCGCCGAATACCTTGAGTATGCAGAGATTCTTCGCCCATATGTTGCAGATACAGTCCTACTTCTTGATCAGGCACTCAAGGCCGGCAAGCGCGTATTGCTTGAGGGCTCGCAAGGCACTTTGCTTGACGTTGATCACGGAACATATCCGTTTGTAACTTCATCAAATCCAACTGCTGGTGGAGCATGTACTGGTTCTGGTATTGGTCCAACAAAAATCGAATCTGTGATCGGAATCGTAAAGGCATATACAACTCGCGTTGGATCTGGCCCATTCCCAACTGAACTCTTCGATGAAGACGGCGAGAAACTCCGCACCATCGGTGGTGAGGTCGGTGTGACAACCGGACGTGCCCGTCGTTGTGGTTGGTATGACGCACCGATTGCTCGCTACGCAGTACGTGTCAATGGTTTGACAGACTTCTTCCTCACCAAGCTCGACGTCCTCACCGGCTGGGAGCAGATTCCAGTATGTGTTGCTTATGAGATTGATGGAAAGCGCGTAGAAGAGCTTCCATCCTCGCAATCTGATTTCCATCATGCGAAGCCAATTTATGAATATCTTCCAGGTTGGAGTGAAGATATCTCAGGAGCACGCAAACTCTCAGATCTGCCGAAGAATGCGCAGGATTACATCGCCTTCCTCGAGAAGATTTCGGGCGCCCCAATGAGCGCTATCGGCGTAGGTCCCGGACGCGACCAAACAATCGTCGTAAAGGATTTCATCTAAGCCATGAAAATCCTCCTAGTCGGAAGTGGCGGTCGCGAACACGCACTTGCACTAGGACTACGAGCAGACTCAGCATGTACTGAACTTCATGCAGCTCCCGGCAATCCTGGAATTTCGCAATATGCGACTCTCCATCCAGTCGCAGTAACAGATAACGCAGCGATTGCTTCCCTTGCACAATCTCTAGCGGTAGACCTGGTGGTTATTGGTCCAGAAGTTCCACTCGTGAACGGTGCTGCAGATGCAATTCGCGCACTTGGCATTCCTGTCTTTGGTCCCTCAAAAGCAGCAGCTCAACTTGAAGGATCAAAAGATTTTGCAAAAGGTGTGATGCGTGATGCCGGTGTTCCAACAGCACATAGTTTTACATGCACCAATCAGAGCGAGATAGAGAAAGCACTTGATGCATTTGGTGCGCCACATGTCGTCAAAGATGATGGTCTTGCTGCCGGCAAAGGAGTTGTTGTTACAGAAGATCGAGATGTAGCTTTGAAACATGCACTCTCATGTGAACGAGTTGTAATCGAAGAGTTCTTAGATGGTCCAGAGATTTCCCTTTTTGGAATATCAGATGGCCGTAACATTTTGGCGATGGAACCTGCGCAAGATTTCAAGCGCGCATACGATGGCGATAAAGGACCGAATACAGGTGGTATGGGCGCCTACTCGCCGCTGCCATGGGCACCAGAAGAAATTGTAGAAGAGGCATATGAGAAAGTCCTCGCGCCCATGATTGCTGAGATGGCAGCTCGTGGAACCCCTTTCGTAGGCTTGTTATATGCCGGTCTCGCGCTAACGAAAAATGGATTAAAGGTAATTGAATTTAATGCTCGATTTGGCGATCCAGAAACTCAAGTATTGATTCCGCGATTAAAGACTCCTCTTGCAACTCTGCTCTACAACGCAGCGACCGATAATTTAGATGACACCGTTTTGAACTGGCGCGAAGAAAGCGCGGTAACAATCGTGCTCGCCTCTGAGGGCTATCCAGAGTCCCCTAAGGTTGGCAGTGAGATTTCACTTCCTGAAGATTCTGATGCCTACATCTACCACGCTGGAACAACATCATCTGATGGCCGCTTACTCTCAAGCGGTGGGCGTGTGCTCACTGTGACAGGCCTTGGTAGCAATCTCGCCGCTGCACGTGATCAGGCTTATAAAACTATTTCTACTATCACATTAAACAAATCTTTCTACCGTACCGATATCGCACTCACAGCAAGTAAGGGGAAATAACCAATGAGCGTATTGGCTAACCGTTATGCATCAGATGAGATGCGCAAAGTTTTTGCGCCTGAGCAAAAAATTATTGCAGAGCGACAGTTGTGGATTGCCGTTGCTCGCGCACAGTCACAACTTGGACATGCAATCGATGCATCTGTCATTGCAGATTATGAGAAGGTCATCAATAACATTGATCTTGCCTCTATCGATGCTCGTGAAAAAGTGACTCGTCATGATGTGAAGGCTCGAATTGAAGAATTTAACGCACTAGCAGGGCATGAGGCGATTCACGCTGGAATGACTTCACGCGACTTAACTGAGAATATCGAAGCGCTTCAAATTCGCGATGGTCTCAACATTGTTCGCGACAAAGTCGTTGCACTCTTGGCCCAACTTGGTGCAAAGGCAGCCTTGTATGCCGATCGCCCAGTCGCGGGTCGCTCGCATAATGTTCCTGCTCAAATCACAACCCTGGGCAAGCGCTTTGCATCAGCAGCAGAAGAGTTGCTCTATGCCTTCGAGCGCTTAGAGAGCCTACAAAGTCGCTATCCCATGCGTGGAATTAAAGGGCCAGTGGGAACTGCGCAAGATTCAATTGACTTACTTGGAAGCTCCGATATCCACCAGAAATTAGAGGCTTCAATTGCGGCGGAGCTTGGATTTGAGCGCGTTCTCGATTCCACCGGCCAGGTATATCCGCGTTCACTTGATTATGAAGTTCTCACTACGCTCGTCCAACTTGCAGCGTCACCTTCATCGCTTGCTACTTCCATCCGTTTGATGGCAGGAGCTGAACTCGTGACCGAAGGTTTCAAGGCAGGTCAAGTCGGTTCTTCTGCAATGCCGCACAAGATGAATACCCGTTCTTGTGAACGAGTTAATGGCCTCACCGTCATTTTGCGTGGGTATGCATCTATGGTCTCCGAGCTTGCCGGCAATCAATGGAACGAAGGCGATGTTTCTTGCAGCGTTGTGCGTCGCGTAGCGATTGCAGACGCCTTCTATGCGATGGATGGCTTACTTGAAACGATGCTTACTGTTCTCAACGAGTTCGGTGCCTTCCCTGCAGTGATGGATGCCGAGCTCGATCGTTACCTACCATTTCTTGCGACAACCAAGATTTTGATGGCATCGGTAAAAGCTGGCGTCGGTCGTGAAGTTGCACATGAGGCAATTAAAGAACATGCAGTAGCTGCAGCACTAGGCATGCGCGAAGGCAAGAGCAATGACTTGCTTACAACTCTCGCCAACGATGATCGAATTCCTTTTTCTCGTGAAGAACTAGATGCCTTGATCGGTAATCCGATTGAATTCACAGGAGATGCGCGCGTACAAGTTTCTCGAGTGATTGCACGAATCGAAGCAATCACCAAGAAGTTCTCTGCAGCTGCAACATATAAGCCGGGTTCTATTCGATGAGTGGATTTGGGGCAGCGGGCGCACCTGTTGCGCCAATCATCGATGGATGGACGCATATCCGTACTGGCAAGGTGCGCGATCTCTATAGCAACAACGATGGAGAAATCCTTTTGGTTGCATCGGATCGCATCTCTGCCTTTGATTGGGTTCTACCCTCAGAAATCCCTAATAAAGGCGCGATTTTGACTCAATTATCGCTCTTCTGGTTCGAATTATTAGGCGATATCGTCCCCAACCATATCGTTACCGAAGATGTTCCAACCTCTGTTCTAGATCGAGCTGTCATCGTGCAACCGCTCGAGATGTTTGAAATCGAATGCGTTGCTCGTGGATACCTCACTGGTAGTGGTCTTGTGGAATACAACGACAACCGTGCCGTCTGCGGAAATTCTCTACCAGATGGTTTGGTAGATGGATCGAAACTTCCACACTCAATCTTTACTCCAGCGACCAAGGCCGAGGTTGGCGACCACGATATCAATATTGATTTTGAGAGTGCATCAAAGATTGTGGGTGCAGATATCGCAGCAGAGCTCCGTGAGTTGACTCTGAGGTTATATGACACAGCTGCTGAGTACGCCTTAAGTCGCGGAATAATTCTGGCTGATACCAAATTTGAATTCGGAGCAAACTCTGAGGGCTCAATTACGCTCGGAGATGAAGCTTTAACCCCTGACTCATCTCGCTTCTGGGAACTTGCGGGATGGGCACCAGGTAAATCACAACCTTCATTCGATAAACAATTTGTTCGAGATTGGCTGACAACAAGTGGCTGGGATAAAAAATCACCACCACCTGAGTTACCGCAAGAGATTATCGAGAAGACAGCGGCTCGATACGAAGAAGCATACGAACGCATTACCGGTACAAAGTTTTAACCCTCAAAGCGCGAAGGAGAAAAGAAAATGGCAACAATCGTGGTGGATGTAATGTTGAAACCTGAGATTCTCGACCCACAAGGTAAAGCGGTTGCTTCAGCGCTGCCACGTCTTGGCTTCACCTTCGCTACCGATGTTCGTCAAGGAAAGCGCTTTGAAATCACCGTTGATGGCGAGCCAACTCCAGCACAGTTGGCTGAAGTTGAGAAAGCAGCAGAGATGTTGTTCTCCAACCCAGTCATTGAAAACTTCACAGTCCGAGTGGAGAAGTAATAAATATGAAGATTGGTGTTGTTACCTTCCCTGGAACTCTCGATGATCGGGATGCCGCCCGCGCAGTTCGCTACGCAGGGGGCGAAGCGGTTGCGCTATGGCATAACGATGCCGACCTCAAAGGAGTCGATGCAGTCATCCTGCCAGGCGGCTTTTCTTACGGTGATTACCTCCGTTGTGGCGCTATTTCACGCTTCTCACCGGTGATGGAGCCGCTCATTGCGGCGGCCAAGGGCGGGATGCCGCTACTGGGAATCTGTAACGGTTTTCAAGTTCTCGCTGAGGCTCACCTCATTCCTGGAGCGTTGACCCGCAATCAACACCTGCACTTTCTCTGCACCAACCAGAAGATTCGTATTGAAGATAACAGCACAGCTTGGACCAACTCTTTTGCAAAGGATCAAGAGGTTGTAATCCCGCTGAAGAACGGCGAAGGCTCTTATCAATGTGATGATGAGACGTTGAAGATGCTGGAGGGTGACGGTCGAATTGTAGCTCGCTATGTCGGCGACAATCCAAATGGATCTCGCAATCTGATTGCTGGCGTCTCAAATGAACGCGGCAACATCGTAGGTCTCATGCCACACCCAGAGCATGCAGTTGATGCATTAACAGGTCCTGGTGTTGACGGCCTTGGATTCTTCACTTCAGTTTTGAAAGCGATGGTCAAGTAATGTCACTCGATACAGTTGCAAAAGCAAAAGCTAATCCAGATACACCACAACCATTTGCAGAACTCGGCCTTAAGCCAGATGAGTATGCAAGTATCAAAGAGATTCTTGGTCGCCGTCCCACATCTTCAGAGCTCGCAATGTACTCGGTAATGTGGTCAGAGCATTGCTCCTATAAATCATCAAAAGTTCACTTGAAACAATTTGGTGAAAAAGCAGTAAAGAGTGATGCGCTTCTTGTTGGTATTGGAGAAAATGCTGGTGTCGTAGATGTCGGCCAAGGCTATGCAGTAACTTTTAAAATTGAGTCGCACAATCACCCTTCTTATATTGAGCCATACCAAGGTGCAGCAACAGGTGTGGGTGGAATCGTTCGTGACATCTTGACGATGGGCGCACGTCCGATCGCGGTGATGGATCCTCTTCGCTTTGGTCCAGCAGATGCTCCTGATACACGTCGCGTCTTGCCTGGCGTTATCTCAGGAGTTGGTGGATATGGAAACTGTTTAGGTCTACCTAATATCGGTGGCGAAGTTGTCTTTGATGAGACTTATCTTGGCAATCCATTGGTTAATGCGCTCTGTGTTGGCGTGATGAAACATAGCGATATCAAGTTGGCTAAAGCAGCAGGAGCCGGAAATCTGGTTGTTTTATACGGGGCAAAGACCGGTGGCGATGGCATTGGTGGCGTATCTGTCTTGGCCTCTGAGACCTTTGAATCAAAAGGCCCAGCAAAGCGTCCAGCAGTTCAGGTAGGCGATCCATTCGTAGAGAAAGTTCTTATCGAATGTTCGCTTGAAATTTTTGCCGAGGATCTCGTAGTTGGAATTCAGGATCTCGGTGGCGCGGGACTTTCTTGCGCAACTTCAGAGCTTGCCTCAGGTGGTTCAGGCGGCATGAAGGTGCAGCTGGATAAAGTTCCATTGCGTGATCCATCTTTATCACCAGAAGAAATCTTGATGTCAGAATCACAAGAGCGTATGTGCGCGATTGTCGAACCATCAAAGATTGATCGCTTCCTTGAAATCTGCAAGAAGTGGGATGTGACATCAACTGTGATTGGTGAAGTCACTGATGGAACCCACCTTGAGATTACATTTAATGGAGAACTTATTGTTGATGTGCCACCTCGTACGGTCGCTCACGATGGACCCGTTTATATCCGTCCATTAGCGGAGCCGGATTACATCAAGCAGGTTGCAGCAGAAATCATTAATCCACCACTTCCTGTTACTGCAGAAGAAATCAAGGAGGCAATTCTTAAAGTTGCAGCAACTCCTAACTTGGCAGACAAGTCTTGGGTCACCGACCAGTACGATCGATATGTCCAAGGAAATACAATTCAATCGCAGCCAGATGATTCGGGAATGGTGCGTATAGATGAGCAGACACATCTCGGTGTCGCTGTTGCAACTGATGCAAATGCCAACTGGTCATATCTCAATCCATATGAAGGAGCCAAGTTGGCTCTTGCTGAAGCGGCTCGCAATATTGCAACTGCAGGCGCTAAACCACTTGCTGTTACTAACTGCCTTAATTTCGGTTCTCCCGAAGATCCAGGTGTGATGTGGCAATTTGCAGAATCTGTACGCGGATTAGCAGATGGATGTCTTGAAATGGGCTTACCGGTCACTGGCGGAAATGTCTCGTTCTACAACCAGACTGGCTCTACCGCGATTCTGCCGACTCCGGTCATCGGAGTTCTCGGGGTCATCCAGGATGTCCGCACCCGTACGCCAATGTCCTTTAAAGACGCTGGTTTGGAGCTCTTTTTGCTTGGCGCCACCGATGCAAATCTCTCTGGTAGCGAGTGGGCCTACATTCACGGAATGCGCGGCGGGGTTGCTCCGACTGCTGACTTACAGCGAGAGATGCGCCTAATCGATCTCTTAGTTGAAGCCAATCTGAGCGCACTTTTCACCGCAGCTCACGACCTCAGCCAAGGCGGATTAGCAATTTCGCTGATTGAAATGGTGCTCCGCTATAACGTTGGCGCAACTATCACTCTCGATAATCCTGGAATTGCGCTATTAAGTGAAACGCCAGGGCGAGTAGTTGTGGCAGTGACATCTGCAAAGGTAGGAGACCTCGAAGCTCTTGCCCTTAAGCAATCAATTCCTTTGACCAGAATTGGATCAACTGGAGGCGATGCGCTCGTCATTAATGACGCAACTATCTCTTTGACAGAGTTACGTTCTGCTCACACCGAAACATTCAAGAAGTTGTTTGGGTAAGAACAAGCATGCGTGATCCAAAGATTCTCAACGAGGTGAAGTCCACACTTGCCCTCCTTGCGGATAAGTATCCGGGTAAGGCAATCGAGGTTCGAATACCTCCCTATGCCGCTGTGCAATGTGGCGATGGCCCAAAACACACCCGCGGAACTCCTCCCAATGTGATCGAGATGGATGCGCAAGTGTGGTTACAACTTGTCTCAGGTGAAAGAACTTGGTCCGATGCATATAGCGAAGGCCTGATTTTTGCATCCGGTGTCCGTGCAGATTTAAGCCACTTACTTCCTCTTACAGGAGCGCGCAATGATTCGTAGAGCTGATGGAAATCTCAACCACAACATTCTGGATGAAGATAAAGGACCACAAGATGCGTGCGGCGTCTTTGGTGTCTATGCCCCTGGTGAAGAAGTCGCAAAATTAACTTTCTACGGGCTTTACGCTCTGCAACATCGTGGACAAGAATCGGCTGGCATTGCAACTTCCGATGGCGAGCGAATTGTCATCTTCAAAGATATGGGTCTTGTCTCCCAAGTCTTCACCGAGAGCGATCTCTCTTCGCTCAAGGGTGAAATTGCTATTGGACACTGCCGCTATAGCACCACCGGCTCAAGCACGTGGGTTAATGCTCAGCCAACCTTGCGCCCGACTAAGTACGGAACAATCGCTTTAGGCCATAACGGAAATCTCACCAATACCGGCGAGCTCTTTGATTTGGTGCGCGAACTAGAACCAGAGTCACCGAAGCTTGGGCGTGGTGCAACAACTGATACCGAAATCATGACCGCACTCATCGGCTTACAAGATCACGAGACAATCGAAGAGAACATCATCGCCGTCTTACCGTTGTTACGTGGCGCTTTCTCACTGGTGATTATGGATGAAACAACTCTTTATGCTGCGCGCGATCTCAACGGAGTGCGTCCGTTAGTACTTGGAAAACTTGAAAAAGGTTGGGCGGTTGCTTCAGAAACAGCTGCACTCGATATCGTCGGTGCAGAGTTTGTGCGAGAGATCGAACCAGGTGAATTTATTGCCATTGATGAAGATGGTGTCCGCTCAACAATGTGGGGAACGCCAGATCCAAAAGGTTGCATCTTTGAATACGTTTATCTTGCCCGACCTGATACAACAATTGCAGGGCAAGGAATTCATGCTGTGCGCGGTGCTATTGGCCGCCGTCTTGCAGTTGAATCACCGGTCAACGCCGATCTCGTAATTCCGGTACCTGAATCAGGAACTCCGGCGGCAATTGGCTTTGCCAAGGAGTCTGGAATTCCATTTGGACTTGGTCTGGTCAAGAATTCTTATGTAGGCCGAACATTTATCCAACCCTCGCAAACAATTCGCCAACTCGGAATTCGACTCAAGCTCAACCCTCTTCGGGAAATTATTCAAGGAAAGCGCATTGTTGTTGTCGACGATTCAATCGTTCGCGGAAATACTCAAAGAGCAATTGTAAAAATGTTACGTGAAGCAGGTGCGTTAGAGATTCACGTTCGAATTTCTTCTCCGCCGGTAAAGTGGCCATGCTTCTACGGGATTGATTTTGCTACTCGCGCAGAGTTAATTGGCGCAGAGATGACCGTTGAGGAGATCCGCCTCTCTATCGGCGCGGATTCGCTCGGTTTTGTCTCCGAGGCGGGGCTGATTGAAGCGACAAAGGTGGCAGAAAATAAGCTCTGCACCGCTTGTTTCTCGGGTAATTACCCGATTGCGATTCCAGCTGATTTATCTGAAGGTAAGACTCGGTTAGAGATTGTGGAGGGCTAAGGCGATGGCTACCTATAAAGATGCTGGCGTAGATATTGATGCGGGGGACCACGCTGTTGAATTAATGAAAGCATCTGTGGCTCGAGCATCTCGCCCAGAGGTCATGGGTGGAATTGGCGGTTTTGCTGGATTATTTGATGCATCCGCGCTCAAAAATATGAAGCGACCACTTCTTGCTACATCTACCGATGGCGTAGGCACGAAGACAGAGATTGCACGTCAGATGGGAATCTACGACACCATCGGTGAAGATCTCGTTGCCATGGTGGTAGATGATCTTGTCGTCTGTGGCGCTGAACCACTCTTTATGACCGACTACATCGCGGTCGGAAAGGTAATTCCAGAACGTATCGCAGCAATCGTTTCTGGAATTGCCAAAGGTTGTATCAAAGCTGGCACGGCTCTGGTGGGTGGAGAGACAGCGGAGCACCCAGGTCTATTGGCAGAAGATGAATTTGATATCGCAGGAGCTGCAACGGGCGTCGTAGATGCAGAGTTGCAATTAGGAAGCCATCGAGTCAAAGCAGGCGATGTCATCATCGCGATGCCGGCAAGTGGAATCCATGCCAACGGCTTTTCGCTAGTCCGCCATATCATTGCAACTCAGGCCCTTGATATCACTCGCAATTACGATTTCGACAAGTCACTAGGTGAAGTTCTCTTGACCCCAACCGAAATTTATACATTAGATTGTCTTGCGCTGATTAAAGCTCAGCAGAGAAATATTCGAACCTTTAGCCATATCACTGGCGGAGGATTGGCCGATAACACTGCGCGCGTGATGCCGGATGGATTGGTTGCGGTTTACGACCGTTCCACATGGTCGCTTCCACAAGAGATGAAATTCCTCGCTGATATTGCAGGCGTGCCACAGGCAGACCTTGAAAGAACGTGGAATGTTGGTATTGGTATGAGTGCAATCGTCGATCCATCGGTCGCTGATTTGATAGTTCGCTCACTCGCAGCCCGTGGAATGAAGGCTTGGATCGCAGGAAAGGTCGAAAAAGCACCAGAAATGGGCGCTCCTCGCTCATACTTAGCCTCTGATTATCGTTAATCGTTTAGGAAACCAGTTAGAAGAGGTCCGCAGTGATGGCAAGTAAGTCAAAGAAGATTAAGGCGCAGCAGAGCAAGAAAGATCAGCGCCTGGGTTACTGGATTATTGCAATCCCAGTCATCGCATTTGTCATCAAGTTGATCACCATGGGCAATATCCAAGGCGGCGGATGGCTAGGCGCTGATGGCGAGAACTATCTTCGCGGCGTAGATGGAATTCTTAAGGATGGTCTCTTTTCGCAAGAACGCCTCTTAGGTTATTGGCCAGCTGGTTATCCAATTTTGATTTGGTTGCTTACCAAAATCACAATTACCAATATTCTCTGGGTGCTTTCATTTGTGCAGAGCATTTTCTACGCATATGCCAGCTATTACTTCGCACGCCAGCTACTCAACACACGAGTCAAGCCATACCTCTTCTGGATCTCTATTCTGTTAGCAGCAAACCCAACGCTCTCATTAAGTTCGCTCGCAGTTGGATACGAAAGTCCAATTGCCGCATGTATGTTGATGGTAACTGGCCTCATTATTAAATCTCAACTCAATCCAGTCGATCGCAGATTTTGGATTCGCGTTGCTGCAGTGGGCGGATTCTTTGCTCTCGCAACATTTATGCAACCTCGCTGGGTCTTAACAACTCTTGTTGTTGCGGGGGTCTGGGCACTTGCATATAAGAACCGAAAGCACCAGGCGCTCATTCTTATTGGCGTTATGGCAATCATGGCGATTGCACCAATTACTTTGATTGCACGTAATAACGGTGCTGGCAATGGAAATGTTATTTCTACAAACTTAGGTGTCACTATGCGCATCGGCGCTGGAGATGAAACTTCTGGCGGATACCAACGTTCCGGTCCAGAGGTTCCATGTGATCCGGTACCGCCAGCAACAACGGTTACCGATAACGAAATCGTGAAGTGCGTCATTAAGTGGTATGCCACCAACCCAGTGAAATCTGTGAAGTTATTTATCAATAAGGGCTTCTTCTATTGGACTCCTTGGTCAGGACCAATTGTGGAAGGCACAATGGCGCGAAACCCTTGGCTGAAGGTCAATCCAATTCTCAATATTGCTCGCGGAAGCCAGCAAGGCAATGACCTTGTCTATGGCGCGGTAGGAACTGTGATCTCATGGGCCTGGATGTTGGCCACAATCTCACTCTTCTTCATCGGCTTCTTCTGGCTCCGATCCTTTAAAGGGATCTACAGCCAGCTGGCATGGCTGACTTTCTTGCCGGTGGCCGTCTCCTGGCTAGTCGGAATGGGCACCATCGGTGACCACAGATTCCGCATCCCGACCATGTCCCTCAGCTTGGTTCTGCAGGCGATTGGCTTTGCAGCCCTTCGCTATCGCGCCAAGACAGGCTCATTCAAGGTCGAATCGGAAGGCTAGAAGGTCGAATCGGAAGGCTAGAGGGTCGATTTCACCGCTTAAGCACTGCCATGAGGACCCTTTTGGCCAAACCCTGTTGGGCTAACCCTTTTGGCTAGAGCGGGCTGGGCGCGATAACCTACCCTCCTGAAATACACATATTTTCCGATGAGGAGGTCTCGCCCATGGGTCGCGGCCGTGCAAAAGCAAAGCAGACAAAAGTCGCTCGTGATTTGAAGTACAACTCCCAAGAGATGGATATCGAACGTCTCGCCAAGGAGCTCCATAGCGACGCCCCCCTTCAGCCAGAGCGTGATGATGATGATCCCTTTGCTGAAGGTAATTACATTCCGCGCGCATAACGTTCTGCTCTCATGAGCTCAACTCCTTACGCCACACCATATGTCGCATCACTGCGTATCTACGAACCAATCTCAGCATTTCCTGCAGCTGATCGTTTGCGCTGGGAGAAACTTGATTCATCTATCGACACTCGAGAAGCGGAGCAAGCGCTTGCACTAAGGCGAGTCGCACTTCCAGAATCACCAGCTCTTCGCCCTGATGGCGCGCATCTGCTCGATATCGATGGCATCCGATACATCTCACCGTGGTCTACCGCAACTCGTTCGTGGGCGGCGTTGGCAGATTTCAAAGATTCGCTTCCATCAACGGTGGTTCCATTTTTTCTACCTCAATCTCTAGAAGAGGTAATCACTTCAGGGAAAGAGTCGGTAGAAGATCGCGTCCCACATATCATCACTGAAACTTGGATGGTGCCACCTCGTTGGTTAGCTCTATTTATTCCAGAGGAACGCGATCGTGGCTATCGTGACGGTGTCGCATTTACGATTGTCCGCACCACAATTGCAAAGGCAATTGAACGCTCGCAACGGTCACATGAAATTGTTCTCCAATCTTTCGGTGAGGGAGTTGTCGAGCAAGAGATCGAAGAGTTGATTGAATGGTTGGAGATGTTTAATCCTCTATCGATGGTCGAGCTCGATTACGGAGGGTTGGCTCACTATCTCGATGGCACCCTCAAAGCTGATGGCATGGCAGGAATCGAAGATGATGGTTCGATCGAAGATGTCATCTTTAGCCTTGCCGGTCTGGCATCTCAAGATGGAGCTGTCGCTGGCGAGGGATATCAGCGTCTGGTGGAGCGCTGGCGGCCGGTTCAGGCAATTGAATCGGCGATGTAGCGCCAGTTCGCCACTATTTACCGCTGCCATATTGCCAATTCACCCCTTTCTCCCCGATACTTCCCGACATAACGGAGCAATTCGGACATTGCCCTTCGTAACGAGAAAATCTCTACCCGATAGATAAGGAGAACCCAGTGATGAACCGCATCCCTGAAGCAGAAGTTCTCCTGACTCCTCGTGAAGTGGCTGATCTCTTTGGTGTCGATCCCAAGACAGTGACGCGATGGGCAAAGGCCGGAAAACTGACATCGATTCGCACATTGGGTGGACATCGTCGCTATCGCAAATCCGAAGTTGATGATCTCCGCGCAAATTATTTTAAGAGTAACAACTAAAAGATTTATGAATTATTCAGTAGCCCAATTTGCCCTGCTCGGCTTTCTCACATTCGTCTTTGTCGGAATCATTACTCCGCAAATCAGAAAAATCGCAATTCATTACGATGTCGTTGATGCACCTAATCTTGCGCGCAAAGTTCAGAAAGAACCGGTTCCATATCTCGGCGGAGTAGCGATTGCAATCGGTGTTGTCGGTGCATCGTACGGCTCAATGCTCGCTGTCGATTTCTCGTGGGAGACGATTCGATTAGCAAGTACGGTTCTGGTTCCAGCTATCGCAATCTCCGCCATGGGTTTATGGGATGACTTAAAAGGTTTGCAACCATGGCCGCGTTTGATTGTGCAGACGGTCACCGGTGTCGCAGTCTCTTCAATCTTGATTGCCACAGATACAAGCGGAGTTGCATTTAGCCACTCCTTCCTTAATTACGCCATCACTACTCTATGGATTGTCGGCGTCTGTAACTCCATTAACTTCTTTGATAATCATGATGGCGGCGCTGCGGGTGCAGTTGCCGTAATTACCTTCTTCCTCTTTTTTATCGCTTACGACCGTCAACAAGTCCTTGTGAGCGCTCTCGCAGTTGTAACTGCTGGCGCCACTGCAGGATTCTTGATTTGGAATCGCCATCCAGCAAAGATCTACATGGGTGATGCTGGCTCGCTCTTTCTCGGAATCATCATCTCTGTGCTGACAATTCGCCTATCTCCAGGGGTCGTTCCAACCTATAAGTCACTGGCGATTCCGCTGTTGTTAATGGCTATTCCGATTCTGGATACAACCGTTGCGGTTATTTCTCGCCTTTATCGACGTATTTCACCTTTTCAGGGTGGTCGCGACCATCTATCGCATCGCTTGATGCGCCTCGGTCTGCAACGTAAATCAACAGCGATCACTCTCTGGGCGTTAGCTGCTTATTACGCCGCCCTTGCCCTCGCCTTGTATACCTGGCCTGACACCTGGGGCGCAGAAATCTTGGCCATTGCAGCTATTACTTGGCTTGCTAAATTGATTGGTTTCCTTCGTATTCCATCTGAGGGGTAAACTAAAGCCATGTCTAACACCCCAGCAGGTAACTCATCAGATGATGTAAAGGCAAGAATGCTTGCCGCCCTTGAAGCGAAGAAGAATAAGAAGGGCGCACCAGGCACTCAGAACCATGCTGAAGGCGGATCAAAGATTAAGGGCGGACAACGCTCCGGCGGCGCACCACAGGTGCAGCGCAAGGCAGGACCTTCAGGTTCAGGTTCAGCAGGCTAATCTTTTTTAGTTCGTGCCATTTCTTCTTGAAATTCGGGTTCGCCCCAACTCTTCACGTAACAAAGTAGGTGGATGCGTCGGCGAACCACCTCGCCTAGTTGTTGCGGTACAAGCCCCCGCAGTAGATGGCAAAGCTAATCAAGCAGTAATTAAAGAGTTGGCCTCCGCATTTAATCTGCGCGCCCGTGATTTCACAATTGTCTTTGGAG